>Ga0210040_10008009_pt1 | contig 12638 bp, 9 predicted proteins | sample CryGeyCG12114_NA_FD_185462 | JGI IMG/M metagenome (GOLD analysis project Ga0210040, IMG submission 185462) | Groundwater microbial communities from aquifer - Crystal Geyser CG19_WC_8/21/14_NA (SPAdes) (version 2) | ecosystem: Environmental > Aquatic > Deep subsurface > Groundwater | place: USA... | reverse complement strand
CATGCTTTCGAATACCACCACCATGTCGCCGACCGACGTGTGGAAGCTCAGCGACGGCAACGTGCGCCCCCAGCGCGGCGACCAACTGGCCCTGGGCTACTACCACAACTTCAAGCAGAGCATCATCGAAACGTCGGTGGAGGTGTACTACAAGAAGCTGCACGACGTGGTGGACTACAAGAGCGGAGCGCTGCTGCTGCTGAACCCGCACATCGAAACTGACATCGTGAATGCCCGCGGCAAAGCCTACGGCGCCGAGTTTCTGATTCGCAAAACGCGCGGCAAGCTCAACGGCTGGCTGAGCTACACCTACTCCCGCACGTTGGTGCAGGTGAAGGGCGCCTCGCAGGACGAAACCATCAACGGCGGACGCTACTACCCCAGCAACTTCGACAAGCCCCACGACGTGAGCCTGGTGGGCAACTACCGCTTCAACAAACGCTTCAGCACCTCGCTGAACTTCACCTACAACACCGGTCGGCCCATTACGCTGCCGCTGGCCAAATACACCTACGGCAGCGCCACACGGGTGTACTACTCGGACCGCAACGCCTACCGCGTGCCCGACTACTACCGGGTGGACCTGGGCCTGAACATTGAGGGCAACCACAAGATCCGGAAGCTGGCCCACAGCTCCTGGACGGTGGGCGTGTATAACCTGACAGGCCGGCAGAACCCATATTCTATTTATTTCAAGTCGGTGGGCGGCACGATTAAGGGCTACAAACTGTCGATTTTCGGTCAGCCGATTCCGACTGTTACCTACAATTTTAAATTTTAAACCGGTATGCGACGCGCAAAAAAAAGCGGCTGGAAGCAGCTTGGTAGCTTGTTACTCTTGCTGCTAGTGAGCTGCGTGGAGGACTACAACCCGCCGATAGCGGCTACGCAAACTGCTCTGCTCGTGGTCGATGGCTTCCTCAACAGCCAGGGCGTGACGACCATAAAGCTGTCGCGCACTGCAAGTTTGAGCGACACTGCCAAGATTCCACCAGAGACGAGGGCAACAGTATTTATTGAGGACGCGGCCGGCCGGCAGCAGCCGCTGCCTGAAACCATCCCCGGCACCTACGTCTCTTCCCCGCTCATCCTCGACCCAACGAAGCAGTACCGCCTGCGCCTACGCACGGCCAACCGGCAGGAGTATGCCTCCGATTTGCAGCCCGTGCTCACCACGCCCCCCATCGACAACCTGTACTGGGCAGCCGACAACGACGGCGCGAACATCTACGTGGATGCCCACGCCCCGGCTGAGGCTTCGCGGTTCTACCGTTGGGACTTTGTGGAAACGTGGGAATTTACGTCGGCCTTTTACTCAGGTATTGAGTACAAAAACGGCAGAATAGTGTCGCGCACGGAAGACGTGTATCGTTGCTGGAGAAACAATAATTCCACGTTGATCAATACGTTATCCACGACGGCACTCACGGAAAATAGAGTTCAGCGCCACACAATTACGGCTTTGCCGAGTACGTCGGTGAAGCTACGCTACAAATACAGTATTCTGGTAAAGCAATACGTGCAGAGTAAGGAAGAATACGATTATCTGACTTTATTGAAGAAGAATACGGAAGATATAGGCAATATTTTCGGGCCGCTACCTACGCAGCTGACCGGTAATGTCCACGGCATAAGTAATCCGGATGAGTTGGTTATTGGCTACGTGGGCATCAGCTCCGAGGTGCAGAAACGAATCTTTATCAGCCGCAGTGAGCTGCCGAGAGAATGGCGGCCGTCGGCGGGCTTCGAGCAGTGCGCCACGCCCGATACAATAGATAATATACGGGATTTTTCATTCGGTAATCCGTTACCTATTAGGCAATTGGCTTCTGGAGAGCCCAGGGCAGGTTCATACATAGCAGCCGGTGAAATTTGTATCGACTGCCGCCTGTCGGGAACGAACGTGCGTCCCTCTTTCTGGCAGTAGTATGAAGCATCAGAACAACTACTTGCTCCCCGGCTACTGCTGGCTGCTGCTCACGCTGCTGCTGCTGACCAGTGGCCGGGCGCGGGCGCAGGAAATCGACCAGCAGCTGACCTCCTACAACACCCAAGCGTTGGTGGAGAAGGTCTACCTACACACCGACCGCCCGGCCTACCTGGCCGGCGAAACCATGTGGTGCAAGCTCTATGTGGTCGACGGCGCCCTGCACCGGCCGCTGCCTTTGAGTACGGTGGCCTACGTGGAAGTGCTGAACGCAGACAATCAGCCGGTAGCCCAGGGCCGCGTAGCGCTGCGCGGCGGCCGAGGCCACGGCGCTTTCAGCCTACCCGACACACTGGGCACGGGGCGCTATCAAGTGCGGGCCTATACGCGCTGGATGCAGAACTTCGACCCCGCCTACTTCTTCAGCGCTCCGGTAGACATCCTGGCGGCGGTTCGGCCCCCAGCCGATGCGCCGCCCGCTCGCCCGGCCGCTGTCGATTACGACGCGCAGTTTTTCCCGGAGGGCGGCCAGTTGGTACAGGGCCTGCCTGGTAGGGTAGGCTTCAAGCTGACCGACCGGCAGGGTAGGGGCGTGGCAGCTCGCGGCGTGGTGGTGGATCAAACGGGGCAGCAGGTGGCGGAAGTTGCTACCCTGCGCTTCGGCATGGGCAGCTTTGAGCTGACGCCGGCTGTTGGTTCTGCTTCCTACACCGCCGTGCTCACGCTGAGCAGCGGCGAAACGCTCCGCCGCCCGCTGCCCGCCCCGCAAAGCACCGGCTATACGCTCCGCCTGCTGGACGAAACGCCTACCCAACTGCGGCTGCTGGTGCGCGCCGTGCCGGCCGCATCGGTGCCGGTGTTGCTGTTACAGCACACCCGACAGTTGCCGCCGGTGCTCAGCCGGCAGCAGCTGGTAGATGGGGTTGCTGAGTTTGTGGTGGATAAGCAGGCGCTGGCCGGCGGTATCACCCACTTCACCGTGTTCACCGCCGAACGGCAGCCCGTCTGCGAGCGGCTATACTTTAAGGCGCCCGCCCAGCTGGTGGTGCAGGCCCAGGCGCCGGCCGCCTACGGCCCCCGGCAGCGGGTGGAGCTGGCACTGCGCACGGCTACCGCGTTGGGGCAGGCCGTGCCCGCCAACCTGTCGGTGGCCGTGTACCACCTCGACTCGCTGACGGCCACCGAGGCCGTCCCGGCCATTGCGCCCTACCTCTGGCTGACTTCCGACCTGCGCGGGCACGTGGAGCAGCCCGCCTACTACCTCTCCGCCGCCCCCGATGCCGCTGCTGCTGCTGCCGACAATCTTATGCTGACCCAGGGTTGGCGCCGCTTTGCCTGGGCGCAGGTGTTGGCGCCTGCTCCGGCGGCGCCTGCCTACGCACCGGAGCTGCACGGCCCGCTCGTGCAAGGCACCGTGCTCACGCGCGGCACCGATGCCCCCAAGAGTGGAGTGCCCATCTACCTGGCCAGCCCCGGTCAAACTGGCCGGCTCTACAACGACGTGAGCCGTTCCGACGGAACGGTGGTTTTTGAGATGCAGGATTTCTACGGCTCGCGGGAGCTGGTAGTACAGCCCAACAATGAGGTCGACAGCGCCTACTACGTGACGCTGCAAAGTCCCTACTCCACCGCCTACCCGCCCACCGCCGCGCCCACTACGGCTCTGCCCGGCCTCAACGAAGGCGCCCTGACGCAACGCTACCTACAGCGGCAGCTGCTGGCCGCCTACTACCCCGACCGGCAGATTCGCATCCATCTTCCCTTACCCGACACGGCGGCTTTCTACGGCCGGCCCGATCATTCCTACCTGCTCGACGACTATACCCGGTTCAAGACGATGGAGGAGGTGATGCGCGAGTACGTGCGGGGCGTGACGGTGCGCAACCGTCGGGGACGGTTTCATTTTATGCTCTATAATAAGATAGTGGATGACGTCTTCAAGGATGATCCAATGGTGCTGCTCGACGGCGTGCCCATCTTCAACCTGAATACTGTGATGGCCCTGGACCCGCTGAAAGTGAAGCAGGTAGACGTCATCACCGGTCTGTATATACAGGGGCAGCTGGCCTATAGTGGCCTCGTGAGCTACTCCACCTACCAGGGCGACTTGCAGGGACTGCCCCTCGACGCCCGCGCCCTTTTGCAAACCTACGAGGGCCTGCAAATTCCCCGTGAGTTCTACGCCCCCCGGTACGCTACCGCCCAGCAGCAGCAAAGCCGCCTGCCCGATTTTCGCGACCTGCTCTACTGGAACCCGGAAGTGAATGCTGGTCCTGAGGGGCGGCAGCAGGTGGAGTTCTATACTTCCGACCAGCCCGGCCGCTACCGCGTGGTGGTGCAGGGCCTCACGGCCGATGGGCTGGCTGGCAGCGGCAGTTTTGTGTTTGAGGTGAAAAAGCCACTGTGAGGTTGGGAAAACCAAAATAAAAGAAGGTCAGGTGCTGTGGCACCTGACCTTCTTTTATGGCCATCAATCGGTAGAAATATCACACCACCACCGGCTCCGCCGCCGCTACTGGCTGCAACGCAAACGCCTCGGCCAGCAGCTCATACGAGCGAAGCCGGTCCTGAAAATCGTAGGTGATGGTGACGGCAATGATTTCTTCTACGCCATAATCGGCAGCCAGCTTTTCCAGTTGCATCTTCACCTGAAGAGGCGTGCCGCTCACCATGCGCTGGCGGTTGTATTCTAGGCGGGCGCGCTGGGCGGGGGGCAGCGGGTAGTCGCGCACAGTGGCGTAGGGCGGGATAGGGCCGCGCGAGCCGGTTTCGAGCAGGGTCATTTGCAGGGCCAGCGTGTCTTCCAGCTCCCGGGCTTTCTCCTCCGTATCGGCGCAAAGTACGAAGATGGCCATGCTGGCCTCGGGCCGGGGTAGGCGCGTGGAGGGCCGAAACTTCTCGCGGTACTGCTGCACTGCCTCGGGGCCGCCGTGGGGGTTGATGAAGTGCGCAAAGGTGAAGGCCATGCCCAAATACGCCGCAAACAGGCCGCTCTGCCCGCTGCTGCTCAGCAGCCACAGCTCAGGCACCGTGTCGATAAGGGGTGCAGCTTTAATTTTGGTTTGGATGGTTTCGGGGTCGGCGCGGTCGGTAAGGTAGCGGTCTAAGTCCATGAGCTGCTCGATGAAGTCCTGCTCGCTGAACTGATTGCTGGGGTTAAGCACCTGCGCTGTGAGGCGGTCGGCGCCGGGCGCACGGCCAATGCCCAAGTCGATGCGATTCGGAAACAGGCCTTCGAGGAGGCGGAAGTTCTCGGCTACCTTCAGGGCTGAGTAATGCGGCAGCATCACCCCACCCGAGCCAATCCGAATATGCTTGGTCTGTCCGGCCAAATGAGCCATGAGCACCTCAGGGGTAGTACCTGCCAACGAGTCGGAGTTATGGTGCTCCGACACCCAGAAGCGGGTATAGCCCAGCGCCTCGGCATGCTGCGCCAGCTGTACCGTTTCCAGCAGCGCCTGCCGGGCCGTGCCACCCTGCCGCACCGGCGACTGATCGAGCACACTCAGGCGAATAGAAGAGGAAGTTTTCATAAGAGTTGTCAGAGTAGCTAGTATGGCCTGTCATTTCGAACGCAGTGAGAAATCTCGCTTGATAGTAATTTCTATCCCACATCAGCACGCGAGATTTCTCACTGCGTTCGAAATGACAAGCTGTATCAGAACTAAGTAATTAACAACCAGCCCTACCCAAAGTTCTACCCGGCCAGCGCGGGTTCCTTCACCTCGTTGGTTTTGCGCAGGGGGATTTCGGGCACAAACCACGTGGCTGTCCAGCCTAGCGCAGCCAGCACAATCACCACCAGATACACCCGGTGAATTGCTTTGGAAAATGCTTGGCGTACTACGGGCGTGGGGCCAGTCGCGCTGGGGGCACTGGCCAGCTCCGGCGATAGGGTAGGGCTATCCGTGGTGGTAGCGGCCGTGCGCGAGGCAGCACCGGCCATTGTTTGGGCCGTGGTGGGTAGGGCCTGCGACAAGGTGAGCGTGAGCACCGTACCCAGCAGGGCCGTGGTGATGGCGCCCCCAATCTGCCGGAAAAACTGGCTGGCCGAGGTGGCCTGCCCCATCAAAGGAGGCTCCACGGCGTTCTGAATGGCCAGCGTGTAGAGCGGCATGGTAGGCCCCAGCCCAAGGCCGCAGATAGCCAGATACACCAGCACGCGGGTGTAGGAAACGTCTGCGGGCATGGTGGCCAGTAGTGAGAGGCCACCCAGCAACACCAGGCCCCCGCCCAGCATCCAGCGCTTGTAGTGGCCGAAGCGCGACACCATTTGCCCGGCCAGCACTGAGCCCGATACCACACCCAACGACTGTGGAATCAAACTGATACCAGCTTTGGTAGCCGACACACCCAGCACATTCACCATAAACAGCGGTACGAAAATCACAAGCCCCAAAAACGCACCGCCCAGCAAGAAAATAGCCACATTAGCGGCCCGAAACACTGGGTTTTTGAATAGACTGAACGCCAGAATGGGGTTATCGGAACGGAGCGACCGAAACACGAACAGGGTGAGGGCCACGGCGGCCCCTATCAGCATGCCCAGCGTGAGGGGCGAGGTCCAGCCGTAGGTGGCCTTGTTGAGTTGCAGGGCCACTACTAGCGGCACCAGTCCGGCCAGCAGCAGCAGGGCCGCCAGGTAGTCGAGGCGACGGCCGGTTTCCTGCGGAGCCAGCTTGGGCATGTAGGTAAGGATAAACCACAGGGCCAGCGCGCCCAGCGGCAGGTTCACGTAGAATACCAGTCGCCAGCCTGCCACGCCCGGAATCCAGTCGGTGCCGTTGTCGGTGAGCAAGCCGCCCAAAAACGGCCCCAACACCGACGACGTGCCGAACACGGCCCCCGTATAACCCTGATACTTGCCCCGCTCGGCCGGCGGAAACAAGTCAGCAATGATGATGAACGCCAGCGCAAACAGCCCCGCGCCACCCAGCCCCTGGATGCCCCGAAAAATGACCAGTTGGTTCATGCCGTCGCCCAGCAGGGGTAGGGGGCCAAACTCGCCCGCCAGTCCGCACAGTGCCGATCCGATCAGGAAGATGATAACCACCGTAATTTCCAGCGTGCGGCGCGGGTACATATCGGCTAGCTTGCCGTAGATGGGCACCAGCGCGGTGCTGGCCACCAGGTAGGCCGTGGCTACCCACGTGAAGCGGCTCAGGCCGTTGAGGTCTTCTACGATGCGGGGTAGGGCCGTGGAGACGATGGTTTGATCGAGTGCGCCCAGAAACATGGCCAGCAGCACGCCGGCCAGCGTCAGTAGCTTTTCGCGGTGGGAGAGGTTCTCCGTCATATGGGGGAGGTAGAGTTCCCGCAGAGGTACGGGTAGGTTGCCTGGAGGTTCTGAGAAGAACGCCCTGCCTCTACCACGGTACAAGGTGAAAGCCATGCGGGAAACCACGTCCGCGCATCTATCTTCGCCCGCATGCTAACAACGAGTACCATCGCCATTCTGTGCGGCTTTGCTTTTCTGGCCGGTTTCATCGACTCCATTGTGGGCGGCGGCGGCCTGATTCAGACGCCCGCCATGCTCCTGCTACTGCCCGGTGTGCCGGTGCCCACGGTGCTGGGCACCGGCAAAGTGTCATCAATGATGGGTACGCTGATTGCCCTGCGCCGCTATGCCGGGCAGGTACCCATCCGGTGGCGGGTGGTAGGGCTGGCGGCGGGCACGGCGGGTACCTTTGCGCTGTTGGGCGCACGGGCCGTGAGCCATTTACCCCAGGACCTGGTGCGGCCGTTGGTGCTGGGGCTGCTGGTGGTCATTGCCGTGTACACCTTCTGGCGCAAAGATTTCGGGCAGCTGCACGCGCCGCGCCTCTCGCCCCGGCGCGAGCTGCTCTACGGCGTGCTGGTGGGGGTAGGGCTGGGCTTCTACGATGGCTTTTTTGGGCCGGGCATGGGTAGTCTGCTGCTGTTCACGTTCGTGGGCCTGTTCGGTTACGATTTCCTGACGGCCTCCGGGTCGTCCAAAATGGTGAATGCGGCCACTAACTTCACCAGTCTCGCCTACTTCGCCTTCACCGGCCAAATCATCTACCGCCTAGCCCTCCCCATGGCTGCCTGCAACATGTTAGGCGCCACCCTGGGCTCCCGCCTCGCCCTGAAAAAAGGGGTAGGCTTCGTGCGGGTACTATTCCTGGTGGTAGTCAGCGGCGTCATTCTAAAGCTGGCTTGGGAGATGTTTGGAGGGTGAGGGGGTATGAGGGTATGAAGTAAAATGTCATCCTGCGCGCAGCGAAGGGCCTTATCACGCTAGAACGGGTCGTTGTTACGATGGTCGTTCAGCCGTGATAAGGCCCTTCGCTGCGCGCAGAATGATAGATTGCTTTGATGCAAACAGTCTTACATTACACTCAGCTAACCTTATCTGCTATGAGCTTTCTCGGAGACCTGTTCAATCCTACGCCTACCTCTGTCGAAATCCGTGGGCGAGTGCTGAAATGCCAGATTTGTGAACACCATGAGTTCTGGCGCCGGCAGGTGCGCCTGCACGAAAGCTTTGCCATAGACCCCCGCGCCATCTGTTACGAGTGCGACTATTGCGGCTATCTACATTGGTTTATGCCGCGCTAAGTGTTATTCGCCGTAACCGCCGGGTAGACCAGGGGCGGGGTTGCCCTGGGCGGCGCTGCCGCTGGGTACGCCCATTTTCTCTTCGCGCTTGCGCTGGTAGCGGTCAAATTGGGTAGGCGTGAGCACCTCCTTCAGCGACGCCAGGCGCGACTGGCTTACGTCTTCTACCACGCCGGCCATCTTGCGCAGGTCGCGGCGGTACTGGGCGCGGGCGGTTTCCACGGCGCGCATGCTGGTGAGGTTGATTTTCTGCACCTTCTCCACTTGTTGCGGATTCAGGCCCAGGCCTTTCTGCATATTGTCGGTGAGGGCCGTAGCACGCTCCGCGAGTTGGGTGTCGTTGAGGGTAGGGGTAGCAGCGGGTGCCGGAGCAGCGGTTTTGCTGGGCAACGGCTTGGTGTTCTGCGCCAGCAGGGTAGTGGGGGCAGCTAAGAGGAAAGCAGCAAAAAGCAGGGAAGTCGGTTTCATATGGAATGCAAAACTACGGCAGAAAGCGAAAGGTAGGGCCAGTGAGGTAGCGCGGCCTGTGCTACTTCCTCTAAAGATAGTGCCAGATTAGTGGGCCTACCCAACACACCGCCGGCCATTTTGATGCCCGGCGCTGGCAAAATCTGTGTGCGGCGGGCGTAACCTTTTCGGCTCACTTTGCATAGAACTTCCTATATGAAGCGAGAAACCCGAACGAATTGGCTGACCGCCCTGGGCGCGGGCGCCCTGCTGGCCGCCGCCACTCTCTACACCAACCGTCGCGGCAGCTACGAGCTGCGCAACCGCGTGGTGCTCATCACGGGCGGCTCGCGCGGGCTGGGCCTGCTACTGGCCCGCCAGGCCGTGGCCGAAGGCGCCAAAGTAGCCATCTGTGCCCGCGATGCCGACGAGCTGGAGCGCGCCCAGCGTGAGCTGACCGCCGACGGTGGGGAAGTAATTGCCCTGGTGCGCGACCTCACCGACCCCTTAGCCGTACGCACGCTCGTCACGGAAGTGCAGGGGAAGCTTGGGCCGATTGATGTGCTGATCAACAACGCTGGCATCATCTCCACCGGTCCGCTCGACAACCTGGATGAGCGCGATTTTCAGGATTCGATGAATACGCACTTCTGGGCGCCGCTGCACGCCATGCAGGCCGTACTACCCGATATGCGCCGCCGGGGCGAAGGCCGCATCGTGAACATTGCTTCCCTGGGCGGCAAGGTAGCCGTGCCGCACCTGATACCCTACAGCGCCAGCAAGTTTGCGTTGGTAGGATTGTCGGAAGGCTTTCGGAGCGAGTTAACGCAGCACGGTATCAAAGTAACCACGGTATGCCCTGGCCTGATGCGCACGGGTAGCCCGCGCCATGCCATCGTGAAAGGCCATCACCGCAAGGAGTACGCCTGGTTTATGATTGCCGACTCACTGCCGGCTTTCTCCATGAACGCCGAAACAGCGGCCCGCCAAATCTGGAACGCCTGCCGCCGCGGCGACGCCGAGCTGATTCTGGGCCTACCCGCCAAGCTGCTGGCTACCTTCCACGGCCTGTTCCCCGGCCTTGCCGCCGACGTGCTGGGCTGGGTCAACCAAACCCTACCCGGCCCTGCCGGCGACCTCGGCGACGTGCGCCGCCGCGGCAGCGAACTAGAATCTGATATCACCCGCTCCTGGATAACCACCCTCACGCAAGAAGCGGAGGAGGAAAATAACGAGTTGTAGCGTAACAGATAAAAAGTAGAAGCTATTCAGGCCCTCAGACCGTCATTCCGAGCTTGTCGAGGAATCTCGCGTGCCACGGTAATCTCAATCGTTAGGAAATTACTGAGAGCACGCGAGATTTCTCGACAAGCTCGGAATGACGGTCTGAGGGCCTGAATATTCTTTCGTATATTCTATCAACAAATCAAGCTAAGCCAATGAAAACCATCTCGATTCTCCTTGCTTGCCTTGAGCTACTTTGCTTCTCGGTTTCGGCCGCTGCTCAAACAACTCCGAAGCCAAAAACCAAAACAGCTGTATCTTCTCAGCCGCGCATCAATAAGAAAGCGGCATCTAAAAATCTCGCTGTTATTGAGGATACGTCTGCTTTCCGCCGTTCGAGCCGTCCCGGCATGATGCCTATTCGCGTGAAGCCTAGCATTAAGTAGGCAATACTCAGCTCTAACATTTCCCTTACCACAGCTTCAGTAGGCTCCGCAGTAGCGCCTATGCTACTACCCCGCTCAAGGCAATAATAGAAGCCGTGTAGTTGTGAACCAAACGGAAGTGGGAGGTGCCTTCCTTCAATTCGATATAGTCAACAGGCGTAACGACCACATTGCCACGGGGATTAAAGTATAGGAACTATGCTCGATGCAGGATACTATTGCTGTAACGAACTCTCTAGTCTAACAAATTCTCCTCGTAGCTGGTCGAATCAGCTACAGCATCGAGTTCTATTGACGTGGTCAGGTGTTCACTGCTCGGGTGCACCCGTGTAGCCAGTGTGGCGCTGAGCGCTTGCGCCGCGGCTACCACCTCGGCCGGATAATGCAGACGCGCCAACAACCGAATGGCATTGCGCGTGGTAAGCGGACCGGCCTTGAGGCGGTAGTCGAAATACCAATCCTCCTCCGTGACGGTTTCGCAAAAGTGGTATTCAACAAAACACGACTGTAAGAGCGTGCCTAGCTCCCCATCGTGGGTGGCCGCTACCACCCAGCTGCGGGGCTGTAAATAGGCCAGTACGGCCTTGTTGGCGGCGATGCGCTCTTGGGTATTCGTGCCTTTGAACAGCTCATCCAGCAGCAGCAGGTAGCTGCCAGGGGCCGCGTCGCAGGCCAGCAGCAGTTGCCGCATGGTTTCGGCTTCGACTAAGTAATAGCTTTTGCCCGTGGGTAGGCTGTCGGCCAGGGTAAGGCTGGTGAGCACCCGACAGAAAGGGGCACGGTAGGCGGTGGCGGGACACGTGGCGATTGTCTGGGCCAGTAGAACGTTTATGCCCAGCGTGCGCATGAAGGTGGTTTTGCCTGCCATGTTTGAGCCGGTTAGTAGGACGCCTAGCCCGGCTAAAGTGAGGTCGTTGGGTACGCACCCCGGCACCAGCGGGTGGTAGCCGCCTTGCAGCTGGATGCCCTCGGTAGTCGTCGGCCCGAAGTGCGGTACGCAAGTGGCGTGGCGCTCGCGGAAACTGGCCACCGCCAGGGCGCAATCCACGTAGCCCACGGCCTCAAAGACGGCTCGAATGGCGGGCGCCTGCTGCTGTATGGCCACCCGGCAACGGGCATACAACAGCTGGTCAACCAGCAGCAGCATCTTGAGCAGTTCCAGCACCCCCATATTATCCTCTACCTGAAAGAAAGCCGCTTGTCGCAAAATACCTCCCAATCGGGCCAGGGGTGCGGCCAGCAATTGCAGCGGCTGTAGGGGTAGGGCTGCCCGGTATAATTCCCGCCCAGCCCGGTGCAAGCGGCCCAGTTGCAGCAGCGGGCGAACATAGAGCTGAATCCGTGCGCGTTGCCGAAGGTGAAATACTGAATTGAAGCAACCAAACGCAAGCGTGCCCAACCAGAGCACAGGCAGCCAGAAGCCCCCGAGCAACGTGGCCAACAGCCCCAGTGCGAGCAGCGCCGCGAAGCGTACGTTGGGCAACGCGGGTAGGGGCTCCTCGCTCAGCAAATCGACTAGGTAGTACGCCTCCTGAGCCGTCATATGATCGAGGGCGAGCAAGGCTTTTCCGCGGGCCGTGGGTTGCTGCGCCAGCAGGGTCGCGGCGGCGTCAAACTCGTGCAAGGCAGCCTCGTCGGCGAGCGGGCTGCGCAGGCGGTGGTAGAGGCATTGCTGGCCTACCGGGCTCACGGTGGCATCGAGCAAGGTAAAGAGCAAGTCGCCATTCATGTCGGCCCAGGTTTGGTCGGGTAGGCGGTGGTAGGTGGGCTGGTGCTGCACATGGTTGTAGTAACGAGCCACCAGAGGAATACGGGGAGTGCGCGCCGCCGGCTGGTGCCAGGCCGCTTCCAAGCGGCGTAAGCGCTTGCGGGAAGAAGTCCACATTATGAAGCTGTTTAGAAAGTCGGTTTAGGGTTGATTTTCCGCAAAAACAGGACGACGAACGCCAACCAATGCCAGGCCAACCAGTTGCCGATGCTGGTTTCATAGCGCACGAGCAAGGTTTTGAAGCTGT
>Ga0210040_10008008_pt1 | contig 12639 bp, 11 predicted proteins | sample CryGeyCG12114_NA_FD_185462 | JGI IMG/M metagenome (GOLD analysis project Ga0210040, IMG submission 185462) | Groundwater microbial communities from aquifer - Crystal Geyser CG19_WC_8/21/14_NA (SPAdes) (version 2) | ecosystem: Environmental > Aquatic > Deep subsurface > Groundwater | place: USA... | reverse complement strand
ATAGCCTCAGCATTGGCCTGAACCAAATGGGCAAACACCTGCGCCACGACGAAGTACTGCCCGAAACGCTGTTCTTCTATCCGTTAAAACAAACCTTGTTTAGTTTATCGCGGGAGTTGTACGAAAAGCATTATGCGAATAAAACAACGGTTTAAATTAGATTTTCTCTTTATGCGTACCCGATTTAAAATAAATTTGCTTACCCCCTTTTTGGTTTTGCTACAGCTGGCCGCATTAGCCCAAAACGACCCGTTTGAGCAAGCGAAACTCGATATCTGGACCGAAACGGCTTCTTTTGTTTACCGCGACGCGAATATTCCGGAGCCGGCTGAGGTGACAAATGCATCTACCCTGAAACAATTTGAAACCGCTATCCGGAAGGACAATCCTAAATCGTTTATTTTTTCTAAGCTATACCGGCCCATAGAAGAAACCGGCACTTACCGCAAAACCAAAGAACCCAAAGCCCAATTAAATTTGTTGATTAAATCAATAAATATCCGGCTGCGCGACAATGAGCAGCGCATGAAAGATATAAACCGGCGGCGCCGCCAGGAAGATATGATTAAACAGCTGCAACAGATTGCCGCCGATTATACTAACCCGGCCCTTAACCAGGCAACGGATGCCATTGCCGATGAGCTGAACCAGGGCGACGACAGCTTTACAGCCCCCGACAACACGCGTACTGATGCGGATACGGCAGCAGATGCCTACGCCGAAAATCAGTTGAGTTCTTTATCGAAAAAACAACCGCAAGACCAAAATAAAACTACTGACTGGATGACAATAGCCGCCTTAATTTTAAGCTTATTGGCCTTAGGCCTCATTTATTTTTTGTACACTAAAATTACCGAACTAAATAAGCGCATGGACCAGCGCAAAAAAGACATCGACTTTTTAACTCAGCAGTTAAATGCTCCCATCCGAAAACCAACTGATAACAACGGCAAAATCAACCGGGAGGAAATTGAAAGGATGGTGCAGAAAGCTGTGTCCCGCGAAACCGCTAAACTAACACCAGCGCCAACGGCGGCTCCTACGCCCAAACCCGCTCCGGCAGCCCCCCCGAAAGAAGCACTTAAGGTAGAATTACCCGCTGAATCGGAAGAAGCGTTGTTAGCCCCCCCTCTACCACCGCCTGCACCAGCTCCGGCCGAAGTACCGGCACCGGCGCCAGTGCCAACATCCGATAAGCCGCAGAGCCGATTTGCCCGCATTCCGGTAAATGGCGGATTTCACGAGCAAGACTTGTATCCGGAACAGCAACACGATAGTATTTACGAAATTCGGGTGAGCCGCAAAGACCCTACCAAAGCCGCCTTCCGGATTGTACCCAACTCACCGGTGCATCGTACGGCTATCGAAAGCGCTTACTTATCGTTGAAAGATGCCTGTCAGTACCAACTAAACAACCAGCACGCCACCCGCATTATTACCGACGAACCCGGTGCCCTCTCCTACCAGGATGGCTTTTGGGTAATCGATAAAAAAGCCAATATTCATTTTGAGTAAAATGTGTATTTTGTCTTAAACTTTTATGTAGTTTGATTTACAAGAATATTATTGGAATCAAACTTATAATCCATGTCTGTCATTCAGGAAGAACCTATTTAGCAAGTAACCAAATAGGTTCTTCCTGAATGACAGATTTAGTTTATTTAAACTAATAAACTTTCCCATTTTGCGCAATAGCACTAACTATTACTTACCTTTTCAAAACAATGACAGATTAGAATTTACAAGATAAAACTCTAAGATACGCTAAAAGCCATACAATGAATTTAGTAGAACAAAATATAAATTCTATTATTCAACTCTGTAAAAAGCACCGCGTTGATAGTTTATTTTTATTTGGTTCTATTTTAACCGATAAATTTGGCCCCACCAGTGATGTAGATTTCTTAGTAAACTTTGAAGAAGTAGACCTTTATCACTACTTCGAAAACTATATGAACCTGAAAGAATCTTTGGAGCAGCTATTAAACCGTCCAGTAGACTTAGTAGAAGAAAAAACAATAAGCAACCTCTTCTTGCGGAAATCGATTGACCGGAATAAAAGACAGATTTATGGACGCGCGAATAGCAAAATGGCTGTTTGATATTCAGGCTGCGATCGAGGAAATTGACCAGTATTTTGAGATTTATGAAAAGAGTTTTGCTTCTTTTCGGGGTAATACTATCCTTAAGCGGGCAATAGAACGAAATTTGGAAATTATAGGAGAAGCTATGCGGCGAATATTAACCAGAGATCCTTATTTTCCAATCGAAGATGCACACCGAATAGAAGGTTTACGTAATCAGATTATTCATGCTTACGATGCTATTTCTGATGAAAACATCTGGTCTATTATTATAAACCATTTACCAAAGTTAAAAGCAACTATAAAAAGTATTTTAGCTTAAACGGAAGCATGGTAAGATTATAGGTTAAGCCTAACTAAAACATGTTTGAAATAATATTTGAAATAGCCGTTATTATCGGCATCATCTGCTTACAGGGATTTATATTTCTGACGAACCGGCAAAAAATTGCGTGGTTAACGCAGCTCTTCCCGGCTAAATCCCAGTTAAAAGTGCGGCAGGAATACGTAAGCGCTTCGGGCCAGAACGTAGATGAAACCCGCAATAATTTAACGCCCGAAGCGGCCGAAAAACTAGCTTTGCTGGAGCAGGGCAAAAAATTTCTGTTCCTGAGTAAGCCTTCGGAAATGCACCAGGTAGTAAACCTAAATAACCGCGGCGAAGCCGTAGAAATGAAAAAGACGGTGTATAATGGTTTTGCCTCTACTTCCGAAACCTATACCCTGCCGTACATCCGCCTGATTAATATGGCGCAAAGTACCGAAGCGCAAGTGGTGGGCTTAAACTCCGACGAACAAAAAGCTGCTTCAACCGCTGCTACGCCCGAGCCCGATGTTGAAATAGATATTATTGCGGCCGATAAACCCTCACCGGCTTTTAGCCAAATAATAGACGATACCAACGATTATTTGCGCCACAACAAAGGGACCGCTGCCGATTTTAATATCCTGAAAGATATTGCGGAGCGGCAATCCGAAGGGATGGAAAACGAAATTCAATCTACAGTAGCTACGCCGCTGTATATTGGTTTATTGGGTACTTTCCTGGGCGTTATTTTAGGTTTATCAGGTATTATTCTGGGCAATGGCGTTAGCAACGAATCTATCCAGACGTTCATTACAGGCGTGGTGGTGGCCATGGTGGGCAGCTTTGCCGGTTTGCTTTTTACCTTGTGGGGCAATCATTTATTTAAAAATGCCCGTTTTGCGCGCGACCGCAATAAAAACAACTATTATACTTTTTTGCAGGCCCGCCTACTACCCAAACTGCACTCCGATATGGCTACCAGTTTAGGCAACTTAAAATCGGTTTTGGATGCGTTTAACAAAGACTTTTTTGATAAAGTAGCCGATTTCAAACCCATTATTGCCGGCATAACCGAAAACATACAAGTGCAGCGCGATTTTCTGGTGAAGATGGAAGAAGTAGGTTATACCGAAATTGCCAATGCCAGCGTGCAGGTGTTCGATAAAGTAACCCGGAGCACCGAAGAATTCGGCAAATTTTTAGGTTATCAGCAATCGCTAAATCGTTCTTTGGAAATGGGCGACCAGACCGTAAATAAAATTCAAGGCTTGTTGGACCGGATGATTAATTTCGAGAAAGGCATTAATAACCTGGGGCAATACATCGGCCAGCACGATAATCTCATTCAGAAACAAATTGATTTCTTCGGCAAGCACGAACGCGAGATGGAAGATATTTCGGCCAAGATAGAGCAGTTCTACGACCAGTCGGCGGGGCGCTTAACCGAACTGATGGATGTGCGCATGAAATTCCTGGAGCAAGATGCGCAGAATGCCTACGAACGCTGGGCCAACCATTTCGAGCACCTGAATAAAGACAATATTTACGAGCGCATTGTACAGTACCTCGAACCGTTTGGCCAACTCAACCGCCAGCAGGAAGCCATGCGCCAGGAACTGAACCAAACCCAACGCACGCTCCTCGAAAAAATAGACCGCGACAACGAAACCCAAACTCGCCTGTTAAAACAAATAGAAGTAATGAACTACAACTTGGATAAATTAACCCAACCGGGCGTATTTAAGAAAATGATGAATAAAATGATGGGAAAGTAGTTTTTAGTGAGTAGTAATTAGTTGTATGTAATATAAAGAATGACGAAAGCTGAGCATGAACAATTAATTAATAATGGAGAATTCCACTTAGTGGGGTATCAATACACCATTATGTATATGGCTAGAATTAATTCAATAGCTCAATTTTTATTTGCTAAAGTTCTTTCGCTTCGTGGAAAGTTGTATTCACCTTTTGAAGCATCTGAAATTATTGAAGCATTTACTATCAAGACCATATGTGATTGGGAATGGTATGTTGAAAAAATGATTTATGAATGTCTTAAAGATGACACAAGCCAACTAGCCAATCAACTAGCACTAACTCTTCCAAAATCAATTACTAAAGACGAATGTGTTGCATACTTAAATGGATTAGCATATTTTGATTTAAAAAGTGTTAGCAATTTAAAATCAATAGCTAGAAAAATCTTAATTGAAAGTAAGAATCCATTTGAAAGAATAAGTTCTGAAGCAAGAAATCAGATAGATGATTTCTACTCATTAAGAAACTATGTCGCTCATCGGAGTAATAAATCAAAAAAAACTTTGATAAGAACTTATAAAAAATATAACCAAGACAAGTTTATAGAAGTTGGAGAGTTTCTATTAGGTAAAACGAGGCATGACAATAGAACAATAAGGTTTCAAGATTTTGGTGGTGCATTTTGGTTAGCTGCATTCAATATTATGGAGTTTCTTTATCCAAAAACTTATAAATGGATTGTACAAGAAGAAAATACATATAATGACAAGTGTCATTTTCGATTCAGTTATTTAATGGAGCTTAGTCCAAATAAACCCCAATAATAAAAAGGACCACGGGTAACAACGCATCATAACGCTTTTGAGCCAAGTTCAATAGTAATTAGTTGTTAGCCTTTCAGCCATTTTCATTATTAGCAGGAAAAAAATATAAAAAATTTATTTGATGAGGTTGGCAATACGAATTCTCCTGCAATTACATTCCTGAAACCACTAGTTGTGGAGTAAAAAATTAACCCTTGAAACAAGACAATAAAGACTTTTTCTGGCCTAGTTACGTCGACCTCATGACGGCTTTGTTCATCGTGATGCTGGTATTATTTGTGCTGAGCTATAAATTATTTCAGGATAAACAAAGCGAACTCTTGGTGCAGGTGGCTCAACTCCGGAAAATTCAGGAAATAGAAGCGGCTCTAAAAGGCCTGGAAGGCAAATATTTCCGGTTCGACCCGCAGAACAAGCGCCACGAATTAAAAGTAAATGTAACCTTCGACAAAGACAGTTGGGTAATAAAACAAAAAGACAAAGAAGTTCTGTACCAAGCTGGTTTAACCTTAAAGAAAATAATTGAAGATATTCAGGAAGATCAGGGCGTAAAATACTTGGTTATTATTGAAGGCATGGCGGCCCGCGACCCGTACGATCCCCGGTTTCACGTGGAGAAGCGCGATTATGGTTACGAGCTGAGCTACAACCGGGCCTTGGCTTTATTAAATCTATGGCAGGCCCGTAATATTAAATTTGATCAAAAACGCTTCGAAATTATTATTGCCGGCAGCGGTTTTTACGGTACCGGTCGTTATACGGGCAAGCGCGAATACGAAAACAAACGTTTTCTCATTCAGGTAATTCCAAAAATCGGGCAGATTGAGCGGGCAACCCTCTAATTTCAAAAATTAATTATTTAGAATAATAGCCAAATGGAAAGGCTTGGATGAAGAAGCTTTATTTAGTTTTACATAAGCTAAATCTTTAGCCGCTTACCCGTTTACTGTATTTTTATCTCAATAATTTTTTAATATTTTCCTTGGCCCAGCCCATCCGCAAAATTATTCATATTGATATGGACGCTTTTTTTGCGTCGGTGGAGCAGCGCGATAATCCGGAACTACAGGGCAAACCGGTAGCAGTGGGCGGTTCCAGAGCCAGGGGCGTGGTGGCGGCCGCTAGTTACGAGGCCCGCCGGTTTGGTGTTTTCTCGGCCATGGCCTCCCGCATCGCCCAGCAAAAGTGTCCGCAACTTATTTTTGTTAAACCCCGCTTCGAAGTTTACAGCGCTGTCTCGAGGCAAATACGGGAAATATTTTACCACTACACCGATTTAGTAGAACCTTTGTCGCTCGACGAAGCTTACCTAGACGTAACCGAAAATAAAGTTGAGATGCCCTCGGCGAGTATTATTGCGCATGAAATTAAGGCGCGTATCTTTTCCGAAACCAATCTTACCGCTTCGGCCGGCGTGTCGTTTAATAAATTTTTAGCCAAAATTGCTTCCGACCTGAATAAACCCGACGGCTTTACTTTAATAACGCCCGACAAAGCGCTGGCCTTGGTTGCCGGTTTACCCATCGAAAAGTTCCACGGCATTGGCAAGGTTACAGCGGCTAAAATGCAACGCTTGGGCATTAACACCGGGGCCGATTTGCGGCAACACTCCGAAGCAGAATTAGTACACCATTTCGGGAAAGTAGGCCATTATTATTATCGCATTGCCCGCGCCGAAGACGACCGCCCGGTGCAGCCCCACCGCACCCGGAAATCTATTGGTTCGGAACGCACCTTCGAAACAGATTTAACAGTCGAAGAAGAATTATTAGCGCGCTTACAATATCTGGCCGAGGAAGTAGCCCACGATATGACCCGACTCCAGACTACTGCTAAAACCGTTACGCTCAAACTAAAGTATTTCGATTTTGTACAGCAAACCCGCAGCCGGACGTTGGGTAGTTATCTGAATACCTCCGATGCTATTTTTACCGTTGCCCGCGACCTGCTCCGCACCCCGCAATTGCCGCAATATCCGGTGCGCCTATTAGGTATTTCCGTTTCAAATCTGCTTTATCCCCACGATTTACCCGCTCCCGGCCAATTAACCCTAGCTTTCTAATGTGATTATAGTTCTAAAGAAATTTTTGCTTCCTTAATCTTTAGTTTATAAATTGTGCAACCTTACCCCCCGAAATTGGCTAAAAGGCTTATATCAATTTTAAGCCCTTATTGCCCATGGAACATTTATTTTCGTCGTTAAAAATAAAATCTTTAGAATTTAAAAATCGGCTGGTAGTATCACCTATGTGCCAATATTCCGGCATTGATGGGTTTGCCAACGACTGGCACCTGGTACACCTGGGTAGCCGGGCGGTAGGCGGGGCCGGTTTGGTATTTACCGAAGCCACGGCGGTGTCGCCGGAAGGACGCATTACGCCGGGCGATTTGGGTATCTGGCACGACGAACATATCTCTTTTTTAAAACGCATTACCAATTTTATTCACCAGCACGGGGCCATAGCAGGTATTCAGTTGGCCCATGCCGGTCGTAAAGCCAGCAAAAGTACGCCTTGGGAAGGAAATGTACACCTGCTACCAGAGGCAGGCGGGTGGCCCGAAGTATACGCGCCTAGCCCAATCGCATTGGCCGAAGATTTGCCGCCCCCATTGGAATTATCGCCGGAATTAATTGTAAAAGTAATTGAGGATTTTCGACGGGCAGCCCAACGGACCCTGGCTGCTGGTTATAAAGTAATTGAAATTCATGCCGCCCACGGCTACCTGTTGCACGAATTTTTATCGCCGCTTACTAACCAGCGTACCGACCAGTACGGTGGTTCTTTCGAAAACCGCATTCGTTTGCTAACCGAAGTAGTACAGGCTGTACAAACTGAATGGCCCACTGATTTACCGCTATTTGTCCGCATTTCGGCTACGGACTGGGTGCCCGATGCTCCTGCTTCCTGGACCTTAGAACAAAGCATTGCCTTAGCCCGGATTCTTAAAGATATGGGCGTCGATTTAATCGATTGTTCATCGGGCGGTAATGTACCGGTACAGCAAATAAAACCGGGGCCCGGTTACCAAACTCCTTTTGCCCAAGCCATTCGGACAGAAACCGGTATTCTGACCGGCGCAGTAGGTTTAATTAATTCGGCTCACCAAGCCGATCATATTATTCGTACGGGCCAAGCCGACTTGATATTTATGGCCCGGGAATTTTTGCGCGATCCTTATTTTGGTTTAACAGCAGCTACCCAGTTAAGGCAAGAAGTAACATGGCCGGTGCAGTACCAAAGAGCCAAACCGCGTTAATTATAACTGCTATTAATCATCAGGCATTATTCTAGTGCTTTTAATTCTATGTCTAGCTGTTGAAAGACACTATTTAAGGCGGCTAGAAGAAGTTTTTTAGTAGCGAATACCGGCTTTTTTAAAGAGGAAATGCCATAACCAAATAGGGCCAATCAGCAAAAATCTTAGATCATCGAGGAAAGAAGGCTTTTTTCCCTCTATTTTATGCCCGATGAACTGCCCCCCCCAGGATATAACAAAAATAATCAGACATACCTGCCACATGGGCAACCAACCACTGTTATTATGTAGTTTTTCCAGGGTAACAATAGCCGCACAAAACACAAATACCACTAGTAGCATTGCTAAGGCCAGCGCTGGCGATAAACGAAAATAATAGACAATCGAGAACAGAATTAAGAAAGTAGCCCAGTTGATGTAACCGTTAAAACGCCCCAGCACCGCCAGATACGGAAACGGAATGGCCCATACCAAGCCCAGTAAACTAAATACAATTAAGGGCACACAAATCCAGTGCACCAGTTTATTCGTGGGGTGCTGGTGGCTTTCGGCGTATTTAGCAAAATAAACATCGACCGGACGAGTAGCAGCATGTTCTAACATAGAGTAAAGCTACACTTAATCAGCTAATTAGCAAATAAATTAAACCAAATAATTTGCTTCTAAATGCTTTATTATCCGGCTTTTTTAATCCCTAATCCCTTTCACGACTATCCTGTTAATAAGTTTTTACCTAAACTAACTTTCAACTGCCACGGACGGTTCAGCATTAGCTTTTCTACTTTTGCTTATACAACCAATAGCATGAAAATATTCTATTTTATAATAACCCCAATACTGCGTCTAAAACGCTCTACAAACAAAAGGGGCAGGTAAAATACCTGCCCCTTTCAGCTTTAACCCTAATAAAGCTTATTGCTTGAGCAACTTAAAGTGGCTTACCCGGCCGTTAATACGAGCAGTAATGGTATACACGCCCAGTGGTAAACCAGCATTCAGTTGTAGTTCTTGTTTATTCATGCCTTTTTGTACTTGCAAGGTTCTTTCGAGTACTTTGCTACCTATGGCATTGTGGATGATAACATGAGCTGTTCCGGCTTCTTCCGCGTTTATTTCTAAAGTAATATCAGAACTGAAGGGGTTCGGATAAGCAGTAATGCTTTCTACTAAGTCGCCCATCTTCACCGCTTTTGGTCCGAAGAACTCACTGGTGCCATCCAAATCTACCTGTTTCAGGCGGTAATAACGGGTGCCGTACTTGCCGTTTTCTTTGTCGTGGAACGTGTACTTTTGTTGCTGCATAGAGTTACCGTTCTGGCTGGCCACAAAACCTAAGCGGCGGTAGTTTTTAGCATCTTGCGATACTTGTACTTCGAAGCCTTCACTGTTTTTCTCCATCGCCGTGGACCATTCTACTACTACTGTGCCGTTCTCCTTCTTATCTGCTTTTAAGTAGAGTAATTCTACTGGGAGTGGACTTATACTTATTGCAGAGCTTAGAGGTGATGCTAAGACATCAAAACAAATTCCTGTCGGTGCTATTTGTACAGCCTGCACATCAATGGCGACATCAAACGGAACACTATCCGGTGGTAAAGTAAGTCTGGCACTACTCTCATTTACTTGCTGGGGCGGGTTGCCGCCGTAGCCCACAAACCACCGGTAGGTATAGGCATTACCACCAACCACGGGCACGGCCTCAAATACTGTTCTGGTAAACGCCGCCAAGCCGCTGTTTTCAATTATATTAATGTTAGCTATGGCGTTCGTTTGTTGTTCTTCTATAACTACTGCCACAACGGAGCGGGTACGGTTCTCGCAACTAGTGGCGTTGGCCGCAGCTACATAATAAAATACTATACCAGAAGTCTGCGTAATAGTGGGCGAGTAAGTATCTCCGGTGGTTACTAGATCTCCATTAGAGTTATACCAATGGTAAGTATCGGTATTGGTAGGAGCACCAGTAGCCGTAAGTGTAACAACACCCGGGCCGCAACGTTGTACAGACAACGCCTCTGGCTCCCAATTTGGAACCGGATTCACGACCAAGTCAATAAATTCTGTAGCAGAGCCACAATTCAGATTACTCACTACCGTTAAGCTTACCCTTACCGTACCAACACTCCTCACGCTAACTGTTGGGGTTAAGGAATTCCGCCCGGCGGTAATTTGCGCAATATCGCTCCCTGATTCTATTTTCCACTCCAGAAATGTACCATTATCTGCCCGACCATTTAAAACGAATGTATTTGTTCCATTTGAATTCAGGCATTGTGGATCTTCTGGCAGTATAACAGCGGCCGGTAGTGGGCTTACCTGAGCTTGCACGGCAGTTCTGTTAATACTTTCGCAGCCTCGGCCTTGATCGCTTACCGTTGATACATAATATGTCTTTGACTGAGTCAAATTTGGGAAATAGGTTGATCCGGTTGTTATTGGAGAAGCGTTGGGAACCGGACTGTCGTACCAGCGGTAAGTTAAATTCTCCTGTGGATTGGTAACGGCAAGCGAGAGTACTCCCGGACCACACCGGGTTACATTTGGTACAACTGGTTGCGCCGGTGCCGGATTAACATTTATCACAACCGGTGTAGAAGACTCACTGGCACAAATACCGCCATTAATAACTACTACGCTATAAGAACCAGCTAGCGAAACTGTATAAGTCCGACCTGTAGCGCCTGAAATATTAGCAGTGCCATTCCGCCATTGATAAGTATAAATATCAGTAGAACCACTTGGGGGACCGTTTGCCGCCAAAGTAATATTTTGGCCTTCGCAAATAGCTATAGTTCCGGGTGGTATAATAGTGGCTCTTGGTATTGCCAGTTCTCTTACAGCTATGGAGTTTGAAGTAGCAGTACAGGTGTTACTGGTAACTAATACCCGGTAAGTACCCGATGCTTCTGCCTGGTAAGTAGGTTCGGTTGCTCCTAGAATATCGGTAGTGCCATTTTGCCATTGGTAAGTTAAATTAGTGCCGGTGGCCTCCGCCGTTAACAGAACAGAACCGCCATCGCAAAAGGTTGTAGCAGGCGTGGAGATTGATACCGTAGGATTGGGATTAACGGTTACGTTTAAGGTAGATGTTGTACCTGTTTCGCCACAACCATTAACAGCCGTTACAGCAATAGTACCCGAAGTAGCATTGTTGAAATTTACTGTTACCTGATTAGTGTTGGTGCCACTTACAATGGTCGCATTAGTCGGTAATTGCCAGTTATAAGAAGCGCCTTCTACTGCCGGAACCGAATAAACAATATTAGCAGCGCCAGCGCAAACCGATGTGCTGCCTGTAACAGTACCGGTATTTACAGTTGCGTATACCGTAAATATTAAGGCATTAGAAATAATACCTCCTACAACGTCTAGTGAAGGATTAACAATCTGTATACGATACTGCCCAGGCAAGAATATTGGTAGCCAAACAGCGGGTACAACGGACTCTATAGTTCTCCCGTCTGTACTAACACTAGAGGGTTCAAAGTCGTTTGAAAAAGGGAAAATACCTAAAGAGGTAATACGCACTTTAGCTCCTGACACAAAGTTCTCACCTGATAAAGTAACAAAAAGGTCCTGATTATAACCATACGTAATACAACTTTTAGATAAAGAAGTTAAAATAGGCTGCGGATTTTCAACGGCATAAGAAGCACGGGTAACTGCGCCTAGAGAGCTATTGTTAGTGTTTAATGTATACCTTTCTGTTCTGCTAGTATTAACTTTAGAAGAAGATGCTATAGACTCAACCGCAGTAGCATTGGACGTAGCAGCCAGAATAGCTATCAGAATAGGAAAACTTATTTTAAGAAAACGCGCATTCAGAATGTGAAGCAGTAATAAGCTCAAACGCGGAGTAATTTTTTTTTGCATAGAATTAGGGTTAAAGAATGGTAAGTAATTTTAAGGCTTTAGAAAATCTATTTTGGAGACATAATAGAAAATCTCCTCTCCTGAGCCTTTAGTACTGATCTACGCGCTTAAATCAGTTCAGTTGCAGGCTTATCAGGCATTTAACTATCTAATTAACTAGTACTTAAATACTATCTGCTAAAGTATTTTGAATATTCGCGCTGTTTCCCCAATGTTATTGAATAAGCTTAAAAAAATTTAAATGGCCTATATATTTGATAATCATTATATTAATATGCATCAACAATCCATACGGTTAAATGTTAATCTATACACAATATAAATATAATAATATTAAACTATTTAAAATTAAGTTTTATTAATCACTTATTTTAATTAATAATTGCTTTTAACTAAAATTTAATACTGCAAAGACAATATTACTTTGAATAGTAATGCCACAAAAAACTATTTAATCAGTTGCTCAGAAGTCTTTTTGGCGTAACCCGTTGGATGGCTTAACCAAAAAGTTTAGGTATAAGCAGATAGTTTCAGC
>Ga0210040_10008007_pt1 | contig 12640 bp, 12 predicted proteins | sample CryGeyCG12114_NA_FD_185462 | JGI IMG/M metagenome (GOLD analysis project Ga0210040, IMG submission 185462) | Groundwater microbial communities from aquifer - Crystal Geyser CG19_WC_8/21/14_NA (SPAdes) (version 2) | ecosystem: Environmental > Aquatic > Deep subsurface > Groundwater | place: USA... | reverse complement strand
GCGGTGTCCGGGATGACCAGACCGGAGGCCGTGGTGGTCTCGGCCTCGTTGGCCTGGACCACGACACGGTCCTCGAGCGGCTTGATGTTGACCTTGGTAGCGGTCGTCACGTGGTGACGCCCCCTTCGGTGTCGGACGGGTGTTCGGAGGTGGTGCAGATGCTGTGGCACGAGGGCTGGGCCTGCCGTCGCGGGGGTCACGCTCAGCCCGTGTCGATTGGCACTCTACCCATCCGAGTGCCAGCCGCTCAACCGGGTCGCCCAGCCGGGCCACGGGGTGATGGGCGAGGCTGTCGCGGTGCCCCCCCACGACCCGGACGGGTCCTCCGCCGAGCAGGCCGCGGAGACGGTCCGCCAGCTCCGGGACCTGGCCACCCCGGCCGGTGCCGCCGCGCTGAGCCGGGCCGGGGAGCTGCTGGCCGGGCGCACCGACGCGGTGACCGCGCTGTCCCGGCTGCGCGCCGAGGTGGGCGTGGAACTGGCCGGTCCCGCGTGGGGGTTCGCCCGGCAGCGGGAGCGCGCCCGTGCCGCGTTCGGCCCGGACGCCGACCGGCTCTTCTTCACCTCCGACGCGCTGGAGCAGGCCGGCCGCCCGGCACTCGCCGACCGCCGGGCCACCCGGCTGCTGACCGGGGGGGTGGAGTCGGTCGCCGACCTCGGCTGCGCGGCCGGCACCGACACGATCGCCCTCGCCCGGGCCGGCGCCCGGGTGGTCGCGGTCGACCGGGACCCGGTGGCTCGGGAGCTGACCGCGACGAACACCGCGGCGCTGGGCCTGGCCGACCGGGTGGCGGTGGTCGCCGGCGACGCGGTGGAGCTGGTCGCCGCGGCGACCGGGGGCACGGTGGCCGGGTGCGACGCCGCCGTCCTGGACCCCGCCCGGCGGGCCGGCGGACGGCGGCTGCTGGACCCCGACCGCTGGTCCCCGCCCTGGCCGACGGTGCTGGCGCTGCTGGACGCCGTCCCGACCTGTGCGGTGAAGGTGGCGCCCGGCCTGGACCACGACCGGGTGCCGGCCGGGGTCGAGGCGGAGTGGGTCTCGGTCGGCGGCTCGATCGTCGAGGCCCTGCTCTGGGGTCGCGCGCCGTCGGCCACCTGGCGGCGGGCGACGGTCGTCGGCCGGGACGGCGGGGTGCGCGAGCTGACCGCCGGCGCCGACCCCGGGAACGCGGCCGCCGGTCCGGTGCGCGGGTGGCTGCACGAGCCCGACCCGGCGGTGATCCGCTCCGGCCTGATCGCCCTGGTCGCCGACGAGCTGGGCGCGACGCTGGTCGACCCCACGATCGCCTACCTGACCTCCGACGCCGCGGCCGACTCCCCCTGGGTGACGTCCTACCCGGTGGCCGAGGTCCTGCCGTTCAGCCTCAAGAAGCTGAAGGCACTGCTGCGGGCGCGGGGCGTGGGCCGGGTGACGGTGAAGAAGCGCGGGTCGCCGATCGAGCCGGAGACGCTGGCCCGCCAGCTGCGCGGCCCGGGCGAGGGCACCGCGGTCGTCGTCGTCACCCGGGTGGCCGGGGCCCCGACCGCGCTCGTCTGTGGAGTGCCAGCGCTCGGGAAGTGATGCGCTGGCACTCCATCAGCGCCAGATCTCAGCGCGAGACGACCTCGATCGGCAGCGAGCTGTCCGCGCCCAGGTCGATCCGTGAGGCGGCGACGCCGGCCTCCACCAGCCGGGAGCCCAGCGCGGCCACCATCGCACCGTTGTCGGTGCACAGCCGGCGGCTCGGCACCCGCAGCACGATGCCGGCGGCGTCGCAGCGCTCCTGGGCCAGGGCCCGCAGCCGCGAGTTGGCCGCCACCCCACCGCCGATCACCAGGTGGTCGACGCCGTGGTCACGGCAGGCGCGCACCGCCTTGGCGGTCAGCACGTCGACGACGGCCTCCTGGAACGACGCGGCGACGTCGGCGACCGGCACCGGCTCCCCCGCCCGCTGACGCGCCTCGACCCAGCGGGCGACCGCGGTCTTCAGGCCGGAGAAGGAGAAGTCGTAGACGGCGTCGCGCGGGCCGGTGAGCCCGCGCGGGAACGCGATCGCCTGCGGGTCGCCGTCGGCGGCGGCACGGTCGATCGGCGGGCCGCCCGGGAAGGGCATGTCCAGCACCCGGGCCACCTTGTCGAAGGCCTCTCCCGCGGCGTCGTCGATGGTGCGGCCCAGCTCCTGCACGTCCTGGGCGAGGTCGGGCACCAGCAGCAGCGAGCTGTGCCCGCCGGACACCAGCATCGCGATCGAGGGCTCGGCCAGCCGGCCGTGCTCGAGCTCGTCGACGGCGACGTGCGCGGCCAGGTGGTTCACCCCGTACAGCGGGACGTCGAGGGCCAGCGCGTACGCCTTGGCCGCGGCCACCCCGACCAGCAGCGCACCGGTCAGCCCGGGCCCGGCGGTCACCGCGATCGCGTCGACGTCGTCGACGGTGACCCCGGCGTCGGACAGCGCCCGCCGCACGGTCGGGACCATGGCCTCCAGGTGGGCCCGGGAGGCGATCTCGGGCACGACGCCCCCGAACCGCTCGTGCTCGGCCATCGACGTGGCCAGGGCGTCGGACAGCAGCGTCTGCCCGCGGACCAGGCCGATGCCGGTCTCGTCGCAGGAGGTCTCGAACCCCAGCACCAACGGCTGCGCGCTCATCGCAGCACCTCCCGGCTCATCACGACGGCGTCCGCACCGCTGGGCTGGTAGTAGCCGCGGCGGCGGCCGATCTCGGTGAAGCCGCGCCGCCGGTACAGGCCCTGCGCCACCTCGTTGTCCGCCCGCACCTCCAGCAGCACCACCCGGCTGCGCCGGTCGGCCTCGGCCAGCAGCGCGTCCAGCAACTGGGCGCCGATCCCCTGCCCCTGCGCGGCGGCGGTGACGCCGATGGTGGCGATGTGCGCCTCGTCGTCGTAGGCGATCAGCCCGGCGTACCCGACCATGGCGTCCTCCTCGTCCAGCGCGACCAGGTAGTGCCGGGTGTCGGGGCGACCCAGCTCGTCGCGGTACATCGCCGCGGTCCAGGTGTCCGGGGCGAAGAGCTCCTCCTCCAGCACCATCACCGCCGGCAGGTCGGCGACCGTCATGTCGCGCAGCCGGACCGTCACGCACTCTCCTCGCTGGCGCTCGTCGTCCGCGTCCTGCGGACGTGCTGTGCCCGCCGGTTCGCTCGCGAGCTCGCTCACTGGCTCACCGTCTTGCGGGTCACCGACGGCACGGCGTCGGGACGGCGCAGGTACAGCGGCTCCAGCGGCGCGGGCGGACGGCCGAACAGCGGCGCCGCAGCCCGCAGCAGCCCGGCGGTGGAGACCTCGGCGGCAGCGACGTCCCGGCCCAGCCGCTCGGCGAACCGGACGTCACCGACCACCGGCTCGGTCACCGGGGCGTCCTCGGGGCGGTCGACGCCGGGCCCGGCCAGCCGTTGGCCGTCGGTTTCGTAGGTGGCCCAGTGGACCTCCTTGCGCCGGGCGTCGGTGACCACCGAGCGGGCGCCGGAGCCGATCGCGTCCAGCGAGCAGACGCCGTACACCGGGAGCCCACGGGCGTCACCGAGCGCCGCGGCGGTGACGATGCCGACCCGCAGCCCGGTGAAGGGCCCGGGGCCCAGGCCGGTGACCACGGCGTCCAGCTCACGCACGGCGAGGCCGCCCTCGGCCAGCACCTCCCGGACGGCGGGGGTGAGCAGCTCGGCGTGCCGGTTGCCGGAGGCGACGGCGCGCTCGGCGAGCACCTCGGGGCCCTGCTCGGGCGACCAGCGCGCCAGCCCGACGACGAGGGTCGGGGTGGCGGTGTCGAGCGCGAGGACGAGCACGAGAGGCCAGGGTAGTTGCCCGGCCCCGCGCTCCCGCAGCAGCGGACCTAGGAGACGTCCACCGCGTCCAGTTCGGCGAAGGAGGTCGCCCGGGTCAGCGTGACCGTGTTCCAGCCGCGGGAGAGTCGCACCTGGTGCTCGACGGTCGTCCAGTTTCCCCACGTGGTGTGGGCGAAGGTGACCACCCCGGCGTCCCGGCCGTTGACCGTGACCGTGTGCGTCGACTCGACCGGGTAGCCGCCGCGGTCGGACCCGTTGGCGAAGCGGATCCCCAGAGTCGCCCGTCCGCTCCGCTCGGCGTGGACCCGCACGGTGACGGAGCTGTCGGCGAAGTCCAGCCCGCCCACCACGGCACCGCCGGACGCGGTCGGATCGGCGCGGACGGTCGCGTTCGTGACGACGCCGTCCTCCGCCTCGTACCGGGTCGCGTCCGCGGGGTCCGTCGTCGGGCCGATCGGCGGCGTCGTCGGCCGACCGGCGTGGACGTCGACGGAGTCGATCTCGGCGGACGCCGTGCCCCGGGTCAGGGTGACCGTGTTCGGCCCCCTCTGCAGCCGCACCTCGTGCTCGACCAGTTGCCAGTTGCCCCAGGTGGTGTGCGCGAACGTGACCTCGCCCGCGTCCCGGCCGTTCACGGTGACCCGGTCGGTGGCGAGCACTCGGCCGGTCGCGTCCGTGGAGCCGTTGGCGTAGCGGATCGCCAGGGTCGCCCGCCCGGACCTGTCCGCGGTCACCTGGAGCGTCACGGAGCTGTCGGCGACGTCCATCCCGCCGACCTCCGCCCCGCCGGAGGCGGTGGGGTCGGCCACGACGGCGGCGTGCGTGACCACGCCGTCCTCGGCCTGGTAGCGGTCACCTGCCTCCGCCACGGACGGGACGCCCGCAGTCGACCAGTCCAGCTCGCTGAGGTACATCCCCCGGTAGCTGTAGGTCGGGTCCCACCCGTGGAAGACGATCGCGGTGTCGCCCCGCCGGTCGGTCACCACGTCCTGCCCACCGGGGCCCCGCACGTCGCCGCGGAACCGGTCGGTGGTCATGAGCTCGGTCCTCGCCTTGGCGTACGGGCCGGTCAGGCTGCTCGCGGTGGCGTAGGCGGTGCGGTAGCCCCCGCCGGCGAAGTCGTCGGCCGAGTAGAACAGCGTGTACGTGCCGCCCCGCTCCACCAGCGTGGGCGCCTCGACGACGTTGCCCTCGTACGGCTGGTCGCGGCGGATCAGCTCCTGTGGCGGTCCGGTGAGCGTGCTGCCGTCGGCTGACAGGGGCTGGAGGTAGATGATCGCCGTCAGGCCGGGGCAGCAGTTCCCGTCGGCCTTCCACAGCAGGTACAGCTGACCGTTCTCGGTGTACGTCGCCGCGTCGATGGCACCCCCGAGGTCGGTGGTGCCGCGCGCGCCGTCCGGGCACACCAGCGGCTGGTCGCCGACCGGTGTGAACGGCCCGTCCGGGGACGCCGACAGCGCGACCCCGATGCACTGGCGCGGCGCCAGCGAGTCGCGGGCGGTGTAGTACAGCGCGTAGCCACCGCTCGGGACGGCCGACACCTAGGGAGCCCAGATGCACCGGTCGGTCGCGCCGCCGGGGGCGAAGCTGCACTCCCCGACCCACGCACCCAGCGTGGGCAGCACGTCTGCCTGTGGCCGCCAGTGCACCAGGTCCCGCGATGTCTGGTGCTGCACGTTCTGGCCGTCGGAGTTGGTGGCGTAGGCGTGGTGGACGCCATCGACCAGCAGGACGTCCGGGTCGGGGAAGTTGGCGTCGATGACCGGCTCGATCGTGGGCGAGCTGCCGGCGTTCGGCGGTGCGGCCCGGGCGGTGCCGACGGAGGCCGGCACGAGCAGGCCGAGCGCGAGCAGCAGCCCTCCGATCCAGGCGGGGACGCGCGCCCTCGTCGATGCCACGATCTCCTCCTCCGGTCGGAGCCGGACGACGCGATGATCGTGACCTGGCTCACAGCTGGCGTCAACGTCCGGGCGGGAGCGGTGGTCCGGACGCGCACCGGCAGCGGCACCGGTACCGCTGGGCGGACGATCCCGGCACGTCCCGTCGTCTGCCGGGTCGCAGCCGCGCGGCCGGCTGGCCGGCGGCACGGGTCGGGTCGAGCCGATCGGCACGGCGGCTGCCCTACCGTGCCTGCTTGACCCTCGACCGGGTCGAGACAGCACGGTCGTCGTCGTGGAGGAGCGCATGCGCGGGATCGGCCAGATGGCACGGGAGTGCGGGCTGACGGTGAGCGCCCTGCGGTTCTACGACGGCGCCGGCGTGCTGGTGCCGGCCCGGGTGGACCCGCAGAGCAACTACCGCTGGTACAGCGACGGCCAGGTGCTGACCGCGCGGTTGATCGCCCGGCTCCGCCGGGTGGGCATGCCGCTGGCCGACGTCTGCCGGGTGCTCGAGCACCGCCGGGAGCGACCGGTGGTCGAGCAGGTGCTGCAGGCGCACCTGCGGCGCCTGGAGGACGGCCTGGCCGACGCCCGTCGTGAGCTCTCCGCAGCCCTGTCCCTGCTGGACCTGGAGAGCCCGATGACCACCACCCGCATCACCACCACCGGCCCACAGCTCGCCGAGGCGCTCCGCTCGGTCCGCCACGCCGTCGGCACCGATCCCGACCTGCCCGTGCTCACCGGGGTGCTGCTGGAGGTCGCCGGCAGCGGCACCGTGCACCTGGCCGCCACCGACCGGTACCGGCTGGCGGTCTGCACCGTGCCCGGGGCGACGGCCGACGGCCCGCCGGTCAGCGTGGTCGCGCCCACCGGGCTGGTCGACGACGTCCTGGCCGCGCTGGACGACGGGGACGTCACCGTGACCGTCGACGGTGACGGGCTCACGGTCGAGACCGCGGGCCGCGCCCTGCACGGTCAGCCGCTGCCGCACGACTTCCCCGACCACCACCGGCTGCTCCGCACGGAGTCGGCGCACCGGGTCGACGTCGACGTCGCGGCGCTGCGGGCCCAGCTGGCCCAGGCCCCCACCCGCACCGTGCGCCGGGAGCAGGACGGTGTGGACCAGGAGGTCGCCGTCCTGACCCTGGACGCCGACGGTGCGCTCCGCCTCACCGGGGACGCCGGGGGCGTGCTGGAGATGGGCCTGGACCGGGAGTTCCTGCTGCAGGCCCTGACCGCGGCCGGCGCCGGGCAGCTGGTGCTGGAACTGGACGGCCCACTGGCGCCACTGGCGATCCGCGCCCCGGGCCGGCTGGAGCACGTCAGCCTGCTGATGCCGGTCCAGCTGTCCTGATCCTGCTGCTGCGTCGAGCCGGCGGGCGCGCTCCTGGCGGGGCGCGCTCAGCCGTCGGCGAGCCGCTGCACCCAGCCGGGGCCCTGGGGCACCAGCCGGGCGGTGCGGACGTCGTCGTCCCGGCGGTCCAGCTCGACCACGAGGTGCTCGTCGGCCAGCTGCTCGACCAGGCCGTGGCCCCACTCGACGACGGTGACCGCCTCGTCGGTGGTGGCGTCCAGGTCGAGGTCGTCGACGTCGGCCATGCCGCTGAGCCGGTAGGCGTCCACGTGCACCAGCGGCACCCGCCCGCCGCGGTGCACCCGGGCGAGCACGAACGTCGGCGACGTGACCGGCCCGGGCACACCCAGGCCGGCGCCGATGCCCTGGGTCAGCGCGGTCTTGCCGGCGCCGAGCGGGCCGGCCAGCACCACCAGGTCCCCAGGGCGCAGCAGGGCGGCGAGCTGCCGACCGAGGGCCTGGGTGTCGGCGACGGTGGGCAGCACGTGCTCCCGCCTCACAGCGTGCCCGCCACCGCGGTCAGGTCGGCCAGCAGCGCCGCGCGCGGAGCACCGTTCGGGCCGAACCGGATGGCCGCCGACGGGTGGTAGGTGGCCCAGACGGCCCGCCCGTCGACCTCGTGCGGACGGCCGCGCACCTGGCCGAGCACGGTGCGCGGGCCGAGGAACCACTTGGCCGACGACAGGCCGAGCGCGACGACGACCCGGGCGTCGAGCAGGTCGAGCTGGCGGCGCAGCCAGCCGCTGCACCGGGCCACCTCCGGCGCCTTGGGCGTCCGGTTGCCCGGCGGACGGCACTTCACGATGTTGAGCACGGCGACCTGGGCGCGGTCCAGCCCCGCCTCGCCGAGCAGCAGGTCCAGCAGCGCACCGCTCTTCCCGACGAACGGGCGGCCGGTCTCGTCCTCGGTGGCCCCGGGCGCCTCGCCCACGATCACCAGCCGCGGCCGGCCGCCGGCCGGGACGTCGCCGACGACGACGTGCTGGCGGGTGGCGGCGAGCTCCGGGCAGGCCACGCAGGAGCGGGCCACGGTGGCCAGGGTGTCCCAGTCCGGTGCTGCGGCGGCCGTGCGGGCCACCTCGTCGGCGGCGGCGTCCAGGCGGGGCGGTCGGAGGGCGGCCACGGCCAGCACCCTACGGCGGCGCCCGGCCGTTAGCGTCCCCGCACCCGGGACAGGTCCGACCACGACCGACGGTCAGGGAGCACCCGGGTGACCCAGCCGGACGGTGCACCACCCGCCCCCGCCGACCCGGACGAGGGGCTGCACCGGCTGTCCATGGTCCGGGTCGCGACGGCGGTGCCTCAGGCGCGCCGGGTGCCCTGTTCGGCGGCGACCCGGCGCACGAGCTCGGCCAGCGCGGCGGTGACCTGGGCCGGCTTCTCCAGCAGCACCAGGTGCCCGGCCTCGGGGACGACGACGAACTCCGCCGTGCCGGCCCCCTGCACCAGCTGCTCCATGAGTCGCTCGCTGTGCGCCATCGGGATCATCTTGTCCGCGTCCCCGCTGAGCACCAGGGTCGGCACCCGGCGCAGCGGCCCGATCGCTCCGCTGGCGTCCAGGCCGGCGATCGCCGGGTAAAACTCGGCGACCACGTCGACCGGGGTGCCGGAGATCATCGCGTCGACGTAACGGCCCAGCGCCGGGTCGACGTCGGTGGAGGCGAACGACAGCGACCAGGTGGCCGCCGAGACGATGCCCTTGGCGAGCTTCCGGGTGTGCTCGGCGATGCCGGGCCGGCGGCGCATGGTCCAGACGGCCACCGGCAGCACCGCGGCGCGCACCCGGGTCAGCAGCGACGGCAGGCCGAAGTCGAGGTCGGCGAGGTTGCCGCTGGACGTCGACACCAGCGCCACACCGGCGACCCGGGTGCCGAACAGCTCGGGACGACGCTGGGCCAGGGTCAGCACGGTCATGCCGCCCATCGAGTGCCCGACCAGCACCACCGGCCCGCGCGGCACGCGGCTGGTGAGCACCGACTCCAGGTCGGCGGCCAGCTGGTCGATGGTGGCGTGCTCGGCCGGCCCACGGCCGGAGGAGCCGTGCCCGCGCTGGTCGTAGAACACCAGCCGGGCCGTGGGCCGGTGCCCGTTGGCGGTGGCCAGCTGGGCGCCCAGGTCCCGGCGCTGGTAGGTCCACGACGCCATCGACAGCGCATAGCCGTGCACGAAGACGACGGTCAGCGGGGCGTCCAACGGACCGACCTCCTCGACCGACAGCAGCACGCCGTCGTCGGCCTGGACCAGGGCGGTGCGGTCGGCGGTGCGGCTCCCGGAGCCCAGCGGGTCCTGCTGGCGCAGCTCGCCGGCCGGCACGTCGGCGACGGCCCGTCCGTCGTCCCCGGCCTGACCGGCCCGCTGGGCGGCCCGCACCCCGGACGTCGCCGTCCGGGTGACGGCCACGCCGACCGCGGTGCCGGCGGCGGCCAGGCCGACCGCGGCACCGATCAGGCCGGCCGTGCGGCCCAGGTGGTGGCTGCCGTGCCCGCTCTTCGGCAGGGACGCCTTCGACATCAGCGGACCCCCGCAGTGCCCACGTGGCGTCGGCGGAAGCGCCCGCCCACCCGGGTGACCAGCTCGTAGTGGATGGTGTCGACGGCGTCGGCCCACTGCTGCGCGGTCGGCTCGCCGTGCGCACCGGAGCCCCACAGCACGACGGTGTCGCCGGGCGCCACCGGGTCGTCGCCGACGTCGAGCACGAACTGGTCCATGCAGACCCGCCCGGCGATCGTGCGCTGCGCACCGGCCGCCAGCACCGGGGCGCGGTTGCCTGCGGCGCGGGGCACCCCGTCGGCGTACCCGACCGGCACCAGCGCCAGCGTGGTCTCCCCGTCCGGGGAGTAGGTGTGGCCGTAGGAGACGCCGGTGCCGGCCGGCACCCGCTTGGTGAGCGCCACCCTGGCCTGGACGGTCATCGCCGGCCGCAGCCCGTACTGCGCGGGGTCGCCGCCGAGGGGGTCCAGGCCGTAGACGGCGATGCCCGGGCGGACCATGTCGTACCAGGTGCCCGGCAGCGCGATCGTCGCCGCGGAGTTGGCCAGGTGGCGGCGGAACCCGGTGAGCCCGGCGCCCCGCGCGACCGCGACCGCCTCCTCGAACACCTGTACCTGCCGTGCGATGGTCGGGTGGGTCGGGGCGTCGGCGTAGGCCAGGTGGCTCCAGACCCCGGTGACGACGACCTCGCCGTCCGCCTGTGCCCGGGCGGCCGCGGCCACCAGCCCCGGCCAGGCCTCCGGCGTCGCACCCTCCCGGGACAGCCCGGTGTCGGCGAACAGCTGCACCCGCGCAGGCGAGCCGGTGGCGCGCGCGGCGTCGACCACCTCGGCCAGCGCCCACTCGGCGTTGACCGACACCTCCACGTCGGCGGTCAGCGCGGCGGCGTAGTCCTCCCCCGGCGCGTGCTGCCAGGACAGCAGCGGCGCGGTGACCCCGGCCGAGCGCAGCGCCAGCGCCTCCTCCAGCACCGTCACCCCGAGCGCGTCGGCGCCGCCGGCCAGTGCTGCCCTGGCGGCCGGCACCAGGCCGTGCCCGTACGCGTCGGCCTTCACCACGGCCATCAACGGCCGGTCGACCCGCTCGCGCAGTGCCGCGGTGTTCGCGGCGATGGCGTCCAGGTCGACCACGACCTCGGCCCGGCTGTCCAGCACCTGCTGCGCCTGCGTCACGCTGCCCACTCTCCCAGGCGCCGGCGGTCAGACCGCGCTGCCGCGCAGCCGGGCCACCGTCTCCGGCAGCCGGCGGACCAGGTCCCCGGCGATCAGCGGGCCGTGCTCGGCGGCCAGCTGACCGGCCCGGCCGTGCAGGTGCGCGGCGACGGCTGCGGCCTCGGCAGCCGGCAGGCCGGTGGCCAGCACCGCGCCGAGGATCCCGGCCAGCACGTCACCGGTGCCCGCGGTCGCCAGCCAGGGGGTGCCGGTGCCGTTGACGAACGTGGTGCCGTCGGCGTCGGCGACCACCGTCGCCTCGCCCTTGAGCAGCACCGTGCAGCCGAGGTCCGCCGCACCCCGACGGGCGGCGGCCACCCGGTCGGAGCCGACGTCGCCGAAGACCCGCGCGAACTCCCGGTCGTGCGGCGTCAGCACCGTCGGTGCGCTGCGGTCGCCGACCAGCTCACGGTGCCGCGCCACCAGGGTCAGCGCGTCGGCGTCGACCACCACCGGCAGGTCGGTGGACAGCACCTCGGCCAGCACGCCGAGGGCGTCGTCATCGGTGCCCATCCCCGGCCCGGCGACCCAGGCCTGCACCCGGCCGGCGTCAGCGGGTCGCCCGGAGGTGACGATCGCCTCCGGCCACGACGCGCGCACCCCCTCGGCCGCGGTCCCCGCGTAGCGCACCAGCCCCGGCCGGGTGCGCAGTGCGGCACCGGTGCAGAGCACCCCGGCGCCGGGGTAGGTCGCCGAGCCGGCGAGGACGCCGACCACGCCGCGGGAGTACTTGTCGTCGTCGGCGCTCGGCTGCTCCAGGTGGACGGCGACGTCGTCATCGGTCAGCTGGCCGGCGTCCGGCGCGGGCAGCGAGTCGGCGAGCCCGAGGTCGACCAGGTGCACCGTGCCGGCGTGCGCGCGGCCCGCGCCCACCACCAGGCCGGTCTTCACCGCGCCGAAGGTGACCGTGTGCTGGGCCGGGAACGCCTCCCCCGGCACCTCGCCGGTGTCGGCGACGACCCCGCTGGGCAGGTCGACCGCGACCAGCAGGCCCGGTCCGGCAGTGGCCCGGTGCACGAGCTCGACCGCCGCCGGGCGCAGCGCGCCCGTCCCGCCGATGCCGACGATCCCGTCCAGCACCAGGTCGGCGCGGTCCAGGCCGTCGTCGGCCGGGTCCGCCACCCGCCCGCCCGCGCGGCGCAGAGCGGCGAGACCGGCGGCGTGCGCGCGGTCCGGGTCGAGCAGGACGGCGCGCACCGCGGCACCGCGGCCGGCCAGCTGTGCACCGGCGAACAACGCGTCCCCGCCGACCAGCAGCACCACCCGGACACCGTGCGCCCGGCCCAGCAGCCCCAGGGAGATCGTGGCCAGGCCGGTGGCGGCCCGGAGCATGAGCGCATCGGGGCGGGTGCCGGCCAGCACGCGCTGCTCGGCGGCGCGCACCTGGGCGGCGGTGAACAGCCCGATCACGCCGGCCCACCCTCGGCCGGGTGCACCGCGGCGAGCCGGCCCTGCGGGTGCACCCCTCCCTCTGCGACGACCACGGCCGAGGCGATGCCCCCGTCGTGGCTCAGCGACACGTGCCAGGAGGTGACGCCGAGCTCGGCGGCGCGGCGGGCCACGGTGCCCCGGACCTGCAGGTGCGGGCGGCCCCGTTCCCCCACGACCACCTCGGCGTCGTGCCAGTGCAGGTCACCCGGCGCACCGAGCGCCTTGGCCAGCGCCTCCTTGGCCGCGAACCGGGCGGCCAGCGACTCCCCGGTCCGCTCCGCGCCCGAGGGCGTGCGCTGCTCGGCGGCGGTGAAGAGCCGGTCGCGCAGCCCGGGCGTCCTGGTGAGCGAGGAGGCGAACCGCTCGACCGGGCACACGTCGATCCCGACCCCGATGATCACGGTGACGTGCTGGAGCGGCCGCCCTCCAGGGGCCCGCGCCGAGCCTGCGAGGTGTGGGGGGGAGGGTGGTCCTTCATTCGACGGTGACGCTCTT
>Ga0210040_10008005_pt1 | contig 12643 bp, 11 predicted proteins | sample CryGeyCG12114_NA_FD_185462 | JGI IMG/M metagenome (GOLD analysis project Ga0210040, IMG submission 185462) | Groundwater microbial communities from aquifer - Crystal Geyser CG19_WC_8/21/14_NA (SPAdes) (version 2) | ecosystem: Environmental > Aquatic > Deep subsurface > Groundwater | place: USA... | reverse complement strand
CCGGGCGTCGGTGATCGGCTCACCGGCCCGCACCGGGCCCGCCGTGGTGCGACCGAGCGCGGCGGCCGCCCGCGCCACGACGCCCGAGGGAACGCTGCCGGGATCGAAGGGTGTCTCCCGCAGGTCGGCCGCGGACACGACGGTCCCACCGGGGAGGTCGTGGGCGGCGGTGAGCACCATCGTGCGCGCGGGCGGTGGGGCGGCGTTGGCGTGCAGCACGGCCGCCACGGCGGCTGCTGCGCACAGGGCACCGAGGGAGCGACGGCGGGCGAGCACCCGTCGGCGCAGGCCGCGCAGGCGGCGGGTCGGCGAGGACGGGGGGCTCATGGTCGGAGCCTAGGAAGAACTGGCCGAGGACGTCGGCCGTCGTCCACAGGCCCGCGAGCGGGCGTCAGGCGGCGCTGGTGGAGCCGCCGGACGTCGTACCGGAGGTGGAGGGCGTGCTGGCCGGGGTGCTGGCCGCCGGGGTGCTGCTCGGCTTCGGGGTCGGGGTGCCCGTGTCGCCCCCGGAGTCCTTCTTCGCGCCGTCCCCGGAAGCGGCGCCGTCGCCGGCGGGCTTGGACTCACTCGCCGCCGCGTCGGGCGCGCGGCTGTCGTTGCGGTAGAACCCCGAGCCCTTGAACACCACGCCGACCGCGTTGTAGACCTTGCGCAGCCGACCCTGGCACTGCGGGCAGACGGTGAGGGCGTCGTCGCTGAAGCTCTGGACCTGCTCGAAACAGTGCTGGCACTCGGTGCAGGCGTACTGGTAGGTCGGCACGTGTCCTCCTGAGCTGACGACGACCCCGGTATTGGCACTCGGGTATCTCGAGTGCCAAGTATCGCAACACCGGACGCGTCCGCCAACTTCCCGGCGTCACCGACCTCCGCCCCTGGTGCACGATTCCCAGGGTCCCCTGGGAATCGTGCACCCTCCCTGCGTTGCAACGCAGGGTCCGTGCACGTTTCGCAGGGAGCGTGCGCCTGTCGCGGGGACCTCTGGCTAGTCCGTGACGATCCGCAGGCGAATTCTCCGTTCCGGGCTGCGGAACGTCACGGACTAACCCGGTGTCGAGTGGGGCGTCAGGAGCCGTGGTGCGGGGGGACCTCGCGGCGCAGCCACGCGTCCGAGGAGCCGGGCGGTACGTCGTCCGCGCGGTCGTCGCTCGTGGTCTCGGGCAGGACGTCTCCGAAGATCAGGGCGCGGCGGCGACGCCGCTCGGCCTCGGTCAGCGCGGTGGCGCGCCCAGCCGGCTCAGGATCGGCCGGCTCAGCACCAGCCGCCTCAGCACCAGCCGCCTCAGGACCAGTCGCCTCAGGACCGCCCGTTTCGGGATCAGCCGACTCATCACCGGTCGAGTCAGCACCGGTCGAGTCGTCGCGGGTCGGCTCGGGACCCGGCCGGTCGGACGGCTGGTCGGACGGGTCGGTCACCGCACCGCCTGGCGGACCAGCGCGCCGGCGACCCAGGACGAGTCGAACTCCGGACGGGTCGGCGTCCAGCCGGCCACCGAGGACAGCAACTCGGAGCTGACCCGCAGCGACCGGGTCAGCGGCTCGAGGCGGGCGCCCCCGAGGCGGGTGGTCAGCGGGCCGACGAAGCCGACGGAGCCCACGGGACGACCGGCGGCCGTGGCGAACCCGGCGACGAGGTCGCAGCGGCGCACGGGAGCCGCTCCGACGTTGTAGGTCCCACTCGGGACCGCGAGCGCGGCCAGCACCGCGGGGCCGACGTCGTCGGTGTGCAGCACGTGCGCCCACCCGGACGGGGACCCGAGACCGACGGCGTGGCCGCGAAAGGCCGCGCGCAGCAGCGACCGGGTCGCCGGGTCGTCGCCGAGCACGGTGCCGAGCCGGAGGACGACCCCGGCACGCGAGCCGCAGGTGTAGTCCTGCACCGCCGCCTCCGCGACCGAGGCCGGCTCGGTGGCCGGTGTGATGTCGAGCGGCGACGCCTCGGTGACCCACTCGTCGCCGCGGTCGGCGTAGAGGTAGGAGACGCTGCCGTGCACGACACGGCGGACCCCCGCAGCCAGCGCCGCCTCCAGCACCAGCCGCACCCCGTCGGTGCGCAGCCGGTCCTGGGTCCGCCAGGCCCGGGGCCGCAGCGCGGGCCGCCCCACCGGGCTGTGCGTGGCCACGTTGCAGACGGCATCGGCGCCGGCGAACATCGAGACGAGGCCATCGGGGTCATCGAGACCGGTGCAGCTCGCGCGGGCCCCGAGGTCGTGCAGCAGACGGGCCCGCTCCGGCGTACGAGCCCGGCCGACGACATCGTGGCCGGCGGCGACGAGCGAGGTGACAGCGGCGCGACCGAGCACACCGGTGGCCCCCACGACCGCGACCCTCATCGAACCCCGCCCCCTCGACGTCGGGGCACGACCCCCGGTCGCTGCCCTCCCTTTCAGTCTCCGGTGACGAAGCGGTAACGGCAACTCCCACGCCGCGGCTACCGCAGCGAGTCGTAGAGCTCCACGGTCTGGGCCGCGATCGCGTCCCAGGCGAACGACGAGACGGCTCGCTCCCGGCCGGCCCGCCCGAACGCCGCCGCCAGCGACGGGTCGGCGGCGAGCCGGTTGACGCCCTCGGCGATGCCGCGCTCGAACCCCTCGGGGTCGGCGGCGTCGTAGTCCACGATGATCCCGGTCTCGCCGTCGAGGACCACCTCGGGGATGCCGCCGACCCCGCTGGCGACCACGGCCGTCTCGCAGGCCATCGCCTCGAGGTTGACGATGCCCAGCGGCTCGTAGACCGAGGGGCACAAGAACGCCAGGGCGCCGGTGAGCACCTGCCGGACTTCCTCGCGCGGCAGCATCTCCGAGACGACGAAGACGCCGCTGCGGTGCTCGCGCAGGTCCTCGATCAGCGCGTCGGTCTCCGCCTTGAGATCGGGGGTGTCGGCGGCCCCGGCCAGCAGCACCACCTGCAGGTCCGGGTCGAACGCGAGGCCGGCGCGCAGCAGGTGCGGCACCCCCTTCTGGCGGGTGATCCGGCCGACGAACGCGACGTAGGGGCGTCCCGGGTCGACCCCGATCCGCTCGAGCACGGACCGGTCCGGGTCGGGCCGGTAGAAGTCGGTGTCGATGCCGTTGTAGACGACGTGCAGCTTCTGCTCGTCGAGCGCCGGGTAGCTGCTGAGGATGTCGGCGCGCATGCCGTTGCTGACCGCGATGACCGCGTCCGCCGCCTCGTACGCCGTGCGCTCGGCCCACGAGCTGATCCGGTAGCCGCCCCCGAGCTGCTCGGCCTTCCAGGGGCGCTGCGGCTCGAGGCTGTGCGCGGTGACGACGTGCGGGACGTCGTAGAGCAGCTTGGCCCAGTGGCCGGCCATGTTGGCGTACCAGGTGTGGGAGTGCACCACGTCCGCGCCGGGAACCGCGGCGGTCATGGCCACGTCGGTGGACAGCACCTGCAGCGCCGCGTTCGCACCGGCGAGCCGCTCCTCCTTCTCGGGGTGCGCGGTGGCGCCCTCGCGCGGCTCGCCCATGCACTGCACGTCCACGTCGATGAGCTTGCGCAGCTCGCGGACGAGGAAGTCGACGTGCACGCCGGCTCCGCCGTAGACGTCGGGGGGGAACTCGCGGGTCAGGATCGCGGCGCGCATGCGGGGGGCCATGGAGGGAATCTAGTCGTCCCCGCGGCCCTGCCCTAGGGTCGAGGTCCAGGCGCCGGGGACGGCCCGACGTCGTACGGCGGACAGGAGCAGACCATGCCCAAGGTGCTGGCGATCGTGCTCGCGGGTGGTGAGGGCAAGCGGCTCATGCCGCTCACCCACGACCGGGCGAAGCCGGCGGTCCCCTTCGGCGGCAGCTACCGCCTCATCGACTTCGCGCTGTCCAACCTGGTCAACGCCGGCTACCTGAGCTGCGCGGTCCTCACGCAGTACAAGTCGCACTCGCTGGACCGTCACATCTCGGTGACCTGGCGGATGTCGACGCTGCTCGGCAACTACATCACCCCGGTCCCGGCCCAGCAGCGGCTCGGCCCGCAGTGGTACCTCGGCAGCGCCGACGCGATCTACCAGTCGATGAACCTGATCAACGACGCCAAGCCCGACATCATCGTGGTCTTCGGCGCCGACCACGTCTACCGGATGGACGCCTCACAGATGGTGCAGGCGCACATCGACTCCGGGGCGGGCGTCACCGTCGCCGGGATCCGGGTGCCGCGCAAGGAGGCCTGGCAGTTCGGGGTGATCAAGGCCGCCGAGAACGGCGTCACGATCGAGGAGTGGCTGGAGAAGCCGGTCGACCCGCCGGCGCTGGCCGACTCCTCCGAGGAGTCGTTCGCCTCGATGGGCAACTACGTCTTCAGCGCCGACACCCTCGTCGACGTGCTCGAGCGCGACGCGGCCAACCCCGAGTCGCGCCACGACATGGGCGGCGACATCATCCCGATGCTGGTGGCCGAGGGCAAGGCCGCCGTCTACGACTTCAAGGACAACGTCGTGCCCGGTGCGACCCACCGCGACCGCGACTACTGGCGCGACGTCGGGACGCTCGACAGCTACCACGAGGCCCACCTCGACCTGGTCTCGGTCGAGCCGGTGTTCAACCTCTACAACACCGAGTGGCCGATCTTCACCTCCCACCCGCAGCTGCCGGGCGCGAAGTTCGTGGAGAACGCCTTCGCCCGCGACACGATCGTGTGCGGCGGATCGATCGTGTCGGGCGCCAACGTCGACAGCACCGTGATCGGCAGCAACGTCTACGTCGCCGGCGGCGCGAAGGTCGAGCGCAGCGTCATCTTCGACAACGTCCGCATCGGCCGGGGCACGATCATCCGCAACGCGATCCTGGACAAGAACGTCGTCGTCCCCGACGGCGCGCAGATCGGGGTCGACCTCGACCTGGACCGGCGCCGCGGGTTCACCGTCAGCGAGAACGGCGTCGTGGCCCTCGCCAAGGGCCAGACCGTCCGGCTCTGAGCACGCGCCGTCCGTCGGCGTAGCGCGGCACGACCACCGGGTTCTGGGCGGCCACGCCCGCCATCGCGGTCACCACGTTACGCAGGTTGACGATCAGCGCGCCGTACTCCGGCCAGTGCCGCGTCGGCAGGTCGGTGGTCCCGAGGTCGTCGGTGAGCCGGTTGAGCTCGACCCGGACCGCCGCCACGCGCTCGTCGTCCGTGGCGGCGATCGCGTCGGCCGCCTCCGCCAGCAGGTCGAGCCAGCGGCGACGGAAGTCCGGCTCCCACTCGACGACGCCGCTCACCGAGAACCGCAGGGTGCGCGCCATGCTGCGGGCCTCGGCGACGGCCTGCTCCTCCTGGCGCAGCACCTCCTCGTAGCTGTCGCTGCGCCGCAGCCCGACAGCCGCCCGGCGGGGGTTGAGCCGGCTGCTCTCGCGGGCCTGCCGCAGCAGCGACCACGCCCGGTCGACGTCCTCGTCGATGTCCCGCGTGCGGTCGACCCAGCCCTCGACCACGTCCTCGGTCGTGGGCTCGCGCAGGTCGCGGGCCATGTCGGAGAGCAGCTCGGCCAGCGCGTCGTCGACGGCGTCGATGGCCCGGGCCGCGGCGTAGTCGCGCAGCGGCGGCCACACCACCAGGTTGACCGCGAGACCGACCACGATGCCGATGGTGGTGTCGAAGAGCCGGTCGAGCAGGACGTGGTCGCGGCCGCTGAGCCCGGTGGTCAGCACCAGCAGCCCGGTCGCCGCCACGGCGGTGCTCTCCTCCCGGAACCAGCGGGCGGCGCCGATGACCAGCCCGACCACCAGCAGCACCGAGACCGACGTCGTCGACAGGCCCATGAGGTTGCCGACCGCCCACGCCAGCAGCACGCCCAGGACGGCGCCGGTGACCTGGCGGACACCGCGCGACAGCGTGCGGTAGACCGTCGCGTGCACGACCAGCAGGGCGGCCCACGGCGCCAGGAACGACTGCGGGAGCTCGAAGAACCGGGCTGCCAGCACCCACGCCAGCACCGCGGCGACCGCGGTCTTCACCAGCTGGATGAGCTCGGTCCACGCGACCGGGTCCCGGGCCCGCCCCAGCGCGGCCGAGGACCGGGTCTGCGAGCCTCCCGGCGAGTGTGACGACACCGGTCCACCTTGCCACGCACGCACCTGTCGGGCCCTGTTTGGGTTCTGCGCGTGCGGGGACGGGCAGGGCCAGAGCAGAGCCGAGACGAGGAGTCGACGATGAGTGAGTTGCAGGGCAGGACCGTGGCGTTCCTCGTGGCAGCCGAGGGCATCGAGCAGGTGGAGCTCACCGGCCCCTGGCAGGCGGTGCAGGAGGCGGGTGGCACCCCGCAGCTGCTGTCGCCGGAGAAGGGCTCGGTGCAGGCGTTCAACCACCTCGACAAGGCGGACACCTTCGAGGTCGACGTCGCGGTCGGGGACGCCGACGTGGCGTCGTACGACGCGCTGGTGCTGCCCGGCGGTGTGGCCAACCCCGACGCCCTGCGCACCGACGAGGACGCGGTCGCGTTCGTCCGCGAGTTCGTGGCCTCGGGCAAACTCGTGGCCGCCATCTGCCACGCCCCCTGGACGCTGGCCGAGGCCGGCGTCCTGGAGGGCCGGACACTGACCTCCTGGCCGAGCCTGCAGACCGACCTGCGCAACGCCGGTGCCACCTGGGTCGACGAGGAGGTCGTCGTCGACGGCAACCTGGTCACCAGCCGCAAGCCCGACGACATCCCGGCGTTCAACGCGAAGATCGCCGAGCTGCTGGCCGGCTGACAGGCGGCGGGACCGTGTCGGGCGCGCCGCAGGACGAGGGGTCCCGACGCCGGGTCCCGCAGCAGCCGCGCAGCATCGGCCGGGTCGAGCGCGTTCTCGAGGCGGCCGCGGAGCTGGTGGTCCAGGGCGGCGTCGAGTCGGTCACCACGCGGGTGGTCGCGTCCGCGGCTGGGATCCCGGTGCCCTCGCTCTACCAGTACTTCGACGGCAAGGACGCGATCCTGCTCGAGCTGCTCGAGCGTGACGTGGCCGAGATGGACCGCGAGGTGGGCACCGACCTCGCCGCGCTGCCCGCACGCTCCGTGCGCACCATCGTGGAGACCACGGTCCGCGCCCAGGTGCGGGTCTTCCGCCGACGCCCCGCCTTCGTGATGATCTGGCTGCGCGGCCGGACCAACCCGGCGGTCGCGGAGTCGTGCCGCCGGCACAAGAAGCAGATGGCCCGCGAGCTGTTCGAGGTGGCCCGGTCGGCGGGGGTCACCGAGGAGGGCGCAGTCGGTCTGTACGCCGAGCTCGCCGTCGAGGTCTCGGACCGGCTGTACCAGGTCGCCTTCGAGGAGACGCTGCACGGCGACGACCACGTCCTCGAGGAGACCATCGCCGTGGTGTCGAGCTACCTGCTCGCCCACGCCGCCCGGGACGCCGGCGGGCGCGGCTGACCCGTCGGTGATCGGTGGTCGCGACCGGTCAGGCGCAGAGACCGTTCTCGGCGGCCCGCTCGGCGGCGGCCTCCTCCGAGGGGGTGGCCGTCGGGCTCGAGGTCGGGGAGCTCGAGGCGCCGGCGCTCGGGCTCGGGCTCGCGCTCGGGCTGGCCGGCTTGCCGTCCTTGGTGTCGGCGGTCGTCACCTGGTCGGCGTAGCGGGACCCGATCGGCTTGTCCTCGCGCATCAGCTTCCACAGCCGGTTGGCCCCGGACGTCCACTGCAGCCGGTTGGGATCGGGCGCGTAGGTCTTGAAGGGCACCGTCAGGAACTGGATGTTGCTCAGCCCGATGCCGTCGAACGACCGGCCCAGGTCGACGAGCTTCTTCAGGCTCGCCAGCCCCGGGTCCGTGGTGAGTGACTTGGTGCCCGCGTCGAGGAACTTGTAGAGCCGGATCGGGTTCGCCAGCGTCCCGGCCGAGACCGCCTTGTTGGCCATCGAGGCGATGAAGGTCTGCTGCCGCTTCATCCGGCCGATGTCGCCGTTCTCGGCGGTGCCCAGGTCGTGGCGGACCCGCACGTAGTCCAGGGCCCGCTCCCCCTTGACGTTGTAGGTGCCGGCCGGCAGCTGGATGTGGCCGGTGGTGTCGTTGACCGCGGTCGGCACGCACACCTCGACGCCACCGAGAGCGTCCACCATGTTCTTGAAGCCCTTGAAGTCGATGACCACGTAGTGCTGGATGCGGACGCCGGTGAGCTGCTCCACGGTTCTCTGGGTGCACCCGGGACCGCCGATGGCGTAGGCCTCGTTGAACATGCTCAACCCGCCCGGGTCGGTGGTGCCGTCCTTGCGCTCGCAGGTCGGCCGGTCGACCATCGCGTCGCGCGGCAGGCTGACGCCGTAGGCGAACTTCCGGCTGGCCGACAGGTGCAGCAGGATCGTGGTGTCGGACAGTCCCGGTGTCTCACCGCCGATCTTGTCTCCCTGGCCCTTGCGGGTGTCGGAGCCGATGATCAGCACGTTGAGGGGCTCCGCCGGGGCGTCGGGCTGGACCGGCGCCTCGCTCGGGCGGTCGGTGCCGAGCTGCTTGGTGACGTCGTTGACGTTGATGTTGCCCGACAGGTGGCGGTAGACGAGGAACCCGCCGGTCACGACCACCACCAGCACCACCGCGAGCCCGATCGCGATGCCGCGCAGCACCCGGTGCTTGCGCCGGGGCGCGACGTTGACGGGACCTTCGGACACGGGGTTCCAACTCGTTCAGGGGACGGGAGGGTGCGCCTGGGGCACGCGACCTTCCCGCCAGCCTACGCGAGCGGTCCTACCCCTGACCCCGGAACGGGCGCGGCCAGGCGGTGCACGCGCGACTGCCAGGCAGCCAGCACGTAGGGGTCGGCGTCCTCCCGCTCGGCGTGCGTGCCGATCAGCACCGTCGACCCCGCGACGTCCGGTACGCCGTCCCGCGCCACCCGCGCGGGGGCCGAGGAGCAGTTCGCGAGCACCAGGAGGACGTCGGTCCCGGCCGGTGTCTCGAGGGTCCTCGTGAACGCCCACACCTGCTCGTCGTCGGGGAGCAGCAGGTCGAATCGGCCGTCGACCACGACCTGCTCGGTGTGCCGCAGCTCGACCAGCCGCCGGTAGTGGTGGAAGACGGAGTCGGGGTCGGCGACCGCGGCGGCCGCGTTGACCTCGACGTGGTCGGGGTGGACCGGCAGCCACGGCGTCCCGGTCGTGAAGCCGGCGTGCTCCGAGTCGTCCCACTGCACCGGGGTCCTCGCGTGGTCGCGGCTGCGGGCGGCGAGCGCGGCCAGCACCGTCGACTCCTCGACGCCCAGGGCGAGCGCGTCGCGGTGGTGGTTGATCGACTCGAGGTCCCGGTAGTCGGTGATCGCGGCGAAGTCGGAGTTCGTCATGCCGAGCTCCTCGCCCTGGTAGACGTAGGGCGTGCCCTGGTGCAGGTGCAGCACGGTTGCCAGCGTCTTGGCCGAGGCGACCCGGTGCTCGGGGCTGTCGTCGCCGAAGCGGGACACCGCGCGCGGCTGGTCGTGGTTGTCCCAGTAGAGCGAGTTCCACCCCACCCCGGCCAACCCGGTCTGCCAGGTCGCCAGGTTGGCCTTGAGCGCCGGCAGGGACAGGTCGGCCAGGTCCCACTTGGTGCCGCCGGCGACCACGTCGAGGCTGACGTGCTCGAAGGTGAAGACCATGTCGAGCTCGCCCCGGGCGGGGTCGGTGACGTCGCGGGCGAGCGTCACGGTGCTGCCCGGCATCTCCCCCACCGTCATCAGCCGACCGGCCGACAGACCGACCTCGCGGTTCATCTCCTGGAGGAGCTCGTGCAGCCGGTGGCCGTTCGCGACGAGCTCGAAGGCCGGGGCGAGCACCCGTCCCGGCGGGACCTCGCCGTCGACGAGCTCCTGGGGCTTGGAGACCAGGTTGATGACGTCCATCCGGAAGCCGTCGACCCCGCGGTCGGCCCACCAGCGCATCAGGTCGTGGACGGCTGCGCGGACCTCCGGGTTCTCCCAGTTCAGCTCGGGCTGCTTGGCGCTGAACAGGTGCAGGTAGTACTCCCCGCTGCGCTCGTCGAAGCTCCACGCGGGGCCGTTGAACGCCGACTCCCAGTTGGTCGGCTCGGCGCCGGGGGTGCCCGGCTCCGCGCCGGGCCGGGCTGGGCGCCACCAGTACCAGTCCCGCTTGGGGGAAGCCGGGTCCCGTGACTCGGCGAACCACGGGTGCTCGTCGGAGGTGTGGTTGACGACGAGGTCCATGACCAGCTTCATGCCACGCTCGTGCAGCGCCTCGACCAGGGCGTCGAGGTCGGCCAGCGTGCCGAACACCGGGTCGATGTCGCGGTAGTCGCTGATGTCGTAGCCGTTGTCGTCCATGGGCGAGGCGTAGACCGGCGACAGCCACAGCACGTCCACGCCGAGGGCCGCGAGGTGGTCCAGGTGCGCGGTGATCCCCGGGATGTCGCCGATCCCGTCGCCGTCGCTGTCGGCGAACGAGCGGGGGTAGACCTGGTAGACGACCGCCGAGCGCCACCATCCGGGTGGTCGGCGGTCGGGGGGTGGTGCAGGGGCCGCACTGCGGTCTGGCATGGGAGCAGCCTGCCACGAGCGCGCGGGCTAGCGGATCCCGCGGACCCCGACCGGCCGGGGCTGCTTGGGCAGCTGGGAGGCGCGTCCGTGCAGGGCGGTGATCAGCGCGGCGAAGGAGGCGTCGGTCTTGGCGGTGCGCTCGAACGTCGTCAGCGCCATCAGTGGCTTCATCCGCTGACGGGCGACCGCCTTGGCGTAGGTGAACTCCTTGAGCCCGTCGGGGCCGTGGATGCGCCCGAACCCGGAGTCGCCGACGCCGCCGAAGGGCAGCGTCGGGATCCCGGCGAAGGAGATGATCCCGTTGACCGCGGTCATCCCCGAGCGCAGCCGGCGGGCCAGCTCGGGCCCCCGCTTGCGGGAGAACACGGTGGCGCCGAGGCCGTAGACGCCGGCGTTGGCCAGCTCGACGGCCTCGTCCATGTCGTGCACCTTGTTGACCGCGACAGTGGGCCCGAAGGTCTCCTCGGTGATCGCGGTCGACTCCTCGGGCACCCCCGTGAGCACGGTCGGCTGCACGAACCGCTCGCCCACCGCGTCGGGGCCGCCGACCAGGACGGTGGCGCCACGGGAGACGGCGTCGTCCACGTGACGGCGTACGACGTCGACCTGGCTGGCCATCGTCATCGGGCCGATCTGGGCCTCGGCGTCGGTCCCGGCGTGCACGGAGCGCGCCCGCCGGACCAGCTCCTCGACGAACCGGTCGTGGACCTTCTCGTGGACGTAGACCCGCTCGACGCCGATGCAGGTCTGGCCGGCGTTGGAGAACGCCCCCCAGGCGGCGGCGTCGGCGGCCGCAGGGAGGTCGGCGTCCTCGTCGACGAGCAGCGCGTCCTTGCCGCCGGCCTCGATCAGCACCGGGGTCAGCCTCTCCGCGCAGGTGGCCATCACCTTCTTGCCCGTGGCGGTCGAGCCGGTGAAGGCGAGCTTGTCGATGTCCGCGCGGCACAGGGCGGCGCCCGTCTCGCCCCAGCCGACCACGGTCTGCAGCAGCGCCTGGTCGGGCAGCACCTCCGAGAGGCTCTCGGCCAGCCAGACCCCGACGCCCGGCGTCAGCTCGCTCGGCTTGAACACGACCGCGTTGCCGGCGGCGAGGGCGTAGGCGATGGACCCCATCGGGGTGAACACCGGGTAGTTCCACGGCCCGATGACGCCGATCACGCCGAACGGGAGGTACTCCACGCTCGCGGCCTGGTTGGCCAGCAGCAGCCCGGGCGAGACCCGGCGGCGGCCGAGCACCTTCTCGGCGTTCGCCGCGGCCCAGGCGAGGTGGTCGACGGCCAGCCCGATCTCGATCTGGGCGTCGCCGTGCGGCTTGCCGGTCTCCTGGTGCACGACGTCGGCCAGCTGGCCGATGCGCCGGGCGATCACGCTCTTCCACTGGTCGAGGACGCCGCGGCGGTCCGCGAAGGTCCCGCTCGCCCACCACTGCGAGGCGTGCCGCGCCCGTGCGACGGCGGCCTCGACGCTGGCGGCGTCGTCCACGGCGTACACGCCGGCAACGTCGCCGGTGGCGGGGTTGATCGACTCGAGCTTGTCGGTCATCGGGTTCCCTTCAGCAGGTCGGCGGCCTTCTCGCCCACCATGATGGACGGTGCGTTGGTGTTGCCGCGGGTCACCACCGGCATCACCGAGGCGTCGGCGACCCGCAGGCCCTCGACGCCGCGGACCCGGAGCTCGGGGTCGACCACCGACTGCTCGCCGCTGCCCATCGCGCAGGTGCCGACGGGGTGGTAGAGCGTCTGGGTCTGCTCGCGGACGTGGTCGAGGATCTCGGACTCGCTCGGCACCGTGCGGCCGGGGATGAACGGACGCTCGACGTAGCGCGCTACCGGTCCGGACTCCACGGTCTCCAGCAGCCGATGGATGCCGGAGACCATCGCGTCGAGGTCGACCTGGTCGTCGTAGTAGCCGGGGTCGATCTCGGGGTGCCACCGCGGGTCGGTCGAGCGCAGCCGCACCTGGCCACGGCTGGCGACGTGCACCAGCGTGGGGGCGACCGTGAACTTGCGGGTGCTCGGCTCGTGCAGGCCGTTGTCGTAGAACCCCGACGGTGCCACGTGCACCTGCACGTCGGGGGCCGCCAGGCCGTCACGGCTGGTGAAGAACGCCCCGGACTCGCCGACGTTCGACACGAGCGGACCGCTGCCGGTGGTCTTGGCCCGCGCGAAGTTCAGCAGGTTGTTGTGCTCGGCGAGGTCGGTGGTGTCCTTGGTGTGCCAGACCAGGGGCACGGCGGGGGGG
>Ga0210040_10008004_pt1 | contig 12645 bp, 10 predicted proteins | sample CryGeyCG12114_NA_FD_185462 | JGI IMG/M metagenome (GOLD analysis project Ga0210040, IMG submission 185462) | Groundwater microbial communities from aquifer - Crystal Geyser CG19_WC_8/21/14_NA (SPAdes) (version 2) | ecosystem: Environmental > Aquatic > Deep subsurface > Groundwater | place: USA... | reverse complement strand
TCTGAACAAAAAGTTATCAACCTACTACACAGCTTTTTTAATAACGGTCCTAAACTGCATAGTTTAGATCGAATCAACTTATCTCACTATCATATTTGTGCTCATATGATCCTTTCTTTAATAGGAAATAGTCTCATTCCCTCAGCCTCCAAATAAAGTTTGCCTACACACAAAACTAACCCACCCTGGTCATATTCCTTCATCTGTGTCGCATGCAATGCTGATTTTGAAACATTTCGCCTCTCGTTTTGTCACATTAATGCATTTAGTTTCGAAAAATGCCAGCGTCCGCTACATGTCTGCATTTTGTCTGGAAATGGAATCCACTACTACTACTGTAAGCATTATTATGAGGCTCTCAGCTGCTAGATGATAATGCCTGGGCTCCAAAGCCAAAGAATGAGAGAGAAAGTAAAATGTAGAGGACCAACTTTCTCTCTCTCCCTCTAAGTCTCATCCCCATACGCTGTAGACTGTGAGATCCAGAGATCGATAGCGTGCATGGTATAAAGGAAAAGTTGATGCTCAAGTGTACTTTATCAACCTTTATATAATGCGGTGGTAGTGGTAGTGTATGCGAGTAGCACAGAGACAAGGTATGGTGAAAGTGCTCTACTTTTTCTCCTGTAGCAGCCTCCAACCAGAAAGATCCAGTGCTTACTCACTCACTCAGATGTACAACTTACTATGTTGGGATTGCTGCACCAATTGAATAGTTATAAGTAAGCATTGGTGTCTCGCTTGATAGTCGGTGCACATTCTACCGGTTTAATGAGTAAGTAACCGGTGCAATAAATTGAGTTTCCTTCTAGAACTGGGATAGGGTTTTTAGTTATAAATGTAATACTTGTACTATTGCTTGCTTACTTTTAGTTAAGTTTTAGTTACACATAATATGATTGATCGCTGCCTTTTATATTAGCTTTGGTTCACTAATGACATATGGGATATCTTTATTTCTTTATAATATCTGATATAATAACTAAAGTTGTTTTTTACCTAAAGATTTTAGGTGGGTGAACAAAGTAATTGTATTTTTGAAGCGAAATATTTTCATTTTTAAGTTTCAATCAATTAATCAAAAAGCAATTTTTATAAAATTTTAAATAATTGCATTTGAGACTACGACGGGGTTCCCCAGGTTCTATAGCCTTCCAATTTCGAAGGTATAATTTCTGCAATGTTTGTGTACAGCACAAATAACGAACAAAATATCTAAAAATCTCGATGTGCTACGAGCTCAATTTAAAAAAAATCAACATCCCTTTTGTGAGTAATAAGTTTTGAAAAGCAAATACCTGGAAACTTCTAACGATGATCACTTCAAATCAATATACTATATTGATTAGTATCTGTATAATCTAGCTCTCGCTGTCCAAAAATTTTCGTAATCGTACATTTTTAACAATGCAACGTCTGCTGGAAATATGATGAAATCATTCTGTAACTAAGAACTAAATGAGACTAAAACAATGGATTCGATAATTTTTGTAGTATTTATTGAAATTTGCTTCCAGATCTACAATTAGGTGTGTTAGTAGTTAGTGTATCATAGATCCTAGTGATTAATAAAATTGCAGGCCATGTTTACCAAAAATATTATTTCAGTGTAGAAATAAGGGTTACGCTAAAAGCATGTTGCATTAAGCTAGTTGTAGTTGTACTGATTAAAAAGCACAACTATTAAATTCTCAGATTAATTATAGACTTCAAAATGCCGGGTAAATTTGGATTTTTTTACCATGGGTTTTTACTTGAAAAAAACTCGAATACTTAATTTATAAAGTTATCTACTATACCGATTTCAAAAATAATAGATTTTTCTCAGTCGGCTGTTGGTTTCCTAATACGGAGTAAAGACCGTCAATTCAGGTTTTAAATTTTACTGGTAAGAGTGAGTCTGGCTAAAAGCCAGCCAGGTCCGGCTAGTAAATTCAATAAGACTTTAGAGTACTCCCGGCCAAAGATAGCTTAAGATTCATCGTAACAGAGACTTCGAGAAAATAATGCAATACAAAATCGAATTTTACAATTAAAACGAAATTTATAAAAATGAAATGTCGCATAATGCCTCACTTTTAGAGATTTGACGGCCATCTATAGGTAAAGAAACTCAACATTCATTAGTCCATAATTATAGCGGCAAAATTTCAACTGCATTTTTTGTTATTCTCTGATCTGATTCTCTGTCTAGGGAAGGGAAGGGAATTTGAAGACTTGATGAAAAATCCTGCCACCAAATTCAATCCGTTGCAGTCAAGTCAAGTCGTCAGCTGCAAAGTCTCAGAGGCCTTGCCTTTTCAGACAAGAATCTGGAAACAAACCTGAAGTCTATATATGAAGCTTTCCAGACGAAAGAAGATCAGTTTTTGTATGCAGCTCCAAACCTTTCAGTCTGTTTTCTTCTAGCGAGTATTTGATTTTTCAAATTTTACTTCCTTCGTTTGTGTCGACAAGGTGGAGTGTTGGAGATTGTAAATTTAACTGCAACTACCAATTTAATAAATTGAAAATTACGATAGGAAAGAGAATACGGTAGGTAAATACAACTTTCTTCCCCTTGATCTGTGGATTGAATAGGTGTTGGGTTTCTTTCCAACACCTTTTTTAATTTTTTTAAAATTATACTTCTTTACTTTTTATGCTTTTTCAGGTTGAGGTGGGGCCCTGCCTTCCTTTCTATACATTTTACGTCATGGGTGGGCCGAAAAAGCGAACTGAGGATACCTCCGAATCCGAAGTAAGCACAAGAATTAGTAGCAAACCCACAGCGGCAGTTCCTGGTCCTAGTATAGGTACGAATGAGGCCCCCGAAGAAAGGCCAGGAACACCTGAATCGGAGAAGAAATGCGCAATTTGCTTAGGAGAATTGGTGAACAAAAGTTATAGCTCATCGTGCAAGCATGAGTTTTGTTACAGTTGCCTTTTGGAGTGGTCCAAGATAAAACCAGAATGTCCTCTTTGCAAAACGGCGTTTCGATCCATATATTATAATATAAGAGGAGAAGGAGGGGCGGAATTTGATGTTTATAAAGTCCCTCACTTTTCTATTCGCCTGACTACCCCACCGTAAGACTTTTTTGTCATTCGCACATTTTCTGCTGTTATTTTATGAATTTCGTGTTTCAGTTTTATATATTATTTTACAGGGATTTGAACTTGATGATGCTAAGAAGTCGAAGAGACGCAACATATCCAAATCGAATGGAGTCCACTTTGTAAGAAAAGCTTTTGTTATTTTCTCCAAATCCGTATTGTTGTGAGTTATGATCAAGAACATAGCAATCAGAAACTTGATGAACGTTGTATTTGTTTTCCTGAAGGGATCGTCCAATGGTACCAATGGAACCTAGTGATTACATTTCAATTGAGCTGGGTACATACAATTATCCTCGTAGAAGTAGTAGTCATCTTCCTCCAACCCGACCTGGTCCAACTCATATGAGACCGGAAAATCCATTTTTTGAAGAAAGAAGGTTAGTTGATTGTAACTGTAAAATAATAAAGTATTGGGGAGAAATCTAATAATCTGCTTTAGCATTTTATGATTTTATGAAATTTCTTGTTTTATTAGGGTCTCATTTCAGTCCGATTATCTAAACAACAACAGGGAGGATAGTTACATGCGCTATTCCCACCGTCATGGGCAAATAAGACGACCTCCATCCGGTTACTTAGAACGAAGACGATATTATGAACGTGGACAACGGGTACTACCATTTCATTCTAATCTTCAACCGGGCACAGAATTTTACGAGTCGATTGAATATTTCCGAACCCATCCTGGAGCTTACAATAGAGTATACAATTGGCTTCATAGGGAAATTCTAGCCTTGTTAGGCGGAGCACGATCTCAGGCAAGGGTACAGTCTCATTACTTCATGCAATTGAAACTTCCTAAAAATTATAATTATGCTATACAAGTCATGTAATATCATTACCCTTGGTGCTGAACATTTCAGATGGCTTTCGTTTTCGACCTGGTAGTTAATTTACTCCACAGATTCGATATTCGTTCCCGAGAATTTCGAGAGATGGTAAAAATGTACTTTGGAGCCAATACACGACAGTTTCAACACGAATTTTACCATTTCGTTTTGTCGGGTATGAGTGTTGAAGATTATGATCGCCACGCATGCTACACCCGTGAAGCAATGGATAGCCAGATGGCCCGGGCTAGTGCTACATCAACTAGCACCAGTGGTGCAGTCCACCTGCCAGACGTTGTTACACTTGATTCTGATGACGAAGACAGTAATGCTAATGCCGCTGCAAGGTCAACTTCTAATGGTAAGTAAAGAACCCATCATATTCTTTATTCCTAACTAAAAAAGTTAAGCTAATTTACTATCCTTTGTATTTGAATTATGTAGATGCCGGGATGAGTAGGGAAGAACGAATTGAAAACGTCAATCATTCACGATCTCTGAGAAACCGCGAGCTAAGAAATCGTCTCCTCGGGCACTACCTTCGTGATTGGGTGGCTTCCCGTAATTCCGAAATGAGATTTCAACGAAGTGAGGATAGAGAAATGGCTGACTCCTCTACCTCTAACCCACAATCTGACTCACCATATGGTGTTCCAGTTAATCTTAATAATTTGAGTTCAAGTAGCAGCAGTTCGGGATCAACAGCTCGAAGTCAACGGACTGGAGAGAGTACCGAATTGACATTAAGACGATGGGGATACGGTAATGGTAACACGAGACCAACTGCATCAGGTTTTCCACCGTCTCCATCCATTAGACCACATGTTACATTGACACCGCTCCCTAGTTTGAGTGAGAGGGCAGTAACTGTGCTTCCAGATGAGCCAATAAATGTGAGTGCCAAGGCGTCTAAGATGCTTATCGTTTTGTTTTTCTGCTTCTAATTATAATTTAATGCTGATGCTGGGGTTCGTTTTTGTTGTATTTAGTTAACGGAGACTGTGGGAAGAGTCCTAACAGACGATGATTTCCCTATCCTAAATTTGAGAGCTCGGCAAGAAGAAAGAAAACGAAATGCTAAACGAAAAGCAACCAAGAAACCCGAAGAACAGTTGCCAAAAGGGAAAAGATCTTTACGACGGAAGACCAAAGTTTCGAGTTCTACAGTAGTGGAATCTCAAAAAATGCGGCCTCGTTCTAACATTGCTCCAGAGGAAGAAGAAGATAGAGATTATGATGCTAATCAAGCGAGTGCGAGTACCTCGGCGGATGCTCGGAAAGAGCTCCCACCTAGGTCGTGTAAGAGAAATACGTATGTGGATTTAGTGTCCGGTTCAGACGATTCGTGCTCCTCCGTTTCCAATTCCGGAGGCATTTTAGATATGTTCGTTGAACCTCACACTCCACCTGAACCGGAATCAGTAGATATCCAACCAGTAGAATCCGAGTCGTTTTCGGAAACTACTAGGACAATTGGTGGTCTTGTTGATGACGGAGAACAGCCGGGAACAAGTTCAGGGACGGGGGCGAATTTCTTTGGGGATTTGAACTCTATCGTAAAGGTAGATGCACCAGAAATAGCTGAAGTGATTGCTTGTTCTGATGATGAAGACTGTGTATTTCTAGGGATGCAACCTATCGTAAAAAAACCTCCTTTAGATATTATCACTATAGACTCTTCTGACGACGAAAGTCGTTCTCGTTTAAAATCTGAGCAAGAGCCTCCCGACAATGATGATATTGACGAAATTACTGAGTTCCCTTACACTTATGCTCAGAATCATCCAGTGAAACCAAGGTCGCAGCCACACTACTTTGATCAAATGCTGGCTCTGGCAAAACCAGATGACGATTTACATCGTGTTCCTGAGGTTCAACAGAATGAGAGTAGCACTTTGTCAAGTTTACGTATGTTGTCATCCGCTCATCCTCGATTCTCAGCTAGTGTTAAGACTCCTGCGACTGTTGAACCATTTACAATTCTTAAAGACCTACCTGCTGTTTGTAATTTACAAGGCATATCGACTTCTAGCTCAAATAATAGCAGTGCCGTTCCTATTGCAAGTTCCAGTGGGTCACATTCTCAATCTAGTAAAAGACGATCCAGAAGTTCGTCAGAAACGAAATCTAAAGAAAAGCATAAGAAAAGTAAAAGTAAGAAAAGTAAAAAAAAGAAAAGAAGCCATGAAAAGAAAGAAAAATCCCACAATAAGTCCAAATTCGCCAAACCACCTAAAAAGAATCGAGCCCTACGCATTATGTCCAGTGACAGTAGCAGCTCTCATAATGAATCGGATCATTCTTCTGGAGAATCTGATTCCGCTAGTAATGTTAGTGAACGCGAAAAACTTAAGAAACGGGAAGAACTTTTACTCGAACAGCTGAAGAAAATACAGTCCAAGTTAGCGTCAAAAATCAAAGGTAAACTTGATGCTTTACTATATAAAGTTATTGATAAACAAAGGGGAAACTACTTTCTATTGCAAAAATTTTACAGGTACAAAATCCAGTGCCAGTGGAAGCTCAACAAAAACTCAAAATTCTTATGGATGTAGGAAACGGAAGCTAAAGATATTATCAGACACGTCGGATGAAGGAGAGAATCCTACTAACAAAGCCAGCTCACCTGAAAATTCTCTAACCAAGGATTTGAAAATTACTATCAAGAATGATGGTCGCTCCTCTGTAATCGTAAATTCCAATTCGGAACCAAGACCGTCGCAGAGTAGACCCAACCCTTCGTCGCAGGACGACGTTGCAAGTCGAAGATCGGAAATAATCGCATTAGATTTACGCAATATACTTCGCCAAAGAAAACAAGCGAAAAATCTTGATCGTAGGTGGGAATCTGATAACGAAGAAGGCATGCGGGATGATCCGTGTAATGTTGTGGAAAATAGCTATTTTGATTCGGACTCGAATTCAGATGCTACTGATTATGGACGTAAGTAGAGTTTTTTCCAATGTCGCCGTGCTATACTCATAATAATGCCATTAGGATCACTCATGTGTTCGTACTTTGCGTGATGCAGCAATTTATACTCGAATTCAAAGTAGTTTTTTTAACGGACAAAATTAGTTAGTCTTCTCCGATTACAGCGCATCTTGTGTTTGTATTGTTATTGTATAAATATCGTGTCTAAAGTGTCTGTCTTAGTTAGTTTGTTGAAATGGTAGGGAAAATTGTATATTGTATGTTGTAGGACTCAGTCCCTCTAGGGCAGCGTGGCAGAACATTGTGGATGAAGTGGATCAGTCATATGGACATGGATACAGCACAGTATCCGTTCCATCAACTAGCATCACTTCCCCAGATGATGGTGGGCCAATGGCATCTACCAGTGGGGGTAGTAGATCTCTTGAAGGAGGTCTGTATGACATGATGCCAATGCCTTCTGACAGTCTTTTATTCAGTGACCCTTTTGATTCTGGAGTAAGTGATGAATCACACCATGGCTTGTATGATAGTGAATTTTTAAATCTTATTCCTCCTGAAGTGCTTTGTGATGATCAGGGGTTAGATCTTAGTTTGAACACAAGACTGACATCTTCTCCAGAATCTGATGATTAATAATAAGTTAGTGCTGGTAGATAAGTTTGTGAAAACCTATATTAGGCTTCAGTTGGTTTGGTAAATTGAATCGCAATTTTTCCCATAGAATCCAAGCAATTTTTAGGTTTTTTGTATTATTTTAGGGGTATTCTAATTTATGTATTTACATCAGTCGCTCTTGTGTTCAGGCATGATTTGTAAATTGAAACGAAAATAAATGAACAAATCTTGTATATCACTTGAGGTTCGGGATTTTCTTTTTTATTACTTCGTTTGTCTAGTTGGCTGATATGTTCGATATGTATCGCCCCAATTAAATTATTTATTTTCGAATAAGTCTCCTCCTCATTCGCATGAATATGTCTACTAACTAAGCATTTATTACTTTGTACAATAAATCCTATCTTGCATCGTACAACTAACATGGTCAAATACATAAAGTGTATTACAAAATAGTAAATGAAGTTGAAAAGCCAAGAGCCACTAAAAACATTCAAATCTTTGTGAACCACGTACAGATAACGCAGGCGCATGTAAATGGTGGCTTGGTGGCAGTACAGTGAATGTAATGAATTATCACGATCATAATTTATTTAGCTAAAATTGTCATGTTTTTTCAAGTACACGAATATTCAAATCATCCACACCATAAAACATTTAATACCTCACATTTAACCAGACTAATAAGCATCATTATTAGGATTATACCTAGACCTGGATCGGGACCTTAAAATGTCCGCTCTCCTATCCGTATGAGCAGGTTTAGGCTCTTGCTCAGTTTGTTGCACTTTTTTATCAGCCACTTGAGTTGCTGTATTTCCATGGGCAACATGGTTTCGTCGTCTTTCATTTGCAACTCTACTCCTTGTACTGCCACTTTGCTGCCTAGTTGCTTTACTGGGATTTACTAACTTCGTGATAGTCCGGGTTTCCGTCACCGTTACCACTATATTATCCACGGGCGGGCACTTTTCATACGAGGGATAGTTTCCAGAGACATCGCTGTCAGAACTGGGCTCCAAAATGAGACCTTCCCTATTAATACTTCGTCCATAATACTCATCTTCCGTGTTTTGATGCTCTCCACGCTTTAGCCGACGGCCACTGTAGTACCCATAGTCTCCATATTGTCCGTGACCATACGTAGCTCCATAACTGTCTTGTTCCACAGGGCTATATTGTGGCTGCTGTTGGGATGCTTTTCTATTACTATCGTCATAATAATCAACATTAGCATTATTACCACCATAACTCTGTCTGTGTCCGCTCGCAGCGGCGGGAGTTGTTGGTTGTCTCTGATTACTCGATCCTGCCCAAGATGGCTGCCTCCTTGAATAGTCATAATCCTTTTCTTGCTTTTTATACTGAACTTTCTGTTGAGCCTGGGGATAGTAATAGTCATAATAATTTTGATCGTACTCATAAACTGGAGCTTCAGTTGTAGTTGTGGTAGTTGTCGGAGCATTCGTCGTAGTTCGGACATAATTCCGTCTCCTAGTGCCACCATCTCGAACTTTCTTGGGTTTCGAAGTAGTCGTAGTAGTCAAACTATCTCTATAATAACTATTTCTCGTAGTACTTTCTTTGTTCTTTAGAGAACCTCTGTGATGCGAACGAGTGAATTTAGATGGCTCCTGTTCTCTCCTTTTTGTCGGCTCGCGGTAGGTATTTCTACTACGAGAGGAATGTACAGGCGGCGAAGTTGGTTTCGGTTTCCGCCGCTCGAATCCTTTTTGTCTTCTGGCTTCGATAAGTCTCAATGCCTTTTGAGATTCGGTTTCTTCAGCTAATTCTTGCCGTCCATTTTGATCATCGTATCGTTCTTCTACCACTATAGAAGCATCATCAATATATTCGTACTGAGATCTTTCGCGTTTTGGTTTTTCTTCTAGGATTGATTCTTCCACATCATTGTCGATTTCCGATGGCTCAGCATTGTCAAGATCATAATTATGCTCCGGGATGGGTGCGTATTGAACAGTTGGAGCAGCTGCAGCAATAATTGTTGGAGTGGCTGTGATGATGATCGGAGTTGGTTGAATGTAGGTAGGTTGAACGGTCGATGTCAAAGTATGCACTTGAGTTGACGTCACGTTGTAAGTTTTCGTTCTTGTAATGGTGGTTGGGACAGGTTTGTTACCGAATAACAGAGGAATTGTGAGGACGGCTGTGCTGGTTTCTTGAGAGATGTATGTGCTGGTGGTGAGGTATGTCTGCAGATTTGCTGGGAGCAGAAAATTCGGATGATTAATTGCTGGAAATGGCTGGATGAAAGAGCCCGCACCTTGAAGGTTTGTTAATGCACCCAAGCCTTGGATGTTTGGGGTGGTTAGTGACAGGAACGGATTGTTTTGAACAGCTTGTTTTTGCTGCAACATTTGGTACAAGAGTACATTGGTGAGTTGACAGGATGCTAGGAGTCCTGCAAGTGTTATCAAAGAATAAAATAAGAGATCAGTCATTGATTATGTTAACGTTTTTTTTTTGAAAAAATTGAGATATTAATTAACTAACAGGGTACAAATTTAATTATTAGGAATGAGAGCAATCTAAATTCTATGTTTGTCGCTAACAGCTTAAGCAGCAAATATGACTAGATGATGTCCTCCATTTTAAATATGAATTTCCATTTGGCTTATAGATGAAATTGTAATTGAAAAAGGAATTATATATGTGTGGTCAGTAATGAGTAGCAAAATGTCGAGAATGTATAATAAAATAAGCTATTCGTTATGTGATTAGGCAGAAATTATGCATGTATTCATATGTTAATTAGTTTGTTCAACATCCAACTAATGATCTAAACAAGATGATTTGTATTGACATTTTTATATTATTTTTTTACGATATTGAAATTGAACTAATTGATTTTCTAGTTCCTGACTGACTGATTAGCAACAACCTGTACCCTAACAGTGAAATTGATAAAAAGAAATGCAACTTTGAAAAGTCGTGACTATTTAATCAAGTCTTTAACCTTTATTCAATTGCGAAACATTAACTAAATTATTCGCAGTTCTAACTATCCTTATATAAATGATAAGTAAGTGCATGCATAAACTCGATCAGGCGTGCATTTATTGTAGTGGAAGCACTTCACCTTGAGACATGGAAACAAGTGCAAAATTAATGCTATAATATTCGAATACTATATGGGTGCAAGTACACAATGAATTGACCATTGTCATCTACACTTGTACAAAGAAGCAAATCCCTTTCTAAATTTATTTATGGCAATCAGAGCACTACTTTGTTCTACACTGTAAAAGAAATAATAATGAGAAAAAGATGGATCACTTGAACTATTTTGCATTTTGCCATGTAACAATTAGGAATTGCTTGCTGCGATCAAAAGTTCGTGCTGTATCCGATGCATTCATTTCACATTCACCACCACACAAACATGGTGTACATACATACATTTTTATTGCTATTTATGATGCTAACTAATTCAGTTGGTTACTGATATGTAAATAAATGCATCCTCAACAGTTATTCGTGTAATAATAATGCATTTCTATCCTTAATTTAGGTGAGGTCAAAAGTATAGGTGTGGTCTTTCTCTTCTTGTTAGTTAGATATTAGTTTTAGAAAAATCCTAAGATTATTTTTTGTTAACTCGTTTTGTTTACAAGCGCGCGCTGCTTTATGATCCCACCTTCCAAATGGGGCAATGATAAGAGCGATGTACATAGGTAATTATTATGCCTGGAGGATACATCAGGTTCATATCATTACTGTTTACTAAAATTGGTGATTATTTTTGACATTCTTCTACCAATCTCTTGCCTGCTTGTTAACTTATTACTATGTCTATATATATAATAGCCAAGACACGCTGTGGGTGTGGGCAGTGCTAAAAAATTCCAACAATGGAACATCACTCTTTACTGCATTCACTATACTAATACAATTTGCACTATTAAAATTATGCAAATTAATCTCTCATCAACTAAGATTATCCAAATGGACACTTTTTTGAATGAGTCCTATACTTCTTAACTCTAACCTAATGCTCCATTCAATAAATTACTATTGGCATCATTTATAGTTCAGTGCTGAAAACAGCAACACCTCAAGGAATGATTAATGCCGTACAATGTTGACAACAGTACAAAAGTAGTTGTGTTATTTATGTCTCCTCTTTTGAGCTATTGATTTTCTCAAGGCTCTCAGATTTTTGCTGTCATTATTTATGAATATAAAAAGACAAATAGCAGCATTAGCTACACAATGGACCAAACAATTTGAGTCACATTAGTAAAATGTCGTGCAGGATTATTATTTCCCCTTCGTTGAAATCTAATGAGCAGCAAAAATGAAAAGTCTTATACATCCTACGCATACTTCTCAGCTGGTGGTCTTAGCATAGTAGTCAGTTCCTTTGGGTCACCTTGTCGTTATGAAGTCGGAAAAGTCATTCAATAATAGACAAAATGCACAAGTCATCATGATGATAGCTTCAGCTTACAAAAAAACATGTTGTTCCCACCACCAGTAACATGCTATTGAAAGTAAGAAATGATTTAAGATAAAAAATGTTAAAGAAAAGATGTCATTGCTACTGTACTTTTGCTGACAGGTATATATGTTTTGTGAGCGAACAAAACGATTGACGAAGAAATGAAAGGCAGGCTTGCGGTGGTAAACCTCATAGATAAAATCACACGTTCTAATTTTAGCAAGGAAAAGTAATACATTGCTTATGGTAGACAATAAGTAAGAATTGATCAGACTTGGAAACGTGAGTATATATGGGAGAAATATATAGGCTACTAGTTTTACGATTTTCTTATCAATCGCATTAAATTTAAGAGACTTGAAGTATTAATTATTTAGTTAGTAATGGAACACTTTAGTTAGTGAAATCCCAATGAGCTTCTTTACTGAGTGAGTCTGTCAAGGCAAATGAACTATTTTAAAAGTCGCTCAGACCAGTTTGTAAGAACAAACATTCTAGAGCAATTGTAACTTAAAGTGTAATTAGAAGTACAAAACAAATATGATATAAATACTCCCGCACACAGTTAAAAGATTGAATAGAATAAATTGAATTTATAGCCCTCATAAATGAAATGTAGGATAATTAGCTCGCCAAATATGGCCTAACTAACGAACAATCGTTTCAAGGTATCATTGAATCTTGGTATCTTTGCTTTCCAT
>Ga0210040_10008003_pt1 | contig 12647 bp, 8 predicted proteins | sample CryGeyCG12114_NA_FD_185462 | JGI IMG/M metagenome (GOLD analysis project Ga0210040, IMG submission 185462) | Groundwater microbial communities from aquifer - Crystal Geyser CG19_WC_8/21/14_NA (SPAdes) (version 2) | ecosystem: Environmental > Aquatic > Deep subsurface > Groundwater | place: USA... | reverse complement strand
AACTATACTATATGACCTGACCTGTGTGACCTATGTTGAAATAAAAGATTAAGAAATTTGTTCTTTGGTCATTAAGAAATTTGAAGCCTTTTTTGGAAAATGCGGAAGAAATTTGATGCAAGACATTCTATGTTAAGAGATTAAATGTCCAAGAGATTTGAGGCTAGGATTCCTGATACGGATACCTAAAAACGCTGTTCAGTCAAATAATTGATAACGATTGATTCACAGCTAGTAAGTAAGCAAATATTTTACTTACTATTATCCATTAATTGGCCCAAAATTTCGTTTTTACGATTCCTTTGATGAGCTGAATCGGACTGTATACCTAAAATCAGCCATTAATTTAATCAACTAAAACTTTTGCGCGGTGAAAAATAGTAACCAATGCATCCGTAAATAACCTTAGGAATTAACGATAAATCATAACTGTTAGTGCAATCCTCATAATTCAATATTAGTGTCAACGGATTCCCGACTGGTATTCATTCTGACATTAAATAATGTCTTAGATAATTTTTTTGCTTTTAGTTAGTTATTTACAACGTAAACTTTTAGTGCAATCATATTTGCTTCATCAGCAAACTTTACTTAATTAAAAATGAGAAGGACTTTTTATGCCAAGTTTGGTTGGGCGGGTTGGTAGGTAGGCATTCACAGCTATTTAATTAAACATTTTTTTTGCGGAAACTTTGAGCACTAAAATTTTGGATCAAACCGGGGGATGTGATATCTGAAAGACAAAATTGATGCTCAGAGTCTGTCAAATTAGGAACCGAGATATTGGTATACTTGTTTCCTAGTTAGTCTAGACAGGAAACGAATGAACGAAACTGAGTATTATATACGTACTAACTTTTTTGATAGTGAGTTTCAAACTGAACACATGGATCAAGTGGAGAAAGCAATACAGTCATGTGAGTAAAAAAAACGACAGCTATTTACTTTCTTTTTCCACTTTATTTACAACGTTGCATTCTATTGGGATGTAACTTTGTCTGCAAAAAGATTCGAGAGCGTAAAAAAATTTATGTGCAGGCAAAAGTCCTATCGCGACATCTTAATAAATAGTTAGCTTTACGTTATATAAAGGAACTTGTTCGATTTGCTTCCACTAGCTTATAACTGCCCATACTAGTTTAAAATGATGCAAAAAATTGTTTTCAGTAGAAAATTGACAATGATAATTAATCTACAGACAAAATTTGCGTTTCCACTTTGACAGTGTTTAGCTCCATTTTACGGCAACTTGATTTGCTTATCGTCATCAAACACTAGTATAGCAAATTTTCTTATTTACATATGCACTTACGATAGAAAAAAGTTTATACCACTCGAGGAGTCTCACTCAACTTTTATTTTTCCGCAACGGGTCTGCAGACTACATTTTTTACATGAGCTCGCACTCAGTCCGTTTTTGTATCTATTCAAATAGATTGGATTATTGGATATAGTTAGTTAGTAACACAATATTTCCGAGTTGAATCTGCAAAATATTATGTTTACCTAAAATATAGTTACGATTGTACCATGTGGAGATAAACAGACAATTTTCTTTTGATCATCATAAATTTTAGAGTTTCTTTATTTGTCCAAAATGAAAGTAATGCAGGGGCAGGTCATTGCATTGGTCATACATGTAGCTATATAATAGCAATGATATTAATTTTGCTGAGTCAGAGCCAGGATTGGTGACATTCTATGCAGTAGGTTATAGTTAGAATGAACAACTACTACACTTAAGATGGGAAATTGAGTTTTGGGTTCGACCAACTGCTTCATTGATATCAGCCATCGCCAGACATACTATTTTGATAGGTGAAAGTTTTTTTTTGCGATAGAAACAGATGGTGCATCATCCTTCGTTTGACTTTTGTTCATTATTGCATTAGCAAGTGCGTTATGTTTTATGAACAAACTTTTATATTATGTATGTATTTCTGACTATACATTGTCTTGAGGTCTGGTCTGCTGTACTACGTAGCACCTGCAGCTTAGCAAGTAAAAGTAAATGAAAGACCTTAGGAGACATCTATATTGCCTTACTGTCCGGTCCTTGCGCCAGTTTGTAATAACCGGAAATTTCACTCCATGTTGCAAAATTGTATCTTACAAGAAAAAATTTTATTCATCCAAATTCTTTTGTTCTTTTGGAATAGTATAATGGAAACTTACTATTTTTAGTGCTTTTTATTCCATGCACGTGCAAGAAAATATTTACTTTTTTGCTGCTTGTAACTTACTTACTTACTTGCAATATATGGTTACAATGGACTGTGAAGAAAGGAGCGTTGTAAATTAAGTCTGCTCCTGGCGTTGGCGTCTTTTTTACATGTGTATGGAAATAACCAGGCGTGACAGCTTTTATCTGAATTACGTATTGTAACCTTTTGCTCTTTAGCCTTGTTCGTCCCTTTGAACTTTCTCCCATAATATGTCAACACAAAGACTCTACAGTCCACCTTCGCCTTATTGCTTACCTTACTTTTGTTTCACAACCATACTTTACCAACTAACTAGAAAACGTGTGTTCTTTCTTATAAGCTGTCTTTGTTACTTTTATACCGTGACCGTGAGCAATGTGACTGTGATTTACTGCTTTTTCACACGAAACATAGCATTCCTTTATCCACTTGGATGAATGAAGGCAAAAAATCCACTTTAGACTATGATTGACTCATGAGTAGGTTATCAAAATGTAAGCAGTAAAAGTTCATTGAATGACCAATTATCCCGTTATCCCACTAATTCAGTTTTAACTGGTTTTGTATAACAAAGTGGAACCAAATGAAAAAGTATTCCAAAAAATTAAAGGTATCTACATTTTAGATGTGTAAAAAGCTCATAAAGAGGTAAAAATGATAACACTAGAGAGTGCACTTACTTACTTGCTTTTGTCAAAAGGAGACCAAAGTAAAGTAGATATGGAGTTCCCACTTTGAACGCGTTCAACAAGAATAGGTCAATATGGTGAAAGTGATTCGCACTCTATGAAAGACTCTGACTGAATGTAATTTTGAACACTGTAGAATTTTCACCTGTTAACAGTTGTGTTGTTGACTCTTTGTAGATTCCGGGTACCAAGTGTGTCAACAAGAATCGACCAGTGACCCGGAAAGATCTTTTTTTGCAATTTTTCATTCATGAGAGGATCAAACGGAATCTAAAGAATAATGCTACACCGGGAAAGCACACGAAAAAAAGGTGAGAAATGTAATATTTAAACTCAAATCAGTGAGCCGTGTGTCATGATTCGACGCCAAAGACTCACTTTTCATAAAAACTTCGAAACAAAATATCCCGTTTAAAATGTCGAAACAGGAAAAATTTCGAGAACGAAAATGTCGACAAATGTTAAATTCTCAATCTTAAAAATAAACGGCCAATATACAACAAATCCACGACTTTAAGGAATATACCAGAATAGACCTTTTCGTTTCGACGATTTTATGTAGTACACAAAGATGTAAAATGTATTTATGAGAGGATTTTCAACCAATTTTTTTCCGTTGCAGTGCACGCAAAGTACACCGATTAGAAAATGGGTGGCAAAGGATGTGAGAATGTGAACTCCTTTGGGTCTTTCCATGCAATCATCATAAGTCTTTTATAAAAGAAGAGGGCCATGATGAACATGTATAGAGTGTGTGCACTTTTCCTTCTGCTCTGTGGTCCATGTAGTGCTCAGATTGGGAGCACAGATGAACTGAACGGATTTGTCTGCCCTGATAAGTGCAATTGCAGCGCTCCCAGTCATCCCATTGCTGCTCCTATTTCGGTTCCCACTGTAGATTGCTCTGGAATCAACTTGACATCATTTCCAAATAATATACCCTCTTCTACCAAGCGTCTGTAAGTGCATTTTTGCTTTTCTTTTGTTAAATTCGGATCAGCAAGGGAACAAGTTTTGTACCCAGCACTTTTCCGCATCATGTTCAAAAAATTTCTAGTTTGGATTCTAAAGCTTTGAAGTGTATAAATAGTTTAGATTCTAAAGCTATGGAAAATTTACTAGTCTCCTACAGCTTTAAAAACCTTGATAGTTCAAATTGTAAAACATCGAAGAAGTTGTTTTAGAAGTTGTTTTAGTTGTTTGAATTGTAAAGCAATTATATACATATTTCTTTAAATTTGTTGTATCCACTTTCACCTCCAAGAGTTGTCGATTTAATCTACAAATAAGTCGCTTGCATCTAATATCGCGAAATAAATAGTTTTCACTTGTCGCTTAAATCTTGCATTAGTAGTGTGGTAATTTGCAATGCTAGAACACGTAAAGACAATATTTAAGAGCTGTGTTTGCTATACTGATGAGTTAAATAGTCAAGTGCAAAATTGAACACTCATACCCACCCCATACTCAAAAAGCATAATAACCTGAGACTTTTTGGTACATTAAGTTGATAAAAAACGTGAATATTTTTTACTAAATCTCTTCTGTCACTTGATCCTTCATTTATTGGCCAAGAGTGGGAAGTGGAAATCCTATCTTTTTAAATGATAGTACATATTATGAAGGGATATAACCATGACTGAAACATGGTTAAAACTTCAACCTAAACGAAGCACTGCTGATGGAAAGACTTTTCTTAAATCATGTGTTGAAATGTTGACAGGTTTATGAGTCGTTTATGGATGAGCGTGCGAGGCTTTTCGGGAGAGCCACTCGTAACCAAAATAAACTACTTTTCGTGCATCATCCAACATATATTTGAAATGATGACAGCTTTCTTTTTAACTACGAGTCTGTATGCATTATCAAGCTACAAAGGACCGGAAATTTTTCATATAGCACCTGGCTCAATTTTTAAACCGTATCGAATACCCGTAGCGTGTTAAAATTGAAGTTTTTTTAAAACTATTTTGCAGCCAAGATTTAAATGAAACATTTTTAACTTATAATTTACGGTTTGGGTGAAGTGACACAGCTGCGTAATAATTTATGACAGAAATTTTGGCGCCGTCCGTATTGGACTGAAATGAAATGCAAATATTGCACTCAAGCACTCATCATAGGAATCATCCAAGCTGAAAAACATGTGTGCTGACTAAAAATGTTCGGATTCTTGAATTCTTTCGTTAATGCAGTGAGTTAATTAATAACCTGTAGATTTGGCCGCAAGTATAAATCTCCCGAAATCCATGCCCAGCCCCTTGCTCTGGGTAGTTTAGAATGTAATGGCAATTTGTTAGGAAAAACATGGGAAAGAAGAAAGTATAGTGTATCCTTTAATCTCGGCACTAAATAATCAAGTAATGGAGTAAAACGTTCACAGTCATAGTTAGACCTGAAGTTTTTATTTTCTACCGTATACTTTCAGCCATTGTCAGTTTTTTACTACTTACCAGTTAGTATCATGTTAAACGCATCTTTTTGTGAAAAGCGAACTGAAAAATCCCAAAATTTCTAATGTCTACACCTGTATTTAGACTTCTTAAATAATTCTTCTTCTTAAATTTGTTATGGAACATAACATCATTTCATTTCATAGTTGATAGTTGTTTGCCGTGTTGATTTCCTTAGCTTACTTTTTTGTTGAAATGATACAGACAAAATTCCCAATTTGCATAAACTACGGTAGCTGCAGCCAGACACGATTTTATTCGAGCTTTGAGGCGTAAAATTCATGCTGTTCCTTTTATTCAGTGCATATCCCATCTTATTGTTTTTCCGAGAAAAAGTAAATCCACTTACGCCCACTTGCGGCTTTCTCTTTGAGTAAGCATGCATACCAAGGAAATGGGTGGAAATGTCTCTAGATTTCCACTACCATTATTTTAGGAAATCTACACTACTAAATTTGTTCTCTAATAATGCAAGTACAACATTATTATTATTTCACTCAGACTTTTACCATCGCTATAGTCAGTCTATTATTTTCCCTTTCTCTGACTCTATGGACTACAAATTTGCCCCGCTACAAAAGGAATTGAGTGAAAGCATGACACCAAATTAAATACACAATGTACAGTTGACCTGATATGGCCGGTAGAATCGAATTTTCCCATGTTATTGTGACAGTAGGAAAAAACATGTGTATAAAACACAATTGAGAACAAATGGGTTTCCGTTTGGTGGTGCATTGAAGGTAATATAGACGGTTGTTTGCTTCCGAAATGGCGAATATTTTTAGCAACCTAATCCCATGACGTATGAAAATACTAGACTGAAAATCAATACAGTTTGCAATGTAATGAACAAGGATTTTTGGGTGCCACGATAAATTGATTTGTCTACGCTCTGGTCAATTTTTGGAACCAGAGTATGGTCAGGCAATACGACAAAAGATCAATTTCACCAAACCATGTATTTGGTTGATTAGATGCGTTAACAAAGGATTTGGCAACCAAATCCGAAAAAAATCAAGTTTTATTGACTAGGACATTAGCCAAATTCAACAAAAAAGGGTTTGTACAGTTTCGCACAGTTTGGTTGGTGAAAAAAAAACATAATTCGGGAGAGGCAAAAATGTATGCAGAACTGTTTTTGAACAAAAAAAAACAGGAATTTATTTTGAAAAAAATATTTTGGGTCGTATGACGGGATTCTAATATAGCACAGTTTAAACAATGCACCTCAACCGAAAAATACTCTCCCATATTTTTGAAATGCCCTAACCGAAACTTTCTGACGGCAAGCACAGTCATTATAATTTCTCCTTTATAATAATGAATACAATGAGAGAAATAAAATATACTTTTTTACGAGGCATTAACTACATGAGAAAAATCCCGCTCACGACACAAGAACATCATATTTTACATGACGAGGCGGCAACCCAAACCAATGAGATTCCTACTTTTGCAAATATTAATGGAGACCTATCCCAAGGGAATTATTCTTGTCTCATTTTCAAAGCCAGTTCATAATCTTTTATTTTTACTCTCGCATATAAATCGTAGCTGTACAATTCACATTGCCCCTTTTTTTTTAGTTAAATAGTTATGCTGCCAACTGTAAACCACTCAATTATTACATTCCTTTATATAGTAACATATTACGTTGGAATTTGTTTTAGGAATTTCTATGCAATAAAGAGATTCCTAATATGGCAATACACTTTTGTACTGCTTTCCTTCATCCAATCTAGTTCCAAAAGAAAACTAATTAATTTTATAAGTTAGTGATTGAGGGAAGGATTTGGATGGATTGCGGTCCTCATATGGTTCAATACATTGGGCCCTGAATGAATGCGGGTTCATTATTAAGGAACTTATTTTCATGTTTAAGGGAAATTTTGTCAAAAGTGTACACCCTGCAGACAACGGTGACACGTTATGATGATGGAAGAACTTGAAAGAGCACTTGGTGATTGCGTGGACACTTTATCTCCCTCTACTTTATAACACAGAGCCCGAGATATGCACACACATACACATAGAACTAAAGTGCTCTTCATATATGCTTTCAAGTGCTTTCACTTACACTGTACATTTTTGCACTGGAACCAGTGTAAAAGAAAAATGGCTCGTGTAAAAATCTTACTTCCTTTATACGTTTCAGTTTATTGAAGCACACCGGAAGATGTTTCATTTGGATGTATGTATTACCAACTGTATTATACTGGTGCATCGTACAATACGCAGTCTTTTAAAACACTGTGAAAACGGATGGTTTGAAAGAAGTGGCCAAATGGAGAGCTTTAAATGTACAGTAGTTTTTGATTGCAATTCAGATTTCCTATGTTTGTGTGTGACAGGCCCAATTTCCTGTTGTACAATATTAAACGATAAAAAAGTATCCGAAACTTTTTAAAAATTATTGCATTGTACTGAATGGGATCGAAAAACTTGATTTTGTGTGTAGTTTTAGTAAAAACTACTTTTTAGTCCCAGGCAATGCTTCAAATGTTGAGAATGGAATGAATTGCTTGGCCAATATTCAATACAAAAAGTTGACCGGCATTCATTTTCAGGGTGACATAGTCATAGTACTATATGCCATGCACAAGCAGTGCATTTTTTCTCATTTTTTTGTTATCTCATATTTGTTATCTACGAGCAGAAAGTTTGGAAAATACATCAGAATATGTTTTTTGCTATACTTGCAAAAGCAATCAGATTAACTCGAGGATGAAATCAAAGCAAGAATTTTTTATTGCCTATTTTATTAAAGTAAGTAAGTTTTAGTTAGACAATAGCGAAATTAAATCGTCACAACTTATTAGTCTGTTTTTCCTTGAATACACAGACAAAACTTTATATGTAAAAAATGCATTTCAATTACTATGAAGAATTTTTTTAAAGTGAGTTGACACGGCTTAAGAATTTTTCTGGCATGTTTTTAACTAATCTAAAAAAGTGTGGAGGACTTGGACTTCTCAAGTAATGTACTTATCTCGGTTCCACGGCTTTGTCTCATAATAATGTTAACATATACCGTGGGATCCATAACTGGCGATAACCATAAACTTTTCGTCTTATACGTTCGTCCTTCCAACTTTATCTCAGCTCTGGCTCTCATCTCACATTTATATGGCTCACTTGTGCGTGTTCGGATTTTCTTGTCATCATTCTTACGTAGCAAGTATGTGTATGTGTAAATGCAAAAATCTTTTTGGGCTCACTGGATTATTTTTAGTGTGAAAAATGACCAAATGTAATTCATACGCTATAGTATCAAAAAATCTTGTAATTTAATTTTGCAATTTTTCATAAGTTGCAATAGGATGGAAGAAATTAAAAAAATGCGTGGTTTAGTTTGTGACTTAACGCTGCAAAATCCGTTTTTCGCAAAATTTGTGCATTTTTCATTGATTCATTGGTATTTGTTAATTCTATGAACTTGAATTTTGTGCACTGCAAACTGCAATTGGAATTGCAAATGTGGAATGCAAACTGCATGCGTTTTGTTTGTGCCACGCAAACTGCCCGACTCGGGTGATAAAATTTAGTTTAATTGGGCATAGATTGATTCAGAAGCTATAGATTATTTGAATCTCACTGTTGAGGCAGACATAACAGAAAATGGTACAAACAACTAGCCACAAATGGCTCATATACATAAACATGCCCCATTATAAGTTGTAAAGCATGCATACTAATGTAATCCAGTGGGGTGGGAGACCGAGACCGCTAAATTTTCATCATCCACTTTTCGGCAAGCTCCGCTGGGTTTGAGTGGCATTCAATAATGTTCACTGGTGGTGGAGTAGTCATTTGGGCAATAAATCATAGTCGTAAATCATGAGCGGTTTCCATTCAACAAAAATCGATTACTCTCATGAAAGTTTCATTATTTGCATGTTATTAGATTAGCGTCAACACACTTACTTGTGCATGAGTAATGAATGATGAAAAGATAGTCTGTTAGTAACTAACTAACTAACTAACAACCATATATAGAGCTACCGATTGATTTGAAAAGAGCTTTCCAGTCAATTGAGGTAGTATAGAACTAAATCACTGTTTTAAAAGTATTCATACATGGTTGGTATGTTATGCATGACATGCTGTTCCCATTCAAAATGAAAATATCCACGGTCTTTAATTTGGAGCTCGCCCATACCAAAGTAGTCCAAATGTGTCACATTTGTTGAGACAAAAAAATTATTTATACCCAAGTGTCATCTACTTTTCCACTTTATCAGAATAAGGAAAGCGTTAATCCCAGTGAAAACATTTCCCCCATTACAATATTTGTATTGTCTCTCATCTCATGCGAACGCTTACACTGCATAATCATAATTCAGCACGTGCTCTATTAATCATCCACCCGATGGTTTTAGTGGTATGTGAATCTTCAGAAACTGTAGACATCAAAAAGTACACTGGTTTCTCTCCTATAATACATTTTTACTGGTGGATTTTAATTTATAGCATATTCTGCATCATATTCCCAACTTTAGACTGTTGAACTCTAATGGATCAATGGGAATAGTACATAAAATGGAGCTTTGGAGAAATCTCTAGAATCCAGATTTCATATTCATGAGATGCTCTCATTCTGCTTATTACTGGACTCATTAATGACGAGACTGTAGTCTTTTATGGAAACCTTAAATTCTAGGATTTTCTCTCCCTGTTTGTATTTTTCATAATTACTTTTTAACTCCCCGCCCCCCAAAAAACTTACTAACTATAGCTGTACAAGTGTATAGTTGTGATTTCATGTGGAGTGGATTGAATTCTTTATGAGAAATCCGGTGTTTTCCCCTTATAAATATTGTAGAGAGTTGGGACACTGTTCTTGTCTTATAGATGAGTTATTAGCTTTATTGATCAAGTTAGAAACAAGGACTGGCTATAATAATTCATTAGGATTTTCCTTATCACTCAACTCGAAACTAACTAACTAACTAACTTACTATGAACATGAGGTGAATGACACATTGCTCGTTTTAGTGGAACGTGCTAGTTTTATGGAATTACATGATCAATACTGCTATTAGCAGTGTGTCTTAAGTTAGCCATTGTTTTTTTGTGATTTCCCTGTGCCCACATTTCAGAAGTGAGCAGGACTGATAACTCATTTATTTAATTTCCAGGGATGTGAGCGGAAATCATATGAGTCGGATTGGAATCTCCAGGCAATTGAATCATCTGCACCGGCTTAGAGAATTGTAAGTCTTGTTTTCCCAAAATCCATTTATTTATCTGAATAGAGACTTTACTGTTACATACATAAAGTAGCAGGAAGATTTTTAGCATTGAATGAGTACTTATTTGAGTGAATATTGGGTGGTTGGAACTTTTTTAAACTATAGCTATAGTTAGTTAGTTAGAAAGATGATTTTATAATTTACGACAGCAAGTTTTTTTAAGCTAATTCATTCAATTAGTAGGAGAGTAGAAAGATGTGATGTTAGATAAGATAATTGCACAAGATTTTTTTCCGCTTCAACAAGACAATATATCACTTGCACAATTTGTTTTTGGCCACATGCACGGGTTTCATTCAAAAAGCTTGTAGCATGCAAGCAGACACATATTCAGTGTCTCTCAATGCAAAGCGTTGCCGTACAATGTGTATTAAAACCTTTTAAAGCTTTGATCAAATCTAATATTGTTAAAAGCTAAAAGGAGGAATTTCGAACTCACTCAGTAATAATTTTAAATCTTCAAACTTGCAAGCTAAAGAAATGCATTGTTTCGATTCAGAGAACCGGAAAAAAGTCACTTCCCGTGACACTGAAAAAGCTAGAGACACAAACCAAATGTGCTGTCCCATTATAAATGGAACATTACACATAATTGAAAGAGAGCCAATACAAATGTGTTTAAGAAAACAGCACAGATTCCATTATAACAACTGAGGCTGGCATGAAATAACTAACTAACGAATTGTTGTTTCCGTCTCCTTTCTAATAAGCGTGTACACGCAATTAATTTTCCACTATGCAAGGGCGTGTCGTTTGCCACTGTTATCTCCGTTATTTTGACACAATGGAAATACTAGCTAATTCCCCATTTACTGATTAGATCAATTCCTTTTTTTTTTCCTTCTTCATTGGTGCGTGTGAATTGGAGTGGGGCAATTCTTTATATACAAAAAATGCTTGCTGCTAACTATTAAGAGTAAGTTAGTTAGTTAGCTGATTTCTTATTCGTTATACTGATGCTATAAATTTAAAAAGCCCTTAGTTAGTTGGCTGCACTTTGTTTTCAATTTGTCAGGTCTTGCTGTGTGGCAAACTGTATTTGGTGGAAAATTCCCGCTTTTTTTCTCTCTGTGAATTGCAGTTTGTTTTAATCACAATCATGTTTTGTTCATTTCAGGGATCTTAGATCTAATGCTATCGAGGAGATTGAACCAAAAGCCTTGAACAATTTGACAGATTTGACCGAATTGATTTTGTCACGCAACCGTTTAAGCCAGTTCCCTAGTCACGCTTTACCATCCAGACTTCGAGTTTTGTAAGTTTTGTATGATTTTCTGACATCAGTGTGAGCCAAACGTTGGCTTTAGAATTCAAATGGCACATTTATTCTAAACTTGGATTATGCTAGTTAGTTAGTTAGTTAGTACTCCTGGAAGAACGATCTCTAGAGAGGAAGAGAAGAAGATAGGATAAAAATATTCTGAATTCAAGGCACGTGTCTCTTTAAGAGGAAAAAAATGAACAAGGGATTAACTAGTTAACGCTTATAGCATGTTTGTCTATTTTAGGAGCCATAGTAGCTTTGATGCTACTTGCTACGATATTGGTCCAACTGTACTACTTAACAATAATTAGAAGTTTTATGTGGAAAAAGTTTAAGTTATGGTAAAAGCCAAGGTTTATTATCCAAAAATAGGTTTAGAAAATTATTATTTTACCAGAGGCATATAAAAAGTTGCAATTGTGTAGAGAAGTTGAAAGTTTGAACTTAACTTTCCCCTATTTCGTTTAAGATAACGTGTCGTGAGAGTGTATAAAGTGAAAATAATTTATATTTGAAAATTAGAGGGTCGTTTGTATGTAGAGATGATGAGATACTAATGAGCGTTTTAATTAGCTTAAAATGTTTTTTATAATGCATGGTGTATTCCCATGCAAGTAGCATTGCCAAATTTTCTTCACAAGCAAATGCTAGATTATATGGAGGCAAGCGAAGAAAGAATTTTGAGAAATGCATTGCTATTGCTATATACTTGTTGGTCCTGCCAAATACTTGTTTATCAACGTACAAGCAATTTACATGAGAAATTGTGTGTTGTATTTATT
>Ga0210040_10008002_pt1 | contig 12647 bp, 6 predicted proteins | sample CryGeyCG12114_NA_FD_185462 | JGI IMG/M metagenome (GOLD analysis project Ga0210040, IMG submission 185462) | Groundwater microbial communities from aquifer - Crystal Geyser CG19_WC_8/21/14_NA (SPAdes) (version 2) | ecosystem: Environmental > Aquatic > Deep subsurface > Groundwater | place: USA... | reverse complement strand
TTCACCGCACACTACACAGCACAGAATTCTGTGGGCTCAATTCAATTTTTTTTAAATTTTGTTAGATTAGTAGAGCATTGCGCGACCTTGTAAAAGGATGGATTGTTTGGTCACTATAGAGACCTTGCGTTTTAGCTAAAATAAGCATCTTGTTAAATAGTCAGCTGGCAAAAAAGTGCGGAAAAATTGAATAACAAAGAAAAAACTTGCACGCAGCTACTATAGGGCGGAAACCTTAGCAGAAGTAAAATTAAAGATTTAGAGAATTTGTTTGACTTTATTAAGGTTGGACGGATTGCAATATTTGGGGAGATGTTCAAAATCCTTTTTTTGTGGACAGATTTCTCCGAATTTTCTCATAGTTTTGGAGTGTCGGTGGTAGCTTTTTGAACATCTCCCCAAATACTGCATTTCGTCAAGTTGAGACATTTGAGAAAAATTATATTACAGAAATCATTAAATGCTCAAAGTGTATTTTTTACCACCCGTAATCCCAAAGCCAGGACATTTTACAATTTTTTCACGTAAATGCAAACTTCAAACTTGAATGGTGACGAAGATTTAAATTAAACTGGTACTTTTTGCTAAATGAAATATTTATATTTTAGTGAACTTCATCAATTTCATACTTTGTCACTCATTGGGGTAGATTTAAGTTTATGTAACTGATGTTACCATGTGAATATCGGTCAGATTTGTAAAAACGGTGTTTAGCCTCAAATTGAGCTTAATTATCTTTAAAATGTATGAAGCCATTAACCGATGATCATGAAAATCAATACACCTCTGAACACCATGCTCATCTACATGTGTGCAAAATTTGGTAGTCGTAGCTTCAAAATTGCGACCGGAAAGGTTAACCATCGGATTTCGGCACGATGCATATAGGGCGTAGCCATGGCTTTCCGCCCTAAAAAGGATTGATTTGATATTCTTGATCAGATTGTATGTGTGCCCTAGACATACGGGGTATAAGGGTATTAGGGTAACTTTTCTCCAATTAAATACATTACAAAAAGTTACCCTAATACCCGTATACCCCGTTACTCCGGTGCTCGTGAATACCTCTACTATAACAAACATAAATTCTAACTTTATAATAAATAAATATAGATTTTTTGTGTGCCAGTTAGGATTTGCAGTTATTGTTTTCGTTTTACGAAATTTTCAGCATAAATTCAAATTAAAAAGAATGGATATCACACATGAGAAATTTCAAACCATACGCCCTGAATCCCCCAGGGATTGAAAATTCCCAACTGCGGGTCAAACTCATTCAATGTTTAGCATATAGAAAAGCAATCCTATAGCGGTCCATTCTACTTACAACATAGATGATCATCCCATGCATTTTTACGAGCCTAACCTCCTATGGGCAAAAAAGGGTTGAGTGATGACCATAGTTAAATTGAGACTCCTCATCATCCTGGTATGCTCTAAAAAAGTGAAAAGCCAGGAACTCGTTCTTTGATATATGACTTTTAGTTCCGACATTTTGGTTTATCTTCCATAATAGACTTTCTGATTAATTTCCCCAGGCATTCCGTCCGTCCAATGTGGAAAACTAAACTCCACTTTGTTAATCCGCTCCTATGCACTCATCATGAATAACGAAATTATAATCATGTTCAATCTCGACTGGGTAAATATACATACAAATTGAAATTAAAAGGAAATCACACAACCATAACTTTTTCCTATGCAGCAATTTTTATTGCATTCTACGCATTTATTCAAAAATTCAAGTGACTTTCTTTAAACTATACTAACTAACTGTATCGACTTTCTGCCGACTTTTTTATAACTCAGGATTTCAAAGCACGCCAAGATCATTATCATAATTAGTTGGCTGCGTTTTGTACTTACTATACAAAGATGCTAACAAGTCTAGAAAATTGATGACAAGCAGCAGACACTACAATGGCACAATCTAAGATATTATGTAGCTAAAAAGAGACAATAATGGTTGGGAAAGACACGTACAGTTAGAACGTGACACATGTGTCACTCTCAGTTTCCCTTTTGTACCCTGTTTGTCTCTTTTTTACCCGGGTAGTCACAATAGGCAACCTTAAATGCATATGTGTTTCTTGTGTGTCACAAAAAGTAGAGTGAATTTTACAGTTGGTAGCTGGTTGGAAATTGCGAATATAATCTTATTCTCGGATTCGATAAATATGAGTTTTGACCTCCATAAATAGATCAGTAAAAGCTCTTGATCCATAACCCATTAGGAGGGAATTGAGTTTCACAAACACTAGTATGGTCCCATGAATTTCCTCCAGGTACTTACTCTCTATATGGAAGTCTAACTATTGGCGAAATTCACTCTCACGGTCTATTTATCTTGTATAAAGTGGATATCGGGCCAATTGCCATTCATTTCACAGTTCACATATTCTTAAGTGGAGGCTATTGTTATGAATCACAGTGGGAAATATAAATTGCCCTTTTCATAAGATTGTGTTTCCATTCAACTTGGATACGAATCAGCAATCAGGAAATATACACGCCAGTTGCCATGTTTGCAGATTGTTACTAACTTGGTTAAATAGCATAGAAATTCAATTTACAACGTATAATGCAAATACAAAATGGTGGTACATTGTAAACGAAATTATTGTCTGAATATTTGTGAATTTTTCTGTTGCTTTACATAACACTGCAACATAAATTACGTAGTTGAATTATATTAAAATCATTAACAATAACAATACCTTTACTTATTGTGTGAATTGAATGCAATTTTGGCTGAAAATGTCGGAAGAGGCACAGCTGAAAGGTCTCTCTAAATATTTCAACTCCATAACTGTAACGGGCAGGGCTAATGTGAGTTTTTTTCCACGTCTTATATGCAAAGACAACTGCGCCAGCTGTACACAACTGCCGCCAATATATGTACATGCCTAATTGCCTAATATTTGTTTTTCAATCCTGAAAGACAAATGATGAGCATTGAGCTGGCAAAAAAACATTGTGACGATTGACTTTAGACTCCCCGTTTCATATTTCATACTCGGTGTTTGGTATTCATGTTACGGCGGTCATTTATTTCCATTCTCTTAGGTGGCTAAAGCAACATATGCTGCCGTGGCTGGACTAATCCTGTACTTCAAATTCCGGCCGAAAGCGCCCACTGCTCCAAAACCATCTCCCAAGGAAGAGCTCGCCCAAAATCCGTTCATGTGTAGGAGACGAGATTGACTACACGACGCAAAAACTAAAATGAATGACGAGATTCCGAAATCTCTTTGTACTAACTAACTCTCATATGCAATAAATCTTACATGTTACATTCAACGTCTGTATTCTAATTTTTTAATCGTGTTGGCAATCAGTTCCGTTTTGTAAATGGCACATGCACACCCTACATGTTGACAGTGCAGTTTCCACTGCACTGAGCCAAAAAAAGGATGAGCCGCGCTTTGGTACCGTGTAGCACGTTAAAATCAACATAGTGCAGCCTTAATTGAAATTTGAAACTCCTTTTGCTCATTAGTAGGACTGAACATAAAGCTATGGATAAGATAAGTGAGTTTGAGTTTCTAATAATTGCTATATGGCCTGTGGGATCACCTTGTACAGCCCATAGTCCATAGGTTAAAATTTTTAGTTAGTTTTAGTTAGTTAGTGTAAAACTATGTAACTATGTAAAAGTTACCACACACTTTTGTAAGTTTGCTGGCAAAAGTGCAGAATTAATGATCCAGCTTGCTAGAGCTTCTAACAAGAAATGGTTCAGATTTTTTTACGAAAAATCCACAAGGAATGGAAACACATACCCTAGCCATGGTGGACAGAAAACGTCACTAATATGTTTTCTCACATCTTCACATGTACAAGTCAAAAATAGCTTGAAAAATGAATTTCCTACACGTCGCCTTCCGTCTATTTATAATACGTGGTACACAGTTCCTACAGCGCATTTCATTCAACCGTTGTTCTTCTCTTATAGCTGACTACCAATAACACTAATATTTAATCGATTTCGAGAGTTGTGGTGAACAATAACTTGAACATGGAAATCCCTTATGAACTTAAGGCTGTGATTGTGATTGCGGCTGTGATTATTTTCTACATGCTACTCATTGTGTCCCCTGCAAGCATCGACTATGATGGCTAACTAATTGGACTGTAGATTAAAGTGTCACTTGGTTTCCAGCTTCTTGTTCCATTCAGGTAATTGGTATAGTAGTTGTAGTCCCACAAGTTCTAATTGAATGTAATAATGATATATTTCTACTATTCATTCCAGATACAGCTGAATCAGACGAATCCATACATCATGGAAGCTGAAATCATCCCCACAGCCACCAATATCATTGATGAAGAATAAAAGTACATTTTACTCATCCAAACAGTACATAACAACTTGTTTTACACACTATTTTCTAATCATGGAATAAATCAGACGTTGGTGCTTGTATTTTAGCCGGTTCATTCCTTAGGTACGTTTGCATTCTTCCCAGTTCCAATACAATTCTTGCATGCAGAAGGAACAGTAAGTTAGTGTCAAGAAAAATATATCGCACAACATAAAATGCTATTACCTCTATAGACAAATTCTCTATTGATATTCAGGCATAAAAGTCAAAAGTGTCATGCTTTTCCTGACCAAAAAGCTATAAACGTAACAAGTGGTCAATAATGGTTCATGATTTACTACTTTCATACTAACTACATTGTAGCTGGCTACTGCTTCTCAAATTCATTTTCAATCACACAAGTAACTTGCAAGCTATCCTCGTTCATCTCTTTAGAGTCTATCATGACGATCGATTTCAAATGATGTTTACTTTTGGATACACTCATTCTATTATTATCCAAGCGGCTCGTACTACTAATACTGTTGTATGTGATAGATCCATAAGTGGTGGGCTTGTTTACTTCTGGTTTGCAGCTTTCCTTTTCATTGTCTACTCCCAACAACAGGATCTTCTCCTTTTGAGTAGGCGAGATTCTAATGGTTCCAACTTTGTCCGATAGATTCTCCACGTCCTTCTCCTCACATGGTTTGCTACATTCTACCAACACGAGTGCCCCAGAACTGGGCATGGAACTACGGTGGGGTTGACGAGTATGTTGGGGACTCACTGTGCACATAGAATACAAATTAGGTTACAAATAATTACAACAACATAGCAAGTACAGAGTTAGCTAGATGAAATTGGCACAAACCCAATCCCAATCAAAACATTAAGGGAGCTGTAAGTAATCTCGATTCTCTTTCATTTATAATGACTCATCCATAAAAATGAGTTGCACGTTTACCACTACACCATTGCACTACACCACCTCTAATATTTCATGATGGTCTGTTTATTCGAAGAAACATAAAAGGAATCAAGATTGAGTGCCAACAGCCGGCGGACTCATTACATGTAGTGACAGGCTATCTCGTGGGAGAAAGGACAATTAAAAGTTCTTACGGTAATGAGTGGGTGAATATGAGCCCGAAGTGGATCTCAAATGACGGGTTGGACTTCGATTCACCACATTGTTCAGCGCGTAAGGACATGCGTCATTAGGAATGGCTAGTTGAGCCACTGCCAAGTTTTTACCTGTTGAACCAGATATCGATAATTAGAGCGTTTTAATTAACATAGCGTGATATATGATGGTACGACGGAAAGCAATTAGCTATGGGCGAATATCATTATTAGGAAGCGAGCAAAGCGGAGCTACTTTATAAAAGAATGAAATATCTGTCATCCTGTCTGTCTGGTCAACTGTCTGTTCATAGTTTGTCGCCAAAATATCTTGTTCACTACTTAAGGGATTTTTTTGAAACTTAGTATTAATTGTTTTGACACACGTTGAGATAAGATAGTTTCAAACGTTAAAAGCCCATAATTTTTTAGGTCGATCAACTTCAAATTTTTATTTAGTCGTTGAGCATAACAGTGAATCGAAAGAACCCATATTACGGCCCCTTATCCCTTTGTAGTTAGAGGTTGTAAGACGTGCCAAATAAGATAGGATAGAAAAATGGACCAATATGCTGGCAATATGGATCGGCCTCGCTACTTTTATGTCCACTTGCTGCGGTTTATTACAATCCTTAATGACAGGGTTACGGCTAATCAAATGGATCAGATTGTTCCAACGCACGAAGCATTAATTTTTATTAAAATCAGTAGTGCAAATGCTGAAAACCAAAGCACTACAAACACTACAAATTATTACTAGCTAACTGACTAAAATGTGATATCTGTCGATGCAATTACCATAATAACTTGTAGGCCGTCTGGAATTCATCTCATCCCCGCAGGAAACCTTCCTCTTCCTTGCTACAATCAAATAAACCTGCTCAATGTAAGAATAAAATACGCATCAAATCAATACTACAAAGTACAAACATTAGGGATCAATTTTCAATCCCAAAAGATTCCAATTTCATTTCCCATCAAAACCAATACCATTATAGTGGTTCGTCGTAGTGGAATTCAGATCAGATTCAGTCATACAAATGTTTTTTTGGAAATTTTGAAACCCAATCCCTCAATTACTTACCACTCCGTACACGAAAATGCCACAAAAGAAAAAGGATGTGGTCCCCAACAAAGTTGCAACCAAAGGTGTTAGACCGGCCAGAAAAACCATCTCCGTTTACTAGTATTCGCTTCAGTCCATTGATAATGGGAAACTCATGTTCAGCTTGACCGCCAGTAGTCTATAAAATCTTACTCACGAACAAACTACAATTAGTCGACTCCTTGTACACTGTCAATCTCTGTATCTGTATAACTAACCAACTAACCAATTGACCCGCTGTTTGAAACACACGAAAACCAATTACAAACAGTTCTTTGCAATAGTTAACTAAAACCACAAAAAAGCCACACTCAGCTGCTGCTTGTGACTGGCGTTTCAGTACTACAAATAGAAGACGCGACTGTGTCGTGCGTAGTTTTCCATTTCACTAGAGAAATGCTTACATTTGGGGGAAAGTTCACAATCATAGTACCAGCGATACGGATGCTGCAATTTCCCCCTATACATGGGAAAGATTGTATCTACCATGGTATGTATTATGTACTACTGCTGCTTGCTACCTAGATCTAAAGCCATGATAACAAAACCATAATATTTTATGTGCTGTAGGCTTCTGCCCATGTTTTTACATTTCGGGCCATGTTCAACTTTCACCAACTCTTTTGTTGTAGGAGCCTACATGGGATGCAATTAAATGAAACACTAGTGGATTGGGTTCTCAGATAGTAAACTCGCCTACTTACTTCTCATCACAAAAGGGAGTCACAAAAAATGACGGCTACTGTATGCCATTAAATGTTTCATCATGTGTGCTACCGTCTGGATGGGTCTTGTTTGTTCACGTATAAGTGATGTACAACAGCAGTTATCTCCTCAGGCGTCACAAATCTGAAAATAACCTGTAGAATGTTGTAAATAGTTTATTAGAAGAGAGACTATCCGTTGATTTCTTTCAATTCAACAGGTTGGATTTTATTTTTTATTTTATCTTATTAAAATTAAAATTGTAGCTGCATTTTTAAATTAATGCTACAATACTTAAGAGAAAATTGTAAAAAAAAGAAGAATTTTCTGAAAAATGCATTTTATTTTGGAATGAAACTACCTAGCAAAATCATCTGTTGAAAATGTATGTTATTTGTTTTGATTGGTTGCACCTGCGCAGTGACTGACTGAGCACTATTGAAATAGCGTGGGTTGAAGTTGGGTTTGTGATGGTTGCACATGCGCAGATGTATTTACTGGTTTCCTTTATATTACGACACTCGTACTTTTTATGTTTCTTTTGATTTGTGCATTTATTTCTAGATTTGCTTTTATTTCATGCTCAAATAGCTAATAAAAAAGTTTTAGGACAAATCCAAATTAAAATCTTTTTGAACCATTAAAGTGTTTACCCAAAGGAAGAAAAGGATCCACCCAGGCCGACAACTTACGTAAGCTAGCATTAAATACATAGGCGTGTAAATACTGACTGACTGAATCTCAAATGTATTGTTCACTGATTTGGCAGTTTCTGAACAAAAATACAGGCAACACAAAGATGAGACGTAATAGGAAAATATCACTTGGAGCAACCAGCCCAGCAGTATATGACAAGGGAGGAGGGCTTTCATGACGGTACTTATTTTTATTATTATTGCATGTCTACTAGTGTGAGTAAGAGGTTAGTTACTCTATCGTAAACTTTTTATGTTCAAAACTTTTCACAAAGTAGAGTAGGTTTCAAACCTTTAGTTTTGTATCCAGCGACACTTTCAAGACAATCTTGCAAAAAATGCAGTCTATCAATCTAATATTTTGCTCACAACTTTTTTACAATGAGCGAAACTCATAGCCATTAAGATAACGGGAATTACATGATTCCATTTCGACAAACGTACCAGCTAACATACTTACCATTCTAACCATACAGAATGCAATTTCTGAACCAACTTTTCTGTCTGTCCACAGTCTCCAAAGTACGTGTACAGAATTCATATGGCTCGTTCTCATGATACTTATTCTATATTTAATGTTCACCAGACTCAGTCATCATTTTATTAAATCCTATCATCTTTCCTGATTGTCAAAGTGCTCTTTGAATCACAAAATTGGGATTTTGTCCTCAGTTGTACAAATACTTAAGCTATCTTCACAATAGAAAACTCTCAACAAATAACATATAGTCTACGCATGCTTGCTGAAAATGGAAACATTAATAAATTTAAGTAATTATTTAGCAACAAATTGGTCCATCAATCATCCATTTCACCTTAATGATAAATCAATAATGGGGAAAAAAGAGAAAGCAACAGTTTTTTTACGATGATTAAAACTCGTCAACAGCCCAATACACGCAAAGTGTACTAAATCAACAATCATCAATCTTTTATAGCGTAAGCTTTGTGTACGAGAAGTAGAAAAGTGAAAGTGCCATGGGTTTTGGTGGTTGGATTTAGGTAGAAAGAAAAAAAATTGCTCTCTGGGCTGACAACTTTGCCTGCCACAAACGTAATACCTTATGCAAACAGCTAATGGGAAAGTTGGTTTCCCGGTTTTACCTTGAACTTTTGCTAAACGACCAAAGTATAAAAGTACCCGGCAAAAAATGGAAATGAATGAATACTCTCCAAAGTCAAATTTTATACATTTTATTATTTACAGTAGTATACAGAGAGAATGCAAGTTATATACTTATGGCTCAATGATTATGTACAAATATGTTTGTTTTTGCATTTTTGTTGATTCCGGTGCTGTGTACAGTAGAAGGCATCTCCTTTTGTAGTCAAAATATTAGTCTCACACATATTTTTTTTTCGCTCGCGTGTTTCAAGAGAAGGTAATATGGTGAACAAACTGGATTTCTTTTAGGTGATAGCTTTTCCCACGTGTAGTTAGACAGTAGATAGAAATATTTGGCCAGTCGTCAAAGTTTACTGGAATCAATACGGTTTGCATATTAAAATGGATTCAGGGCACAATATGACACGCCACATTTTCTCGTTAGTTAATTGCTAAAACTAGTTAGTTACCAAACATACTAAATAACTAAGCATCAAAATGCATAGAGAATCATTTATTCAATGCAAGTTTTTCATATCAAGTGTGCAAACGCTTTCTAGGCATAAAAATATCCATATATTGGAACAAAAGTCGCATTTCTTCCCCCGGGAAATACCTTTGGAATAAATGGGAAATTCCTGCAATTTTCCAACCTCAATACTAAAGCGGATATCATGAACCTACTATCGTATTCTTTACTGCGGCAATAAAGACATTTTGTTTGCACGAAAATTTGCAGCCAGACCAACTTATAGTTATAACTCAAAAGCAAAGTGTCATACAAAAAAAAATTAAAGTCATACCAAGTTATCACGTGATCTCTGGGAAGAAAAGGAATGTCTATCTCGGTACCTTTGGAACCACCCGATAGTCCCTATGTAAGTGGGTTGTCCTTTGGGCCGAAAAAAAACAAGAATATAAATCATCATCAACTAACAGTCTATAGGTAGACCCTCAGAAAACTAACTCTACAAGAATCTATAAGTTTACCATGCTGATAGCTTGGGGGCTGCTGCAAAGTGGTATTCCTCGTGCAGTAGCATATCTACAGGGGAAAGATCCAATTCAAAAAAAAGTTATGATACAAGGGAGTAATAAAGGTCTATCCATAGTAGCAAACCTTGCATACTAGGTCGGCTCATGCTCATTGCACTTCAAATGGCGAGTTGTGAATAATGTTTAGTTCAATACAAAGGGCTTATGTTGTTAATACACGTGCTACTTTTTATTTATCAACGACAATAAATATTCAAAGTCATTAGGCGATTACTTCAAATTTTTTACCAGTTTAAATTAAGAAGTCCTGTATCGGGCTATTTAGAAACTAATTGGAATCCACCATTTGAGTTACGAGGAGACTAGGAGCGTATATGGGCCGCGCGAAGTAAAGAAGTGTTATTACTATGGAAAGACCTTGGGAAATAGAAGTAGATAGATATTATAGTCCGTTTCAGAAAAAAAAGCTGTAGTTTTGTTCTTAAGGTTAAATGGCAATGCTTTTTTGGCACAACCCGTACAAGCAAAATTGATGCTATATAAGTTTATAAGTAGGGAAACAATGAGCTGAAAGTAGAAAATATGAATTTTCTAGCCATAGTATTTTCGGAATTTACCGTTCGATTTACAGTATTTGGCCATTTAACTAGGTCACTGAATAACACAGCAGTTTTTATTCTGAAATGGACATTAGAACGATGAACTTTTGCGCTTCGCAGAGTAAAAAAATTTGCCCTTTGTTATTCGTTAAATGGTCGATTTTTAGGAATTAAATCACAAAATCAGTAAATTGTTGTGGCCACAATAACTCAATCATCAGTTTTTCAATTTTCAAAAAAAAAAAAATTAATAAAAGAAAGTTTGTTTACATTTTGTTAACAACGCTCCTCTACGCCAGATAACCTAGCGAAAAAAACCCTTCCTTGTTTTTTTAAACGCTCAGTAGAACGATTATATATTTCCTCATACAGAAGGGTACGATTTTGATCTGTGTGGATTGAGTAATCTAATCCATTAAATTAAAAATATATGTGTAAGTACACACTATAGCAGTTTATCAAGCTGGCTCTAAAAAAGAACCCCTAACCCTAAGTCAACGCTTGATTCAAATTACACAGCAATGATCGTGTATACGGCACGGTTTAATTTGAACCGCTCTCATTTGAACGGTTCACTACTTGAGCGACTTCAATGACACTCGAATCAAAATCTCCCCCACGGGGAACTTTTGATTTCCCACGTGGTTTCAGGCTGTTCAGTACAGTTAAGATAGGAGATAAAGTGGCTTGGTAGTAATAGAGCCTAAGCTTATGGGGCATCATGCCTCAACTGAAGAAAATAAGAAGGGGAAAAAGTCACTTAAAAAGAATGCCAACTTTGTATACTAACTAAAAACTAGGGACGAACCAAATGTAATAATGCGTGGTGTGATATAAATCATAATAATTTTGTTTTAAAATCTCATACCAGGATGACTAAAACAAAAGCAACGACTGCTCCGACAACAACCAGAATCAATTCCAAAGGAACACTTTTGGTGCTCATTTTTTTGCACTACACAGGGAGATCCACTACAATGAATGCTAAGAAGGAATCTACAAGAATCAAATGAGTATCATGATGATGACAATAGCTTATATTGGGACATGGCAATAACTATAACTTACAAACTATATCTCATTCAGGGTGATAGATTTATGGCAATTTAAAAACTTGGGAAGCTTCAAAAACTAAGCTGTATTAAATCAATATTATCTTTAGTTTGTTCATCAGCATGCAAGGACATTAAAAACTAAATTTTCAAAAATTGCTAAATATACTTTGTCCTCTCCATTAATGTACCCAAAAAAGAAATATAAAGTGTATATAACCTTACATACAACAAAATCAACGTTCCCTCAAGATACACAGAATGCTCCTTTGATTTCAGCAAACAATGCATGCATGTGCTCACGCGATCACTAACTAACTAACTAACTAACTTTGTGAAGGTAAACGGTATGTCCACTCACTTGCGTATAGCACCACTGGCACTGCTCAACTAACTAACAAACTTTTGGACATGAACGACTGGGCTGGAAAGTTGGGACCTGCTGTGTCAAACACAAGAGAATAGAAAGTGATCATCAGTCTCCCTCCAGTCCAGGGAAAAAACAGAGAGCCTTGCTAGGCTGCAAAAAAAACTGGGTTGGAGTTTTATAGCTAGTGAGCGTGTGCAGGGAACGGAAATCAGTGCAACAGGAAAAAGCAGAGCTTGAAAAACTTTCTTCTGCTTGATCACAAGATGTGTGTGAGATTGTAAAACTGACTGGATAGTTAGTTAGTTAGTTAGTTAGTTAGTTAGTTAGTCAGTCGGTCTCACTGTGATGGTGAATAATTCCAGTACGTACATATACAGTGCAAAGTTTCAACCAAGTGGTAAGTTACTAGGAACGGTGGAGCATGGGAGCCAAAACAGATGAGTGGTAGGCAGACAGGCAGTAACACGGAAAATCGATCTTTTCCGATGAGCAACAAAATGTTGGGGAAAGTATGTTCCCTTTCACTACCATCGGATTTTGAATACAATCTAGAGGCATGTCAATTTGATGATTTTAATATGTCATGTTCAA
>Ga0210040_10008001_pt1 | contig 12647 bp, 10 predicted proteins | sample CryGeyCG12114_NA_FD_185462 | JGI IMG/M metagenome (GOLD analysis project Ga0210040, IMG submission 185462) | Groundwater microbial communities from aquifer - Crystal Geyser CG19_WC_8/21/14_NA (SPAdes) (version 2) | ecosystem: Environmental > Aquatic > Deep subsurface > Groundwater | place: USA... | reverse complement strand
CCGTGCCGGCGCACCCGGCGAGGGTGCCGAGCAGCGGCGCGGCGACGGCACCGGCGAGGAACGACCGTCGGCTGACCTGCACGCCACACCTCCGCGGTTCGGTGACGTGGCTCACACTGCTCCTCGCCGGGGACGCGCGCGACCCGGCAGCCGCGCGCGCCGTCCCGGCCTGTGGACGGAGGATCCGCGGTCGGCCGCGCGACGGCATGCTTCCTCTCCTCGACGACGACGGAGGTGTGCGGTGCGACAGAAGGTCACCGATCAGTGGGGTGCCCGGTGGACGGTGCGGGCGCGGCGGGTGCGCGGGGCCGGGACGGCGCCGCCACGACGGGGACCGGACGCCGACCGCATGCGCCGGCGGCTGGACGCGGCCCTGGCCCGGTACCCCGCTCCCCTGGCGGCCACCGTGCCCACCGACGTACGCCTCCCGGCGGCGCCCATCAGCGACCCCGTCGACGCGGAGCTCACGAGGCTGCGGCACCGGCCGGGCACCACCATCTGGGTGGTCGCGGAGGCCGGCCCGGCGCTCCTCCGCGATGCGCTGGCCCGCCTCCGCGCGCCGGGGGCGGGGACGTGGGCGGTGGAGCTCGTCGCCCGGGGCCGGTTCCGGCGGTGGGCGACGTGGCAGGTCACCGGAGCCGAGGCGGCAGCCCGGGTGCTGGCCTCGGTGACGGCCGACCTGGGCGCCGGCCGGGTCCCGGATCCCCCGGGCGCCACGCTCGTGGAGGTGGTCGACCACCGCCCGCCGGTCCGGACGCACCCGGTTCCCTGACCTCGTCGGGCGGGTCGGAGGGCCCGGTCGCACTCGATGCCGCGCAGGCTGCCCACCCCCTACGGTGGCCGGGTGCGCGGCGAGGCGGGCAGGACGACCGGTGGAGACCGGTTCTCCCGGGGCAACCCCGGGGATCGCACTGTTCCCGAGCATCTCGTCACCCGCCAGGCCGTGCGCTCCGCGCACCTGATGGCGCCTCGATCAGGGGGTGGCTGCCTGCCCCGCCGCGCGCACCACCCGTGACCGCGCCCGACGGACGGCGGGCGGTCGGCACTGCAGCCGGCATCGCCACCGCCCTGCTGGGCGGCCGGTGGCGACGACCGGAGATGGTCCGCCGCACGGCGGTCGCCCTCGGCCGCGACCGGGCTCCCCGCTGGGTCGGAACGCTGGTCGGCGAGGTGCTGGACGCCTACCGCGATCCGCCGGTGGACCGGCCGCGGGAGCTGGCCGCGTTCGTCCGCACGACGACCGGCTGGGCACGATCCCGGACCGTCGTGCCGGAACCCCGGATCGCCCGGTGGCAACCGGCTCCCACCGCGCTCGTACGGCGTCCGTACGGCGTCGCAGCGCTGCCGGACCTGGCGGCGCTGGCCCGGCTGCTGGATCTCGACACCGGGGAGCTGGCCTGGTTCGCCGACACCCACCGGCTCGAGCGGACGGTGGCCGAACCGCTGCGGCACTACCGCTGGACAGCGGTCGGCGGCCGGCTGCTCGCGGCGCCCAAACCGCGACTCAAGGAGGCGCAGCGGCGACTGCTGCGGCACGTCATCGGGCCGCTCCGGGTGCACGAGGCGGCGCACGGGTGCGTACCCGGCCGCTCGGTCCGCTCCGCGGTGACTCCGCACAGCGGGGCGGCCCGGGTGCTGCAGCTGGACCTGGAGTCGTTCTTCGCCAGCATTGCGGCCGAGCGGGTGCACGGCTTGCTGAGGAGCGTGGGCGGGCTCCCCGAGCCCGTGGCCCACACCGTGACCGGCCTGGTGACGACGGTGGTGCCGGAGTCGGTGTGGCTCCGCGTCCCGGTGTCCGAGGACGTCGAGCGCCACCGCCGGCTGGGCCGGCGCCTGGCCGTTCCGCACCTCCCCCAGGGGGCGCCGACCTCTCCGGCGCTGGCGAACCTGGTCTGCTTCCGGCTCGACCGGCGGCTGGCCGGCCTCGCGGCGTCGTTCGGGGCGGCCTACACCCGCTACGTGGACGACCTGACGTTCAGCTGCGATCCGGGCGTCGATCGGGGCCCGTTCGAACGGCTGGCCGGGAAGATCGTGCTCGAGGAGGGGTTCCGGCTCAACCCGGGCAAGACCCGCTCCACGTCGTCAGCCCGGCGCCAGTCCGTGCTCGGGACGGTGGTCAACGTCCGCCCGACCCTGCCGCGGCCCGAGCGGGACGCGTTGCGGGCGCTGCTGCACAACTGCGCGACCCGCGGGTGGGCCACCCAGGTGCACGACCGCGATCCCGCGACGTTCCGGGACCACGTGCTGGGCCGGATCGCGTGGGCCTCCTCGATCGATCCGCTCTTCGGCGAGCGCCTGCGCGCGCGGGCGGAGCTGATCGACTGGTCCTGAGCGGCCGGCGACGCAGCGGCCGGCGACACCGGTCAGAGCACGAGTCCGAGCCCGCCGTCGACGAGCAGCGTCTGGCCGGTGGTGTAGCGGGCGCCGATGATCCCGACGCAGGCGTCGGCGATGTCGTCGGGCGTGGCGACCCGCTTCAGGGGAGCCATCGACGTCACCCCCTCCTTGACCGCGTCCCAGGTCTCCGTCCACGGCGTCGCCACGAGACCGGGGGCCACCGCGTTGACACGGACCCTGCCTCCGGCGTGCTTCGCGAGAAGCGTCGTCAGGTGGTCTACGGCTGCCTTCGACACGGCGTACGGCAGCGAGCTACCCGTCTGGCGGATGCCGGCGATCGAGGTGATGTTGAGGATCCATCCGTCCTCGGCGGCGCGAAGCAACGGGAGCGCGGCCTGCGACACCAGGAAGGTCCCCACGACGTTGACGCCCAGCACGCGGTTCCAGTGGTCGACCGTGACGCCGTCGATGTCCGAGAGGGGGACGTCCGCCGTGACCGCGGCGTTGTTGACCAGCCCGTCGAGCCGTCCCCAGCGATCCTGGGCTGCCTCGACCAACGCGCGTGCCGTGCCGGGGTCGGAGATGTCCCCCTGCACGTAGCAGGCCTCCCCCAGCTCACCGGCCAGCCGTTCCCCGGCGTCGACGGAGGAGGCGGAGTTGACGACTATGCGAGCGCCCGCGGTCGCCAGCCTGCGGGCGACGGCTTCGCCGATGCCGCTGCTCGATCCCGTGACGATGACGACGTGGCCGGTGAGGTCCATGCGCGCAGTCTGTCGCGCCCGGCACCGATGGGTCGACGGGGCCCACGACACGACGGCGCCCGTCCCCGCGTGCGGGAACGGGCGCCGTCGGGTGCGTCAGCTGGCCTTCTTGCGGGTCCGCTTCTTCGGCGCGGCCGCGGCGGCCACGGCGTCCTCGTCGAGGATCTTCGCGAGGTAGCGGCCGGTGTGGCTCTCGGGCACGGTCGCCACGAACTCCGGCGACCCCTCGGCGACGACCGTGCCGCCGCGGAACCCGCCCTCCGGGCCCATGTCGATCAGCCAGTCGGCGCTCTTGATCACGTCGAGGTTGTGCTCGATGACGATGACCGAGTTGCCCTTGTCGACCAGGCCCTGCAGGACCAGCAGCAGCTTGCGGATGTCCTCGAAGTGCAGCCCGGTGGTCGGCTCGTCGAGGACGTAGATGCTGCGGCCGTTGGACCGCTTCTGCAGCTCGCTGGCCAGCTTCACCCGCTGGGCTTCGCCGCCGGACAGCGTCGTCGCCGGCTGACCGAGGCGGACGTAGCCGAGGCCGACCTCGGTGAGCGTGCGCAGGTAGCGCGCGATCGCCGGGATGGCGGCGAAGAAGTCCGCCGCCTCCTCGATCGGCATGTCCAGCACCTCGGCGACCGTCTTGCCCTTGTAGTGCACCTCGAGGGTCTCCCGGTTGAACCGGGCCCCCTTGCACACCTCGCAGGGCACGTAGACGTCGGGCAGGAAGTTCATCTCGATCTTCAGCGTGCCGTCGCCGGAGCAGGCCTCGCAGCGCCCGCCCTTGACGTTGAAGGAGAACCGCCCGGGCAGGTAGCCGCGCATCTTCGCCTCGGTGGTCTGGGCGAACAGCTTCCGGACCTGGTCCCACACCCCGGTGTAGGTGGCCGGGTTCGACCGCGGGGTGCGCCCGATCGGCGACTGGTCGACGTGCACGACCTTGTCGAGCTGGTCCAGGCCGGTGATGGTGCGGTGCCGGCCGGCCACCATGCGCGCGCGGTTCAGGACGTTGGCCATGGTCGTGTAGAGGATGTCGTTGACCAGCGTGGACTTGCCCGACCCGGACACCCCGGTGACGGCCACCAGGACGCCGAGCGGGAACGTCACGTCGATGCCGCGCAGGTTGTTCTCGCGGGCGCCCTTGACCACCAGCTCGCGGCCCGGCGTGAGCTCGCGGCGCTTCTCGGGGATGACGATCGACTTCCGGCCCGAGAGGTACTGGCCGGTGAGCGACCGCTCGCTGGTGAGCAGGTCCTCGACCGTGCCGCTGACCACGACCTCGCCGCCGTGCTCGCCGGCGCCGGGGCCGATGTCGACCACCCAGTCGGCGATCTTGATGGTGTCCTCGTCGTGCTCGACGACGATCAGGGTGTTGCCCATGTCGCGCAGCCGGACCAGCGTCTCGATGAGCCGGGTGTTGTCGCGCTGGTGCAGGCCGATCGAGGGCTCGTCGAGGACGTACAGCACGCCGACCAGCCCCGAGCCGATCTGCGTGGCCAGCCGGATGCGCTGCGCCTCGCCGCCGGCGAGCGTGGCCGCCGGGCGGTCCAGCGACAGGTAGTCCAGGCCGACGTCGACGAGGAAGGACAGCCGCGCCTGGATCTCCCGGAGCACGCGGTCGGCGATGGCCTTCTCCCGCTCCCCCAGCTCCAGGACGCCCAGCCACTGCGAGGCCTCGCCGATCGAGAGGTTGGTGACCTCGGCGATGGACCGGCCGTTGAGCTTCACGGCCAGGATCTCGGGCTTGAGGCGGGTGCCGTGGCAGACGGGGCACGGGACGTCGCGCATGTAGCCCTCGTACTTGTCCCGCATGTAGTCGCTGTCGGTGTCGTCGTGCCGGCGCTCGAGGAACGGCAGCACGCCCTCGAAGGCGGCGTAGTAGCTGCGCTCGCGGCCGTAGCGGTTCTTGTAGCGGACGTGCACCTGGTCCGGCGCGCCGTGCAGGATCGCCTTCTGCACCTTGGCCGGCAGCCGTTCCCACGGCTCGTCCATGGAGAAGCCGATCTGCTGTCCGAGGCCGGTGAGCAGCCGGGTGAAGTACTCGTTGCTCATCGAGCTGGACCACGGGGCGATCGCGCCCTGGTTGAGGCTCTTCTCCGGGTCGGGGACGACCAGCTCGGGATCGACCTCCTTGCGGGTGCCGATGCCGGTGCACTCGCCGCAGGCGCCGAAGGGTGAGTTGAAGGAGAACGAGCGCGGCTCGAGCGCCTCGAAGGACAGCCCGTCGTCGACGCAGGCGAGGTGCTCGGAGAAGGTGCGCTCGCGCTGCGGGTCGTCCTCCGGGAGGTCGACGAACTCGAGCAGGACGAGCCCGCCGGCCAGCCCGAGCGCGGTCTCCACGGAGTCGGTCAGGCGGCGCTTGGCGCTCTCCTTGACCGTGAGGCGGTCGATGATGACCTCGATGGAGTGCTTCTCCTGCTTCTTGAGCTTCGGCGGCTCGGTGAGCGAGTGCACGACGCCGTCCACGCGGACGCGGGAGAAGCCCTGGGTCTGCAGCGAGCTGAACAGGTCGACGTACTCGCCCTTGCGCGCGCGGACGACGGGCGCGAGCACCTGGAAGCGGGTGCCCTCCTCCATGCCCAGCACCTGGTCGACGATCTGCTGCGGCGTCTGCCGGGAGATCGGCTTGCCGCAGTTCGGGCAGTGCGGCTGGCCGGCGCGGGCGTAGAGCAGGCGGAGGTAGTCGTAGACCTCGGTGATCGTGCCGACGGTCGAGCGCGGGTTCCGGTTGGTCGACTTCTGGTCGATGGACACCGCGGGCGACAGACCCTCGATGAAGTCGACGTCCGGCTTGTCCATCTGGCCCAGGAACTGCCGGGCGTAGGCCGACAGCGACTCCACGTACCGGCGCTGGCCCTCGGCGAAGATCGTGTCGAAGGCGAGGCTGGACTTGCCGGAGCCGGAGAGGCCCGTGAAGACGATGAGCGCGTCACGGGGGAGGTCGAGGTGGACGTCCTTGAGGTTGTGCTCGCGGGCGCCGCGGACGACGAGCCGGTCCATGTGATCCCTGTCGGTCGCTGGGTGGATGTCGCACGTGCTGGTGCTGCTGGGGCCGTGCCGGGGCCGCCGCCGTACTGCCGCGGGTGCAACGCCCCCGCTGGCCGTGGTCGTCCGCCTCCGCGGTGTGAGCTGCGCCCGTCCACGGTGCACAGGGCGGCGGACTCAGGTTGCGGCGGCGGCGGTCGCGGTGGGGTCGAAGACGGGCGCGTAGCGCCGCCACGGGAGCCGGCGCTCCAGCTCTCCGGCCAGCCAGAGTAGCCGCCCCTCCGCACCCGGGGGGCCGACGAACTGGACGGCCACCGGCGGCCCGTCGGGGCGGCTCGCCGCCGGGAGCACGGCGGCGGGGAGACCGGCCAGGTTCCACGCCGCGGTCCACGGCGCCCAGCGCGCGTTGGCGGTGATGTTGGCCAGGAAGGAGCGCTCGTGCCAGAGGCGGGCGGGCAGCGGCGGGCCGGTGGTCACCGGGGTGAGCAGCAGATCGACGTCGCCGAAGAACTCCACCATCCGGGCCCGGAACCGCTCCTGGGTACGCGGCCGGACCAGGCCCAGCCGGCGGACCAGCCGGCCCAGCCGCGCGTGGGTGCGGCTGCGCGGTTGCAGCTCGGCGCGGTCGATGCCCAGGGCGGCGGCGTCGTCCTCGGCGCCGGCCATCCAGCGGACCAGCGCCCCGGCGGCGGCCCCTGGCGTGATCGGCGGGCTGCGGCGCACGACCGTGTGGCCGGCGGCCTCGAGCTCGGCGGCCACGGCTTCGACGGCCGCCCGCGTGGCGGCGTCCGCGCCGACGCCGGGCACCGGCGACCGGGTGCTCACCGCGATGCGCAGCGGCCGCTCCGGAGCGGTCGGGGGTTCCGGCGTCTCCCCCGCCAGGACGGCGTGCGCGAGGGCCAGGTCGGCCACCGTGGTGGCGAGAGCGCCGTTGACGGCCATGCCCGACCAGTCGTCGGCACCGATCCCACCGGGCACGACGCCCCGGCCGGGCTTCAGGGTGACCAGGCCGCACGCCGCGGCCGGCAGCCGCAGCGACCCCATGCCGTCGTTGCCGTGCGCGATGGGCACCGACCCCGAGGCGACGGCCGCGGCGCTGCCCCCGGAGCTGCCGGCCGGGGAGAGCGCGGTGTCCCAGGGGTTGCGGCTGACGGTGCCCGGGCCGTCGGTGGCGGCGTAGAGGCACAGCTCCGGCGCGCGGCTGATGCCGACGACGACGGCGCCGGCCTTGCGCAGGCGCGTGACGACGGGGTGGTCCTTGCGCTCGGGCTCGCCGTGCCGGGCCGGGGAGCCGTCGGTGCAGGTCTCCCCCGCCACCGCGACGTTGTCCTTGATGGCGACCGGCACGCCGGCCAGCGGGAGGGCGAAGCGGGTCAGGCTGGCGTCGACGGCGGCGGCCTCGGCCAGCGCGGCCTCCCGCCGGACGACGCGGAAGGCGCCGATCCGGGCATCGACGGCCTCGATGTGGTCGAGGTGCGCGCGGACGACGTCGACGGCCGTGATCTCCCCCGAGCGCACCCGGGCGGCGATCTCCGCGGCCGGCAGGCCGACCAGGGACGGGTCGCTGGGCCCGTCGAACTCGCCGGCCCAGGGCACCGGCCGTCCCGTCGACCCGTTGCCGGCCCGCATGACGATCGGAGGGAGGCCGAGACCTCCGCTAGCGTCCATGCCTGGACCGTAACGGCGCACGCCGACACTTTTCGAACGGAGGCCGAAGATGAGCTCCTACACCGGGAACGTCGAGGTCGGTGGAGCGCCCGACGTCCGGGAGCTGCCGGGGCTCACGATCCGCAAGCTGGCGGTCAGCGAGATGGCGAACAACGCCTACCTCCTCACCTGCACGGCCACCGGCGAGGCGCTGCTCGTCGACGCCGCCGCCGAGCCCGGGGCGCTGCTGGCGCTCGTGGGCGACGCCCCGCTGCGCACCGTCGTCACCACGCACGGGCACTGGGACCACCACCGCGCGCTCCCCGAGGTCGTCGCCGCCACCGGTGCGGTCACCGTCGCCCACCCGGCCGATGCGGCCGACCTGCCCGTGCCGGTGGAGCGGCCGGTCGAGCACGGCGACACGGTCGCGGTCGGCGACCAGGTGCTCGAGGTCGTGCACCTGCGCGGGCACACCCCCGGCAGCATCGCGCTGGTCTGGCGCGGCGGCGGCACGCACGTCTTCACCGGCGACAGCCTGTTCCCCGGCGGCGTCGGCAACACGCAGCAGGACGCCGCCCGGTTCACCAGCCTGATCGACGACGTCGAGCAGCGGCTCTTCGGCACGCTGCCCGACGAGACGTGGGTCTACCCCGGGCACGGCGGCGACACCACGCTGGGCGCCGAGCGCCCGAACCTCCCGGAGTGGCGCGCCCGCGGCTGGTGACCCGTCGACCCCGCCGCTCAGGCCGGGGCGGTGTCCTCGTCGTCGTCGTCGTCGAACGCGGCGGCCAACTCGTCCGGTGTGCCCGGCAGGTAGAGCGGCAGGAGCGACACGTTCCAGCCGGGACGGCGCTGGTCGACACCGACGGCGAGGTCCCAGGCGGCCCGCGCGGTCAGCGGGCCGAAGCAGCCCTCGTCGCCGTCCTCCCCCACCGCCACCTCGACCAGCCACTGGTCGGACAGGTCGGCCGCGAGCTCGGCGAAGTCCGGCAGCGCCTCCTCGTCGGCATCGGGTGCATCCGCCAGGACCGGGTAGATGAGCGCCATGCCTCACCGTAGAGGGGAACCGGCCACCCCGCGCCGCCGCCTAGCCTGACCCGCATGAGCAGCACGGGAGCGGACGCCGAGGACACCCGGTCGATGCGCGAGCGGATGGAAGCCGGTGACCCCTACCTCGCCGACGACCCCGAGATCGGGGAGGCGAGCGCCCGGGCGCTGGACCTGACGGCGGCCTACAACGCGACGACGGTCCGCCAGGGACCGCTCCGCCGCGCGCTGCTCGAGCAGCTCCTGGGCTCGATCGGCGAGGGCACCGAGCTGCGCCCTCCGCTGCACGTCGACTACGGCTCCCACATCACCATCGGCGCCCGCTGCTTCGCCAACTTCGGGCTCGTGGCCCTGGACGTCGCGCGGATCACCATCGGCGACGACGTCCAGTTCGGGCCCAACGTCCAGCTGCTCACGCCCACGCACCCGGTGGAGCCCGAGCCGCGCCGACAGAAGTGGGAGGCGGCGCGACCGATCACCATCGGCGACAACGTCTGGATCGGCGGCGGCGCGATCGTCCTCCCGGGCGTCACCATCGGCGGGAACACGGTGGTGGGCGCGGGCGCCGTCGTCACGAAGGACCTCCCGGCCGACGTCGTCGCCGTCGGCAACCCCGCCCGCGTCGTCCGCCGGCTCGACGACTCCGCGAGCTAACCGCCCGGGGTCAGCGCGCCGCGGTCCGGCAGGCCGCGCAGCTGGTCGCGGAGGCGGTCGATGCGCTGCGTCTGCCGCCTGCCCGCGAACTCCAGGACGCCGATCAGCGCCGCGCCGATCAGCCCGGCGGCCACGACGACGGCCCAGCCGAAGCCCGCCCACGCCGTCAGCGCCACCGTCGCGACCAGCACCAGCAGCGTGAGACCGAGGGCGAACGTCCGGGCCCTGCGCTGGAAGCGCTGTGCGGCCTCGAGCAGCGGTCCCCACTCGGCCGGGTCGGCGTCGGCCGGCAGTCGGCGACGCCGCACCGCCCGGTCGAGTTCCCACACCCGCCCGAAGCTGCCCAACGCCCGACGCCTCAGCCAGAAGGCCAGGGCCACGCCGGCGAGCGGACCGATCATCGAGGACAGCGGGTCGGTCCAGCTCGGATCCTGGTCGTCGAACGCGCGCTTCACCGCGAGGAGGGCGACGTACCAGATCACCAGTCAACCGATCGCGACGCCGACGACGATCACCCGCCTCGTCGTCCTGGGCAGGCCGTCGAACCGGCGCCGGAGGGCATCGCGTCGTCCGGTGCCGGGGGTACGGGCCACCACAGCGGCCTCCTTCCTTCCCCCGGCGGGAATCCTCGCCGACGTCAGCCGCCGGCGCGAGCCGTCCGCCCGATCGGGTGCTCGGACGCCGCCGGCCCCGCCTCGCCGGGCTCCGCGTCCTCCGAGGTCGGCAGCCAGCGCGCCCACCACCGCAGGATGTGCTCGAAGCGGGCCAGCCGGTGCCGCGGACGGCCGGAACGGGACAGCTCGTGCCCTTCGCCGGGGAAGAGCAGCAGCTCCGACGGGACGCCGCGGCGCCTGAGCTCCACGTAGAGGCGGGCGCCCTGCTCCACCGGGCAGCGCCAGTCCTCCTCGGAGTGGATGACCAGCGTCGGCGTGGTGATGGCTCCGGCCCCGACCAGCGCGCTCTGCGCGGCGATCCGGGCGGGATCGGTGCCGACGTACTCGTCGGGGAAGTACCAGCCGATGTCCGACGACCCGACGAAGCTGACCGGGTCGAGGAACGCCCGCTCGCTGACGGCGGCGGCGAACCGGTCGGTGCGGCCGATCAGCAGGGTGGTCAGGTACCCGCCGTAGGAGCCGCCGAGGATGCCGACCCGGTCCCCGTCGAGCGCCGGGTCCGCCAGCGCGGCATCGAGGAACGCGACGACGTCGTCCGCGTCGACCGTCCCGAGGCAGCCGCGGACCGCCCGGCCGTGGGCCGAGCCGTAGCCCGACGAGCCGCGCGGGTTGCACTGGACCACCGCGTATCCGGCCGAGGCCAGCACCTGCGTCTCGTCGAGCAGCGTCCAGCCGTACTGGGCGAACGGACCGCCGTGGACCATCAGCAGCACCGGGTGCGGCCCCGGCCCGGGCGGGGTGGTCACCCAGCCGTGCACGGGGTAGCCGTCCGGCGCCGTCGCCGTCCGCTCCCGCATGCGGTGCAGCCGGCCGGTGCCGCCCAGCTCCGCGCCGAAACCGGTCAGCAGCCGGCGCTCTCCCCCGGACAGCGCGATCAGTTCGCCGGCCGAGCGGTCGTGCGCGACCGTGGCGACGACGACCCCTCCCCCGGCCGCGACGCCGCGCACGGTGAACCGCCCGTCGACGAGCACCTCCGGCGCCGTGCCGTCCAGGGGCACGCGCAGCAGCTCGACCGATCCGCGTCGCTCGATCCCCACGAGGACGGCGCCGTCGGCGAGCACCGTCCCCGGCGTCTCGTCGCCCCGCTCGTCGTGCTCCGGGTCGAGCAGCGGCTGCAGCTCCCCGTCGGACCCGACGCGGCAGGGCACCGCCTGCCGCGCCACGAAGTCGATGCCCTCGGGCCCCAGATCGGGCACGGCAGTGACGACCAGCGTGCCGTCGGGTGCGTATCCCGGGCCGGTGCAGTGCCCACGGGAACCGGTCACCCGGCGCAGCTCCGAGCCGTCGACGCCGATCTCGTGGACGTCGCGCACCAGGTCGCGGTCGGCGCGGGGGTGGCCGGCCGCGACGAAGGCCAGCACCTGCCCGTCGGGGCGCCACGCGACGTCCGCGCAGTCGGTGTCGCCGGGAGTGAGCTGCACCGCCTCGGGCATCGGGTCCGCGTCGTCGCGGAGAGCGGGCGGCAGGTCCAGGACGAACACCTGCCGGCGGCGGTCGGTCACGACGCCGACGCCGTCCTCCCGGTACTGGAGGCTGCTGATCAGACGGGGCGGCTCGGCCTCGGGCCCGATGCCCTCGACCGTGCCGTAGCGACCGTGCTCGGGCACCCGGGCGACGTAGGCCAGCCGCCGGGAGTCCGGCGACCAGACCGGGCGCCCGGCGCCCAGGGGGTGGTCGGTGAGCCTGCGCGGCTCACCACCGGCGGTGGCCAGCAGCCAGATCTGCGGCTCGCCCCCGCGGTCGGCACCCAGGTAGGCGAGCCACCGGCCGTCCGGGGAGAACGCCGGTGCGCTGTCCCGGTGCCCGGCACTGATCGGCCGGGCCGGCGCGGAGGCATCGGTGGGGACGGCCCACAGCTGACCGCGGTACTCGTCGGCCCCGAGATCGAGCCGCTCCACCGCGACGACCGCCATGCGGCCGTCGGGCGAGACGGTGGGCGCGCCCGGCGTGCGCAGGAGCGCGAGGTCGTCAGGGCGCATGGCCCGCGACGCTAGTCGGTGCGGGCCGGGCGTCCGGCCGTGACCTCCCCGCCCGGACCGGACCCCTCAGGAAGGGATCCGCTCGGCCCGGATGGTGCTCACCAGGGCCAGGCTGCCCAGCAGGGGCAGCGCCGCGAGCAGCAGCAGGCTGCGGTCGACGCCGAGCGCCTCGCCCACTCCCCCGACGACGGCCGAGCCCACGCCCCCGCCCACGAGGAAGACCAGCGTGGCGATGCCGAGCGCCACGCCGCGGACGTCGGCCGGGACGGCGTCGCCCACGGCGGCCATGAGAGCCGGCTGGCCGAGCCCGAAGGCCAGCGTCACGAGGACCACCGCGGTCACCAGGATCGCCCCCGAACCGCGTGCCGCGCCCAGCGCAGCGACCGCCAGGGCCACCGCGGCGGTGGCGTCGGAGGTGACCAGCGACCGGGCCGGCCCGAGGCGCGCGAGCAGGGGCCCGGCCAGGCGGGGGGCGAGGAACCCGGTGACGGCACTCGGCACCAGCGCCAGCCCCACCTGCAGCGGTGTCCAGCCGCGCGCGGCGAGGACGGCGGGCACGGCGATGAGCAGTGCGA
>Ga0210040_10008000_pt1 | contig 12648 bp, 1 predicted proteins | sample CryGeyCG12114_NA_FD_185462 | JGI IMG/M metagenome (GOLD analysis project Ga0210040, IMG submission 185462) | Groundwater microbial communities from aquifer - Crystal Geyser CG19_WC_8/21/14_NA (SPAdes) (version 2) | ecosystem: Environmental > Aquatic > Deep subsurface > Groundwater | place: USA... | reverse complement strand
CACCTCTACGATTTTTACCCATCTTCTTCTTCTTCTTCTTCTTCTGCTCGCTCTCTCTCCTCATGACAATTTTTTTTCTCGCTGACCTGACGATGATTTTATAAGAGGTCTTAACGACCTCTAATAATGCATGGAACTCTACTCTTGTTGGCCAAAGTACGTTGTTAAAGGAGAAAATTGGATTTCATGTCCTTGTTTGGGATCCAATGAGTTTCTTATTAGATATACTGACAGGACAGGGCTAATGGGCTTTCTCTGTATTGACAAAACTTTGGGAGTAGAAAACTAAGGAAAAATGATGTACTTTGCTTTCCGATGCAGTAGATGAGGTTTCATTGTTTTAAAAAAAACTAAAGTAAAGTCAGTGCAGTTTGCGAATGGACAAAAAATAGACACAGAATAATTTCACTGCAGGAGGTTGTAGTAGCTAACTAACTACATATAGAAAATTACATATTAGTTTTGTAATACAAAAGGATGGTAAATTGCAACGAAAGTTTTCTTGCAATCTATTTAGAATCATAGAAACTGGAGACAGCAATCAAGTTTTTGTTTAGTATCTGCAACATCAAAAATTATTTTTGAATCCTCAAGTGCAATCATAAAGCTATGTAAGTCGTATTCAAATTGCTCTGCATATCTCATTTGCAAGAATCACTCATTATTCACTAGCATGCCCAAATAAAGATTATTTACAACAAACTGTACTTTCACCTCATACATGATGGCACATAATTTATATGTTTAAAATATCAATAGAAATGTGTGTGTATATAACCAACGTGATTTACTATAATTTTCTTAATCTTTACTTTCGTTAAAAAAACTGCAGGTCGCAAAAGTAAATAAAAAATATCAAAAACTGTGTCAAATCGAAACTGGTTAGCTGCAACCCAAAAAGTCGCGTGAGATAAAAAAAAACAATGTACAATCGACCTTCATCTGTCTCACACTCAGTATACATATACCCACACGTTAAAAACTAAACTACAATACTACATACTTAAATGTCCTATTTTATCCACAAGCGTGCCCCATAAAACAGAAAAAATTCCACATCAATTCCATTGCACAGTAGGACAGGCGATAAAATTAACAAGAAAAGTGCCACCAAGTCACTACCATTATACCAAAACCAACTACGGTACACTGGGTTGAGTGAAATAAAAGTGACAAATGTAAAGTGCCGAAAGGGTGAACAAGCTTCAAGAACGGAAAACATGATGTTGAAAAGTTGACGTGATTGTAGCTAAAACTTGAAGGAGCAAGTCAGTCAGTCAGTCATCAAGACCACGACTACTCATGTTCCTGGGTAACAAGGGAAGACATGAGCAAAAGAACTTTTTGGCCCTTTGTCAACTGACACATTTAGAGGAAACCCGAACAAAACTATTGTACAAAAACTGTGTACTAACCAACTAACTATATAACAAAGGTAGGGTTCCCCGCATTTACTTTTTGGCTACAGATGAAGAAACGCTTTTCTGTTTCCATTCCCTGAGACAAGACATCAAGTTTGAAAATAAATTCCAGAGATAAACAGTCATCTGTATGCATGCATACATAAATATGTATGTGCGTAACCTTGTGGATTCGTTTTTCTTTTCAAATCTAAAAGTTAGTTTGCGAAAGTCAAAGATATATGAGAGTTGATTGCTAGAGCGTTAGTTATGCGTCAACACATCATATAACACATAATGAGCAAGTAAGAATAATAGGGAGAGTTCGGGATGATTATTATTATTAGTTAAGTTGAGGAGAGGTTTGAGCTACTGTACTAACTAACCATACAATGGGGATTGGAAATAAAATTTGAAGGAGATTGTTCTTATTTACCTTTGGTCTGGTGCTCCTCACACACGAAATAAGCGAATATATGTAGTTAGTTAGTTAGTTTGTACAGGAGGACCTATAGTTGACTTGAGGTTGCATGGTGGAGACGTGTGACGATGAGAAATATAATTAAAAGGAAAGTGTACTTGCTATATGTATGCATGGTGATGGGAAAGAGTGGAAGATAAAAGCTTTTTCGAAGGCCAAAGTTAGTTGAGTAACCAAGTTTTAGAGGTTTTCAGTTAGTTTGACTGTCACCAAATCATGTAATGAGTAAATTTGACATCCCAGTATGGGAATGGTATATTTCCTCATGAATATTGTAAGGAAAGGGCTGGCAACAAAAGTTTTAGCTGTAGATGATAGTTTTACTACGGGGTTATTTATTTTTTAGATGGATTTAAAATATGGGTTGAGTGAATGCCGTCTTGATAATTGTGCTTTTTTGTATTATTTATTAATAATTTTGAACTAGTAATATTTTGTTTTTATAGTTTTTTATTGTTTTTCAATTGATAACATGAAAAATTATCAACCATGAGTTTTCCCTGTTTCGTAGAGTTGGGTTTGCAAGATTTTATTGAAAAATGCTTTCAAAATTATGCTGCAGTAAAAAATATGTCAACGTCCATGAACCTGGGCTTTTATTTAATGCACTCTAACTTGTTTTATTATCCCGTATAAATCATTGCTTGACACGTCTTAGGCGCATATATTGCTGTCAAGGCATTTAAGCTGGTTTTAAAGAGTGTGAGCACGATATATTTCTTTTTAACAGGATTTGGATGATGAAGTGAAGAGAATTTGGAAAATTTGGGCTACGGTCCATTAAAATTTGCCTGTAGTGTAGTCAAAGTATACAATATATGAGGAACGTGAATTCAACAGTCGGAAAATCATGATGAATGTTACGTTCTTCCGTAAGATGACAAATGATGTGATGCTTTGGAGACTCATTTTGATTGCATTTTTTCATGGAAAAGTGTTGGTTTTTTAACACTTGTCTTTTGTTGGTTCTAGCTGCTTTTCATGCTCCAAAATTTTCACCCTTGCTACTATACACGGGTGATAATGTCTATTTGTATAACATACCTCGGATTTTCACTGATAGCATTTTATTTGGTGTAGAATAAATAGTAAAACAAACACGCTGTAGAGTGTCGCAGTAAAAAATCCGTTATTCATTTTATTTATTTATTTAATTATACGACAACTCCCACACACATGAGTACAATTGGGTTATATTGTTACTCAAAAACCGTTGTACCTCAAAAATTTAGGAATCAATGCAAATGTGGCAAATTTTAAATTTCACTACTAAGCCTGTTTTATAGTTCCCTTCTCTCTTCACTTTTTGGCCAAAAAGTGACACTTTTCACTTCGCTTTTAACTGTTGCCACTTTATAGTTGCCTACAGTGAAATTTTACGAAGTGAAAAATTCACTCGATGTTGCCTTGTCTTTTCACTTCGTAATTTCATGGATTTATAGTTCACTTGTTGGTCACTTTGACTTCTCTCTCACTGTCACTTTTCAAAGTTGAATCAGTTCAACTTTTAGAGAGTGAAGTGAACAGTGAATTCCCATTTCTTTTCAAAATGTTTAATTTTTGTGCAAGATTTTGATAAAAAATGTTTATTTGGTTGATAAAAACCTATTTTAATGAAAAATTTTTTTTTAAATTGTTGAAACATTATCAGTAAGTGACTTGTTACAATATTTTTTAGAAACAAAAAAATCGCGAAAATACGATTAATTTGTCAAATGTCTAAAAGCATGTGTAGAAATTTCGGTCAAGAAATCTTATTTTTCAGCTTCGAAGAATTTTATATTCAAAAATGAGATCGTAATGTATGCTTAACCTTTTGAATTTATACTTCATTTTGTTTTCTACAAAGTGAAGTGAAAAGCACAAAGAAAAGTGAAAACAAAAGACAACTATAAACATGCGCGGTGAGCGCACATTACGTGATCGTCAAAGTCACAGTCACGTGAAAAAAGATGAGTGAAAAGGCAAGGCAACTATAAAACAGGCTTAAAAGTGTGTGTCTGGCTAAAAGCCTGTGAGCCCGTCTGGTAGTAATATAGTGTAGACAGAAAACTTTCTTCTTTTTTGCAAGTACATTGGCATTTCACGTTTCACCCTGTGAACTAACAAGTAAACTTCGTGCCTATCTTTCTGATTAACTTACTAACTAACTTACTAACTAGCTAAAGATGTGTCTTTTAGCAGAAAGCCGAGTAATTAAAAGATACAGCTACACTTTTAGCCCGATGCAGGTCTTATGTACCCGTGCCACTTTTGGGTTTGGACGCATCAATTGAATGACTTCAAATTTTACACATGTTTACGCAAAAGTAAGAAGCAGGATTTAAAATAAGCACCAACGTTTTACATTGCCAATTCCTTAAAAATGCATTGTTCTATTCCATATCATTTTATCCCTGTAGGTGTTGAAACAACTGATGTGTTTGGAAAACGCGGCTAAGTTTTAAAGTTTCAATGTTTTAGTTTAAATGAGTTACAGAAGAGCGTTAATCTTATATTTTGTTGAAACAGCTCAGTATTTCCAATCAACGCAGACATTCTGCTAAAATACTCGCAATTAATCCAAAATGCTGTGGTTTGGCTCGAAAAAATGTATGCTTTAAATAAAGCTGTTTGCTTTAATCTTTTTATTCTCTCTTATTTTGAAACTAACCATTAGAAAATGTAATGCATAGTTTATGCTTTCAGGGAGCGGGCTTTATAAGCCTAGATTAGCTAAGAGTTAAGTGTGATTTTTTTCCAAGACATGAAATTAAATGAGTCTAAAAAGTTGTTTTTATGTGATTGATTTTTTAGATGTCAAGATAAAAAAATTCAAACAGTTCTCAGTTCTCAGTGGTGTTATAAAAACTGTGTCTTGCTTTTCAAACCCACAATTGTTCATGCAAAAATTATTTCTTCCCGTCTTACCTTGAAAACGACTACAGTTATTACTCGAAAGCTCGGTCTTGAATAAAATCTAATGATATCATTCAATCAACCGTCTACTATTACTAATGATGAACCAGACAACATATAAACACTGCATTTTGTGTTTTTTGTGTCAGGATATTTTACACCTGCATCGGGCTTAGCTAAGTTGCACGAGAAGTTTTCTTCTAACTATGCCTGTGTTGGTTGGCTACTTTATGCTGCTCCAAAAGAAGCACAAGTGGAAATATGAGCATGACAACTACCGTCACAAATAGTTGGTCATTTCATTTTCTCGACGTAGTAAACTTTTGCACAAAACTTTCAAAAAGGATGTGTCAAACCTCTGTCTCTTCTCTCGTTTTTTGTCTTCGTCTGTCTTTATATACAGTACCATAGTAGTAGTATAAGTTTCTTGTCAAACTTCAGTCACAAGTGTACATGTGTACTACGAATGTAGTTGTAGTAGTAGTAGTAGTATGAAAGCAAGATTTCATCTCTTTTTGGACAAATTGAACATTTTCACCATACCTTGTGCAAAGTTCAGCAGATTCAACGTGTCGTAAAAGTTATGACCACTTCTAGGAAGAGAGAAACTTGTGATAATTATTATGATCCTGATTATTACGATGAAATCGATTTCCCAGTTTGTACGACCCATTTCTGTTACCATTATCCTTGAGATTTGTTCCTTGAATGGAATCAGAGAATTGTTATCATGGCTGTCAATTTATATATTTACAATACTCCAGCTGTAAAAACATAGCTAAATCAGAGTGTATCCATTTATTTATTTGAGCCAAAATGCAGATTGAGATTCGACGCACGAGTCTTCCATTAAAAAAAATGTTTTTCATTATTCGTACAACAAGGCAAAAAGATTTCTTACTTTCTCTCAGTTGTACAGTTACATAATTAATGGTAGTTTATTGATTAAACGGACCTAGCATTAGACTGACTGACTGACTTTTTCAAAAATTGACACTAATGAGTTTCCTCATCTTGCCAGCATTATCTACATACTAATCCCATTGTAGAGTACATACAGCTGCATGTAAAGATTTGGACAGGAAAAAAATACTTGACATGTAGGCTCAATCAGATTATTTTAAATTCATTTCAATATGTATTCATGTGATTGATTTGCATTTGAATGATCGCACCCTCTCTGGACATGATTTCATATCCTGTTTACATAGGGAGAATACAAACTCCAGTCATCCGTAAGGAGTGCATTACATTTCCCGATCCACTTTTTTTAACGTTCCTTTTTCACTGTGCATTCTCAAAACATACATTATTTGTAGAACCCAAGAGGGTTAGAGACATTCTATGGATGTGACATTTGATTTCATTTCCTTGTCGATTCAATGCTCTCAGCTACTACAGGTTGTGTGGGTGATAGTCATTCGCAACAGACTTTCATCAGATATCATCATGTATCACACATTCTGAGTGAGATTCTCAAAATAAATGTTACCAAGTAGTAGTAGGAGTAGTACAAGCAACAGCAATACGCAATAGTGATAATGCACAAAGAGAGGTAGTAGTAGTAAGAGTTGTAACTTTAACACGCTTTGTCATCCTGGCATAACGAGTGTAACAAAAATTTCCCATTTTCCCAACCTTTTCCTCCGTATAGTGGATGAGATTTTGTGGATGATAATGTACCACTGGCTACCAGCACAAAGAGAATCTGAACCTAAATTTACATGAAATGGAACTTTGGTTCCAACAGAAGTTGCCCAGACTTGTTTCATAATCCCCTTCAGCTCCCGTTAACTTTCAAATGCAATCCGATGCATATAATTATAGAATTCAGGTATTTTCACTCTGCTCTGGATAAAGTTTTTGTCGGATTTCCGTTTTCATGCAAATATGGACGACCCAGAAAAAGTTTGCAACTTATATAGTCTGAAAAACAGAGCCCATGAGGTAAATTATGTAGAAAAAGCGGGATTTTTATTCGTGAATCACCAATTTTACGGTGGTAAGTAAGTAAGTGAGCACAGTAGATTGCATGGAGTAAAGCCAAGATGACGCAACAAAGAAATAGCGAATGAATGTACATGTGTAATCTGATCGGCTGTAATGTTACATAACATAACATATGTCAATAAGCAACGACTGACACGATTCAGGACTTTTAATGACACTGCCATCAAACGGAAGCATTTGTACGTGTGTTATAACTTGCCTTAAAAGTGTCACGGAGTCTTTGATGGAAGTACGAATTCCATTTGAGATGCATAAAATGTAATTATCCGATTTGAATCATGGTACAATACTACTAATGCTATGTGAATTGAATAGCAACATACATTTTGTAAAAACGTGTAATGTTATTAATGCCTTTCCTTTTGTAGGCATCAAGTTGGAAAGATTGAGTAAGGATCTCGCGATCTGCAGATTTCTTAGAAGAAAAGTTTTTGTACGGCTCGATTCAAGCTTCAGTGAATAGGAGCACATGACCGAGAAATCAAATTGCCAAGTTTATTGTGAAATTTTTTAGCAAAATGATTTTGCTAGTTATGTATTGAAGATTATAGCAGAGATGAATATACTGACTAGGTTAAATTTGTTTATAGAATTGTTGCCATTCCGTGAAAGTTGTGCTTGGTCCTGAAAAATTTGGTTTGGAAGGCAAATAAATATTTTCGAAGTAAATTAATTTAACGGAAAAGTATGTTACTAGCTTACTATGTGTTTGTAACAGTTAAGAGCTTAAAAACTGGGTCGTTTTCTGCCCCATTTCTCAACGCAGGGTATCGAATGTCTCCGCGTCCATTGTTGGCACTACAAGAATAATTTATAATGGAATCAGTGTAATAATACTTTTTAATGAAAACTGATGATACTATTTGTGTTTTCATACTTACAATGCAGCATTATTGCAGTTGTGCCAACAGCCAAATCTTTTTCTCCGGATCAGTGATTTAGAGTTCACATTTTCAGGTGAATCCACTATTTATAAAAATTCGTTTTTCAATCCTAACATTGAACATGAAAAATTCCAAAAGCTTTGTTTCAGTATTTTATGTAAACTCTTATTCACCACCTGCAGATATCGTTGCAATGCATAGAAACAATGCAAGAATTTGTATGCTTTTCCATGTAGCTTTCATTATGGTGATAATTTAACTTACAATGTGAATTTACATTGTATATTCTATTCTCTGCTTATAAATGAAACATAACTACTGAATATTTTGCATGAGTACAGTGATGCATTCTATTGTGCGACTTGTTTTTGTTTTCTTCATAGAACAAAAACATAATTTATTTTTTAATTGGTGTTTACAACAGGATAATATGTTTTCGACACGCTTGCTCTTAACATTTTTTAATTTGAGCTCACCTTTTGTTGTGAAGCCTCCATTTATCGTTTTATTTATTTACAGATACAAATGCATACTACGCATTAAGCGTAATAAAAAATTAACAGAGAAAGGATTAAAAAATATTTTGCTACACATTATTCTTATTGTAAGCAGAAGGATACAAATATTTAAGATTGTTTGCTGACAATTCATAATCCTCCTCATCATAGTTCATATTCTCTCTTTGGGATAATTTCGGGAGATGCTCTGCTTTCACTTGAAATGGGGGCTCTGAGTTCGCTGTGGGTTTCTTCTTTTTCTTCTTAATGAAAATTTTTTTCCCATTACTAGCTATATTATGTTCATTATCTAACTTCTTTACTTTTTTCACAACTTTTTTAACAAGTTTGCGAATCTTCTTAGGCGTCTCTGCTTCCCGCTTCCGTTGACCCTGCCTGGGACGTGGAGATGGACTTTTTGGAGACTTATAGTTAGTTTGAGCTCTCTTAGTATGTGGAGGTTTTGTTTTGGATACCTTCTTCATGATTTTCATATGTTGTACAGGTTTTTGAGTTTTTGGTACTGCTGCTTTGTATTTGGCTCCTAATGTTCCATTGGGGCTGAAGTCAGATGATAATATCTCAGGAAAAAGTCCTACGTTAAAAATAAAAGCATTTTTTAGAGTTTGCTTTGATTTGCTTTTGTGACTGGGGTGTTTAGAGTTACGATCAAAAGGTCTTGCAGAATTGGGATCGTTATGAAATCTGTATTTTTTGACGGGTCGTTTCTTGGGTTTCCTTTGAGACTCTTTTACAATTGGTTTGGCTTCCACAATCAGGCCCGTATTTTCCTTTTCTTGTGTATCGCTAACCGGATTACTATTTCCACTGAATTCCCTTCCTACAGCAGCTGGAAAACCGCCATTGTTATAATTAAAATCTTGTGCCTGATTTTCTGAAAAATTATTAGACGGAGGTTCAGAAATAGTGCTAGTCATTTCATTAAAGCTTCTTCCCGAATTTCTAGTTGGGGAATCATTAATGGGTCGCGTATTGCCCAGATTCTGTTGATGATTATGTGGTGACGTTGTGCTATCCAGATAAAAATTTGCTTGATCTGTATTAGTAGATTCCAAATTTGAGAATTCTGATACTTGGCTAGAATTTGTGCGTTCCAGAAAAGTTCCCTCGACAAAATTATCATACTGGAAATCAACTGGCTTTGTTGATGAAGCTTGCTCTGTATTAGTGGATTCCAGATTTGAAAATTCAGTTCCTTGGCTAGAATTTGTGCGTTCCAGAAAAGTTCCCTCGACAAAATTATCAGATTGGAAATCAATTGGCTTTGTTGACGATGCTTTATCTCTATTAATTGATTCCAGATTTGAAAATTCAGATACTTGGCTAGGGTTTGTGCGTTCCAGAAAAGTTCCCTCGACAAAATTATCAGATTGGAAATCAATTGGCTTTGTTGACGATGCTTTATCTCTATTAATTGATTCCAGATTTGAAAATTCAGATACTTGGCTAGGGTTTGTGCGTTCCAGAAAAGTTCCCTCGACAAAATTATCATACTGGAAATCGATTGGTTTTTTTGATGCATTGTTATTAAATTCTATAAAGTAATAATTCGAGCCTGATGGAGAATTATAGCCGCCATCTCCTTCAGACTGAAATTCAGAAAGGTCCTCCATTTGTTTTTGGTCAAGTCCAATAGCTTCCAATAAGTTTGCAACTGAGTTTTGGAATTTGACGTTTTCCAAAATGCTTTCGTACTTTTTGTGAATAAGAGCTTCATTTTCTAGTCCCATAGCGGTCAATAGTTTAACAATGGATTTGGTAAAATTAGTATTTTTTGTAATAGCTTGATGGTTGACGCTTTCAGATTTCCTTTCGAGGTCAAATGATGTTAAAAGGCTGGAAATAGATTTTGTGAAATTTGTATTACTCACCATTGTTTTGTAATTGGGTGTACTCCAAGGGTCTAAATCATATGTCATTGTTGATAACAATTTGACTACAGAGTTTGTAAAGTTTGCTGATTTCATTATATTTTCATACGATTCTTCATTTTTTTCAAATCCAAATTCAGATAGTAGGTTAACGATCGATTTTCTAAAGTTGCTTGTTTTTATCATTTTTTCTACAGATTTTTGCTTTGCTTCAAATCCCACTGAAGACAATAAGTTTACGATGGATTCTCTAAACTTGGCCGATTTAACTATTTTTTCATATTCTTCTTGATTGTTTGTAAAGCCAGCTGTAGAGAGCAACTTTGCTATTGACTTAGTGAAGGCTGCCGTTTGCATCATTTTTTCGAAAGATTCTTGCTTAGTTTCAAACCCCACTGCAGATAACAAGTTCACAATAGATTTCCTAAACAGAGCCGATTTCATGACTCTTTCATTCAATTCTTGTTTGTTTTCAAAGCCAAATGATGACAGTAAATTAAAGACAGATTCTCTAAAGTTTCTCGTTTTCATCATCGTTTCAAAACTTTTCTGCTTTGTCTCAAATCCCACGGCAGACAAAAAGCTGACAATAGATTTTCTAAATTTGTCCGATTTTACAAGCTTCTCCAATTGCTCCTCATCTTTCTCAAACCCTACACTAGATAACAAGTTGGAAACAGATTTCGTAAAATTGTTAGAATTCTCAACTGTATTTTCAATTTTTTGCTTGTCTATTTCATTTCCAACAGAAACGACTAGGTCAACAATAGCTTTCGTAAAATTCCTGTTCTGAATGACAGATTTATATTTTTCTTCATTAAAACCCACATCTTTATAACCTACTGTGTCTAATAAATTCACTAGAGACTCCATAAACTCACTGTTTGCTCTCAGTTTATGTTGCACAAAATTTATTTTCTCAGCTTTAACTTGATTGAGCAAATCTGCCGTGGATTGGATGAATTTATCATTGGCCATCACTTTTTCAAAAACTTGCTCTTTTCCATTACTTTTCGTCAATTCACCGCATACAGTTGTCACTAATTCGGCCATATTTTCTGTGAACCTAGTACTACTCAGCGTACCTTCAGAATTTTTGTCATGAGCCAATAATCCCGCATTTTTTTCCATCTCTGTCAATAAGAGCACAGTAATTTCTGTGAAGTTGCTGTTTTCAATCTTTTCTTTGTACTCCATTTCATCGCTGGTTGGATTCACTTGAGAAAGAACTTGAGCTGCAGACTCTTTGAAATGAGTATCTTTAATGATTTTTCTGTAGTCTAGTGTGATTTTGAGAGCACATCCAAATGTCGAAAACATGTTGATGACAGATTCTGTAAAGTTTTTATTCATTATTTCTTTGTACTTTTCTTGTCTATCAAATGTGCGCTCTACTTGAGCCAAAGATTCAGCTACAGATTGTGGGAATTTGACGCCATCGATGATTTCCTCGTAATTTTCTCTAGTGTAACTTTCATTTGTATCAGAACTGAAGGTTAGCAACAAATCTGCAACTGATTGTGTAAAATTTTTCGCTTCAATAAGCTGTTCAAAACTTTTTTCTGGGTGCTGTTCCTTCTCAAGTCTTATGGCAGTGAGCAAGTGTGCTACGGATTTTGTAAAGCCCAGTATGTCAAAATTCTCAACAGTGTTTTTGTAAATTAGGTCCGGGTCATTTTTTTGAAGGGCTGGTTTTTGTATCACTACTGTACTATGTTGATTATAGTCATAACTCAAAATATCATCGTCGCTAGTAAAAGTGGCTTGCTCTAAAGTGTAATCAGTGTAGTCCTGATCTTTGAATCCAGATTCAAGCTTTTTTTCATCATACTGCTCTTCGCTGCTAAACAGCGTTTTGAATTCTTCACCCCAATTGCCACTGTCCTCATAATTTTTTTCAATGGAGTCTTGGTCTTTGAGTCGAAATGCTGGCTTGTTTTCCGTCACTATTTCTTCACTACTGAAAAGCGTTTTGAATTCTTCACCCCAATTGGCACTGTCTTCAAAATTTTTCTCAATGGAGTCTTGGCCTTTGAATCCGAATGCAGTATTGTTTTCCTCTATTTCTTCACTACTAAACAGCGTTTTGAATTCTTCTCCCCAATTGGCACTATCTTCATAATTTTTTTCAATGGCGTCATGAAATCTGGATTCAAGCTTGTTTTTTTCATCATACTGCTCTTCGCTGCTAAACAAAGTTTTGAATTCTTCTCCCCAGTTCGCACTGTCTTCATAATTGTTTTTTTCATCATACTGCTCTTCGCTGCTAAACAAAGTTTTGAATTCTTCTCGCCAGTTTGCACTGTCTTCATAATTGTTTTTTTCATCATACTGCTCTTCGCTGCTAAACAAAGTTTTGAATTCTTCTCGCCAGTTCGCACTGTCTTCATAATTGTTTTTTTCATCATACTGCTCTTCGCTGCTAAACAAAGTTTTAAATTCCTCTCGCCAGTTTGCACTGTCTTCATAATTGTTTTTTTCATCATACTGCTCTTCGCTGCTAAACAAAGTTTTAAATTCCTCTCGCCAATTCGCACTGTCTTCATAATTGTTTTTTTCATCATACTGCTCTTCGCTGCTAAACAA
>Ga0210040_10007999_pt1 | contig 12649 bp, 7 predicted proteins | sample CryGeyCG12114_NA_FD_185462 | JGI IMG/M metagenome (GOLD analysis project Ga0210040, IMG submission 185462) | Groundwater microbial communities from aquifer - Crystal Geyser CG19_WC_8/21/14_NA (SPAdes) (version 2) | ecosystem: Environmental > Aquatic > Deep subsurface > Groundwater | place: USA... | reverse complement strand
AATATGCTGACACCGAAACTTTCAAGTCGTATTTTGCGGTTTTTTTAGTCCAAATGTTTTTCCATAAACAAATCCAGGCTAATGCGTGATAACTACAACTATTTGTAGACTATAAATATACAGCATTCTAAATAATAGCATTGTTCATTGCGGGCATTCCATGTAAAATCTCAGTGAGTGTGATTGAATTCACAAATGCAACAATGTAGTAGTACCCACGAAAAGAACAGTGATCGACTGTTGATCAGGCCATAGAGATATTGAGTTGAGCCCTATACTTGTAAGCCACGTATTTATGTACGTAGTATTCGTTTGAATTAAAAACAAGCCCTCTATTTGTTTACATATAAAGCTGTTAAAGCAGTGGACAAGAGAGTGAAATGGATGAGAAAAGCTGTTAAAAGGGGAACCACAGTCAGGGATTTGTGTAAACATCATATAGTATGTATATGTACTGCGTGTAGTTGAACTCGGAAAGTATTATGTAAAAGTACGCACGAGGATAGATGGAGTGAAAGCATTTCCGTCCTAATAATAAGTATAAGTGGCAAGTACAACGTTCCCCATTTCCCTGTGCACAGGATTTGAACGTGAAGCTTAGCTCTGCTGTTGGTTTAATTCAATTCAATTGAATCCGCAGTTGATTTATAGTGACGCCCAAAATCCAATAATCTTTTACGTGAGACTAATGCATTGCAGTGCGGGACTGCTCACCTAAAGGCTCCTTCTATATTTCCCCCCAAAACTAACTTACCCATTATAATATTGTGTTTGGTTCCGGAATACATGTACTAGTCCTATATCATGTTCTGGAATGGAGAACTGATCTCCTCAAGTGGAATCCATATAATAAATAGTTCACCATCCATCCATACCATATTTCACACTCGTCTTCTGGAATGCGGGACAATGGGAATAATAATAAGTCATGTTTAGTTTAGTTACATATGTCCTGTGCATAGGGAATGTCCTACTGTGCATGTTATATAGATGTGACTAAAAGGCATCTTTTGTGTCGTCAACTGGATCTACCAGTCGGCAGTGCTGGTGACTGCATGGCTCGACTGATCAACAACAACTACATACAAACAAATGGGTTTAGATGCCACCTTGTTTTTCCAGATGGATTCCTTTGCATTGTTATTAGTTTGCGATGGATAGATTGAGACTCAAGTGCAGTTCGTAGTCTTTTGCCCCCTCTTCCCTGTATATTTGGATCAAGAACCACCTTTTGGTGAACCAGAATTCAAGGGAGCCAAATTTGCTGTGTCTTTCACAGTTCCCTGCTAAAAAAAACCGAGTGCAGAGAACAAGTCAAATTTTTAAGCTCAAATGACATGTACATAAAAGCATCTAAAATCAAATGCATAAAGATCAAATAAAAAAGTCAATTAATTTTACAAAATGATCAATATACATGGTGGTCGGTCGTCACAGTTCGTTATTTATGTAAACATAATCAAAATATTATCATTAATCCATATAATCGTACATGCAAGTGGCAACTGCTTTTAAATAGTCAGTGGTCCCTAAAGCAGTATTGTACTTGCTAACAATAATTTTGAAACGATCATCCAATTGCCAATACTTTTTCCGCCTTCGTTCCCCTAGACCTGTTCTTACCCTATGTATTTCTTCTTCCCAAATTTTTTTTTTTTTTTTGTATCTATAATGAAATTATAATATAATGTCCACACACTGGGATGGCTACCAGATAAAGTACTATTTATTTTTAAATGCCATCCCTCAACTGCATTGTTGGTCCTACGGATGCTGCTTAATAAACCTATCATAGCAATTGCAAAAAGGAATGGGAAATGTTGTGACATCCCAAGTGTCGCCAATGTATTGCATTGGTGAATTAGACTAATATGTCATTAGTCAAATTTGCCTATTTGACTTGTGAACATTTGACGTGGGATGTTTTTATGTAGATGTAGTTTGAACTAAAAAATTCTTTTCTGGTAGCCAAACAAAGATGAGCGTCTTGCGATCCCGCGTTACATCTCGAGATTCCAAAATCGCTCAATGACAAAGGGACTAAGTTGAAAATTTCTTGGCCACCCAGCCGATATGTGTGTGAGCGAGCAGAGTCGTTTCCCAATGTTGTCTTTACTTGCTCCATAATGTTCCGTATGTACGTTCTGTACGTAGGTATGCATTCCAGAGAGTTGTATTCGCCCTGGACAGATATTAATGCCCCATAGTTTAGCACAAGGGAAACATCTCTGCTCTCTCAGTTTCGATTGTCTCAGTGGGATTGGCTCCAGCAGACGAACCACTATATATAAACATGTCTCCAAACTCACTGACTGACTGACTGACTGAGAGTGCTCCCATTATTGGTACATAGGACCAAGTGGAAAGACAAGCCCAAAAAGAGAGACTTGACAGGCCATGCCACTTTGGATTCTTCCCATCAAAGGGAATATCGTATAATCTATATGAAACTTGATGCGTACGGCGAAATGAAACACAATATTTCAAAATACTTTTGTCTTCACGTCCCATTTGTTTATTAACTGGGAAATATCTCTCATGTGAGAACCATAATGATCACGCATTTGAGGCATTTGCTCACAGACAACATACCAACAACAGAACTCATAGTAAACAACAGAACTCTTATTAATCTGCATTATAGGATACACGGTGGTGACCATGAAGTTCACGTTACAGTTACAGTTAGAACGGGATACGGTTGTCCTTACTTTTTTGAGGACGATTGAGGAAATCCTAAAACATATGGCAAACAATGGGTGAGAGTGTGCAACAATTAGCTTCTCACATCACGTTGGACTCAACACCAACTCGTGTGGCTCGTCATTACATAATGATGATGAGAAAAGTAAGATCACATATCCGATTTATTCGTACCATACCAACTAACTAACTAACTAACTAACTAACATAAGGTGCACTAGAGTTATAGTCATGATAAGTAAGTAAACAGCCAATGATAACATGTGGAAACTACATATAGGCTACAAAATGGAGTAAGTAGTCATTTGCATAATAAACTAGATCACCCAAAACATTCATAGTAGATACAGTTTACAGTAAAACCAAAAACGAAAAAAAATGTTTTCATAGATACATACATGTGACATCTATGGCTCACTGTTCAAACTGAAATAGCATTATATAAATGCTACATAAATGCATCATCCATTTTCTTATGAACGAAATATGTGAAATGAATTCGACAAGGGTGATCAACAACAGTATCATGATACTTGCTATATGGATAAAATATTTAACAAATGCAATCAATATTGATTTACAAATGACTGACACGGACTAACTAATACAGGGAGAAGAAAAAAAGAGAAATCAGGAGGGATGATAATATATATTTAGAATGATTGAGAGTGAATGAAGACATGGTGATACATATTAGATTGTAGTGTAAAAAGGACAAACCCTGTGGATCCTTTCTTTTGGGCTCCCAGTAAAATTACGAGGATAGCAATAATGACAACAATGATAAGAAATGACAACAAAAAATGTTGACTTTCTGTGACAAAGAGGAGGAAAAAAGCAGACGTCATTCCAGAAGACTGAAGCAGAACAATAGATTTGTTCGTTTGTTTTCCCCCTTTTACTTGGCGTACGAAAAATGCTTTCACTCTGAGCACTATCAGTTATACCAACTACGGGAATGGAAAAAATCCTATTGAACCATACACGCGTACAAAGCTATTTTTCTTTGCCCAAACTTATACACGAGTTTTTTCACAAACTTTTTCCAGCATCATGAATACTTTTAGTCAGTTGTATACTATGTAGTATAGTATAAATATAGTAGGAGTGAGTACGTAACTACGGAAAGGTATAGTCTCATTTTGGTGTAACAAGAAAAAGAGAGAAAAACAATTGACTACAAAAGTACTAACTACTACAAACTACTCAGGCATGTTACATCATTAAGGTCTATTATTATTTAGCGCATCATGAAACAACTCAACTTGTCAACAATGTGGGTGTAACAAAAAATTATTATTCTTCCAGTCTGCACAAAAACAAAAAACTGCGTACATATTATAGATGTATAGGGTATGTAATGAGAAGGACTCATATTTAGAAATAGAATTGTCAACCTGTCCCAGGTTAGTTCTACACTACAACACAACACACATAGACAAAAAATATAAAATGATTTTGTAAACCGTATCATCATCATTACAATGTACACCTAAATTCATTTTCTGATGAAACAAAAAAAAATCCTTATCTCACGTACACAAAGAGTAAAGAATGATTTAAAGTTATTTACAAAGAGGAAAAAAAAAGACTTTGACAACACTTTATATGCTCTTACTGTTTTCTTCACTCTTCCTGAATGTTCGGATCCAAAGATGAGTTGACCGATGACTTCCGATCTCAGTTTACAGATAATTAAAGTTGAATCTAATACACAAAACACAAGAAAATGCTGCTCATAACATACGACAGTTTCAAATATAGCATTTCATAATATCATAATAGCTATGAAACATTTTGAGCGGCCAAAATATCAGTTTAAATACTTGGTATACTAGAATAAGTATAGATATAGTTTAGATTAGCAAATGAAATATCCCATGCATCATATAACACACACACTTAACTACTAAATACTGGTCATCACTCACTTATTGGATCTCCCATCCAATATTTTTACTACCAACATTTTGTTATTATTAAAACTTACAACTTTCTACCGTATTATACCCGTAAATTAAATTCTCCTTACTTTAGCGAGCGAAAGTGAATCTATATCTCCATATCCTAAAGTTACTAGTATTTGAATAAATACCAGAAACAAAAATTCTTATAGTAAAGACAAAAAAAAACAGGATGCTAAATGTTTCGGACAGGGGAACCCAATATTATTATCTTATAGAATGAGCTATACTATAACGAAGGTGGAAGCGCCTTAAAATATTCGCATACATAACTGCCCCCAACGAACCCAACTGCCTGTTTCCAATTCTGGAGTTAAAGTTACTATCACATGTTGAAACGTAAATTAGATAACTGAGAGTGAGATGGCTCAGGAAATTGTCATCATCTACTTGATCAGACCCGTAATAAGCGTACGAAAATAGGAGTGGATATGTGCACTATCATACATATGAGTTAGCTTGAGGATTTACTTGTAAGTTCAATGGCTCTAACTCAATCTGCAGACAGTGTAGACCAAATGGATTCTTTGGGTTGGGCCACCCCAATGTCAATGGCAATGGCTCATACTCAATAGCAGCCAGATTATGATGACTGTAGCTAGGAGGACCACATATAAATTCAGGATGATGAATGTCGGATTGGAAACGTGGGGACAGGAGCAAAATCTCCGTATTGTTCCCTATATACCAAACTAAACTGATTGGGAGATAGCAACAAGTCAAACAGAAAAGTCCATGAGATGGAAATCATTCGGTTCAGTAAGCACCCAGCAGATTTCTTTTTTTCCTCCAAATACTAAACTACCTGTCTGCTCCGCATTATTTCCCTTCGTCTTCTAGATAGCTACGAATCCATACAAAAATGTACACTCACTCAACATTGGCATATTGGCAATTGCATCTTCGTTCTGCGTGTACTTGTACTATTAACTATTAACTATAGGTACAAAATGTTCGTCCGGTTGTAACCAACCAACTCTAGTCTATTTAGTCTACTACTGTATAAAAAGAGAGTTAAAAGTCCCGAGTTTTTTACTTGGACAATGTCCCAGATGGCCCAACATGAACATGACTACTTTGTCCACCGTCACCGTTGACCAAACCTGCGGGGTGAGCCAGGAATGGCAGGAGGATACATAAAGAGAGAGAGAAGACGAAATAATACAATGAGCAAATTATATGGTGGAAAGTTTGTACCAACGAAACGGAGAGATGAAACAGTGACAAGGAGAGAGCAGTTGTTGAAGGACGGTTTGAGAGGCACGAGTCTCTATACATGTGGAATTCAACAGGATAGATTTCATGAGTAAACTGCAACCAAGTTGGCTAACTGAAGGAATAAGAGAGTCTGGGATTTACGTGATCGGATTTTCTGGTCCCCTTGTTCCAATCCGGCAGAGACGCAATGAGCTTTTGGCCTTCCCATCACAAAAATCCAGCTTAAATCTCTCTTCTCCTCAAATTGCTGACTGAACCAACTCAACCCATGTACACAAAATGTAGTGTGTGTGGCAGTCGCTCCCAGTACAAGATTCCAGAATAAGATATAGAAGCAAATAGTGCTAACAACACCAATTTTATCAGCCATTATTAATCTTACTGATTGAGTGAGAGAGAGAGAGAGAGAGAGAGAGAGAAATTGTGAAATACTACAATTGATCAGTCGTGCATACCAGACATCCTCCTCACGTGATTGGGGGATCGGGACAGTCAGTAATATTAAAATCCTTTAGAATTGATGAGACTTTTTTTTTCTACCACCAAATTTATTGATGAGAATGGAAAAGAATGGATTTTTTTTGCCTACCTTCTAGATTGTTATGAGTCTTACGTAACTAGCTAACTAACCACAACCACGCTAGAAATGTCACAATAGTTTACGAAACGGACTCCTAAAACAGTCCCCTATGCCAATGGGATAAAACTGCATTGGAAAGGAAAACATATCCAAAGCACCCTGGTGGAATAATAATAATCCTCTAGATTACTTGCTGTAAGAATGGAACTGGCAACTTAACTACTATCTAAAGCTACTATCACAAGTCCCTTTGCATAAACTGTCTCCTCATTTTTTCAGAACGATACATACATGGTATGGATGCACAGGGAAAAAGGGGAAGACTTATCATCTGATTATATATTGACTGGAACAAGACATTTCATTTTTCGTCAGAGGGGATGCATTAGTGGGCCCCTCATCTCCCCATGCAGGGTGGAAAATGATGACGCTGATGATTTCACAACTCAGTGAAGCGATAAAAATAAGAAAGGCATTTAGCCAAAGATTATCGAATGAATGAGACTCAAATGATTTTGACTTTCACTATAGCTTTCTCCATCCATCCACTGATCCACTTGTGAACCCAGGGCACGGGAATAAACCTGCACACATGCACACATCCACTACACACTCACATTCCCTGTACTCTGTTCTGTCTGTCTGCAAGTCTGCATTTCCATTAGCAAGTCTATATCAAATCCTCCTCCTCCTACACATAGTACATACATATGTACATACACACATGTCTATTATATTATGATGAGACTAGGAAAAAATGGTTGGGCAGAATTTGGCAGCTTGTAGTGCGCTCTCTATACAGTCCTTAACCAAAGATGAGTGTTACTCTCCCCCTAGCTCTTATGCGAATTTCAAGAACTTCTCCAAAAGAGGTATTCAAACTGCGCAAAGCAACCAGAAGCTTCAACTTTAAAAATTATCATCTTATCACTAACTGATGCAGCGCGCACTTTTTGCCACCAGCATGAATGAAGTAAGCTTTTAATAGTTATTTATCCCATTGGTTCACTACCGTCATACCTTTATTATTATTTTGACAAATTTACCAAGTTTTTATAGGTGAGTAACAAGCCTAACCACAATCAATACCACATGCCAAATAAATACGGTGGAGATGGAGCCGATAAATGGGAACACTGACTCTCATTGAAAGTTTAACAGTTCTTTGTGCAGTTCTGAATTGTAAAAGATGTACTGAATAGGAAGGAGGAAAAAGTATAGGTAGTTGGAGTAGTTAGTAGTTGCAGCAAAAGGAAGTATGGAAGTGAGCTAAGCTCTGTGGCCAACAAGTCAATGGCTCATCAGTCATCCACCTTGTCTAGAGTGGCCAACCTTCCATCCATACTTCCATCTATCCTTTTCCTCCAAAAAACTTGACATTTCAATCTCAAGAACACAACATGGACAAAAATATTAAAAATCATAACCTTTCAAATGATACTCACTTTGCTACAGCCACATCTTACTTTAGTATGCGATGCGAGCACTCATCTCTATATTATGTGCTCCAAAATTTTTTTTCCACTCTATTAAAACCAATGCCAATGTCATCGGCACACAATAAATAAATAAATAAATAAATAAATATGTGCATACATCTAATGAAAAATCTACAATGCGCACCCCATTTACACTCCCTTCAATACATGGGTAACTTAAATTTCCCGGACTCCCACTCTGACAGTGTGTTAAAATACATAAATACATTTTTGGAAAATATTTAGCTCCCAACTAGAACTGCTCAAAACAAACAAGGTCACACCACCAGCATATTTTTTTAAACTTGAGTAATGAAGCTCGAATTGTATTTTTATTCCGATACTATACATTAATACTTGTAATTTCATATTACTTTGCATTTCCCCTATATAGCTAATTAAAGTGAGTGGAAATATATGTATGTACGGAAAATTAACGAAGCGCAAAAAGCAATCTGTTGGTTCATTTCTGGTTTAATAATACTGAAAATTGAACATCCACAATTTACAAGTCACATTTGCTTATTACACAATAAAATTATGAAAAGTTCACAATTTATCACAGTGTACGTTTGTATTGTTCGTACTCATATTGGTCCATTGAACAAATTGTGCTTTTTGCAAACATCACTTTTGGATTCTTTTACAGACTACATCTAGCATAGAATTCCGAGCACAGTCATTCATACATGTTTATGTGTATGTTATGTAAGTAACTTTTTGGCTTTTAACTTAAAAAAACCGAGCACAGGGACAAATCCTTTGCCTTTGCAATGTTCCACCAAAGTTAGATTGGACTGTAACTAAAAATCAGTCCAGTCTTTAACTAAAGATAAACGTTGTTACTACAAAATAAAACTATATACGAGACCATGGAGTACAACATATTTCATTGAACAAATGGAATATAAATTCAAGTCTTGGTTTAGGGAAAAAATTGAGTTGTAAAGTTAACCTACGAACATTTGAAGCAAAACTCAGGTAGGTTTTGTCGTCCAATATTTTCCGCATATTACAAGCGTGCTATTGGGAACACATATATGAACACAAATCACAGTGGTTAACATTTCTGTTATCTATAGATTCTGGCGATGCGCGAACTAACTTAAACTTGAAACACATTAGAACACAAACTTGTTATAAATTCAAATCATCACAAACTGTGAATGCATTGGTTAAACTTATGCGTTGCGAACTGTGTGTTTTGAACATACGACTATCGAAAGTAAGACTATGGAGATCACATCATATTTATATCATAGGGAAAGGTGAGACAAATGAAAGGGATCACATAACGAATTGATTAGTGTAGTGACTCCTATTAAATAAAGTGAGAAAAAATGCGAATGTGAGTTTACTACAGCAAAGTAAATACCTTGTTCATGAAGTAGAGCACACATTAGTAACCAACTAGCTAACTAAACTTTTAAAGAAAGGAAGAACACACACATTTTTTTGGATACAAACAATCGAGTAAACGGAGTAAGCCATTTGGTTTATCGATATTTCAGATGTTTCTGGGTTTCTACTACAAATGAGACTTCCCATGACTACTGTACAAAAAGCGTTGTTAAGTGTATAGTTTAAAATAAACCCAATATATATTGATCTGCTAAGTAAGTTGAGTGAACCATCAGATATTTATGTACAAGTACAGCATACCAGTAAGTGCCTCATTGAATATATGAGGCCGTCTTGTTCTTGTATACAAACTGAATACTATCGAACTAATTAGCTAATTAGGTTTAAATAAGTTAAACGATAGTGAGAAACTATTTAGGTGGATAGAAGTAAGTTTATAATTACATAGAGATACAAAAATTTGACAAGAGTTGCATTTTACCTGCAGAGTGCTTGGGGCAATGACGAAATAATCGGTCCATAACCCTGAGAATTGTCATACAACTCAAATAGAGGGGCGGCCACCAATTTGTAATTCTTCGGTACAGCGAACAGAGCTACGAAAATTATCAGTAATAACACCTTAAGTACAATCACAAAACAATTTGGGTACAAACAAGTTACAAGGGTCCTACTTTTACATTCTTATCCCAAAATTCCCAATATAAGGGACTCCCAAAAGTGACATATGATACAATACTGTGATAGAATTTTTTATCAGCGGACTAGCACAAAACTTGGTTATAGTTAAAGCATAGCGTTTGGCATTAAATTTTTTAAACAATTTTTTCACATCCTTCCATAACCTGTACTCTACTAACTTGAAAAACAATACTACTCTAGTGCAAAAATGAGACAAAAAGGTAATACAAGAGGTCCGAAGTTTCAAAATATCTGCAAGAAATTGACAGTTAAATCTTAAATCTAAAAGTCTGTGACATTCTTATTTTCCAAATTGACAGGCTAACAGGAGGAAGGTGAGATGGTTGCTTATTTCATTAAACCCGCCCCGTTAAATTGAAAACAGCAGCAGATTCAAATTCTCATAGATAGAACATTAAACATCTATATATATATATATATATATAGGATAAATTGAACACATTTTTAAATTCAATTCACAGTACACTAAAAAGAAGAGGAAATAATAATACTTGAGTATGAGTAATTGACTGACTGAGTATAGTGGATAGTCGTTGGGTGAGCAGACACATAATTGACATAATGGATATGGACATGTGAATATAAAATGAAATACAATGTGGATGATACATTGACTAAAGATGAGATCCAGTGACGGATGGCTATAGTCAGTAGTAGTGAGTAGAGTAGTAGTATATACCTTTCTCTTGAAGTTGCACTAGAAACAATTTTTTATGCTCCTTGGGTTTCGTAATGTGAGGGGGGACATATGGATACTGAGGAGGCTCAAAGTTGGGACGCCACCAGTTCCCAATTGTATCTTCTATCACCCACTCTTGTGCAACACCATCTTGTCTCCCAAGAGTCTACAGTCCACCCATAAAGCCACCATCATTACTCACTCACTCAGTCATTATCCATCATTATTATTACAAGTTTGAAAATATCAAACCCATATATATATACATACTATTATTGGAATCTACAAAAATCCATAATTATTAGTACCTCAGTCATCAGTCGCTTTAGTCCCTCTACTTCGTCTTCTCCCGGATTTAGTTCGCCTCCAGGTCTTCAAGTGGCCACAAAATAAGTTCATCAAATAAGCCAGCAGAGCAACTAACATAATAATGACACGTAGAATTGTGCTTACAATTTGAAAAATGTTGTTCCCAGTTGAAGGAGCAACACATGGGGGAGTCCGTGTTCATGGACAAGCAAAATGCCTTCAACACTTCTCCTCATCCCAATCTTGTCGAACTCGTCCCTCATTCTTTGAAATCGAGCTGGAACGGATGGATCCCTTTCATACAATGGATCTTTTGTTCCAAATGTATAGTTAGTCAATGGATATCTAAAGTAAAACAACATAAGCACAAGTTAATAGTATATGAAATCATTTCCACTTTACTGACTGACTGAAATGAATCTATCTAATTACTAAATTAGTAATCGACTGATCGACTTACAAACTGATCGGCCTGCACAAATTCGGCAAATTGATATTATTGTGATTATTGTTGTTTTTGACAACATTATTTTGAGTAGTGGCAGCCTGAGAGGCTGGCCATCCAGTTCTCCTAACCACTCCAGCCATAATTTTAAAATGCTCTTGTTGAAATCAGAAAAAGTTCAAAATGTCCACGTCAGTTGTTCCCAACTTTTGCTACTTCACTTATACTGCTGTAAACACTAATACCACCTGTATAGTCAAACCAAAATGTAATTATCACTACACTATGAGCGAGTTACTGTTAATTAACCAAAAATATAGTTAGTTGACTAACTAGCTTCATGGACTGAATGAATGAACTGAAGAATTCGATATGGCGCCTCTCGCTACCCAAATTGCAGTTGCCTCTGAATAAGATTGCAGCACAAACCAAATAAATGCAACTCGGCGACGCCTTTCAGAAAATGCGCCAGCTTTATACCTACCAATCATATGGAGTACAAGGTTCCCACTGTATGCATTCCGTTCCTTCCGTCTCCTTTTCCATCTATGCTCTGCTCTAATCTCCTGCTTCGTACGTAACATATACTGGGACACTGGGAGTACGTAACTGGAGCGTGGAGCCGAAAAGCACATTTAGCACATTGTGTATTTGTGAATGTTGATATGTTGAATCGAAATGAACGAAGAACGAATTGTTTATTGGTCAGTTAGTCAGTCAGTTCAGTTCAGTTGTTGTCCTTTGTTGTGGTTGTGTGTGATTAGAAAACATGTATAGCTGAAGTTTGAAGTTATTTATTTTTTAAATCGTTTATGTTTATAGTGAGTAGTCTATAGTCTATTGTATTCAGTTTTTGTGATTTTTTACAGCTTATGAGTGAGTGAATGAATGGGTTAGTAAGTTTCCAAGATTCGGAGTTAATTGACTTATAGTTATAGAAGGTCAATATTAGTATTTTGAAATAGTACAACTAACTGCATAATATACTTGTTAATCTTGGCTCCAGTGGTTAGCCGGAGATAGTCAATTTGATAGTCGACCGTGTCATACCTACCCACACCCATAGTTGACGAAATCGAAGAGTAGTATGAGCGCCCGCAGTCCACAACCACAACGAATTCTTCGGAATACTCGTTCGAAAAAGCGTGGGGACTCGCCGGGGAAGAATGACAAAGTTTCACGTTTTGATGAGAAGGAAGAATCTGCTGA
>Ga0210040_10007998_pt1 | contig 12649 bp, 9 predicted proteins | sample CryGeyCG12114_NA_FD_185462 | JGI IMG/M metagenome (GOLD analysis project Ga0210040, IMG submission 185462) | Groundwater microbial communities from aquifer - Crystal Geyser CG19_WC_8/21/14_NA (SPAdes) (version 2) | ecosystem: Environmental > Aquatic > Deep subsurface > Groundwater | place: USA... | reverse complement strand
CTCCTGTCGGGGCCGACAGGAGGCAAGCTGCCAAGGCGCACCGGTGCGACGTTTGCACTGTCACAGATACCGCTCGCCAACCCGCAACACATCGCCGGGAAAAATGCGTGCGTCCACGGTAGGCTCGACCTGATACTCCTTCGGGTCGCCTGCTCGCCTGATAAAGACGTGTTTGGTATTGGCCCGATAGGTAAATCCGCCCGCCGTCGCGATCGCGCCCAATACGCTGGACGCCTCTGTAGTTGGATAACGGCCGGGGCGCTGAACTTCACCGAGCACGAAATATGGTCGAAAATCGAACACTTCGACGGCAATCTTTGGGTCTTTGAGATAGCCCCCAGCATAGCGCTGAACCAACGCGACTTCTAATTCCCGCGCCGACAATCCAACGGCTTTCACATCTCCCACCAAAGGCATAGCAACTGCACCGGTGCCAGATACCTGATACTCCCCACTCAACGAGGGCTCACCAAAGACGTTGATGCGGACTTTGTCGCCAAGCCCTAACCGATAGATATCGGCAGGTGCACCCTGGAGTGAGGTTGGCAAAGGGGGTGCGGAACTCGCGCAGCCGGCCAAGATCAATGACGTGATATTGCCGCGCTCAACCACCAGCGTTGTTCCATGTACCGTGTCCCCTTGTCTCACTAGAGAGAGGCTATAGCTTCGCCCACCTTACTGCGCCAGCGACGGTTGCCCCGAGAGGGTGGCGCCAGTATCGCCGCTGCGAAAAGCGGAGGCGCCGGTGGCACGCAAGGTCCTGTTTGTCATCAACTCACTGGCGGGGGGCGGTGCTGAACGAGTCTTCGCGGCGGTGCTCGGGGGATCGAAGGCGCAGTTAGCTACTCACGATTGCGTGGTGGTGCTGTTGGATCGAGACGAAGAGGCTTATCAGCTTCCTGAAGGATTACGAGTGATCCGCCTGAATGCCCGTGGACTTGGCCGTAGTGTTGCAGAGCTTGTTCGGATTGCAAGGCGCGAGCGGCCAGACGTTGCCTTGTCCTTTCTGACTCGAGCCAACATTGCAACAGTCACAGCCATGCGCATCCTTGGGCGGCCGGTAGTCATCAGCGAGCGGGTTAACACCACGGCGCACTTAGGAAAGGGGCGTAATGCTTGGGCGAGTAAGTTGCTGGTCCGGCTTTGCTACCCTCGCGCCAGACGTATCATAGCGGTATCGAAAGGCGTGGCGGATACGCTTGTTGATCATTTTGGAGTCTCTCGTGCACGTGTGCGTGTGCTTGCCAATCCCGTAGATATTGATCGTATAGAAGCGTTGGCCGCTCAACCGACTCCCCGTCTCGTTGAGGGGCCCTATGCTGTCGCGATGGGGCGCTTGGTCCCGAACAAAAATTTCGGCCTGGCGCTAGCTGCGTTTGCCATGTCGGGGCGGCCGGGCCACTTGGTGTTGATGGGACAAGGTCCGGAAGAGGAAGCATTGCGGGCTCAGGCGGGAAGCCTCGGGCTTGGCGATCGACTGATTATGTTGGGCTTCGTCGAGAACCCTTATGCGGTGTTGGCTAGAGCCGATCTTATGCTTCTGCCTTCTAACGCTGAGGGATTTCCTAATGCCTTGGTCGAAGGAATGGCTGCGGGCGTGCCGGTCATCGCCACCGACTGCCCCTCAGGGCCTGCAGAGGTGCTATCGGTGCCATCGCGTCCCGAGGGATCAGTTCCTGTCGTCGGCCGCGGTGGTCTGCTCGTACCCGTTAATGATGTTGTGGCGATGGCTTCGGCTATCCGTCAAATGGAAGACCCTGCACTACGTGCCCGCTGTGCTGCTGAGGGACGGCAGCGCGTCCGGGATTTCGGCGTCGTGCAAGCTGTGCGCGGTTACTGGTCCGTACTAAGCGAGGCGATGGATGCCTGACAGTGAGGCGTGATTGGGCGGTTTGGCTTGCAGCGCCAGCGCTGTTGTTGGCCGCTGTTCCTTGGTTGATCCTACCCGGTATGGTAATGCTTGTGGCTGATCGCGCAGCCGCTCTCATGCCGCTTGCACCAGTCTTGGCGTTGATTTCGCTTGCGGCTGCAGGCCGTAGGATTTGGGCAGCGCTGCCGGCCCTCGTGGCGCTGCTCCTTGCGACAACATCCCTTATTGAGGAGCGCCCACTCCCCTTCCGGTCGCGTGGTCAACCACGCCTCGTAGTGGTTAGCCACAACGTATGGCGCGAAAATGTTGATCCCGCCGGTACGATCGATCAACTGCTTAACAGTGGGGCTGATGTCTTAATGCTCCAAGAAGCTGATGGTTCAATGGCGCCGTATCTCGAGCGTTTGCATGCCCGATTTCCGTTCGGTTCCAAATGCCGTCCCCGCTGTTCCAACGCCATCTTCTCCCGCTGGCCGACAGAGCGAGTTCGATACCGATTTCGTGATGCTCACGGCCACGCTTTCGGCCCTGGCTTGGTGCAGGCAAGGATCGAAGTTCCTGACGTTCCGGCGTCGGTCATGGTGGTTAGCCTCCATTTGTCGCGACAAGCCAACGCGGAGCAGCTTGCGCGCGACACGGGCGCCCTCAGTTACGCGATCGCTCAACAGCCCTCGCAGTCGACAGTGGTAGCCGGCGACTTCAACCTACCGGGCTGGGCGCCGAGCATGGCACATTTGGAGGCCGGGCTGTTCCCTTCCACGCGGGTCACCCGCGGGCTTCTGACCTATCCGGCTCGCCTCGCTAGTTCCGCGTGGCCGGTGCCGTTAGTGGCCATCGATCATGTATTTGCGGGTTCGAGCTGGACTGTAGCAGGCACCCGCGTGCTCCCGGCAGCGGGATCCGATCATCATCCTGTCCGAGTTGAACTGGTTTGGCACCAGTGATCGAGCATGGTAGGTCAGTTGGAAAGGTTTAAGCGGGGGTATATGACTGGTTTTAAGTTCGCGACGTTTGTCGTGTGCGGTTTGACGCTGACGGGCATACAGCCAGTAGCGGCGCAGACAACAACTACCAGCCGCTCGGCTGCCCCCCGTCGGCCAGTACCCACCTCGCCCATCCTTCCCCGGCGGCCTATACGGCAGCAGCCCCTTGCTGGATCGCTATCTCCGGTGCCCACCGGACCCTTGGAGACCCTAGGGCAAGCGATCGCAGACGCTTACCGCAACAACCCGCAACTCCAGGCGCAGCGTGCAGCGCTGCGGTCGGTCGATGAGGGCTTGATCCAGGCTTCGTCGCCATACCGGCTTAACGCCAGCGTGGTTGGCCAATTGGCCTATGTCGAACAGCGGCAGCGTAACCCCTTCACGGACCGGTTCGTGACAGGTGATCAGAAATCGATGGGTGTATCGCTCACGGTTAGTCAGATTTTGAGCAATGGCGGACGCACAGCTTCGCAGGTCGATGCTGCTGAGGCTGATGTGTTCGCCGGCCGCGAGCAGCTGCGGGAGGCGGAAAATCAGATATTGTTTGAAGTCGTTGACTCGTACGTATCGGTTCGGCGCGATGCGGAGATCGTAGGCATTCAGGAGCGGTCTGTTTCGTCGTACCAACGGCAGGTCGAACAAGCAGAAGCACGTGAACGAGGCGGTGATCTTACCCGAACTGACATCGCGCAAGCCCGCGCCCAGTTGCTGATCATCCAAACTCAGTTGGCACAAGCCCGCGCCAACTTCCAAGCAAGCCGCGCTCGCTTCACAACCGTTGTTGGACGTGCTCCGCTAAATCTTGCTCCCGAGCCGCAGCTTCCTGGCCTGCCAGCCTCGATCGACGCTGCGTATCAGATCGCCGAGCGGGAAAGCCCGACCTTGTGGCAGGCAATCATGAACCAGCGCGGCGCGAGCGCAAGGATTGGAGCCGCGCGCGCGCAGCGGCGACCGGTGATCTCCGCGGAAGGAAGCTATGGCTATAACAGCCTCACCTCCTACGCGACGCGTGATCTGGGGCGCGGGCTGTCAGGGCAGGTCACGGTCAGTGTTCCGCTCCTGACCGGTGGAGTGGTGGCGTCTCAGGTGCGGGCGGCAATCGCTGTCGAGCAGCAAGCCGGTTTCATTGTGGAAGCGACCCGTCGTTCGGTTGATCAGACGTTGCTTAACGGCTGGAACCAAGCAGTAACGTCGCAGAACCAGGTTGTGATCGGTCAAGAGGCGGTGACGGCTGCCCAGGATGCCTTAACCGGCGTGAGATCAGGGTTTGCTGAGGGCTTTCGTTCCAATTTCGAGGTGCTCGATTCAGAACAACGATTGCTCAACGCTCAGATTATCTTGGCAAACGCTCAGGCTGCGCAATACTCTGCCCAAGCGAGTCTTCTTGCCTCACTTGGTCGCCTTCAGGCTGCCGCAATCGAACAGGCCGTACCGGTGTATGACTCGGTGACGCCAATCGAGCGACGCTATAATCGGCAGTTTGGCCCATTCCAGATACTGCTAGAGCCTGCGGACAAGTTGTTGCGCCCCGGCAAAGACAGCCGCCCAGCACCGCAGCTTGCGCCGGCGAGCGATCCGACCATCGTGCAAGCAACGACGCCTCCGCCGAGCGGTGGCCTAGCGACCAGCTTCCCCGCGTCCCCAAGTGGTTTGCCGCCGGTCTACACGGGACCGGCGCCGTTGCCAGACCAGGCGCCATCTCGTCGCTCACGGTGAGGGATGCTGCGCGTGCGGCATGCCCACTCAGGGTCACAAACTCAGGTCAGCAAAGTACGACAGCGGTGGTTCCCATTCGCTTTGTCGTAAATCATTAACCATCCGCCGGTATTCGATTGCTGTAATAAGAGCTCCTTACCATAGGTAGCCCCGTGAAGGCTGAACATCTCAGCCTGATCGTAATTGGGGGTTCTACAGCAAGCGACGGGTGGACGTCAGTCCGATCGACGCCGCGTGCTAGCTTCTTCGGGGGAGGGGGCGGCCGCATCTTTAGCGCATGTAAGGATGGGACGCGACAATGGGATTGCTCAACAAGACGGTTAATGACGAGATCTTTCTGCAAGGAAATTATCTCAATCTCGCCATCAACGGCAGCGGGACGATTGGCTCTGAAAATGCCGCTCCGGGCGGCATCTATGCCAACAAGGAGATTGGCTATATTCGCCTGGGCATGTGGGCGGACTTCGACAAATTTGGCACTGGCAAGGCGCCCACGATCCAGGACGTTGTCCTGAAGGGGTTGCCGGTGGAGGGGTTTTCGGTCGGGTACAACAGCGCCGGCAAGCAGCTCGTGCGAACCAACCACGAGCGGTCAGGCTATAGCGACATTGCTGGTGCTGCGAGCAATGCTTCGACCTCCATTCTCGATAAGGCGAACTGGACGGGCACCACGTCCGAGAACGTGAAAATCAGCCAGAGCGTGTCGCTCACCGAGGACGGCAAGTACGTTCGTGTTGATGTGACCATGACCAACGCATCATCGAGCGCTGTTAATAACGTGCGATATATGCGCACGATCGATCCGGATCAGGGCACTGACTTTGCCACGACGAATAAGATCGCCGAGCAGGCCGGTGCTGATGGTGCGCTCGTGTCGGCAACTGCTAGCGGCGCGTCCTTCTTCTACTACGCCAAGGATGCGCGAGCGGTCGTATCAACCTACGGCTTTGAGAATACCAACCCGTATGCTGCGGCAGCCTATTCTGCGCCGCAAGCCGAAGGTCACACCGTCAATGCCGATCAGTCGGTGAATATAACCTTCAACCTGGGATCGCTGGGAGCGAACGCGTCGAGCAGCTTTACCTTCTATATGGGTGTGACTGATGACTTGACGGCAACAGTCGCTTCGATCGACTCTCATGCAGGTCCAGTTGCCAATGTCGCACCAGTGGCGGTGGACGATCTGTTTAGTTTAATGGCAGGCGGCACCGTATCGGGCAATCTGCTGGCTAACGACAGCGATCGTGACGGTGACGGGCTCAAGGCCGCGCTCACGTCCGGCCCTGCGCACGGCACGGTTTCGCTCAAGGCTGATGGCAGCTTCAGCTATGCCGTTCATGCTGGTTATACTGGGACAGACAATTTTCAGTACAGCGCTAGCGATGGCAAGGCTTCCGACACGGCCACGGTGAAGCTTACGATCAGTGCTCCGCCTGCCCCTGCCCCTGCCCCTGCCCCTGCCCCTGCCCCTGCCCCTGCCCCTGCAGGCGATCCTATTCTAACGCGGCCTGGTACGCAGAGCGGCTCGGCAAGCGCGGATCAGACCTTAACTGGACCGAAATACCACAACACGTTCTACTTTAACTCTGCGGTGGCGACCGGCACCGATAAAATCACTAACTTCGCGCATGATGATGTGCTGGCCACGACGCGCGCCTTGTATGATGGGAACGAGGATGGCCTGATTGCCTTCGAGGCTTCCACACTGAAGCTCGACAGCATTCTGGGCGATGATCTTGTCGAGATCTCCGGCGTATCAACGCTGCGATCGCTCGGGCAGACCTCGACCGGCTTGTTCGTCTACGCCGACGCGGACAGCCGGCCCTCAGATGCACTGGAAGGCAAGCTGGGCGCCGACAGGTTGGTCGGCGACGTGGGTGACCGGGTCACGGAAAACTTCTTCTTCGATACTGCGCTTGATCTAGATCTCGGTGATGACGCGATTGTGAACTTTGGCCGCAAGGACATTCTCGTCACCACGTCTGAGCTGACGGACGTCAACAATGACGGGGTTGTTAGCTTTGGCAGTGATAAGGATCTCCGGCTGGTCGGGGGGGCTGGCGCACCGAACGATCAAGGTATGCCTGGTGAGGCGGGCCATGTTGCCATTTCTGATGCGGGCGGGAATGCAGTGACGAGGCTCGAGTTTGATGGGTCGGTGAACCATGACGGCACGACCTACTATGTTTATAGCCTGGTTGGATCTCAGGCCGGGATCACCGATCTGCATCTATAATGTTTCCGATCAGCAAAAGCTTACCTGCTCGCAGGCATTGATCTGACAAGCGCACCTCCTCGGCCGTCGTGAGCGGCTGAGGAGGTCTGGGCCCGTCAATTCAGTTCAGGCGAGGTGCGGACTGAAACGTTCGCGTGAGGGTTAAGCCAGTACAGCCGCCGGCTTCGATCAGGATGCCTCGCTCTCAATGGTGTCAGGCGTGCCAGTATCCTTCCGAATCGTTTAAGATCGGCTGACGATTCAGTGCTCAGGTAGATATAGGCCCGAGCATACATGCCAATGACCCACGTTCTGGCTTGGCAAAATTACCGTCTCCGTAAAGCTATCTAACGACTTTGGCTGTTGAGAGCGCGCGACGTGGGCAGATCTGTGTCGTCAATGGTCCTGACTGGGCGCGCACTATGGTTTCCAAGCCGTCAATCTTGTCGATTCAGATTCTCCTAAAGATCGAGGCGTAAATGCCTCCTCGACCTGCCGGGCCATGAAGGATGCGCCGTCGGCAGGCCGGGGTCTGATGTCACCGGCATGGTGACGTCAACGGGGGAGTAGGTTGATGCAGCACAATGCGAGTAACGGGGAAGTCTTTCTCCAGAATAAGTTTCTTGGCATGGCGTTTAATTCATCAGGAACCCTGGGCAGCGCGGGTACTGCGCCGAAGGGTTTTGTCACCGATGCTCTTAACGGCTACATCCGTCTGGGGCTGATCGCCGACACGGACGGCTTCGGCACGGGTAAAGCGGCGGCACGCGACGGTATGCTAGGCGGCCTCCCGGTCGAGGGATTCTCGTTGGGCTACAAGGCTGGTGGTAAGACTGTTGTTGCCACCAACATGGAGCGTATCGGCCTGACCGATATCAAGGGCTCTTCGACCGACTTGTCGAGCGGCAGCACGGCCGCGACAGGCTGGTCTGGGACCACGGCGCAAAAGATTGCGGTGAATCAGGTCGTCACGATGAGCGACGATGCCAAGTTCATGCGCTTTGAGGTCACGCTGACCAACAACTCCACGGCGACGGTCGACGACTTGCGGTATATGCGGACGGTCGATCCTGATCATGGGTCAACGTTCACGACGGTCAACAAGGTGATCGAGCAGGGCGGAGACGGCGCTAATGGCGCGTTGATCGCGGCCTATGCTTCGGGAACCAGCACGCCCATGTTCTATTACACGGGTGATGATCGGGCACGTGTCTCGAGCTATGGTCTCGACGATCATGATCCGTTTGCAGATGCTGGTTACAAAAGTGCTCAGTCGGAGGGTTTTAGTGAAACTGCCGACAAGACGATGCACATCAACTTTGGGCTGGGCCCGCTCGCTGCGGGCCAATCGACCACGGTGGTGTTTTATCTCGGGATCACCGACGACCTGAACGCGACCTTGGCGGCTATCAAGGCGTCCGACACGGCACCTGCACCTGCTCCGATCGAGGTTCCAAATGTCGCCCCCGAGGCGCACAATGATACGGCAAGCGTCGTTGCGGGCGGCAAGGTAACCGGTAACGTCCTTGCTAACGATCGCGATGCCGACGGCGATGCACTGACCGCCACCCTGGTCAGCGGGGCCAAGCACGGCAGTGTCACGCTCAAGGCCGACGGTTCGTTCTCTTTCATCGCGGACAAGGGATGGTCCGGCGTAGATAGCTTCTCCTATGCGGCTTCGGATGGAGACGCCTCGGCTTCTGCGACGGTGCAAGTCACGGTAGCTCCGCCTCCTAATACGGCTGCAGTCGCCGTTGCGGACGTTTTTGCAACCGTTGGAACTGCGGCAGTCACCGGCAATGTACTGTCAAACGACAGCGATGCTGACGCCGATGCGCTCACCGCGTCTCTCATCTCGGGGCCAACCCACGGGTCGGTTACCCTGGCGGCTGATGGGAGCTTCCGCTTCGTCGCGGAGAGTGGCTTCGCGGGCACAGATACGTTCACCTATCAGGCGTCTGACGGCCAGGCTGGTAGCACTTCGACCGTCACTGTATCGGTCGCTGCGCCTGCACCAGTACCTGCGCCTGCGCCTGCACCCGCGCCAGCACCCACTGCGCTCGCACGGGCGCTGGTCCAGCACGGTACGGACTCCGGCAATCAGACGATGGCGGCGACCGCAGGGCGAGACACCTTTTACTTCGATAGCAACAAGGTAACCGGCTCTGACAAGATCGTAGGCTTCGGCGCAACCGACCTGCTAGCCACCAGCCGGCAACTCCATGACGGTAACGGCGACGGCATTATCGCTTTTAGCAAGAACAAGCTTTCGCTTGATGCTCCTGGTACCACCGATATGGTTACGATAAATGGAGTGTCTTCTCTGCGAGGTCTTGGCCAAGACGCGGATGGAACATGGCTTTATGCTAACGCAAGCGTTCGCCCCAAAAGCGCGCTAGAAGGCGTGCTCGGAAATCAGACGCTCAACGGTGATGTGGCCGATAAGAAGGGACAGGCTTTCTTTTTTGACACGGCACTGGATCTTGATCTCGGACACGACCAGATCGCGCGCTTTGGTGCGAAGGATATCATCGTGACCACTGTTGCTCTTACAGATGGAGCACCAAAGGATAAGATCGCCGTTGGAGATCAACTCGATCTCCATAGCGCGAACGGTGACTGGTCACTTGGATCAGTGGACATCACCGGAGTGGACGGGTCGGCCGTCACCAATCTTGAGTTCGACGGCGCCGTTAAGCACGCTGGAACGACGTACTACGTCTATAGTCTGGCCGGTTCTGCGGCGGACGTAGCAGCGCTAAGCTTCTGACCAAGATAAAAAGGGGAGATGCCGGTGGCATCTCCCCTCCAATCTACGCGCTTAGGTCCAAATGGATCAGAGCGACGGCACGGGGCCGGCAGCGTAGTAGTAATAGGTCACGCCGTTAGCACCCGTTTCCGTGTGATCGAGATGCAGAACCGAGACGCCCTGAATGTCAACCTGGCCGCCAGTGCTGACGCCGTTGTCGCCAGTCGTGTTCGCGAACTCACCCGACAGATCAAGCACGCCGTTGTGGCCAAGGCCGATCGACTGGCCGAGCTTGCCGCCATTGTAGATTTCCGAGGTCGTGACCAGGAAATCGTCAGAGCCGAAGTTCGTGATCGTATCGCCGCCGAGGTTGAAGCCCAGAGCGGTGTCAAACAGATACACGTGCTGACCAGTCGATGCATCGAAGTTGTCGTTGCCAACCGTGCTCTCGGTCACGTGCGAAACGCCGAACTCAGTGTGCAACTGGCGCAGCGTCGCCGAGTCAGCATAGACATACTGGTTAGCCCCCGAGCCGTCCGCCTTGCTGCCAAGGTAACGCAGCTCATTGCTGGCCAGTCCGACGAGGTTGATCTGATCAGAACCAGGATTCTTCTTGCTGGTCCGATCAATGTCGAGAATGCCGTTCGGGCCGAACTGTATGAACCCGTCGTTGTTGCCGTCGAAAATCTTCTGGTAGTTCACGACCGAATCATCAGAACCGAAGTTCGTGAACACGTCATCGCCGGCCGAGCCATTAGTGAACACGAGCTGGTTTGCCCGCGCCGCATCCAGCACGGTGGTATCGTTGGTGCCGTTGTTCGCTACGTCCATACGAACGCCAGTCGTGAACAGGCCGCTGTTGTCGCCGAATGCCATAAAGTATATCCCCTTCAATTCGCTTGGTCGAACGGAGCAGGTCGCCGACTCGCGCTCTCCGTGATCACTCCGTTAAAATCTTCTTAATGGGTCGTCAATCAAGAACTGATTGACGCTGGCCCAAATTGAAACGCAAACTTTCGAGATTGACGGGAAACTGTTTTGGCTACGATTGCGTTTAGGAGCGTTTCCCTCAGCGGGCTTGTAAATCTTCTTAGGGTAAAAGCGCGGTCAGGACGGCTAGGCTTCACTTAGGCATACGAACGGCTATCGCGACTTGATGGTGCGTTGAATATTCAGGCTTGCCATGCTGCGGACGCTGCCTCCCCGAACGGCTTACGCTAGAGTATAGCCTCAGATGCTTGTTGGCTCTGGTGCGCGGGACCGGGTGCGCGACAGTTGTATCGAGCATGTCGGCCCTTCAATGAATCGGGCCGCCTTTGCTCGGGAAGTGCGGCGGCTAGCGCCTTCCTATTACGTTCAGGCACCCGCCCGAGGGTTTTCAATCGAGGCCCATACGGGGCTACCATTCTGGTGGTATTACCCAACCGGCATGCGGACAAGGCTGATCAAACGATGGCAAGCGCGTCGCCCTGCCTATGGCGCCTTCATAGTGGAACGAGTGTACTGCGCCGTCGTGAGTTAGAGAGCTTCTTTCCGGATGCGCAGATTGACACGGAGAAGGGCTGGGACTGACGAAATCCTACACGGCGTGGCGAACAGCTCGGGGGTAACCTCCAAATAAACCCAATGTGAGGCGATCAGGTGAACTCCGCGGGCAACATGCGCCGGTCATTTCGAATCAGGCCGCACCTCCAATCACCGTCGAACAAATTCCCGTCTTGAGGACGAATACGTCCGTGGTCTGAACACGAGCGAGCGGCCGCGAGCCTCTTCTGGTGCCCGGCACCTTGCTGATAGTAGCTGGCACCATCTAGGCAAAGCCACCGTCGAGCTTATCATCCAGGCTTGCGCCTCAACCCTGGCGTTGGCCACAGTGCGACAACCTTTTAGATGATCTGCCTTGTATAACTCAGCATTCGGGTAAGCATAGCGCGGGTTAACAACGTGCTCCCTTGCTGATCCTTAGGCTATCTGTGCTGCGGTTAGACTAGGGTCTGCGGCGGTTATGGCGGTGAGCTCTGACGGCGTAAGAGCGCGCAACAGATCGCAGCCGATATGCTCGCCGTCTGACCACGCGACGCGGGCATGGGTTTGAACTGCCCCCGGCAAAGCAAATCGAATGACTGTTCCGACCGGGAGTCGCAACTCGCACCGAACGCGGAGACCGTGAGCAGACACGTCTCTGAGCTCAAGTGACAATGCGAAGCGCGCAGTGGCTCGGCGGTCTACCGGGATCCGTTCCTCGGAGCGTTTCTCGCCATCGGTCGAATAATTGGTCAAAGCACATCCTCCGACGCGAGCTCCGTCGCCTTCAACCTTTGATAATCACGATCAGCATAGGGGTACAGACGCCGTTGCACTCTGCTTCCGCCCCCTCGTGACCCCTGTCTGAAAGGCAAAGCATACCTCGATGGGATCCTGCTCGGAGAATATCAGCGGAGCCTCGTTAGAGCAGTTTTCGGACGACGCGCCGAACTGCATCCGCCGCAGTCGGGCGATCTGCCCGCGCAACGTGTCGATGAGCAGGTCGCGGGCGGCGAGTGCGGCATTGGCCCGGGCGAGCGAGGCCTCCAGCGCGGCGATCCGCGCGGTGGCATCAGCAGGGGAAACGAGCGCTTCCAACACCCGGAAATCCATAGCAGATCGCACCCTCTCGGGCGAGCAGAACTCACGCAAAACCGCCGTTTTCAGCCCGCCAGCGTCGGCACGAACGTCCGCTCGGGCCGGCGCCAGTCGATACCCTCCAGCAGCATCGACAGCTGCGCCGACGTCAGCGTCACCGTGCCGGTCGCGGTCACCGGCCAGACGAAGCGGCCGCGGTCGAGCCGTTTCGAGAACAGGCACAAGCCCTGGCCGTCGAACCACAGCAGCTTGACCAGATGGCCCCGCTTGCCCCGAAACGCGAACAGCGCGCCCGAATGCGGGTTCTCCGCCAGCGCCTGCTGAACCAGCACCGCCAGCCCGTCGAACCCTTTGCGCATGTCGGTCACGCCGCAGGCCAGGAACACCCGCGTCGGCAACGGCGCCGGGCTCACCTCAGCACCGGCAGCACCCGCGCCAGCGCCCGCATCCACCGAACCGTCGACGCTCACCCGCACGCCGCCCGGCAACTCGAT
>Ga0210040_10007997_pt1 | contig 12649 bp, 11 predicted proteins | sample CryGeyCG12114_NA_FD_185462 | JGI IMG/M metagenome (GOLD analysis project Ga0210040, IMG submission 185462) | Groundwater microbial communities from aquifer - Crystal Geyser CG19_WC_8/21/14_NA (SPAdes) (version 2) | ecosystem: Environmental > Aquatic > Deep subsurface > Groundwater | place: USA... | reverse complement strand
CACGTGTTGTGGGTTGTTCTTTAATCGCCATCTATTCTATGTTTTAGTACAATCCATGCTAATGAAAACAAAAAATTTAGAAATATTCTGATTTTAAATTATATGGTTGGAATTTCTCATTTCATGCAACTGCCAGATCCTAAAGTGGTCACCCTTCGTTGCTCCGCATTCCTTTCAAACTTCTTTTGAGAAGCTCTTTTTGACATCCTCTTATTTCGAAATCCAGGCTTGTCCACATTTTTATTCAAATCTGGATCATCAGACTCCTCTGTAGTTGGATTCTCTGACATCACTGGATTGCTGCGCATGTAACAAGAATCAAAGCGATTCATGTCCGCCAAAGTTTTCTCTACCCTAGCTTTAAATTCCGGTTCCAATGGGGATGGACCAAAACCAGGCCACATTGTCTCTACATTTTTTCTTTTGTTTTTTTCATTCAAACGACGGACAAGGGGCTTCAAATTAACTTTTGGAATTGTTTTAGAGTCCACGTTTTCTATTAATGTTGGTTTCCCCAACCCCAAGGCTGTGTACGCTTGTTCCAAATCTGAGATCGTGACTCGGCCTTCAGAAAATGAGTTGATTTGCTTTGTTGATTCCCCTAAAATGAAGCGATAAATTAAACTGAAAATTAAGGTTTAAGTTGGTTACAGCGGCATAAAGCCGATTTTGACACACAATACATAAAATTTAAGGGTTTGGCGGGATGATTCCGAATATAACTTTTCAAGGGTGCAAACGCATATTTAACAAGCAATTAACGATTTAATTAGATTATTAACACCCAGCGTTGGTGCATGATTTATTGTGCAAAGGCTCCTAAACAACATATCTGGCGGAGCCTCTTTGAAGTACGTGGTTCATCTGAAATCATAGGACAGGAATCCGAACTGGCAGGCCTGCATTGTTATGCTCGGACTGAGTTATATGGAATTAGAATAAGGCTACGCGATTCTTATGCCCCGAGCAGGCCTCCATGTTGACTTGAATTTTCAAAATTACGTATTAAAAAACTAGTGATCAATCGAAAAATAAAGTAAGGAATCAGCTCGTTAAGCTCATTAATTTGATGTGTCGTGTGTGGTTTATCAAAATCGGAGAAATGTACATAGTTGTAACTAAGTACAAGACAGGATGCAGTAGTTTGAGAGAGTTCCAGAAGCCACCACTACCGCCTCAGAATTGTAAAAAGATCTAAAGGAATTCGGACCGAATCTAACTAATGCTGCGGAGTCGTTGAAGGTACTTTTGCTTAGTTGGTGGAGTTTTGAATATCTCCCCTTCTCCCCAGCAACTACAGTATGTACGATAACGATTTGCTGGAGAGATTGCAGTATTTGGGGAGATGTTCAAATCGCCAGCTCAACCGCCACTTCCAAACCGTAAATTTTTTTTAAGAATTCCGTCCGCAAAGAGCAGCATGTGAGACTGAGATTCGTGATTTTATTTAAACCGAGAACTGCGACGCGAAAAGGCTCCACTCGATATATATGTCCGATTTGAACATCTCCCCAAATACTGCAATCTGTCCCATTTGCTTGAGTGACTGACCCTGAGAACTAAGAGCCCGGAGGTGGAATTTTTTCTAATTTTTTAAGGTTCTAAGGCGGTGGTGGAGTTGTTTCCTCATTTTACATTCTGTCCACACCGAAGTTTTAAGTAGATTGATAACATTACGAAAACGTACTTGCAGATTGCTTTTCCATTTGAGATTTGGAGTTAATGCCCCTAACAGCCATACTTTTAGCTTTGCGTACATCTTTTGAAGACAAAATGGGCCACTGAAGGCTCAGTTTTGCAGCAGCCACATGAACTGGTTTTACTTGATCTTCAACATTGTCTTCCGAAGTGCTGCTATTGCTACTTATCTTTGACTTGAAAAATCTTTGAGATCGAGCATAAGCTCCTGGAGACTTTTCAGAATCGTGTGCTACATCTTCTACGTATCTAACGTGTTTTTCCATTACGCATTAAAGAATTAATTTTATTTAGAAGCGATAAACACTGCTGAGTTTTGAGTAAATGCGAAAAAACTTATGGGGAGAATTTTTAAGGCTAGTTTTATGTTTGATTGAATAATATGGTAATATCTATAGAAACGGATTTTTTGAATAATGAATAACTACTATAGTAGAAGAGATTATAATAAACGTCTGCAACGAAATTCGTCTACACGAATTCGGTCAACTGAACTTGGTCTGCAAAAATAATGTCTACTAAAATATCGTCTACAACGATTTTTGTCTACAAAAAATTCTTTTAAACTTCTTTTAAATTCATATTTATGATCAGTCAGTAAAATAAAATAATATTAATCTAATGCAATAGTTTGCGTTTGCAGTAATGTTATTTTAATAGTGTTTTGACCCATATTGTTATAAGTGTTTTTAGTTATGACAATTAAAGTGTTAAGTATATTCACGACTCACGAGTTGAATAGAACGATAACAAATTATTGATTAAAACTGGATGCACTCGTCAAAAGTTTATTGTCCATCAATACATACATTACAAACTATTGTTATTTTCTTTAGTCGTTTACCATATTAGCACTAATTTCCATAACAAATGTTTTATTTCGTGTTACCCAAGCCAGACTTACATGTGTTCACAAGTAGAGTATGGTCTCATTCCATCCAAAAAGTTCTTTTTAATAAAAAATTCAGTGACCAATGCGAAAAGTCTGTATTAGTGTTAATCACGAGACAATGTTGTGCCTGTCGGACATTCATATTCTCCATGAGAGAAAAAAAGAGCGCCTTTGCAAAGTAAACCCTATACGTTATCATTTGTATGATGCATTTCAATTGACGACAGTTAAACTATTAAACACATTGATTATTGTTGTCATTTCGAGATTGTGACCTTATTATTTCCATCATTTAATGTTGGATGTTTAAGTGCTTATAAGTTGAGAGTTTAACTAACGCCATTATGTACACACGACTTCTTGATATTCATCCCTTGATACTAACTGCATATTGCATATAGCAGTAAACTTATTTTTATTTCGAAATTTCTTCCCACAAATGAATGCAAAACAAAAACAGCTATTGATAGTTAGTAAAGTGATTTAATTTTCGGGTTACTCTTTCCTAATAACTCTAAATACGGAGGTTTCCAGATAAACAAATAACAAATGTAACCAGCTAACACCAGCTCTGGTTGATATAATGAAGATATATTGATCTTTTGATAACAAAATTTGCCAATATAAGTTCATGTACATTTGTACATCATTTTGCCGGACTGATAAAATTTTAAGCTTCCTACCACTTCAATCAAATACCGCATTATCTATACAATACACGAATTTGAGCCGCAAGCTTTCATTCCCGACATCCCGACAAGCTGTGTGGGCACGTTAAAAGTATTTAATTTAAAAAAATTAATGTATTTAGAATATAATTTTTCACCACTAGAACCCCAACTCCGTGATTATGACTGACCCCATGTCAACAGCAATGGACAATCCGGGTTTCGAAATGTCGGAGCCGAATGGAGTATTCCCAGTAGTTTCCAGTGATGTAATAAAACAAATTTAAATAACTTTTACAGTCAGCGAAAAAAAACGATTTGTTCTAAGAAAACGAGAATACTTTTACGCAGAGAAAACTTAGCGGGCTGAGTCTTACAATCCATCCTGAAAATAAAATGCTGGAGCGGATTTCACTAGAGCTAGAAGATGATTCGAATGAGACCACAATGCGGAACCGTAAAAAGGACGAAGAATGTATTGATTCCTCAGATGAAGAAAATGATCCCAATTTTGGCTCAGGAGATATATTGTCCCGTAGTATCGAATATGGCCGAAATTTTATCAGAAAAACTATTAAAAACAACAAGAAAGTTGCCAAAACCTTTTTCATATTAGTGATTTTGATAGCATACAACGGATACTTGGCTGCAGCTATTAGATATGCAGTAAAAAATGATACAGGAATTGACTGGTGTGATGGTTTGGGATTCTTAATTATTGTCACTGGCATTACGTATTGGAGTTTTTTCTACTACTATGGGGTCAAGCGCTACCTGGGAAAAAGCATACGCAATAATTGTTTGCTCCCTTTGAAGCTTAAATTGAAGCCGGTTTTAGATCATAGGTTCGTTCAACTTTTAAAATCATTATAATGTTTTACAGTTAACATAGTATATGAGTTACTTACTAACTTTTATATATAAATAATTTATGCTCATATTCATATTTCAGGATCACGCCAATGATTTTGGGACTTGCAGTTTTCATATGCATAATTATTTTTCTAATCATTGATACTAAAGACCAAAGAATACGGTTAGTATCAGCATCAGGAGTTTTGGTGATTTTATTAATTGGACTACTGATCTCCAAAAAACCCGGAAAAGTTAAATGGAGGCAAGTTCTAGTGGGCATCACACTTCAATTTTTCCTGGGTATGTTGGTTCTAAGATGGGAAACTGGGAGAAATGTTTTGGATTGTTTGAGCAATAAGGTACGTGGGAAAGAATATAGGAAAGGATTTATATAGTCATGGTTGGTAGTTAGTGAAAAAAGTAAATAATGCTAATTTCTGCGTACTCTATTTAGGTTGCCAATTTTTTATCATTTACTGATGCCGGCTCCAGTTTCATTTATGGATATTTAGCTACAGGAAATGTTGTCATTGCAAACTCGTCTAATCCTAGCTTAATTGGAACCACTGTGATTTTAGAAACTATTTTCGTGTTCCAAGTACAAAAAATTACAGGAATTAAAAAAATCAGTTGAATAAATTCCCTCAGAGTGCTATGTTGAAATATATTTTGCTTTTGTGCAGGCACTGTCGGTCATATATTTTTTCAGCTTTGTCATTGGAATCTTGTATTATTTTGGAGCCATGACTTGGATTGTCACTAGAGTTGGTTGGCTTTTGCAAGTAGGTGTTGTGTAAGACTTATATTGATTCATTTTTCCTCGATTATTCAAACTATTTATGAGCTTTCAATTAAATTTAAATTTTCTATTAGATTACTATTGGTACAACTGCAGCTGAAAGTATGAACGCGGCTGCAAATATTTTCTTGGGACAAGTAAATACATTTTAAAAAATTGCAAGATACATTTAATTCTTGTTCATTATTGACACACAAATATTTTGGGTTTTCCCTACATTACTTATTATACTTCAGACAGAAGCTCCAATTCTCGTGAAGCCATTTTTAACCGAAATGACTCGTTCGGAATTGCATTCCTTGATGACTGGTGGGTTTGCCACTATTGCAGGTTAACTATTTAACAAATATTTTGTCAAAACTGAAAGTTAAAATACCTGCTTGATAAAATTCACACCTTTTTATCCTAGGGTCTGTACTTGCGGCCTACATTAGTTTTGGGATCGACCCGTCATATTTATTGAGCGCTTCTGTCATGGCTGCGCCTGCAGCCTTAGCATATTCGAAATTAATTTACCCTGAAACAGAAGCTTCCAAAACCTCTGCCAAACAAATAAAAAATATCAACACAAAGTTAGTAAAACAGTATTTTTTTGAAGTATCGAATAGTCAATATAAAATAAATTACCGTTTTGTTCCTAACCAACTAACTAACACTAAACAACTATAGTAGTTTGTTTGGGCCTTCTTCACTGGTATCCTGGTAAAGGTTTTTCTTTTTCCTTTTCCTTGCTGTTTTTTGTTTATAATTTACCCATGACCCATATAGTTTATTCATTTCTTTCTTTGTTTTACTTTTTGGTAATAAATACTTACTATGACCATGTACAGACCAGAAGGAAATGTGTTAGACGCAGCTTCACAAGGAGCTATTCAGGGTATAACTTTAGTCGGATGCATTTTGGCCAATCTGATTGCTTTTATTGCGTTTGTGGCCCTTCTCAATGCCATGTTGTCCTGGTTTGGAAATCTAGTTGGTTTCGATGAGCTTTCATTTGAGGTCAGTATTTAAATAGACTCCATGTCAGTGGGTCAGTCATAAATATCTGTATAACCCAATTATTTGTTGCTTAATTAGTGGCTGCTTGGGAAAGCATTTATTCCGTTTGCTTATTGCATTGGTGTGGATTCCGAAGAGGTGGAAGACGTTGCCGTTTTGTTGGGACTCAAAACGGTTGTCAATGAATTTGTCGCTTATCAAAGATTGCGTGGGATGGAACTTTCTGTAAGAACAATTTATAATTAAAAAACTCCAATACACAGACGCTATTAAACCTTACATATAATACTTGAAGTTGATGAATTTACATTTATGATGCACAGGATCGGAGTAGAGCTATTGCTACCTATGCTCTATGCAGTTTTGCCAATTTTAGTTCCATTGGAATCCAAGTTGGCGGATTTACATCTCTCGCTCCATCTAGGAGACACGACTTTTCCAAGATAGTGTTTCGTGCGTTCATTGCAGGCACAGGTGCAGGACTTTTGAATGCGTGCGTTGCCGGCACAATTTTATCAGAAGCGGGATATGATGAGTGGAAGAACAGTAATCGGACCGGTAATTGAATGATGACATTACTTTTAGCAGCATGTGCATGAATATTTTTAATGTCTGTGTTAAAATGTGTGATTCATCATGAAAAATACAGCCAAATTCATAAACTGAAGCATATATGTAATATTAGCGATAGTATCTCAAAATGATCGCAATATGATCCACTTTTTTGTTCAAATGCTTATTTCAGTTACTTGTCATCCTAATTTTGGAAAAACTTTAGCTTATACGGAGAATCACGAAAATGTCATTGGTCATAGGTCTCATGTTAAGCCCATTCAACTATGCAAATGTACTTCGACTTGGATGTAGTTTCAATTAACTGATAACTTACGGCCCATTTTAGTCTATAACTTCAAAAAAATACCAGAAAAAAATGTAGGGCTTACATGGCGCCTGAAAACCCAAACCCAGTTACCCGTGCCACATTTCTGACCCATGAATGTTATTTTAAGTGGCAGTATTTGGGTTTCCGTGGTTTTTATAGATGCCCATGATGACAGATATATTAAAATTTGTAGCGAAAACTTCTACAATTTAGTCAAACTCCCGTAGAATGTGGCAAAATCCAAACTTAGTCTAACACTTATGACTCAACTTTTTAACTTTTTTACAGTTTGTTTAAAATTTACTTAACCTTCTTTCAACAAACAAAAGAACTGTAAACACCTTTCGAATCGTCATCAAATTCAGTGCAAAAATAGAAGTTATTTCTAGGTTAGATGGTTGATTTCAACCGCTTCTACCAAAAGCTGCGTGCTGTCCTAAGACTTAAGGGAGGGTGCTGTATATCGGCTGAAAATACACATGTACACTTTTAGCACTTTTAGCGATTGCATATGTAGTCATTTAGCGGGCAGACGGAAAATATCCTGGCGTCGACACCGCCCTCGCCCTCACGGAGTTAATTTAGTTTTTTTTTCTTCAAAAACTGAAATAGCCATTCGCTGCAGAATCTTGAGCACTACACAATCGTGGTTTCAACTTAGTTTTTTTCGGCAATGTTATTCCAATACCCTCCTTTTGGGAACTGAACGGAGCGGAGCTATATCACTGAAGAGGACAGTAAAATTCGCTTCGGGATTTCAAATCATGTGTCACAGTGCCGTATTTAACCATGGGTTTTATGGGTTCAAACCCATACCAAAACATCAGACTAAGACTAAACACTAGATATTATCGTATTTCTTTTAACAATAATAGCAATAATAAATTCTTAGAAAAAAATATTTCAAAATTACCTACCAAAAAACAGGATGAGATACGCCACTGATGTGTCATGTGCACGTTTTTGAACTATAATCCCAATCCCAAAAAACAATTTATTCATTTATGTTTAACGAAATCTAAAACAGCAAATCAGATAGAAATATACAACAAATAAAAGTGCATAAAGGTTACAAAATAAACTCATTTAATAAGGGCATTGATAATAGTACGGGCATCCAAAGCTCTCAAATCTGTGTATGTCTGACCAGTTCCAACAAATAAGATGGGCTGCCCTGTGATGTAACTCATGCTTACAGCTGCACCCACTTTGTCATCGATAGTGTCAAACTTTGTGAGCACAATCCCATCAATCAAACGAGGCTGAGCTTCCTCCGAATAATCAGCCATAGCTCGATTAAACTTAACAAGTTGATCCACCGCTTCATTTCCAACCAAAGCTTCCCCCACAAATAAAATCAAGTCGGGACTGTTGACTCGAATCAACTTCGTCAACGCTTTCATGAGAGGCAAATTGTCCTGCATTCTACCTGCTGTGTCGACCAAGACGACGTTAAATTTTAAATCCTTGGCATGGGAAATCGCCTCGGCTGCCACCCCGGCAGCATCTTTTCCATATCCTTTTTCATACAAAAGCACCTTGGCCCCTGTCTCGGGATTTTCTGATGGATGCAATGAATTTAGACGGCGAACATGAGTTCGCAACTGTTCTACTGCACCCGCTCGGAATGTATCGCATGCTGCAATCAGCACTCGACTGTCGTTTTCCATAAGCCAGAAGCAAATCTGAAAATTAACGGAAAGGTAAGGTCAGAAGACATTCTATAGACACAATCAATACAGTTTTAGATTCTATTTTCATCTTACTTTTGCCAAATTCGTGGACTTTCCCACTCCGTTGACTCCACAAAAAGTGATCACATATGGTCTTCCATGTTTATTTGCTTCCATAATCTCTCTTAAAACATCTACTTGCCGCTTGGGCTTCAGCAAATTCAAAATGCTTTCTTCCAACGCAGAGCGAACTGTACTACTAACTGTAGCGAAGGAAGACAAGGTTTTGCCAATTATTTTGGTAGCCACAGAGTCGCATAATTTATAAGCGACATCGGCAGCAACATTTTTCGAAATAAGATGATCTCTCATTTTTTCAACAACGGGAGCCACTTCTTCTTCACTTAAAACTTTTCCCCCAACAATCCCTTTGAATAAACCGAATAGTTTGGACTCTTTCGGTTTTGCAGTTTGTCCAGCTTCTTCCAAAGCTTTAATATTGCCACGCATCGTCCCGATAATATGCTTATTTTCAGAATCAACATATTCTTCTCGTTGATTTGGATCAGTCCTATCCAATTCACCAATGTCTTTGTTGGAGCCGCCCAGTTCCCAGGTTCGAGGCTTTTTCCCTGTCTCTTTTGGAGTTTTGGGACTCTTCGTCTTCTTATTTTTATTACTGAAGGGTCGTGGACTTTTATTCAGCTTGGAAACTGGAGGCTCAAAATCGGCCAGCCATTGTTGCGGCTCTGTCAAGATCTTTTCTGTTTCGTTCCCATTCTTGGTGACGATCATGGAAGCCACACTTTTCTTGCTCTTTTGGGACTCCTCGAAACTTCGCATAGTCTTCCCCCCTTTACTATTGGACATGCTACATTCTTCTTCCACTGCTCGGACGATTTCAACAAATCCAGAGTTGAGGAAATGAAACGCTTGGATCTTTTCCAGAAGACCGAGGTCATTTTTGTATCTATCTCGTATTTCCAAGTGCATAGCTGATAGAAACTTGTCCACATAACTGAGTTTCAACACTTTTTGATAACCAGCTACAAGCAACAAGTCAAATTCATTGTCAAGTTTGTATTCCATCTGGAGCTCTGCTTCGTTCGGTGGGATGTAAGTGCCACACAAGGCCAATCGATCCTAAAATACAAATTTGCGATGAAATAGATCTCGAATGTAGTTCTAGTTCACAATCGTAAACTTTGATCCCAATGTGGTATATTTTAGCAGAATTCTCACTTTCCACTCAAAGTGTAGAAGAAAAAATTTGGTATTAACAAGGTATATAGAATATAGTATTTGTATTAATTGCTTTTACATAAATACAAAATCTGAGGGACTTCTATCACATATCACATACGTGGGAAGTGGGAAGTTAGAGAGCAGAGCTATGAAATTGTCTGCCCCACAGTAATACGTGATATCAATCTCTGTGTCCAATGTTTTCTATGTAAAATAAATGATCGGCCCCTTCAATGTAGAAATTCTGTTTACACTACTTAATATTTTGGATGATTTGATTGCCTTGAAAAATTTAGCATTTGTAGTCGTCGTATTTTACAATTGTGTAGTGCAAGGTGTAGGGACCTTGGTGTAGTGTATTGACGAATTTATTATTTCGTGGAGAAAAGTTCATTGTATTGACTTGAAACCACGTACAAATAAATCAAAGAATGTATCAGAGTCATTACAACAGCACAAAACAGGCAAAGAGTAAAGAGTGCTCAAAATATAAAAGCGAATAACAAACCTGTAAAATGACATTTCTGATGAACGCATTGATACATTGCGTGAGAAAATCGGAAGAACCTTGTTGTACATACGACCACAAAACAATACCCCCTTTGTTAAATATCACAAACAAATCCAACATTTTCCCTACACAGAAAATAACTCTAGATTTTAAACTGCCAATTCGTTTAAGAAATCGACATAACATATGGCAAGTTTACAGACAACTTTCACTTCAAAATTCTGGATGAGAATTAAAAATTATTTGAGTTTTCAAATATCAGTCCAGTTTCCCCTTATTTTACGCTCTATGCTTCATAACACCACAATGCATTTATTTTTACTACTGCCCCTGAAGTCGCTCGCTACATACTACACAATGCTTGAGATGCATGCAACAAGTCAATCCACTTTCATAGTGGATTAAATATGGATGACTGTGAATCTGTGAATGCATAAAAATTGATATCATTATGGAGTTCCAGCCAAGAATAAAATAATTTGAAGGGAAATGCTATTTAAAAAAAAAGGAGGGCGTATTCATGTCATACTCCCGAACGCATTTATGGGAGAGTTTTCTTTATGCAAAAATGTCATTGTAAATGTATAAGGAAGACACAGAATGTGGAGTGTGGAGAAACATCTCCAGTGGATGAATCAAACTCGTGGATTACAATTTACTCACAGTCAGTTAGGTTTAAATTAATCTTGTCAGCCCTTGTGTTTTGTATTTTAACCTTAACTTCTATATTCATGCAGTATTAAGGAGGGAAGAAAGATCTAGTGCGCAGTCAAAAAATGATGAAGATGATCCGTATTGGTAATATTGCCATCTAAGCTTGTAGTTTTATGCTTAAATTTAAATTGAACGATTTTAATTGTTCAATAGCTATTATGATAGACCGCATATTAGAATTGAATTCTAACATGGGTGACAACAAACTCTATTTAAATTCTGTTCCGGATGTATAAATACAAAAATTCTTTGACCCTTCGCTCCCGCTTTACAAATGCTGTACGCGCGAAGTGCCCTTATAACTTTTTTTATGTAGTCACTATAGCTAATCGAAATATGAAGTAGAATAGTCCGGCAAACAACATGAAGCTATTTAATGCAGTAAATAAATATTAACAATATTTCATATCTTATATATGTGTGTTGAATATATGTTGCAATACAAACACGAGATGAAATGGACGAAAAAAAGAAACTTAATGATAGAAAAATCACTCTTATCTCATTATATATTTTCTACACTGCTCCACGCCTCTTTTGAGTACTAATGTACAATACATTATTTCCTCTAATGAAAGCATCCCCATACTTATTTTTCAATTGACCATTGATATACTCTTCAGTCTGCTCTAGTCCAATATTCATGTAGCCATCCAGGCACAGCAGGACACCTAAGGATTCATGTGCAATTATAAACAGTCAGTTAAATCACGCTATCACGAATTTTTACAAACGATATATTATCATATATGAAAGCTTATTAGGACAAGAGGGTTCAAAAACAGGAAAAGCGATTAACAAACGTAAATGATAATGAATAAAACAGTTCAGTATTAATCCAATGCATAAATATATACATAGCAGGGCCATACTTTTTTACGGCTTAGAGATATTTTAAAATGCATCTTTAATCTTCATTAAAAAATATTTTTCAGGCATTAAGTTTCCAGTCTCAAAAATGTTGACATTGACATTTGTACATTAAATCATTTGAACATTTATTGGTTTAATACTATTCTATATACCTTGGGTTTTGCTTTTCTACGATCATCCTTGGGCACTGACATATTTTAAACAATCGACTGAAGCGCGTCAGTTAGAAAAAGAAGCATTGATATTTCTAAACAACTCCCCAGAGATACTACAATCTGTCCCTAAAATCTTTATCATACATCTAAAGGGGTCCCGCCTCAAAAGCATAAAAGTCAAATGTCGAGATTGCCAAAAGTATAAAAAAAAAGTATAATCTTCAAATGTATAAATGTATAAACATGCAAATGCGTCAAATGTATAATGTTTGTTTGCAAGCAAATTATAATTATGTATTATCTAAATTGAGTATGATAAAAAAAATATTTTTTGTTGTCCGTTGATAGCATTTTGTTTGAAAGTTGCAGCAGTCTCATTTGTCAAAAAAAATTACATTTTTATATTTTAAATTTAAAATGGCAAAAGTTTACAAAAGTCATGCCAAGTTGTTCAACGAAAACTACACATTTCGGTATGATTGTAAGTGTAAAAATACTGTGTATTACATATGTGTAATTAGTGGGTGCACAGGCCGAGCCGCTGTTTACGACAGTGGCTTTATAAAAGTGACTAAAGAACACGATTGTATCCCTTCCGTCATTGATCAATCAGTTATAAAAGTAAATGAAAAGTTGAAGGAACAAAGCAATGACATATATGCAACTCCATATGAAGTAGTGACA
>Ga0210040_10007995_pt1 | contig 12653 bp, 15 predicted proteins | sample CryGeyCG12114_NA_FD_185462 | JGI IMG/M metagenome (GOLD analysis project Ga0210040, IMG submission 185462) | Groundwater microbial communities from aquifer - Crystal Geyser CG19_WC_8/21/14_NA (SPAdes) (version 2) | ecosystem: Environmental > Aquatic > Deep subsurface > Groundwater | place: USA... | reverse complement strand
GCTGCTGCCGGTCGCCTCCTATTGCTGCCAGAGTTGCGGACGGCTCGAGCTCTACGCCGAGCCGCCCGAGGAAGCCTGACCCGGTAAGCGCCTGATGGTCGGCCTCACCGTCAACGGACGCGCGCTCGATTTCGCGCTCGATCCGGCCACGCCGCTGCTGTGGGTGCTGCGCGATGCGGCCAACCTCACGGGCACCAAGTACGGCTGCGGGGAGGGCGATTGCGGCGCCTGCATGGTGTTGGTGGATGGCGAGGGCTTGCGATCCTGCCTGGTCACGCTGGCCGAGGCGGAAGGGCGCGTGGTCACCACCATAGAGGGCCTCAGCCGCGATCGCTCGCACCCGGTGCAGCAGGCGCTGGTGGCGAGCCAGGCCATCCAGTGCGGCTTCTGCACGCCGGGCATCGCCATCGCCGCCGCCGCGCTGCTGCGGCGCAACCCCAACCCCTCGGCGGACGAGATCAGGGCGGCGATCCCCAATCTGTGCCCCTGCGGCGTGTTGCCGCGGCTGGTGCGCGCAATCGAGCTTGCCGCCCGCGTCGCACGGCGCGAGGAGCGGCTGAGCGCGGCGCCTGCCCCGGGCATCGACCCGGCCGACGCCGCAGCGTCCGTTCCCGCACTGCGCGTGCCGGCAGAGGATTCCGCCCTGGAGGAGGAGCAATGAAGGCGACCATCTGGCACAATCCCGCCTGCGGCACCTCGCGGCGCACGCTGGCGCTGCTCGAGGCGCGCGAAGGCGTGGAGCTGACGGTGGTGGAATACCTCACGCACCCGCCCGCACGCGCCAAGCTCGCCCAATTGGTGCACGATGCAGGCCTGGCGCCACGCGAAGCGCTGCGCCTCAAGGGCACGGATGCGCAGGCGCGCGGCCTGACCGGCGCGGATGAGGAAACCGTGCTCGACGCGATGGCCGCCGAGCCCATCCTCATCGAACGGCCGCTGGTGGAGACCGCCAGGGGCGTGCGGCTGTGCCGGCCTCCCGAGCGGGTGGAGGAAATCCTCTAGCGCGGCCCTATCGTGGGTCGAAGGCGCCGCGGGTTTGTTGCATCGCCCAAAGGTCATGATTGCATTGAATTGTCATCTTTGCCACTTGCTCGGCATGATCCAGCAGCACAGGCGCCACCACACGTGACATCCAGCCCCCTGGCCAAACGGGTCAAGTCGTCCGATCTCGCCACCCGCGTGCGGCGTGCGCTCGGCCCCGCCGGCGTCTTCCTGCGCGGCTTCGTGGAGCATCCGCGCATGGTCGGCTCGGTCATCCCCTCCTCCGGGCGGACCATCGAGGCGATGCTCGCGCCGGTCGACTGGTCGGCCTGCAAGCTGTTCGTGGAATACGGGCCGGGCGTGGGCACCTTCTGCCGACCCATCCTCGATCGCCTGCCGCGCGACGGCCGGCTGGTGACGATCGATACCAACCCGCTGTTCGTGGATTACCTTAGCCGCACGATCGCCGATTCGCGCTTCTCCGCGGTGCTCGGCTCGGCGGAGGACGTGGAGGAGATCGTGCAGGCATCCGGGCACGCTCATGCCGACTACATCCTCTCGGGCCTGCCCTTCTCGACGCTGCCCGAAGGCGTCGGCCCGCGCATCGCGGCGGCCACGCACCGGGTGATCCGGCCGGGCGGCGCCTTCCTCACCTACCAGTTCAGCGGCGCGGCGCGCGACCTGACGCTGCGCCATTTCGACCGGGTGGATACCGATTTCGTCTGGGCCAACCTGCCGCCCTGCGTGCTCGCCTGGGGCTGGAAGGGCGAATAGGCCGGAGCTCGGCCGAGGCGTTCGGCGGCGCGCCTAGCGGAACGTCTCGCCCAGCGCGGCGCCCGAGCGGCCCGCGAGCTGCTGGTGCATCGAGACCAGGATACCGCTCATCACCATCGCCGCCAGCGCGCCGATGATGCCGTTGACGAGCCCCGTGAACAGCGCCGCCGCCGGGCCCGGCCCGAACATCGCGCCGATCACGCCGACCACGCCGAACAGCAGCATGCTGATCACGAAATAGGCGATGAACAGCAGGACGTAGAAGCCGAAGATGGCGCCGCCCTGTTGCTTGGTGAGCAGCCACGAGCGGCGCAGTGCGGTGACGGGGTTGCGCACCCCTTCCAGCACCACCACCGGCAGAGTGAGCGAGAGGCGCGTTATCACGTAGAGCACGCCGATGAACAGCGCGGCGACCACCACGAAGGCGATCGCCGCCGCCAGCCCGCCCGCCCCGGCCGCCGAGATCGCGCCGACAATCACCCCGGCGATGAGCGCGACCGCGAGGTAGGCCAGGGCGAACAGCAGCGTGGCGGCGATGATGGTCGGCAGGCTGCGCAGGCCGAGCACGATGGCCTCGCCTACCGTGGGCCGGTCTTCGCCGATGAGCGCCACCATCGCTCCATAGCCGATGAGCTGCAGGACGAAGCTGACCAGCCCATAGATCAACAGCGGGCCCAGCATGCCTTCCATCTGCTGCGAGATCTCCTCGGAATCCTGGCCCAGCCGGCTCCAGTCGATCGTCTCGGGCATGAGGAAGGCGAACAGCAGCGCCGGCAGCAGCAGGAACACGCCCGCGATGATTGCGAGCAGCTGGGAATTGGCGCGCACCAGCGCCACCGCCTGCGACCAGGTGCGGTTCATGTTGAATGGCATGCGCTTGTCCTGACCGCCCCCTGGCTCGCGATGGCCCTTGATAAACACGCCTGCGCGCTGCACGCAATCGGGCGCAGAGCCATGATTGCGAACAGCACCACACAGGACGGCACGATCGAATGGCGGGTATCGGCGGCGCCGGTCCCCTATCGCGAGGCGCTCGGCGCGCAGGAGGCGCGGGCGCGCGCCATTCGCGAGGGGACTGCGGGCGAGCTGATCTGGCTGCTGGAGCATCCGCCGGTCTACACCGCGGGCACCAGCGCGGCGCCGGCCGACCTGCTCGATCCGCGCTTCGAGGTGGTCGCGACCGGCCGCGGCGGGCGCTACACCTATCACGGGCCCGGGCAGCGCGTGGGCTACGTCCTGCTCGACCTGGCACGGCGGGGAAGGGACGTGCGCCGCTTCGTCCACGGGCTGGAGCGCTGGGTCATCGCCACGCTTGCCGATGTGGGCGTGGAAGCCTGGGCGGTGCCCGAGCGGGTGGGCATCTGGACGCGCGGGGCGGATGGGGGCGAGGCGAAGATCGGCGCCATCGGCGTGCGCGTCTCGCGCTGGGTGACGCTGCATGGCTTCGCGGTGAACCTCTCGCCCGACCTGGCGCATTTTTCCGGCATCGTACCCTGCGGCATCGCGGACCTTGGCGTCACCAGCCTGGCGCAATTGGGGATCGGGCTTGCGCCGGAGGAGTGGGATGCGGCATTGCGCGCACGGGCCGGCGATTTCCTCGCCGGCCTCGCCGCCACGGAGACTCCCGCTTGATCCGCCTGCCTGCCCTGCTCGTCCCGCTGCTGCTGCTGGCCGCCTGCTCGGACGAGCCGACGCCGGCAACCGAGGCCGCGCCGGCGGGCGAGGTGCTGGAAGGCTCGATAAGCGACGAGATGATCGCCTATGATCGCCTGCGCTCGCAACCCCCGCGCGCCGCGCCGCTGCCGGGCGAGGAGGGGGCGGCCGCTCCCGTTGGGGGCGCCGGTTCGGCGGCGCAACCTTCCGATCCTGACAGCGAAACGCCCGCACTCGAGCCACCGGCAATCGTCATCCCGCCGCCGATCGTGGGCGAATAGCCGCCGGCTCGCGGGTCAGCCGAAGCGGGCGAGCAAGCGCCGCGCCTGCTCCAGATGCGGCCGATCGAGCATCCGGCCTTCCAACTGCAACGCGCCGGTTCCCGGCGCCTGGTCGAAGGCCGCGACGATGGCGCGCGCCCGCTCCAGTTCCGCCGCGCCGGGGCTGAAGGCTTTGTTGATGACCGCCACCTGCGAGGGGTGGATCGCCAGCATGCCCGCAAATCCGTCCGCGTAGGAGGCGCGTGCGGCGCGTTCCAGCCCGGCAAGGTCGCGGAACTCGGCGAACAGCGTGTCGACGGGCGCGACGCCGGAGGCATGGGCGGTGAGCAGCACCTGGGCCTGCACCATGCGGAACAGGTCGGTCCACTCGCCATCCGCGCCGCGCTTGCGGCCCGCGCCGATCGCGGCCGAGAGGTCTTCCGCGCCCCAGGTGAGGCCCGCGAGCCGCGGCAGCGCAGCGGCGGCGTATTCGGCGATGGTGAGCGCGGCGGCGGCAGTCTCGCTCACCAGCGGCAGGATCCTGGTGGCCCCGCGCGGCAGTTCGTGCAGATGCTCGAGCGCATCGAGCTCGGCCGAGAACTCGGCGAGTTGCGCCGGCCCGGCGGCCTTGGGGATCATGATGCCGGCCGGTGCCGCGGTGATGACGGCCGCCACGTCCTCGCGCCACAGCTCGCCGTCGAGCGGATTGATCCGCACCCAAAGCGCGCCGCCTGCGGAGCGGCCCGCGGCAAGCCACTGCGCCGCCATCAGCCGCGCCTGCGCCTTGTGCTCGGGAGCGACCGCATCCTCGAGGTCGACGATGACCACATCCGCCCCGGAATCGAGCGCCTTGGCCAGCTTGCGCTCGCTATCGCCCGGCACGAACAGCCACGATCGCATCGCCATCAGCACTCTCTCCAACGGGTTATTGCAAGGTAAGATACGTCACTGCCAGCAGGCCGAGGATCGGCAGGCCGATCGTGATGATGACCGTGCTGAAGGCCAGCCAAACGGCACCATGCGAATTGAACGATCTGACGATTTCGGCAAGTGCTTCCCATCTGTTCATGGAACCACCTCCAGGATCATGCCGCTGGAATAAGTACTGATTCCGGAGTAGGAAAACCGTTTCTGTAGGAAACAATGTTAAATACTTAAGCTAAAACCGTGCCAGTTTGGTGCAATGCTCCTCGCCGTGAGGTCGAGAGGCGCTATTCGGCACCCATCACTAGATGCGCCCGAGATCGCCCAGCCCGATGGTGCCGCTGGCCATCTGCAGCATATTATCGAGGCTGCGCTTGGCGCGCAGGCGCAGCCCTTCCTCAATCTCGATGCGCGGCTCCAGATCGCGAAGCGCGGTGTAGAGCTTCTCCATGGTGTTGAGCGCCATGTACGGGCAGATGTTGCAATTGCAGTTGCCGTCCGCGCCCGGCGCACCGATGAAGTTCTTCTCCGGCAGCGCCTTGCTCATCTGGTGGATGATGTGCGGCTCGGTCGCGACGATCAGCGTATCGCCGCTGAAGGTCTTGGCATATTGCAGGATGGCGCTGGTCGAGCCCACGAGGTCTGCATGCTCGATGATGTGCGGCGGGCATTCGGGGTGCGCGGCGACCGGCGCGTCGGGGTGCTGCGCCTTGAGCTTGAGGAGCTCGCTTTCGCTGAAAGCCTCGTGGACGATGCACACGCCCGGCCACAGCAGCATCTCGCGATCGAACTTGCGGTTGAGATAGCCGCCCAGGTGCCGGTCGGGCCCGAAGATGATCGGCTGGTCCTTGGGGATCTGGCTGAGGATCGTCTCGGCGGAGGAGCTGGTGACGATGACGTCGGAGAGCGCCTTCACCTCGGTCGAGCAGTTGATGTAGGTCAGCGCGATATGGTCGGGGTGCGCCGCGCGGAAGGCGGCGAACTTGTCGGGCGGGCAGCTGTCTTCGAGGCTGCAGCCCGCATCCATGTCGGGCAACACGACGATCTTCTCAGGCGACAGGATCTTGGCGGTGTCGGCCATGAATTTGACGCCGCAGAAGGCGATGACCTGCGCATCGGTTTCCGCCGCCTTGCGGCTGAGCTCGAGGGAATCGCCCACGAAGTCGGCAATGTCCTGTAGCTCGGGCCGCTGGTAGTAATGCGCCAGGATCACGGCCTTGCGCTCATGGCGGAGGCGGTCGATCTCGGCGCGCAGATCGGTGCCGACGGGAAGCTGGGTGTGGACGCTCATGCGGCCCGAGATAGGTAGTCCGGCGCTTCCCAACAACAGTTACATTGGCGGGAAGAAGGCCTCCCTCCGGCGGTCGGCACCCGGCGTTCCGGCAGCTCAGCGCTGGGCGGGAGCTTCCCCGTCGAAGCGGACGTTCACGGTGACATCGCCGAAGCCTGCGACTTCCAGCGGGATCGCCAGGTTCTGGCGCACCGCGGTGCGCGCCGCTTGGCGAGCCAGGTTCACCAGCACCGGATTGGCGGCCTGCTGCACCGCCTGCTGCTGCGCCAGGCGGGTGTTGTCGCGGGTGAGCTGGTCCTGCGCATCGCGGGTGATCCACAGCCCCTCGCGCAGGTATTGCGCCCGCGCCTCGTCGAGATTGGGGGTGCCGATCTCGATGGCGGGCAGCTGCACGTCGAGCGTCTGGGTGTCCTCGTTCCAGCGCAGGCGGCTGGCGGTGACCCCTGAAAGATCGAGCGTGTAGTCGACCCGCGCGGGGATCACCGCCACCTGCCGGCTGGTGAGCGCGCCCAACAGCCGCGAATCCTCGGCTGCCACCACCGGGGAGAGCTGGGCGCTGAACACGGTGAGCTCGTTCTGCTCCTCGAAGGCGACGAGGCTGGTGGCGAGCGGATCGCCCATGTCCTCGGGCGCAAAGGCGCGCCAGCCGAGCCAGGCCAGGGCGGCGAGCAGCAGGATGACGATCAGCCACGGCACCGCCTGCACGCGCGCCAGGTTCTGAGTGTGCGCGGGCGGAGGCGCCGCCTGCGACGTGACGCTGGAGCTCTCGTCTTGCGAGAGGTGCGGGCGGGTCAGCTTGTGGTCGTCCATATCTCGCCCGAACGGGTGACGCGCCCGCGCCGTTCCAGGTCGATCAGGTGCGCCAGCGTCGACTGCCCGGCGGCCGGCCATAGCGCGCGGTCGATGCCCGCATACATCTTTGCCACCAGCTCCTCCACGCGGGTCTCGCCCGCCTCCAGCAGCTTGACCACCTGCCGCTCGCGCTGACGGCGATGGCCGATTAGGCCGCGCAGGAGCTGGGCCGGGCGCTCCACCGCGGGGCCATGGGCGGGATAGTAGACGCGGTCCGCCCGGCCGCTGAGCTTCTCCAGGCTGGCAAGGTAGCTGCCCATGTCGCCGTCGGGCGGCGAGACGACGGTGGTGGACCAGCCCATCACATGGTCGCCGGTGAACAGCGCGCCACTTTCCTCCAGGGCGAAGCACAGATGGTTGGAGGTATGGCCCGGCGTGGCGATGGCAGTGAGGGTCCAGCCCGGACCCGCGATGCGCTCGCCGTCGGCGAGCACGCGGGTGGGGGCATAGCTGCGGTCGAAGGGTTCTTCCGCGCGCGGGGCATCGCCATCGGCCGGCGCGAGCGGGGCGCAGCCCACCACGGGCGCGCCGGTGCGTGCAGCGAGCGGGGCGGCGGCGGGGGAGTGGTCGCGATGGGTGTGCGTGCAGGCGATGGCCAGCACGGGGGAATCGCCGATCGCCGCTTCCAGCGCGGCCAAGTGCGCGGGCTCGGCGGGGCCCGGGTCGATCACCGCGAGGCCCTCATCTCCGCCCACCAGATAGGTCTGCGTGCCGGTATAGGTGAAGCGCGAGGCATTGGGCGCCAGCACGCGCGCCACCAGCGGCTCGAGGCGTTCGACCGTGCCGGTCGGCCAGGGTTGCGGGGGCAGGGGCATGGGCTGGATATGGCGGCCAGACGCGCTAGTGTCGAGCGCAGTGCCCGGAGCGGCGCTGGGAGGTGCCAAGGGATATGGAGGCCGAGCTGATCCTGGTGCTGGATGAGGGCACCACTTCCACCCGCGCGATGCTGTTCGGGGCCGACGGGAAGCTGCACGCCGCCGCCCAGCGCGATCTGGAGCAATACTACCCGCAGCCCGGCTGGGTGGAGCACGATGCGGCGGAGATCTGGGACAAGACGCTCGCCTGCGCCCGCCGCATGGTGGAGCACGCCGGCGGCGCGGGGCGGATTGCGGCCATCGGCATCACCAACCAGCGCGAGACAGTGGTCGCCTGGGACTTGGGTACGGGCGAGCCGCTGGCCCGCGCGATCGTGTGGCAGGACCGGCGCACCGCCGCCTTCTGCGCCGGGCTCAAGGAAGCGGGCCACGAACAGGCGGTGCGCGAGGCCACCGGGCTGCTGCTCGACCCGTACTTCTCCGCCACCAAGATGCGCTGGCTGCTCAATCACAAGCCTGCCGTGGCCGCGGCGGCGCGTGCCGGGACACTCGCCTTCGGCACGATCGAGAGCTGGCTGGTGTTCAAGCTCACCGGCGCGCATGTCAGCGATGCGGGCAATGCCAGCCGCACGCTGCTCCTGCCGCTGGCGCGCCCAAGCTGGGACGAGGGGCTGTGCCACCTGTTCGGCGTTCCGCGCGCCAGCCTGGGCGAGGTGGTGGACAGCGTGCCGGCTGGCCTTTCCACCAGGCCCGACCTGCTCGGCGTGGCGATCCCGGTGTGCGGGCTGGCGGGCGACCAGCAGGCGGCCACCATCGGCCAGGGCTGCCTGTCGCTGGGCGAGGCCAAGGCGACCTACGGCACGGGCGCCTTCATGCTCGCCAATGCGGGCACCAAGCCGCCGCGATCGGAGCACCGCCTGCTTTCCACCGTGCTCATGCAGCTGGCGGGAGAGCGGCACTATGCGCTGGAAGGATCGGTGTTCGTCGCCGGCAGCCTGATGCAGTGGCTGCGCGATTCGCTCGGCCTCATCGGCACGGCCTCGGCCACCGAGGCGCTTGCCGGCGAGGTGGAGAACAGCGGCGGAGTGGTGGTGGTGCCAGCGCTCAGCGGCCTGGGCGCGCCGCATTGGCTGCCCGAGGCGCGCGCCAGCATCACCGGGCTGAGCTTTGCCACCAGGCGCGCGCATATCGTGCGCGCCGCGCTCGAGGCGATGGCGCACCAGACGCACGACCTTGCCCGCGCCTTCGCCGAGGATGGCTCGCTGTGGACGCACCTCAAGGTGGATGGCGGCATGGCCACCAATGATTGGATGGTGCAGGACATCGCCGACATCACCCAGCTCCATGTCAGCCGCCCCGACTTCATCGAGACCACTGCGCTGGGCGCCGCGATGCTGGCGGCGTGCGGCGCCGGCCTGCATCCCTCGCTCCCTGCTGCGGCCGCGGCGATGATCGGCCGGGCGCGCGACTTCGTGCCGGCGATGGAACAGGAGGCGCGCGCGGCGCGGATTGCCGGCTGGGAGCGGGCACTCGAGGCGCTCGTTTCGGCGCCGGCGCCTGGGCCTGACGCGTCCAGCCCATCATCGTGAGCGACGCATCCGAGCGGCGCTAGCAGCCCTCGCGCGCCATCCCAGCGCCCGCGATCAGGCGATGATGTCGGGCGTCAGGTAATCCTCGAACATGGAGATCTGGTCCTTGAGGCGCAGCTTGCGTTTCTTGAGCCGCGCCACCTGCAACTGGTCCGGCCCGGCATCGGACAATGCGGCGATGGCGGCATCGAGATCGCGGTGCTCCACGCGCAGCGCGGCCAGCCGCTTCCTCATCTCTTCCTCGGTCACCCGTGCAACCCCTGTTCTCGCCCGCAGCACCTGGCAAATGCGCTTGGCCCTGCTCCAGGCAACCGGCCGGCGTGCGCATAGCAGCGGCGCGGAGCGATGTCGCGGGCTGCCGCCGGTACTGGCACGCTTGGCCGCAGCGGCGTTTGCAGCGCGCCTGCAAACGTGATCTTCTGGCAAATGCGCGGCTCTCCTCGCGGTGAGTCGCGCGATCGGCCCGTACTCGGGTCAACGACCGACGAGAAGGAGAACGCTTATGGAATCCTCGCATGTCAACGCCCTGCACGATAAGCACGCAGGGATCGAGACCCGGCTCCGCGAGGAGATGAACCGGCCCTCGCCCGACAGCGGGAAGATCCAGATTCTCAAGAAGCAGAAGCTGCGGATCAAGGAAGAGATCGCGCTGCACTGAGGAGCGCATTTGCGAAGAGGAGCGCGGGCGCCAGGGAGGCTCGCGCTACCCTTTTGCAGCCCCTGCGGCGGGCGCACCATCGTCGCATCTTCCCTCGCGCATCCACCTGTCGGCGCTCCTGCCTCGCCAAGGGTTTAGCGCCATATGCAGGCGCCAATCCGTGCTATAGTCTGCAGCGATGCCCGCCGCCGCCGCCGCCTCGCGCCTGATCCTGACCCAGCTGCACGAGCTGATGGCATCCAAGGCGCATGCGCAGGCCAAGCTCAACCAGGTCACCGACATCATCGGCAACGCGCTCGACAGCGAGGTCTGCTCGATCTACCTGCTGCGCGACGGGCTGCTCGAGCTGTTCGCCACGCGCGGCCTGGAGCAGAGCGCGGTCCACGTCACGAAGCTTGGCGTGGGCGAGGGGCTGACGGGCACCATCGCCCAGAACAACGAGACGCTGAACCTCGACGAGGCGGCGACGCACCCCGAGTTCCAGTACCGCCCGGAGACGGGCGAGGAGAAGTTCCACTCCTTCGCCGGCGTGCCCATCGTCCGGCGCGAGCGTTCCATCGGCGTGCTCACCGTCCAGCACGTGGAGCCGCGGCGCTACGACGATGTCGAGATCGAGGCGCTGCAGACCGTGGCGATGGTGCTGGCCGAGCTCATCCACAATGCCGGCCTGGTCGATACCGAGGAGCTGAACCGCCTGCCCGAGGCGCACCAGGGCCAGGTGGTGCTCGACGGGCTGCAGCTGGTGAAGGGCCTCGCCATCGGCCAGGCGGTGTTCCACCAGCCGCGCATCACCATCGAGCAGACCGTGGCCGAGGATATCGAGGCGGAGCGCCAGCGCGTGTACCTCGCCTTCGACAAGATGCGCGAGCAGATCGACACCATGGCCAGCCAGGCCGAGTTCGGTGTCGAGGGCGAGCACGCCGAGGTGCTCCAGACCTACAAGATGTTCGCCTATGACGAGGGCTGGGGCCGCCGGATCAACGAGGCGATCGACTCCGGCCTGACCGCCGAGGCGGCGATCGAGCGCGTGCAGCAGCGCACCCGGATGCGGATGCGCGAGATCGCCGATCCGCTGCTGGCCGACCGGATGCACGATCTGGAGGATCTCTCCAACCGCCTGCTGCGCATCGTCTCGGGCCAGCTGGGCACCGCGGCCAATCTCGGCCTGCGCGGCGAGACCATCCTCATCGCCAAGAATCTGGGCCCGGCCGAGCTGCTCGAATACGACAAGCGCCGCCTCAAGGGCGTGGTGTTGGAGCAGGGCTCGCTCACCGCGCATGTGGTGATCGTGGCGCGGGCGATGGGCGTGCCGGTGATCGGCCGGGTGCGCAATGTGCGCGGCCTCATCCGGGAGGGCGACACGCTGCTGCTCGATGGCGACCTTGCCAAGGTCACCATCCGCCCCACCCAGGGCGTGATCGACGCCTTCGGGACGCGCTTTGCCCGCAGCCGCGAGAAGCAGGCTTCCTATGCCAGGCTGCGCGACGTGGAGCCCTTCACCCGCGATGGCACGCGCATCGAGGTGATGATGAATGCCGGCCTGCGCGACGATATCGCCATGCTGGGCCTCACCGGGGCGGACGGCATCGGGCTGTTTCGCACCGAATTCCAGTTCCTGGTTTCCGCCACGCTGCCCGCGCGCGACCGCCAGACGCGGCTCTATCGCGACGTGCTCGAAGGGGCGGCCGGCAAGCCGGTGATCTTCCGCACGGTAGACATCGGCGGCGACAAGCAACTGCCCTACCTCCAGGCGGATGGCGGGCGGGAGGATGAGAACCCCGCCATGGGCTGGCGCGCTTTGCGCCTGGCGCTCGACCGCGAGGGCCTGCTCAAGTCCCAGGCGCGCGCGCTGGTGGAGGCGGCGGCCGGGCGCGAGCTCAACGTGATGTTCCCGATGGTCTCGGAGCCGTGGGAGTTCGAGGCTGCGCGCCAGGTGTTCGAAGGCCAGGTGGCCTATCTGCGCAAGCACCGCCACCAGTTGCCCGTGGCCATCCGCTACGGGGTGATGCTGGAGGTGCCCTCGCTCGCCGAATGTCTCGACGTGCTCGCCCCGCGCGTCTCGTTCATCTCCATCGGCACCAACGATCTCACCCAGTTCCTGTTCGCCGCCGACCGTTCCAATCCAAGGCTGGCCGAGCGCTACGACTGGCTCAGCCCGGCGATCCTGCGCTTCCTCGCGCGCGTGGTCGACAATCTGCGCGGCAGCACGGTGACCGTGGGCGTGTGCGGGGAGATGGGCGGCCGGCGGCTGGAAGCGCTCGCCTTGCTGGGCATCGGCCTCGAGCGTTTCTCCATCACCCCCGCCGCCGTGGGGCCCATCAAGGAGCTGGTGCGCAAGGTGGACGTGCGCGAGATCCGCGCGGCGATGCGCGCCTGGCTGGCCTCTCCCCCTGAGAACCTGCGCGCCGAGCTGCAGGCCTGGGCGGCCGAGCGCGCGATCGACGTCGAATAGCCCCGCGCGCGCGCCGGCCGCGATGCGGCGCACCACTTTGGTCTGTAACGACGCTTGAGCATAGGTTAAGCGGCACCGGTATCGGGAGCGCGCATGACGGCGGTGAAGCAGACGGATCAGGCACTCGGCCGCGGGGCCGAGCCCGGCCCTTCGGGCGTGGGCGCGCAGCTGCGGGCGGCACGGGAGAGGGCCGGCCTCACGCTCGAGCAGGTGGCGCAGGAAACGCGCATTTCCAAGCGGCACCTGGAGAACATCGAGCTCGGCCGGTTCGCCGAGTTGCCCGCGCGCACCTATGCCATGGGCTTCTCCCGCAGCTTCGCCAAGGCGGTGGGGCTGGACCAGGACGACGTCGCGGCGCTGGTGGTGCGGGAGCTTGACGCGCAGCAGCCGCGCACCGTGCCGCG
>Ga0210040_10007993_pt1 | contig 12655 bp, 9 predicted proteins | sample CryGeyCG12114_NA_FD_185462 | JGI IMG/M metagenome (GOLD analysis project Ga0210040, IMG submission 185462) | Groundwater microbial communities from aquifer - Crystal Geyser CG19_WC_8/21/14_NA (SPAdes) (version 2) | ecosystem: Environmental > Aquatic > Deep subsurface > Groundwater | place: USA... | reverse complement strand
CATCACCAGTCCTGAACCAGCCTTCACTATCCAGACACTCCGCCGTGGCAGCCGCGTTGTTGTGGTATCCCAGAAAGACGTTCGGACCCTTGACATACAACTCCCCCGTCTCGCCGATTGCCAGCTCCTTGCTGCCATCCGACTCGCCCTCAGAGCCCGGCACAGCACAGAATTTGGCCTGCACATTCGGCATCAGCCAACCTGTGCTCCCTATCGCCGTATCCCAGTCCTCCCATCTCTGCTGGAAGATCGTCGGACTAGTCTCGCTGAGGCCGTAGCCCTGTTTGATGCGGATTCCTGTACGCTTGTACACCGCTTCTACCAATTCCTTGGTCAGCGGTGCAGCACCACTATTGGTCATCCGGATAGAGCTGAGGTCGTAGTTCGTGACTGCCGGATGTTTCGAGAGTAGTACCACCATTGGCGGCACGATGTACGAGTACGTGACTTTATGCTCTTGGACGAGCTTACACCATTTCTCAATTTCGTAACGTGCGAGCACGATGGTGGTTACTCCTAAATAGGCCGGGTTCAGGATCAGCATGGTAAGGCCGTAGATGTGGAAGAATGGCAGACAGGCCAGGATGGTGTCGCCCTTCGGCGGAGCTGAGGCGATGCCAGGGATGGTTTTGGATCCGTCCCAGGTGAGCAGGAAGCCTTCGCCATGAAGGACTTGCTTTACATTCGTGGTCAAGTTGTAGTGGGTCAGCCTCACGCCTTTTGGGCGGCCAGTAGTGCCGGAGGAGTAGACGAGGAATGCTAGGTCGACCTTCGGGTTGACTTTGGGAGAACGGACACGGTAAGTGCCATCCTGGTTGCGGACAGAGGTCCAGTGCTTGAACTTTTTGGAGGGGTCTTTACTGGCTCCTAAAAGGACAATCCGGGATTCGGGAATACCAACTTCCGAGCAGGCTTTGCGGACGGTGTCAATAACGGAGAACTGTGTAACAACCATGCTGGCACCGCTGTCCTTGAGCTGGTATGCCAGCTCGCCGACCGTGTAACCCGGATTAGCTGGGGAGACTATGGCGCCTGCCCATAAGGATCCGTAGACCACGACTGGAGTGTCAATATCATTTGGAGTGAACAAGCCGATCACGTCGCCCTTGCGAATCCCGAAATTAGTTTTGAGGCCTTTGCCGAAGTCGATGGCGGATCCTCGGACGTCAGCGTAAGTGTACGCTCGTGATGAATCGTCCGCATCTTGGTATATGACCTTGTCGTCCGGAAATGGTCTGTCCTTACGATTGAAGAGGAAGGAGAAGATATGAGTCTCTGGCAGTTCGAGATCGGGGAAATTCGAAGAAACAGGCATGATTGGGAAGGGTTTGAGAGATAGGGCTGCAGGAAGCAATGGAGGCCAACAAGGAATCAATCGAGCTCAGGAGTGGTTGATCTAGGAGAATGTTGTTGGTTGCATTGGCCGCGTCAAATGGCCAACAAGGCAATGCAAAAGAAAGACAGACCGCTTCAATTTATAAATATTAGCAAAAAGATGTCAGAGCTGCGGCTCAGTAGCATCGATTTGGCAGGGAAACACTCTCGAGGCTCATGATCTGGAGACTCCACAGACAAGCAGACTGGCCACGAACCTCGGCTGTTGAGCTCGGCTTGAACTCCGAGTACGCAGTATCGTCAGTAGCAGGCTTCGATGTCGTCTCCACTTGGCATGTTTGTATCTTATGCTTCTAGTGGAGCACCGGGCCGGTCCGTCGCGCTTGCAGATGAAAGCTCACCGTCACGTGGTGTCGGTTACGCTTATCCACTTACCTATCTAGGTAGGCACCTAGGTACGTGTGTTCACATGCAAACTTTCTGAAGCCCGGAATCTTTTTGCAACATTACAGCTTTCAATTCCACTACCCGCTTCGTATCCATACCAACATGAGCGGAACAGCATCGCCGCCGCGTGGCTTGCCCACAAGCCTTCAAACACAGCACAACCTCACTGTCCTCATTTCCGGTGAAGGGACAAATCTACAGGCTCTGATTGACGCTTGCGCATCGAAACCTCCTGCTCCTGGATTTACCAACACGTCCATCTCCCACGTAGTTTCCAACAAGAAAGAGGCTGGGGGTCTGAGGAGAGCCGAGCGAGCGGGTATTCATACCACTTATCACAACCTAGTTAAGTACAAGAAGCGATGTCCGGACAATCTGGACCAGGCACGCGAAGAGTATGACACGGACCTTGCAAAAATAATCCTCACCAATCAGCCCAAGCCAGACTTGGTGGTATGTGCGGGCTGGATGCATATTTTGAAGCCTCGCTTCATCGATAGTCTCACAGATGCAAATGTACCCATCATAAATCTGCATCCGGCACAACCTGGTCAATTTGATGGCGCCAACGCAATTGCTCGAGCATGGGAAGCATACCAGAGAGGCGAGATTGCAAGCACTGGCGTGATGGTGCATCATGTCATCGCCGAAGTTGACCAAGGTCAGCCGATCATCGTTGAAGACGTCGACTGCAGACCCGATGAACCACTGGCAGATCTCGAAGCAAGAATACACGAGGTCGAGTGGAAAGCTATCGTGCAGGGCACCAAAATGGTCTTGGACGAAATACGAAATGGCCAGAAAGGTGAGGCAGCACACGCCAGTGGTAAGACGGGAACCGTGATCGACCTTGAAGGCGGCATGGCCAGGGAAACGGCAAGCATCACACAGTAGAAGTTGATGTTATAACTGCGCAGCATTATCTTCGGGTGTTGTGTTCCACAGCAAGACATGACTTTCCTCGACTGTGCTATCGGTATGAACAAGATTTGGTGCCAACCGATGGGTTTGCCGCTCAGAGCTAATGGTATCCTATTCTTAATAGGAATAGTGCTTTCGAACATCACGTGCTGCTGTCCATGTGCACCGGTGTTGTCAGTCTATCCCTTATGGTCCATGGATTGAGGGCTTGACGCGATGCGAGACATTATGACTTCAGCAAGAAAATGCCGACCAAGAGTACCCCGTCCTAACGCGAAGCGTAGCAAAGGACAACCCTTGACCAACATGACCTATTCACATACTCAAAGCCTCCTATGGCGGAAGACTCGCACATGCCGCTGTCAGCTTGCCCCCACGATACGGCATCCTATAGTCGTTCCAAGATAAAACTCCATCATCCTCCTGTTCCAAAATCCATATTTTCTGGCCTATGAAGCGTTGGACTATATTCTTGAGGTACATATGTATTTGGAACGGCTTCTTACGGTCAAATGCCAAGATGGTTTTGCACGAAGTCTTGAACGCACTCTTGCTTGAGTTGCACGTCTGGCGTTCGATAACAGCTAACCTGTGTTTCATTCGATCACAACCTCGAAAACGAAAAGCCAACACCCAAAAACAATGCGGGTGATCTGCGTGCCGAATTCGGGTCTTGACATGAGTTTGAGAGACCCAGGGTGAGCGAACAGTAGACCACCTACAAGAAATACAAGTTACCAAAAGTTGCAAGTCAAGAGCCTGCCGCGTTCTGTGAAGAGCTTTCTCATAATCACGTCTCAGGTTCTTCCTGTTGATGGCTTGGGTTATGTCACGTCTGCCCGTTGCACTACTTCCTCTACGGCGTAGCCCATCATAGGCTCTGGCTTGTTGGACATTTGATCAGCAGTTAGACACTGGTCGGTCGGTGTCTTCTCCGTAATATAACAGTCGCTGTCGTTAGTCGTAATATTCATGCTAACAGAAGCATAGTCTATGCTGTCCTTCATGGTGCCGGCTCCCTTCCCTCAAGCATACTCGCCAACCGTTCCAGTTTTCCATTAAAGTCCTTGATGTTCTCCAAGAGACCACCACCGTCACTTGCGTTACTCGTCCCAGGAGCTACACTGCGCAGTAGATACTCCAGACTCTGCTCTTGGGGTCTCTCTCGATCTCTTTGCACCTCGACCTGCTCCGCGAGCTGGCTAACCTCCCACTTCTGCGTGTTCTCATGCTCGTTCTCCCAGTGTCTTCGTCTGACATCGTCACATTCCAGGGCCACTTCTTCTCGCTGTCTGCGCAGCTCGATCCAACGTGCTTGCAGCTCAGCCTTGTCTCGCTTGCTCTTCCTCAGCCTGCTTTCTAGCGTCAATCGGTTCTCGACCGCGGCTGACATGTCGAAGAGCCGTCCTTCAAGTTCGGCACTGAACGCTGCGAGCGCCTCGCGCTTGCGCCTGGCCTCGGCACGACCATTTTGCTCTCTGGACGCCGCGTGCAGGCGTTCCGTGACTGCGGAGATGCTCTCTCGACAAATCTGTGCGAAAACATCGACTGCGTTGGGGGCAGCTCGATCTGGGAAATAACTTGTGATGGTGTTGATTTCGTCCTCGCTTTCGCCTTCCACTTCGCCTTCTTCGGCTATCATCGGCAGGGCAGAGATATTTGTATGGCGGTGGGTCAGTATAGGAAATCCTAATCTGGAAAATCTTCGTTCTACGTGAGCTTCCGGTCTGTCGGAAGTATTGCTTGATCGCTTGCGACGCTTCTTAGGCGGTGCCGGAGTTGGTGGTTCTGGGGACTCGTCGTCGATATATTCGTCCATATCATCATCGTCACGCTCAATGGAGGGTAATTCAGGTGCTTCTAGCCCTTGACTGGACGCCCTCTTTCTGCGTTTTCGACTCGCTGTGTCGGAATTTACAACAGCCTCGGGCGTGTCGTCAGACAAGACAGTCTCCGATTCTGGCATGCTCATAATCTCGTCCTCTTGCGTTTCTCGGTGAGTTTCCCCAGCCTCGTCTTGCTCGAGTCCCGATTCTTCCGCGATCGTCGGCGTGGCATTCCTTCTCCCATACGGCAGCGCTTGTCCTGACGATCTTCGTCGGCGTGGCAGAAGAACTGACTTCTTGCGCTTCTTGCGCTTCTTCCTTTCGGGTATTTCTTCCGACTGCTGCTGTACGGAAGGACTCCTTCGTTGTGAAGTCTGCTCTGCTGCTAAACCTAGGCGTTGCATGATCTGTTCCGCGGTGTCCGGTGATGCGGGACTCTCTCGTGCGTTTGCAGGCTCTACGAATGAATTGCCGATACTCGTACTAGATGGGCGTTTCTTCTTCCGTAGACTCTGCTGGCCGATCGACTTGCGCTTTTTCCGTTTAGTTGCTGCTTTTCCAGGTACTGCATCGTCTTCGTTTACACTAGTCTGTGAGACAGAGATGGCTGTCCTCTTCGGTTGCGCCCTGCTAGGGACTGGATCATCCTCGGCAGCTTCGTCTTCTTCTTCGTCTCCTCCCAATGTAGCTTGTTCTTTCACTATTGCAAGAACCTGACTCGTACTCCGGCGCGCCCTTGCAAAGTGCGTATGCTCTTCTCTTGGTGCTTCTGACTGAACGTTCGGATCTGTAATACCTGCTGCAGCACCGCTCAGTCGGCGCCGCTTGCTCGGCGGACCGTCTTCATTGTGCCCACCACCTTCCTGATCAGCTTTCTCGGGCGCCTGCGGTGTCAGCTGTCCTTGTGACAGAGCACCCCTACTGTCCGGGACTGAACCCGCACGTTGAGATGGTGCCTTAGAAGCTCTATACGAGACTCTTCGCACAGTCTGTGGAGTTCTGGAGGACCTGCGACGGTTACCGGCAGGTGTCGCAAAAGAGAACCCAAAGTCGACAGCTTCGATTTTCCGAGACCTTTAGAGTGTTAGCATTGTTGCCCATGGACTTGGAGTACTACTTGCCCTGCCCCCCGTTGTCGCATGAGCTGGCGTTCTTCCCTACTCAGGGAAGCCATTGCGGCTCGTACACTTCATTCGACCACACCGCATGAGCAGCAACCTTGCCAGCAATCTTGCGCAATAATGATGGTGGGGTACTGTGTATTCCATTGCGCACGCGTACACGTCGGCGAACGCGTCTGGAGCTTCTGTACGAAAGGCTTGGCATGCAAGCAATAGGTCGGAGTTTATGTTGCCGTAGGAGGTGTTCGCTGCCGTGCCGCTGAGCATCGAGACATACAACAACGATATGCCCCGGTGATACTCAAGAGATCCGACTAACATAAACAAAGGCGATGAGCTGGTTCTGGGGGGGTAAGGCCAGTCAGAATGATCCGACGAAAAGCCTCGACCCAGAGCTAAAGCAATTCCTGAACGAACAACAGCCGAAACCATATGTCCTTGCCAATCCACCGCCCGTCGAAGAACAGGCTAAGGTAGAAGTCGAGCGACCGAACCTGCCAGATACGAATCAAAAGTTCGAAGAAAGGCAGCTGCCGAAAGAATCGCTGTTCCAGGATGGCAGATACAAGGATTTGTGGAAGACATATATCCCCCAAAATGAGGTTCTGGCGAGTACGACTACACCGGTTGAACGGGTCCTGACTGCACGGAAAGACCGGCGCGAAATGATGCATCGGGCAGCTCTGGAGAATTGTGCCTTTGAGCAGGAAATACAGACGAATTGCTTTCACAATGGAGACGTCGTTAATAGAGTCCGCGCCAGAATGACTATGTGCCGACAGGAGACGAAGGCCTTCAACAGATGCTATCAGCTGCAAGCAAAATTCCTCCAGGCTCTGGGTTATCTTGCAAGCTCTACATCCACGAACGAAGATGAGGAAAAGATACAAATGCATGCGGACAAGCTATACCATCGTATGATGGATTACGAGGCCGATGTGGAAGAAGCCAAGAGGAACAGCAAGCCGATACCGCCCTTGTCTTCAATTTTCGACCCTTCACGTCCCGCCCCTACCATCGAGCAGATCAATCTCCCAGAAGGCATGCAAAACAAACTGAAGAAGCCGCTTCACGAGTATGCCCCGCACGAAAGGGAGTTAGTCGCAAGAGCTGCGTTGCAGGAAGCCAAGATGTCGCATTTGTGGGCAGAAGACTTCTTCAAGTATACCACGACCATGAATGAGGACAGGAAAGGCCGTCAGCAGTTGGCAGTCAAAGTGTTTGGCGAGACTGTCGGAAAGTTCCTGATCCCAGATCCACCCAAAGCGCTAGGTATAGAGCCCTACACTCCAGAAGCGCTTGATAGAGATGTTTGGAAAAATTCAGAATCAAGTGCTCCAGGCCCAGTTGATCCTAGTGCGATGGAAAACAACAACAGGGACGGCTAAGCTGCTAGTACTTAGGAAACAGGTCCGGAGACTGGTTAGGTGGCTTCTCCGAGAGGCACTCAAGGGTTGCATTGTATCACGATGCTCAAGTCGGCGAATTCTTCCTAAAGAAGAACGTATCCGATGTTGCTACCTCGGCTACATAAAGGGTAAACCACAGGTCTCTCACGCGCTAGCGGTAATCGAGAAGCACGGGGTGAATGGAGACCAAGATTCTCGCAAGGTACAAATTCGTCTGATTAGACGTCTATGCAAGTCTTTACGGATATCGAAAAGGAACAGACTGGGTGTCATGTGGGCTTATGGTAGCCATCCTTACTATACAGTTGGAGAACAAGCATCCACGGGTCATAGATTGTCAACCCTCGTCTTTGCAGTACATGGCATCCGTGCGGACTGTATATTTGGTTCCCTGAATGACCTAGGAATTGTTAGCGAGAGGGAAAGGAGGGAAACCCGCACAATGAGTTGCCCTGTGTGGCTTCTGGGAGAGTATTCTTACCTCTTCACCGCTGTGCAGCAGGTTTCGATGCTGAAATACGAGACATGATCCGGACTCGGGAACCACGTCCACAAAGTCAACACAGTTGTTTCCGAAGAACCTTGTTGCACCCCCAACAAGTGGAAGGTCATTCTTTGCGTCCTCCCTGGACTCGGTTGGTTGGGCATGGTCCGCAGAAACGGGGGCTGGATCACCATTCAGGTACAATTGGATGGTCAGATAGGAGATCTCTTTGTGGTCGGGTGTCACGTAGCTGCCGTCGCAGTGCTCCCTGAAGTACATGCCAGAGGTGTATTTCAGGAATCGAAGCCGCTCGTTCAGTCGCGACAACCGCCACGTTTCGTTGCGCTTCACTGGGCCATAACCAGTCACGTAGGCTTTATCTTTCAGACTCAAGATGTCGGGCGGCAGATGCCGCTGGATGCGTGCTAACAGTCTTTCGGCCATGACTTTGTCATCCCACATGATGCGACCACAATTGCGGGTATCGGTATACAATGCTTGCTTTCCATTTCCGATGTTGACCATGGCTTGCTCCCATTTGCCATTTGTTGTGGATTCTGCTGCTTCAAGAAAACCCTGGCACTCATCTGGCGTAAGGATGTCATGTATAAGCATAGCAAATGAGTTTGCGTACTCCGGCAAGCCAGCCTTTGCGAAATCAACACGCTCCGACCTGCATGTTCGAGGTGCACGCTCTGCCAGGAGGCACGAGCCTTGCAATGAGGGTTTATTGGTCTTTGCCATTCTGGAATAGGTCAGACTTTGTCTGCTTTACAAGGTGAAAAGCGTGAAAGACAGTACAATCTTGAACTATGCCGGACTTGAAGGCTTTATGTAGCATAATATTCAGTATCATTCCAGAGTCATGAGTCTTGGGAGCCATCAATGGGACTGACACTATAGGATATCCCTGTCAGTATGGCTGCCTAATCTGCAGGCAAGCTAGGTATGTAGACTGCGGGCCCTGGACATGTCTGCGACGACCTCTTCCAGCCATTCTTCGCATAGCTATGGAAGAATAGAGCAACGAGCCATTGAATGTAGCACAACCAACAATGCCGCATTGCAAAGTACGTTCCCCAACGACTACATTAGTGCTGCAGCATCTTGAAGCTGCCCTCCTCTTTGCTGCTTTGTCCCGGTCGCCTCTGCGTCTCCGTCACACCCGGTGTCTGCACTGCTGTGCTTAAGAATTGTAGGTGGTCACAATGCACTGAACACTGGCAGCCCTTTGTCTGCCGCGGTTGTCTGGCTTGGAAGCCCCCAATATGCCAGTGGTTCAGAAAAAGGTCAACGCACACTTAACTTAGTAGTTAGTACCGGCGGCTCTTGGAGGATCTTCTAGGCGACCTTCCTCTTCCGACAAGCTTGTCGATAAGCTGCAACGTTTGGCGGGACTCCGAACGGTGGACGGGTGGGGGAAGTTCGGGGACGACCCGAGCTTCCTTGTTGAGCCTAACTTATCGTAACTACACGCGATCATATCTCGGTATCGTGCTGGTGGTGGGGCATAGAGCATGGCGGCACATACTTGCATAAGATAGAGGTATGACACTTGCGATTTGAAAGTGCCCGTCTTGATCTTGCGCTCATCGGTCGGAATTCCCGACCTCCTCCCACCAGTCTGTCAGGCCATCGACCATGGATGCCTTGGGCTTTGTCCTGGACACTCGACGAGAGTCTGATCAATCTGACTCAGAGGGTTCGTCCTACGTCTCCTGCAGTGATACTCCAGTATGCAGCAAGCCGATCCCGCCACTCCTCCGACTTCCACCAGAGATTCTGCACCATGTCTTGTCGTGTCTGCAATGTCCGGCTCTAGTCTCGATTGCTCGCACATGTCGTCAACTTCGCGACGCATCGTCCAAGGACTTACTATGGGCTAATCTCTTGCGCAAGAATCTCCCTCCTCACGACTTCCCTACAACCCCGTATCCGGGCGAAGACTATCGCAGCCTCTACATATCTCATCATCCATACTGGTTCCTGCCGCGACATAAGATATGGATGTCCGATGAGCCACACACAGGGAAACTCATTCTATGCAAGTTCGATCCACGGCGTGGATGCATTGAAGCGTATCGATTACTTGGAGAGCGTGGCCCCTCCTTGGGCATAAGCTGGTCATATAAGCCATCCGTTGTCATCCACTCGTTCAATCCGCGTGTCTTTCTGCAATGGGACGTTCCGGTGTTGAAGTTGCGTCACGAGATAGAACCATTTCGCACCAAGCAAGGATGGTGGGAAGGCGAGATTGGCTTCAAAGCGGGCGAGGAGGGTCACCTCACCAATGCGTCTTTCTTTTTGAGTCGCAACATTCCAGAACGTTTCCAGGCTCCCTCCATGAAATTGTGGCCTCCACGGACTATACCTGGTATGCCTCGTGTACGTGCAGAGAGTCAGGACAGGTTTACTGGGCGAGGGCACAAACCACAATCCCATGATGAAATTTCGACTACTACGTTCAGGACGCGGCATTGGACACGCTTCACGTATGGCTTCCAGCACATGGGAGTCAGGATGGGCGAGGAAGTTTGTACTTGGAGCACGATAGATCCTGCACTGTACACACCTACCAAGGAGAAGCCATACCAAGGCATCTATGCAGGCGACTACGCCGGCCACGGAGTCGAATTTTTACTAATTATGCAAACCGACAAAGCACCACCGCCACCTCGAAGGCAGGAACCGAGCTCATATTTTCGGTCTATGCTGACTGCATTGGGAGACGATGACGCCGATGAGGACATGTTAGAAGAATGGCTGACTGGCCAGCCATCCGCCGCACATGGACGCCATGTAAGCCCGCCACCAGACCCGGAGGGCATATATCAGGGCGCGATGGAAGCAGTCAAGCTCACGGGAGATCCACACATACCGAGGGGCGAGCACACTTTCATTGCAGACGATCTTGGTCCGGGAGGTTTCATCCGCGTGGCGGACGAGCATCCGTTCAAGGGAGCTCGCGTGGTAAGAAGTAGGGGGCATGTTGCAGCCCGGGGTTTTCAAAATGGTGAGTCTCAAGGAGAGTCCGTTTGTGCCTAAGATTAACACGAACAGATGAGTACATACCTTCGCAATTAATTCTGATGAGCCATGATAAGATCGCCCAGTACTGGCTATCGTTCGGGCATATTTCTTTCTATGAGAGGATAGACATGGACCAACTTCTGCAAGGGTAATATCGGCCGGGGTGCGCGCGAGGGAGCCTTTTAGCTTGTATCACCATGGTGTCTGTCTAATAGTGGATAGTGCACCTTATCTGGTGTTGAGATAGCACAACCGTGTTGCGCGAAGAGGCTGATGCTAGCATCGTGGTTGCTGATCCTGATACTATTGCTGGAGCTGGGAGATCAAGCATTTGCCAGCCAATCCTTTCTCTTTGTGTTCGAACTCTCGACGCCGACAAAGTGAAGCCTCGCTGCCATAGTGCTGCTCCAGACCTGGCGCCGTCCGTGACTTTCTGTATAAATGTTCCATCAAGATAATCCCCTATCCCAAACGTTCATCTCCTGCGCTCAAAATAGCCGCTACTTCCCATCACCGCCACCGTCGAATCCATCACCCACTCGCCTACGCCGAGGTACCGGTCGACCCAGGTTTGGACGTCTTTGCTCTCGGCGATCGAGGAGGATTTGATACTAGTTGGACTGCGGTGTTAGTTAGTCTGGCCCAAAACAAAACGACCATGGTGGGAGTGCAGGAGCTATAAGCACGGATGATGAATGCTTGCGTGCACACGTAGAGATAGTCATGGCAGTCCAATCAGAGTGGAGGGGTGCGTACGTTAAACCTGTACTTCGCTTGACGCCAGCGAGGAAGGCGGATATCAAGACTGCGTCGAATGCGTAGTGTGTTAAGCGTCCTAGAACCATGTTTGCGGATAGGGTTGACCACACGATACGATGTGATTGCCGTCGAGTGTCCGGATGTGTGTAAATGTGCACACGCGCCTATGTGGTCGTCGCGAAAGATGTCTCGTGCTCAATCTGCAGGGTCAGGTACGAGCATGTGGTCCTTCTGGTACATGGGCGGATGCCTGCGCAGCAACGGGAGATGGGTGGATGGCTTCGGCGCATTGTATTTCCGCTCCCACCTATTACCAGCGCCGCGCTGGTCTTCATTTTGGCTACCTGATATATGGTCATCTAATCGTTGAATTACGGCCTCACTAACAACGGCCACGTAGCGTCTCGTATGAAGGAGCTTTGTATTGGACCATTAGACTATCTACTTGCTTGAGTTTCACTCCGACCGAGATATCTAGCGTCCACCATGCTTTATGCAGCTCTACCGCTGTTCTTCAAGACGGGGACACTCATGTCAACTGACATACCACGAGCAGGTTCGACTATCGCAACTATATGCGCCTATTCCCGTTTCCGGGGTCCATAGCCAGACGCAGTACAAGAAGAGACAGGTCTGAAGGTCAGAGTCTGAATCATAGCCCCGGATTTACATATTGGACCTCATCCAAGGTTACCTGCGATGCTCGGCTGCGGATCAGATGTCGCCGAAACTCGGGATGCTGTTTTGATCAGCTAGCGTATAAAGCCATAACACAGTATATGTTTATGAATTCCCTTGATGTCTCTGGTTTCTGGTCTGCATCTACCAACAGGTAGGATTATCAAGCGCCATGTTACATTCCACTCGGCCCGTTACACTGACAGTGTCAGTGGCTTCGATGTTTCCACCTCGGAGCGCAGCTTTTTCCTTGTCCGCGCTGCCTTATCGATACGGTAGGTGCAAAGCAGCCTGGCACGCCTGGAAATGATGAGATGAGCTCCCCACTCGCAGCCCACTTCCACCGCTGCTGCTCTCACCAACGCCTTTGGTTGGTTGGCAAGACCGCTACCCGCCTAATTGTCCGCTGCAGCTTGCGACTGTGAAATGAAGGTTATTATTGTGAGGAAATACTTCACTGATAAGGGTGACGTATGAACATAACGTTGAATACTTTGTTAATATCCTGCTCCTGCCTACTCAATTGCACACCACCTTATCCAGTAAAACACACGTCGTGTAAGTGAAACCTTGACCTTGAACCTGAACACCGCCTTTATGCACGGCCTACCTTGAACTTTTTTCCTACACAGACTCTAACATTCG
>Ga0210040_10007992_pt1 | contig 12656 bp, 2 predicted proteins | sample CryGeyCG12114_NA_FD_185462 | JGI IMG/M metagenome (GOLD analysis project Ga0210040, IMG submission 185462) | Groundwater microbial communities from aquifer - Crystal Geyser CG19_WC_8/21/14_NA (SPAdes) (version 2) | ecosystem: Environmental > Aquatic > Deep subsurface > Groundwater | place: USA... | reverse complement strand
AATGCGTAGAATAAATGAATGCCCCACAGCGAAAGAAAAACCATAATTCTATTCCAGATTCCATTTGTACATTTGTCTCCCATTTTAATGTTTCAAGATTTTTTTGAGATACAAACGCAGAAGAAAAACATTCACTGTAAATACATTGCATGCATTATCTCATCTCCCATAAAACTGCTCCCATAACACTATTAACATTGGTACACTTAACTATAACTTAAACTCTTATCAAACTTAATATGTGTCTGCAAAAATTGTTTAAAGAATTTCCAATATTTAAAAAACTTCTAATATTTCATTCGAAAACGAGATGCAAGAAAAACAGAAGTATTCACAATATTCCCATAACATTTCACCCGAAAACGGGAGGAAAAAGAAGCCCTCTGCATAATTTGCACTGCCTCCTCCTAGTGTGGTGGTGTGGCATGAGTCACAGAGCAAAGAATGCAACGAGAACTCCATTTGGGAAAAGCAGGCATTTCATTTGAGCAGAATATTTAACCAGCCACTGTACTATGCATAAAGGTTCTTTTGGCTCCCACAGCAAAAGCGCCTTTTGGGTTCGCACAGTATCCTAATAGCAAGACTACAGTTTTTGGCCACAAGATGTGGACCAGAGGGGAGGTTCCCACATACGACCACAAATGCATGCATTCTCACAAGTCTTTCCTTACCTCCATAATTTCATGGCCTAGCCTTTTTCCCTACCTACTGGATGATGGTGACATTAAAATATCCGGCCCACTGGTTTGTGTGGTCGGTATCGGTACTACCGTTTTTGCGACCATTGTGGTTTTTGGTCCATGTTGATAGTTTTAAAATTGTAGTTCAAAAATTTTGATTTTTTGGTTTTTAACAGGGTGCATTGAGGTTCTTTATAGGGATTGGTTTTCAGCAACAGCTATAAGCAGTGTTATGTGAGATATGCTTTGATAGATTAATTTTATTTATTGGAATTAATTGGTTGCTGTTAGTAGATTGAGGTGGACTAGTTGTAAACTAAGAGTGCTTGAATATTTCTGATATGGTGTTTTTTGATGATTAGAATGAATTTTATTTAAAAGGTAGGTTGTAGTAGAGTGTAGGAGTGTGTAGCAGCTACCAATAATTTCATATGCGCTCATGCTACGGAATTAGTGAGAAATTTTTAATTTTTAATTTGCGATTTTTGATGTACAGGCAGACTCATCATTGAAGGGACATTTTCATTTGGAGTTAGCGGAAATTATGTGGAGCATAGAATAGTATGTAGTTAGTAATTCGACGGAACGAAAAGCTAGTGCACTGAAGTCTGATTTCTGCTAGGCATATGAAGATTGAATGTGATGTAATAAAGGCAATAATGACGCAAAAAGTCGGTCTATCCAAATCGTTTTGTAAAAAGCATTAGAAGTGGAAACATAGTTTATTCAAATAATCAATAGAAGATAATCATAATACGCAGGAATTAGTCAAGTCTTGTATAACATGTTAACTCTATGACCTTAGAATGTCCACGTACGAAAATCAACGAATGATGAAAACATATCATTTATATTCATACGGCCATTCTTTCGTTCCAAAGTCATTGTTCTTTGGCTGCTAACATCGCAAACACGATTGTTTTTTGCAGCACACCTTAAACAAACAGGCAACAATCTTGATGGCTCAACGTGCATTTTCTGTCTGTTTCTTACTTCTTTCAACTTGCATACAGTTTTTAGCATAGCTTATACAATTATCCATTATGTTGAAAATTTTATAAAATGAAGCCATTACATTAGCACTTTTTCACATGAATGATTCCAGGAATGTTAATTTTTTCATCATTATCATAACCTATACAAAACGTGTTTTTTTATATCATTCCTAGTTGATGATAATAATAACAATAATACAAATTTGAATTTAACTATACTGCAAGGTGAAATTGTTACTAATTTTTCTTGCACCTACTACACATAAAGATTAAGCTATACTACTAGTTCACACGCTAAAGATTAATTTGGCCAGTTGTATAGGAATTATACAGTAAGTAACAAGATTACCCAAAATCATGCCTTCGAATGGTATATAATGACACAAAAGGCACTTTTTTTTCTGTCTCTTAAATAAATCATGGTAATTATTTAGTACTTGGATTTTAAAAAGTAATACGTACACAACTTTATTACTTTCGTTTGCTTATATCACGGATCCAAAACAATGTCAGTTTTATGTCGATGTAAATGTTGCTGACACATAATACAATAATCATAATGCCAAGTTCTACATATTATTAAAAGTACACAATATTAGTATTGGCAAACCTTATGGGATAGTAGAAATACACAACTAAATGATTTATTATTAAGTACTCACAGTCATCAACAATATAACAAGAATAATAATAATACACTGGAAGAAAATTACACATTTAGACAGCAAAAAATGGCTCACATGGTTCCTTCCACGCTCCAAATGGGTACATATAGTATACACTATTATGCTTGCATGCATGCAGTTTTACAACATATGAAAGATAAATATTTCTAGTCAAAAGTACAATTTTAGAGCAATGAAGCTTGTTTACTACTGCTTCTCATCTTCTCCGTCAAATGAATCCTCTTGAGACACGTTGGAATCATCTCCACCGGCGGGTAAAGAACCTCGCTTCGATATCCTAGAGCTCAAGTTTAGCCCTGTTCCAGTTCCCCGTCTAAAATTCATTGAAATTATACAAAAACACCAAATTACTATCTTTGGCAATGTCTGGCATGGTTAGCATAGAATCCAGAATCAAAATCAAAGCAAAATGAAATGAAAATAATGAACCATCAAGACTCTCTATCTATGGCATTCCATACAAAAAATAAACTGCTGAACCCAGCAAAATGATATTTAGCATCTAAAACAAATAGAAATTAACTAAGTATAGTTAATTAACAATACAATTTTAACTGAATCACAGAAAAATCTTCAGCGACTTATTTATAAAATACACACCTGACACCCCGAATGCTCCTTTAGTTAGTTAGTTAGCCAGAACATACCACAAATCAGTTAGTTTATAAAGTCATCACATTACATACTCATAAACTCATACAATGCATTGAGTTGTGCCTCACCTCAATTTACTTTTAAGGGTGCCCACTTCTCTCACTAGAGCTTCATACCCTTCTTGTGCATCCTCCAAATCTCTTTGTAACTTCCTCTTCATGGCCCTTTCCCTGGAAATCTCCTCCTCAGCCTCATCCAACTGTCTTTTGAGTGCTTTCACCCTCGTGCTGACCTTCTCCGCTTGCTCCTTGCTTTGGTCAGCATTTCGGCGCTCATCCTCCAACTGCAACACAAAGTCCTTAATCTTCTTCTCTTGCCTCCTAGCCATTTTCTGTTGAGCCAGTCGTTCCCTTGCTTCCAATTCCAGTTGTTCCTCCAGCTGTTGTACTTTGGACTCCAGACTAGTGATGGTGGCCTTGGTCTTCAATTTCTGAGTAGTCTCCAACTCGGTCAACTTTTGCTTCAACTCCTTGTTCTGCTTCTCCAGCAATGCACGTGCGTTCTCCGTCTTGTGGATAACAGTTCGCTCGGCTTGAAGCTCAGTAGTGAGCTGCTCACTAAGCAATGTCCCTTTACGAGCGCGTTCTGCTTGAAGCTCACTATTACTTTGTTCTTCTTCAAGTTCCTCCTCCAAAGCCTGAATTCTGGTCTCTAAACGACGTTTCTCGTCCGATAAAATACTGCCACGGTTTGAACTATTGGAGATTTCTTCAGCGAGCTCATCTCGATCAGCTTCTGCAGCTCTCCTTTGTCTCTCAGAGGCAGCCAAGTCCTCTTGGAGTTGAAGAATATCGGTCTCAATGGATTTCAGCTTCTTCTCGGCATCTTTGGCAGCCCCAATGGCTTCATCCCGGGCGGAGCGGGCTTCCTCGGCGTCCCTTTGGTAATCTTTGATTTGACCCTGGATTTTTCGGAGTTGTTTGAGGGCGTCTTCCTTGGTTTTATTGTTGATGTCAATTTGGTTCATGAGCTCATTGTAGTCCGACTCAATTTTTTTGCGAGCGTTCACTGCAGCCGTTCGGTTTTTACGTTCGTCCTCAAGTTCAGCTTCTGTGTCACGGAGCTGTTTGAGAAGTCCTTTCCGTTTTTCCTCGTTGTTTTCATCTTTGGCTTGAAGGTCTCGCTCAAACTGAGTCTTCAAGGCTTGCATGTTTACTTCCAAACGGAGTTTCGCATCTTCGGTCAATTGTAGTTCGTCTTCTAGCTCTTCAATTTGTGTTTTTTGTTCCGCCAACTGGGACTCCAATGCTCTTTTTTGTTTTTCCAACTCATGAACATTCTTGTCAGCAGTGCCTTGGGAGTTAACTAGTTCGTCCAACTCATTTTGGAGTTGTCGTTTACTTCGCTCTAGTTCCTCTATTTGTACATCTTTTTCTTCCAGCTCACGATTCAGGGATAACAGTTTCGTTTCCTTTTCTCGGGCTTCACGCTCAGCCTGATCTTTTTCTTGACTAAATCTTTCACTGATAAGTTTCTCTTCAGACAGAATTTTATCGAAATTTCGTTGCTTCTTCTCTAACTCAATGACTTTACTTCGTTGTGTTTCTAGATCGATACAAGCATCTTCTAACTCCTGTTGAACTTTTTTACGACTCTTTTCCAGCTTGTCACATTGACCGGACAACTCAGCAACTTGAATCTTCAGCATTTCAATATCTTTTAACAGTTTCTTATGATTGTTTTCCATTATATTTATGAGTTCAGCATCCTCATCACCCTTCTTCTTGAGCTCTGCAACCATTTGATTTAGATTAGCAATTTGCTTCTCAAGAACCTTCTTGGATTCTTCTTCCTCCTCCAGTTGTTCTATGATTTGATACTTCTCCGACTCCAACTGCTTGAATTTAGCAGTAAGAGCCAGTTTTTGACGGGTTTCTTCCTCCAAAAGAGCCACAGTTTCCGTCAACTTGTTCTCCGCATCTGCGGAATTTTTGCCAGCCATGGTAGCTTTGGAGTCTGCTTCTTCCAACTGAGCAGAAATGTTTTCCAACTCGGCAACCAATTTTCCTAACTTGTCGGTCAACTCACTTTTAGCTCTGTCACTTTCAGCAAGCTTGATTTGAAGCTCCTGGATCATGGCTTCTTGATTCTTCCGTTTGCGCTCATTATCTGCCTTGGCACCTTGCAGACTCTTCAACTCATTCGCTAAGTCTGCATTTTCAGCTTCCAAAGTAGCTTTCGATTTCTCCAAACTGCTCTTCGATTTTTTCAACCCATCCAAGGTTTCCATCATAGCTTGCATTTCTTGTGAATGTTTGTGTCTAAATTCACTCATCAATTGTTCATGTGACACACCTTCATCTTCCAAGCTCTTCTTCAATGCAGCCAATTCTTGCTCCCGTTTAGTGCGGAGTTCTTGTTGAGCAGCAGTCGTATCCAAACTGTCCAGCAATTCATTCTTCAAGGCTTCTAGTTCTTCATTCAAATCCCTCTTTTGTTTTTCAGCTTTGCCTCTGGCAGATTTCTCAGCTTCCAAGTCTTCCTGGAGCTCTGCAAGTTGGGATTCCAACTCTCGGAGATTTTTCTGAGCCATAGATTTTTGAGCACTTTCTTCATCAATTTTACTCAACAAGTGGCTAATTTCCTCCTCCTTTTTAGCCATGCTGAGCTGGAGTTCTTCCACATTGGTACGCTTCTCATTCAATTGATCTTTTAGGTCCTGAAGCTCTGTTTCAATTTTTCGTCGAGAACGATCATTTTCCTGACGAACTTGTTGTTCCTTCCTAAGCCGTTCCTCCAAGTCTGCTATACTCGTTTCATGCTTCACTTTCAACTTGGCCAAATGCTTAGATTTCTCTTCTTCTTCAGCAAGGTTCTGACTCAAGTCGTTGTATTTCTCTTCAAATGTTTTCTTTTCTTTCAATAGCTTTCCATTCAAATCTTCAGCTAGGACCAAATCCTCCTCCATCTTCTTGAGTTTTCCATCTAACTGAACCTTCTCCAACTGGAGTTTCTGACGAGCGCCCTCTTCATCTTCTAATTGCTCCTCCAAGTCTTGGATGTTCAACTGGAGTTTTTTCTTCTCATTAGCAAGAGCCGCACAACGCTCCTCTTCTTCTTCTATTCTGGCCTCCATGTCATGCAAGATTTCTTCCAGTTCTTGCTTTTTAACAGAAAGACGAGCACGCATTTCTTCCGCTTCAGCACAAAGTTCGGTTTCAGCTTGAAGTTGTTCAGCCAACATGGATTTTTCGTCTAAAGCTTGTTGCAATTTTTGATCGAACTCTACTGTAGCCTGCAGATTTGACTCTAATTTTTCCTTTAGTTGTCTCAATTCATCTTCCTTCTGAGTAAGTTTCTCTTCTTGTTTTGTAACTTGCAGAAGTGGTTTCACCTTGGTGTACAGACGCCACCATTGCCAATTACGAAGTTTCAGGTAAGCTGAGCAGTTCCTTTGAATAATACGCATGGCATTGAGTTGCTGTACACGTCTATGGTACATCTTCCTAGCCAAGTTTCCACGGCAGAATGATTGGAAGTTGACGATCAAGTCTGTAATCTTCAAATCACGCTCTTCTTCCAAATGAGCCAACACACCAGCACGGAAGAAGAGTTTGGACTGACCAATCCGGTACAAACTTGTCTCTAGTTCAAGTGCAAGTAACTGCATATAAATTAAAAGTAGATTAAGATCCTTTATTTAAACACATTAAAAAATATATATGTAGGTAAAGTTTGACTAGTAAAATAAAAGTTTACCATTTTTTCACACGCCTTTTTTCCATCCATAAATCCCTTTGGAATTACACTGGGAGTCAACAATTCGTACCGCTGTCTGAACTCTTGGAATGGAATACGATTGGGGAAGCCTTGACGGCAAATTCTGATTCCTTCCAGTACACCATTGCAACGCAGTTGGTCCAACACTAGAGGAGCGTCAATTTTTCCAGCCCTATGGACAATAGAAAACAAAATTGCATGAAAACACACACCAGTTCAAAATCACAAGCTTCAGTCTGTCACACATTACTCCCTACCTTTTGTCATGGTTGGGAATAATACACCGGACGAAATTAGGGTTGGTATTTCTCAAAGTAGCCATCAACTTGGCCAATTGTTCCTTGTACAGCTGAGAAACAGTCCTGAACATGCCCTTCCTAGTTCTGGCACCAAACTGTGTGTCTGACATAGCTTGCTGAGCCATACCAACAATCTCGGCTAAAAAAAAGTTCAAACCATTCAAATACCTAATTTGACTTATCCGCACCCAAGCGAATAATTACAGCCATGCAGTTAGTAGTGTGCAAAAATTAGTAATTACTCTTACTCAACCTACCGTCCTTCCAAATCTGGACAACGAACGGATCTAAACTGGATTGCAAAAGTTGAACGACGTTTTCATTCAAAGGGTCCATATTTTTCATCAACCATTCGGCTGCAGAGTAGTCCACTTTGCCAGCATAATGCATCACAGCGAAATCGGCTTGGCCCCTGAAGTCCGTTTTGTGGAACTTAGAGTGCTGCGTGTGAGCAGAGCAAAGTTTCTCCACGAAAGTTTTATCCGTGGCTTTAGGGAACCAGCATTCCTCGTCCAACAAGGCCAAAATCCCCATAGGTTTCTCAATCAGGTCAATTGTGGGTTGCAAATCCAAACCAAAGTCAATAAACTTCCAGTCAATACCTTCCTTTTGATATTCCTCTTGCTCCAGGATGAACATAGTGTGGTTGAACAATTGTTGCAACTTTTCGTTTGTATAATTGATGCAAAGTTGCTCAAATGAGTTCAAATCAAAGATTTCGAAACCAGCGATATCCAGAATGCCTATGAAGGAAGCCCCTTGCCTTTTTGTTCGGTCCAAGCTTCTATTAATTCGATTTACGAGCCATTTGAACAATCGTTCGTAAGTAGCTTTCCCAATGGCTTCTACAGCAAATTCAACTTGCTCCTTGGTTTGCGCTTTAGTCACATGGTCCCGGCCGACTTTGATGCGGGGCCGTAAGAAGGCCTTCGTCATGTCAGACACATTCAACCCCAACAGGTGAGCAACTTTTTGAGCCACTGTGTTATCAGGCAGTGTGGCTTGGTCCGAATTACGTTCTTGTTTGAACTGCATGTTCCCAAAATGAAGCACGGAAGACACGACTCGGAAGATGGAGGAGAAATCTTCAGCACTCATCCCCATGATCATCATGGACTTGAAGGTAGCTTGGAATTCCGCTACATCGTCAACACCGGGCATGGGAATGTTTCCATGTGTAAGGAATGAGTAGTTCCCTGGTGCTTCCAGCACAAATTCCTCTGTACAAGTTAAAAAAAACTCATTTACACCCTATACATTGAGTTGTTCATTTAAAAAATAAAGATACAGATTTCAAACTCACTCTTTTGCGCCTCTGTAGCACCAGATAAAAGTTGATAAAATATATGGAAGGCTCGTTCATCCCCTGCTTGCCTTATGGCCCTGGATTTCTCCAGCAGATATGTTTCTATGTTGGCTCCAGCAATATAGCCCGACATGTCAAAGTTGATTCGTATAAATTTTCCCTGTAAAGCAGGGATGTAAAAAATGAATGTAATTTGACAAGCATAAGTAGCTGATAGATGAAATATCTATGTTAGTTATTTGTCTCTTACGAAACGACTGGAATTGTCATTTTTGACCGTTTTGGCATTTCCGAAGGCTTCAAGGATGGGATTAGCTTGCAACAATTGCTGCTCCAATTCACCCTACATACATTCATCCATACAAAAGTCATTCACTATTCGCAAAAGGTCTCAATCAGTACACCATTTGAATTGTCAGTCTTCGTCCATATTAAAATTACAAAACGTCAACGTGCTGACATCAAATAAGGATGATTAATTTATAATATTACGTATTCATGTCATGCGTAGGCTGTCATTTCGTAAAAAAAGTCACAATGTAAATATGTACAACTCTGCATGTGGCATCTAGTAGTCAAATTAATAGTTTCTAACAGTAACTTATCAAGAAAAATCATAATTATAAGTAAAATAGTACAAATTGTACACTATATAATGTACAGAAAAAAATTATAGCACTGTATTTTTGCTTTGTTAAAAATAAAATACTTCAAGAAAATTTGTGTACAGGTTAAAAGTGAATTAAAACCATGCTAAATACCAAAGACTAAAACAAAATACGAAAGTTCAGTTCAAGAGTAAAAATCATACATGATAAAAAAATAAGCTTTCAAGCTGTACAGCTTTTGTAAAGGAAGAAAAAAATTTAATAGTCATACCACCATTGCCATTATAATCATTATCAGCCATTGCCATTACCTTTTGTGTCGCTCACTGAAGACTTATACAGACAAGCGAAATGAATTAAAACAGTCAAGACTTTTTCATTTTGTCCAAAACCAAAAGTAAGTGCAGATTTCAGGTGAAAAAAGGTCTCTACAAATAAATACATACTTACTATGTTGAAAACAGGCACCGCCTACACGCAGCGCAAATCAACCAAACCAAGAATCAGAGAACCAAGAGAACAGAACCAGAAGAATAAAGCAAGTTTATTTTTTGCGTGTGTTTGTTTAAATATGTCCATCATCAACCATCAGTCAAAGGAAGGCAGGGAGGTAGACAGGCAACATGCAATCAAGTGGATTAATCATCAATGTAATTAAATAATTAATACATTACATCCACTAACCATCTAGGTGTCACTATTTAGGCTAAGTGGGCAAAAAATGTTATGCTCATTAGGTTGCCTACCACCAAGAAGACACACAAAAACTGTGCTCATCAACTCAATTCTCAATGTACAAATACACACTCCAATTTATTGCAACAAAATCACTTTACTAATATCAGCAGATTACTACTAGTTAGTTAGTGGCTCACTAACAAAACTAGAGTTATGCCTAATTGGGAGAGGTAGGTAAGGTATAACTTTTTTTACACGTCCATTAAAAGCTTCTTAAAGTAATTATTATTGGTCCGCAATCTAAATTCTTGTGCATCATTGAAGCCTAATGTTCCGTATCCAAAATAATCTGATTGGCTATCCATTCAAATTCAACTATCGCTCAAACACAAGTCCCATAAGTGCGAACCAAACCAAATAGTATGGGAACTAATGAGAAGCAGCTGTCATTGGCGAAATTGACAGAAATGATTACAAGGCTTGTCAAACATAATATTCTATCTATATGCCCTGGTATTTGGTACCCCACTATTCATAATAACAATGTAATTTCCCGTTCAGCAATTTTAATCGACTTGGATTTCATTTAACCAATACTAGCTAGCCTACTACTCCATTATCCTACTGCATACAATTGACTACTAACTCGTGGTTAGTCAAGTCAGATTATAAAAATAATAATAAATATTCTCCTATTATTATTGCATACTACTAACTAAAATTTATCAATATATTACAGTGTGCAAAAAATGCAAACTGCGCACAGCCGTTTGATCCGTTGGCACAAATTAGATCTCACTATTTGTAATGAAATATTTCGCTCGCACCATGATAATAAGACAAGTTTTTTCTACATTCTACATACAATTGCATGGTATTCCCTCCACCACAGGATGGTATCATATTACGTGGAAAAATGCCGGAGTAGTGAGATCAGCTAACCCATTTGAGAGACATATGGTGAAAGTGCATTGCATAAACGTGTTGGGTCTAATATCTAAACTACATAAATGCCATCACTGACTACACTCTAAAACTACCTGTTGCATCTTAAATATATGACTGAATAAGAAACCCTAAGCTTCCCACCTCTCCCTACTAACTTGATATTACTTTTAGTTTTCATGTAGAAAATATATGCAAATAGATCTCACGAACACTTTTCATTCAAGAACCAAAACCAAACCGAAAAAAAGGCGATTAAATTATGAGAAATAGGCCGAAAAATTTTACAAACCGAAGACGAGTGATGCGTGCCCGAACTCCTTGGTTTACTTGCGGCTACATAAGCCAAATACTGAATAACTTTTTTGGTATTCTCTGTTTTACCAGCACCCGACTCGCCCGTGCAAAGTATAGATTGGTCTTCCCGATCTATAAAATAACAGACAAAAAAAGAAATCAAGTTAGATAACAAGTCGAATACTTTAGTTAGTAATCATCTATATGGTTGATCTATGGTTCTCTGTTACTGTGTATCTCTTATCAAGACTAGCGATCAGCCCCGTAGAAAAAAAAAACAAACACCGAACACAATGAGCAAGTGAAACAATGCATGCATGGGGTTCAAAAACGCAAGTAGGAGGGGGACCATGTTATTGCGTGGACATTGGTCAATGCCGGCAAACTGTCAATGTGAACACCAATCAATTGTAGGTTTTTTATACACATCAAGTGATACCTTGATGAGAACTTGATTCTTTTATGCAAATTCAAAATCATGGTAGCAGGATAGTATCAAATTCAGATACTAACTAACTAGCTATAGTTCTCTATTAGAGACAGTTACACATTATTCATGGAAACCGCAAACGCATAGCTAAAGCTGACTGGTATAAAAAACATAACCCAAAAATACGCTCCCTAAACTATAGACTCCAAAATTTTAAGTTCTAATAGATACTTTATCTTACATTTTTAAGTCGCATTAAAAGTGAGAGGAATTTTTACAGCAATAGCAATAGTTGGATAGTTACTCACAATAAGTCAACGAAAAACACAGGCATTGTTAGCAAGTTCTCAGTTGGTCAGGAAGGCGTCATCAGAACAATTAAGAAATTATATTGATAAATCAACTCTGACTTCCCACGTTTAACTCATTGGTTCATTTCTTACATACATTTCATACCTATACGTACGTACGTATGTGCACATCATAAATGAAATATGCAAAGATGGGCATGACGTTGAGACATCCTTTCGGACGGACAAGATGAAGCCAAAAAATTTTACATTCCTTTCCCTATCATGCTCTAATGGACACGAGCATTTATCAGAAGTCAGGCATGAATAGTTGTTCATTTACTACTACAACTTATACAATATACTATGACAAGACCCACAGAACTGAAGGATAAAACCAAAACTCTCTTTAATGCATGCAGGGAACACCAAACACTACAGAAGTATACGTTATATGCATCTTATTGTGAGTCATCACACTATATAATCGTAAATAATAGAGACTCCACAGTAGTTACTATTTAGTTAGTAAGTTAGTAATAGTAGTAACCAACCAGCCACGAGCTGACATAAAGGTATGGCTCTATGTGTTTGTGCAAATATAAGTCTTTGACCTCAAATCATTCTGAAATATCCTTCTCAAGGAAGAATCCAATCGTACTTACTTATAGTTACTACAAACTTATGATGATGATGAATGTACACAATGTGTACTACACATATAGATACACACTACTAGGCGGCTTAAATAGTGCATACTTACTAAATACTACATTATAGAGGAACCAACTACAATGATCGTCACATAACAATAATAATATGCAGATGTGTGCACACGCAATGATTTGATCCGGTGGAAAATAACAAGACTCGCTGCAGAGAGAAAGATTGACGGTCTTTGAATAAGCAAGGAAGAAAGAGAGCCAAATATGGGAACCCGCTTAGGTCTTCATATTTTTGGACACTCATAATGACTATGGGAATGAAAGACTTGAAAAAACTACTTATACTATAAATGGTTTAGGAATTACAACAACAACGGCATATAAAAAGAGAACATGCAAA
>Ga0210040_10007991_pt1 | contig 12657 bp, 8 predicted proteins | sample CryGeyCG12114_NA_FD_185462 | JGI IMG/M metagenome (GOLD analysis project Ga0210040, IMG submission 185462) | Groundwater microbial communities from aquifer - Crystal Geyser CG19_WC_8/21/14_NA (SPAdes) (version 2) | ecosystem: Environmental > Aquatic > Deep subsurface > Groundwater | place: USA... | reverse complement strand
CTTCAGTCACTTTAACGAATGAGTAGAAAATAAAGAAAACTTGTTTTTTTATAATAAATACAATATTTCTTTCAGAAAATTTCGTTTCGGTATAAGAATTTAAAATGGTTGTAACTTCTAAAGTTGTTAAAAGCTTGTTTCATTTATAAATGAAACAAGCTTTTTTAAATCTTCCTCGCTATTAAAGCTGGTGTTATTTTCCTTTAGATAAGTTTCTATTCTGTCTTGCTTTTTTCCAAACAATTTTATCAGATTCTTTTTTGTAGCTGGCAGAAAATGGTTGAATTGGTTGCCTATATAAAAAGAAGTCTGTCTTAAAAGTGTTAACTCGCGTTTCTCTGTAAGCTCAGTTCTCTGGCCACCAACATACAATGAGGAATATGTGCTAATCCCGTTTGTAGAACTTGACTGACCAAAACCACCTGTTTTTTTAATATCGCTAAGCTTTATTTTTTCACTTTTAGCAAATTTTGCAGATGTATTGCCTGCAATTAATTGTAAGTAACCATTATCGTAAAAAAATGTATCTGTATTAATATTAATATATTCGATCGTGTTTTCATTAGCTATAGCAAGTGTATCACCACTCGGATCAACAAACTGCATTTGACCTATTAACAAATTATAGTTACATGGAGCAACAGATATTTTTCCATCCTTAAAAACAACACTTGCTGCTGTAAACTCAGGGTAATGAAACTTCTCTTCTGTTGGAATCACATTGTTAATATCCTCTCCGGCATTTACCAAATGCTTATCCTTTTGTGCATTGACATTATATATATGAACAATAAAAATGAAGAGGGTAAGCGTAGCAGTTTTCATTTATTTAGATTAAACATTAATCGAATGTACACAAATAGGGGTTCTATCTATCTTTTTGTTTAAAAAGACAAATTTATTGCTGCAGCAGTAATTACTTATTATAATTAAGCAAAAAATGAAATGTATGCTTAAAAGATGCTTTAAATAATCTTGATCAGGTTACCATCAAACTGCTTCTATATTTTTAATCACTATTATAGTTTAACATTAATTTGGTTTATTACAACTTTCCTTTTAGTTTTACTCATCATATCATCTGATGAGTAAAACTGAACCCATTTTACAACGTTCATGTCTGGCAGATACAGTAGCCGATAAACTTAAAGAACTGATAATATCAGGAAAATACAAAATGGGAGACAGGCTTGCTTCTGAGACAGAGTTGATGCAGCTGTATGGGGTAGGTCGTTCGAGCATTCGCGAAGCTGTCCGGATATTAAGCAATAGCGGTCTGGTAAGAGTTCAGCAAGGCGTTGGAACATTTATAGAATTTGATCAGGGAATTGCAGAGCCGTTACATCAACGGCTAAAGCGGGCAAGTGGAGATGATCTGAACGAGGTAAGACAATTGCTTGAACTGAAAATTGCCGAAAAAGCTGCACTCAATCGTACTCAGGATGATATAGACATAATGAGCGGCTTTTTACAAAAAAGAAACAATGCTGCATTAAAGAATCTGACTCATGAATGTATAGAAGCAGACATTGACTTTCACATTAGCATTGCCCTTGCAGCAAAAAATGAAATACTTGCTGATCTCTATAAAACGATTGCTTCAAAAATGAAAAAGTCATTTTCACAGGTACTGGCTGACACTGAAATTTTTATCCGTAAGCAGGATATGCATGCTTCTTTGTTACAAAGCATTATAGATAAGGATCCAAAAAAAGCATGGTATTGGGCTGCAAAAATTACCAGCCAGATTTGTTAATATGATAAAATATTACAACGTGTTGTAGTAGTATTTTAAGCATTATATAAGATATTTTAAGCAATCTTTTAGCATTATGCAATTGTACAAAATACGCTGTCTTTATTTACCTGTTTTAGGTTTTATATTGTTACTTCTGCCGATACAAATGCTGTACGCGCAGGCAGAACCTTTGTTGCTTTCTGATGTAATTAATACCGGATTAAATAATTATCAAAGCATACAGGCCAAACGTAATTATTATAATGCAACTGTTGCCATGGTACAAAATACCCGTAATGAATACCTGCCAAACGTGGTAGGATCGTTACAGCAGGATTTTGGAACAGTTAACGGACAATTCGGACCATTAACAGGCTATGGAGCGCTAGGAGTTTCTTCATCAGGACCTTCAAACATTAGTCAGAGCTGGCATGCTGCTTTCGGCAGTTCATACCTTATCAATACCAATTGGGAAGTTTTTACTTTTGGCAGACTTACATCAAAAATTAAATGGTATCAGGCACAGGCAAACAGGGACTCTGCTGATCTTACCCAGGAGCAATTTGTGCAAAGCGTAAGAATTTCATCTGCATACTTAAACCTGTTAATTGCTCAAAGGCTTATAAGTACTGCCAAAGCAAATGTAGAAAGGGTAATGTTTGTTCAACGTGCAGTATTGGCCCGCACCAGATCAGGATTAAATGCAGGAGTAGATTCGTCGATTGTAAATGCCGAAGTTTCTTCGGCAAAACTTGCTTTAATAAATGCAAATAATAATGAGCTACAGGTAAGAAATCAATTCGCACAATCAATTAATATTACCCCAACTCAATTTGTACTTGACACTTCTTTCTTTCACAATATCCCCAGCGAGCTTAATACTACTGTTGATGTTTCTCAAAATCCTCAGGTTAAGTATTACCAAACGCGTATAGATGTTAGTAACCAGGAAGCGGATTACATTAAGAAAAGCATTTTACCAGGCTTAAATCTGTTTGGTATTTTTCAAACCCGTGGTTCGGGTTTCGATTATGACTATTCACCGGTTTTAAATGACAACTACTCAAAAAATTATTTTACAGGCATTACTCCTAAACGAATGAATTATGCAACAGGTATTTCCATTGCATGGAATATTTTAAGTCCGAAGAAAATTAGTGAACAGGTCCGCTCGCAGCAGTTTTTAACCCGGGCATACGAAAATGAATATGATCTTGTAACTACCCAGTTAAAAGCGCAGCTTATACTAGCCGACGAGCAATTGCAAAACAGTCTGCAAAGCTATAAAGAAGTGCCAATGCAATACAAAGCTGCTTCTGATGCTTACCTGCAAAAGAGCGTATTGTATAAAAATGGATTATCTAATATTATAGACGTGCAACAGGCCTTGTATCTGCTAAACAGGGCAGAGACAGACCTTGCAGTTTCTTATATAAATGTATGGCAGGCTTTGCTGCAAAAAGCTGCTGCATCCGGTGATTTTAATTTATTGCTAAGGCAAGTAAGGTAAGAAAGATTGAGATAGTACAAGAATGCGTATTTATGAATACAGTTTTAGTATTCATAAATACGCATATAAAAAAACAGACATGAATTTAATAAGATTTGCATTACGGAAACCAATTACGATTTTAGTGTTAGTGGCAGCATTATTTTTCTTTGGTATCAATGCAGTACGAACTATTAAAATAGATATTTTTCCTAAACTTGATTTACCTGTTATTTATGTTGCACACCCTTTTGGTGGTTATACTCCCAACCAGATGGAAGCTTTTTTTGGTAAACAGTATGTAAATATCATGCTGTTTGTAAACGGTATTAAAAGTATTGAAACAAAAAACATTCAGAGTCTTACACTTATAAAAGTAACCTTTTATTCGGGCACCAATATGGCTCAGGCAGCAGCTGAATTAAGCGCTATGTGTAACCGCATCCAGGCAGTATTTCCACCAGGCTCTCAGCCACCATTTATTATTCGTTTCGATGCTTCTACATTGCCGGTTGGCCAGTTGGTTTTAAGAAGTGACAAACACAACAATAATGAATTGCTCGACCTGGCCAATACTTATGTGCGTTCATCTTTTACCACGATTCCGGGCCTTGTTTCTGCGCCACCTTTTGGTGGTAATGTCCGTACGATTGTTATAAAAGCAGATCCTGAACTGCTTCGCTCTCATAACCTTACTCCTGATCAGCTTGTTGAAGCCCTTCGTATAAATAATCAAACTGCTCCATCCGGAAACGTTCGTATTGGCAATTTGAATTATATTACACCAACAAACACTACGATTCAGTCGGTAAAAGATTTTGAAAACATTCCCCTATTTAAGGGAGGTGTGCAAAACCTGTACATACGAGATGTAGCTACGGTGGAAGATGCTGCGGATGTAACGGTTGGTTATGCATTGGTAAATGGTAAACGTTCTGTTTATTTAAGCATCGCAAAGTCGGCTGATGCTTCTACCTGGGAGGTGGTGCAAAAATTAAAGGCTGCAATTCCTAAACTGCAGAGCCAGTTACCTGAAGACGTAACATTGTCCTACGAATTTGACCAGTCAACCTATGTATTGAATTCGGTAAAAAGTTTATTAAGTGAAGGTGCTATTGGAGCTGTTCTTACCGGTTTAATGGTACTGCTTTTTTTAGGCGATCCCCGCGGAGCATTAATCGTAATTCTTACCATTCCCGCATCCATTATATCCGGCGTTTTGTTTTTAAAACTTTTTGATCAGACTATCAATATTATGACGCTTAGCGGGCTTGCACTTGCTATAGGAATATTGGTGGATGAAAGTACCGTAACGATAGAAAACATTCATCAGCATCTTGATATGGGCAAGCCAAAAGCACTTGCAATATGGGATGCGTGTAAAGAGATTGCTTTTCCAAAATTGCTCATCCTGTTTTGTATTCTTGCAGTATTTGCTCCTGCTTTTACAATGGGTGGTATTCCGGGTTCTTTGTTTTTACCCCTTGCATTGGCAATAGGGTTTTCAATGATTGTTTCCTATTTTCTTGCACAAACTTTTGTACCCATAATGGCAAACTGGATTATGAAAGCGCACAAGAAGCATAAACAATATTCACCTGCTGCCAATGGTTCAAACTATGTTTCTACTGTGTCTGAAGATGAGATCGAATTTAAATCATCGCACTTAACTGCAGAATCAGAAACGGATACCTGGGATCAGAAAAAAATACTTGCTGAAAGAGCAGATTTTAACAATGATGGTAAAATAACAAAGTTTGACAGGTTACGAAACAGGTTTATAAGTTTTATCAACAGAATGATGCCTTACCGCAAAATAATTGTATCAGCTTACCTGGTAATCATTATGGGCCTCGTAGTATTGATGTTGATGACTATAGGCCGTGACGTATTGCCAAAAGTAAATAGCAGCCAGTTTATGGTGAGATTAAGAGCTCCTGATGGTACACGTGCAGAACGGACAGAAGAAAAAACAATTAAAGCCATACAGGCAGTAAAAGATATTGTAGGATCTGAAAATGTTAATATTACATCAGCTTATGTGGGACAGCATCCGGCACAATTTTCCGTTAGTCCTATCTATCTTTTTATGGCCGGTCCGCAGGAAGCTGTATTGCAGGTAAGTTTAAGTGAACATTATAAAACTGATCTGGATGATTTAAAGGATAAAATCCGTAAAAGGTTTAAACAGGTTATTCCAGATGTAAAACCTTCATTTGAACCTATTGAACTAACTGATAAAATTTTAAGCCAGGGTTCGCCAACACCTATCGAAGTACGGCTTGCAGGTAGAAACAAGAAGCAAAACCTGGAGTATGCAAATACTGTTATCAACAAATTAAAGCAAATTCCTTATTTACGTGACGTACAACTTAATCAATCTGTAAAATATCCTTCCATTAATGTAAATGTTGACAGAACACGTGCAGCCCAACTGGGAGTAGACATGACAGATGTATCACGCTCTCTTATTGCTTCTACTTCATCATCACGATACACTGAAAAAAATACCTGGATTGATGAAAAGGCAAACTTAAGCTATAGTGTGCAGGTGCAGGTTCCGGAAAATAAAATGACTGACTTGCATGCTATTGGTGAAATAGCTCTTTTAAAGAATAATTCTCGTCCGGTGTTAAGTGATGTAGCTACTATAACACCTGATACTACTTATGGTGAAAATGATAACCTCGGTGCAATGCCTTTTTTATCAGTTACTGCAAATCTTAATCATGTAGATTTGGGTACCGCAGCAAAAGATGTAAACGCTGCAATAGCTACTATAGGCGAGCTTCCACGTGGGTTAAGCATCGAAACAATTGGTCTCAGTCAAACACTTAACGATACACTCGATAGTCTTCAGTCCGGTTTAATTGTAGCCATTGTTGTCATCTTCTTGATGCTGGCGGCAAACTTTCAATCGTTTAAGGTTTCAATGGTTGTGTTGGCTACAGTGCCTGCAGTTTTGCTGGGTTCTCTATTGTTATTAACTGCCACAGGTTCAACGCTCAATTTACAGTCATATATGGGTATTATTATGTCTGTCGGTGTATCTATATCAAATGCCGTTTTATTGATAACCAATGCAGAGCAATTGCGTAAGCACAATGGTAATGCATTATTATCTGCTAAAGAAGCGGCAGCGCTTCGCCTGCGTCCTATTTTAATGACCAGTCTGGCAATGGTGGTGGGTATGGTGCCCATGGCAAGTGGATTAGGCGAATCAGGTGATCAGACATCACCCTTAGGGCGGGCAGTTATAGGCGGTTTAATTGCTTCCACATTTGCAGCTCTCTTTATTTTACCATTAGCATTTGCATGGGCACAAGGCAAAACGAGTACTCAATCTGTTTCCCTGGACCCTGAGGACGAAGAAAGCATTCATTATATACCTTCATTGTATGATAAACACAACTCTTTAGAACATGTATAGATTTTTTATGGTTCCGGCAGTAGTTTTTCATAGCATCAGCCGTTGCGTCGCACACTTGTACAAAAGATACTCTTTTCAGCTGTTTCCGTCAGGTATAATAAACCCTTTGCTTATGTCAAATCTTTTACGTTCCGCTAATTTTACAGCTATAAAATCTGCAAAAAACATTGTTTTGCTTTTGACCGGTATAAATGGTCTGTTTATTTTGCAAAGTTGTCATTCATCAGAAAAACCTGCAGCAGAAAGCAAGGAAACAAAAGTCGAAGTTCCTGCTACAGAAACAATTATATTGCAAAAAGGCAAGTTATCTTCTACATTACAATTGCCCGGTGAATTAACTGCATATCAGCAGGTAGATATTTATGCAAAAGTGAGCAGCTTTGTAAAAAAACTATATGTAGATGTCGGCTCTGAGGTAAGAAAAGGACAATTGCTAGCCACCATGGAAGCTCCTGAAATAGGTTCGCAGGTTGCAGGTGCCCAATCAAAATTAAAATCTGTTGAAGCACTTTATACTGCTACTAAAGCCAATTACGAAAGGTTGGTTGAAACCAGTAAAACGCCCGGCACAATTTCTCCAAATGATTTGGATATGGCACTGGCAAGACAAAAGAGTGACTATGCACAATTACAAGCAGCCCGTGCCGCATATAATGAAATAACCAATACCAGTAGTTATCTTGAAATAAGGGCGCCTTTTAGTGGTATTATCAGCGCAAGAAATATAAGTGCCGGAGCTTATGTCGGGCCCTCAGGTAAAGGTTCTGAAATGCCTATGTTTACTTTACAAGAGCAAAGAAACCTCAGGTTATCTGTGGCAGTTCCGGAAGCGTATACTAGTTTTTTAAACACCGCAAGCGAAGTAAGTTTTACAGTTAAATCAATGCCTAATCAAACATTTACTGCAAGGGTAAAACGTCTTTCAGGTGCATTGGATGCACGCCTGCGATCAGAACGTGCAGAGATGGATGTTGTTAACACTACCAAGAAATTATTACCCGGTATGATAGCTGAAATCACTATCCCTTTACCCTCAGGCGACAGTACTTTTATCATTCCCAAAACTGCACTTGGCAACTCAACAGAAAGGGTTTTTGTGATAAAAGCAAACGATAGGAGAGCACAATGGGTAGACGTTAAGAAAGGGCTTGAAGCAGATGGCAAAACAGAAATATATGGTAAACTGGCAGTAGGTGATACAATTGTAAGAATAGTGAATGAAGAAATAAGAGATGGTTCAGATATCAGTAACCTGCAGGTAAAAGCTTTATAAGATTCCTCCCAATATTGTAATAGCCACTTTAAATTCTTTTACTTTACTCAAATTTTTAACTTTAAAGATTATTAAATTAAACCAGCATTTTTATAGCAGAATGTTGCTAATGGCTTGCTTAGAATCATTCTGCCTATTATTATTTCTATAAAAAATACAATGGACATACTACTGTTTGTAATTTGCTAACTTGAACAAACGAACAAATTTGGTATAAAAATCAAAAATGAAGTAAAACTTTTTAACTTTCATATTAAATCATTGACTGATTATGTTACAATTTAAATTTTTTCTCTGCAATTTTGAATTGTAATAAAAGTTTTTTTTAGAAAAATGCAAATGGATAATAGCCCAGAAGTATTACAATCAGATATTGTTTCTATACAAAAAATTCCAATAATATCTACAATACTTGATGTGATTTGCCGGACAACAGGAATGAGGTTTGTTGCTGTTGCAAGAGTGACTGAAGACAAATGGATTACCTGTAGCGTGCTTGATAAAATTAACTTTGGTCTTAATCCTGGTGATGAATTAAAAGTAGAAACAACTATTTGTCATGAGATAAGACAGAGTGGTAAGGCAGTAATTGTAGATCATGTTAATGAAAATAAACTTTTTTGTCACCATCCGACTCCAAAATTATATGGCTTTCAAAGCTATATTTCAGTGCCTATTATCCGTAAGGATGGCAGTTTTTTTGGAACGCTTTGTGCCATTGATCCCATACCTGCCAAACTGAATTCACCTGAAGTTATAGGCATGTTTAATTTATTTGCTGAACTGATCTCTTTTCATCTAAAAACAGTAGAACAAATTAAATTAAGCGAATCAAAGCTTTTGAAAGAGCGGGAGGAACGGACAATAGCAATTGAACAAAAAAACGTTGAATTGCAAAAAATGAATATGGAACTTGAATCCTTTGCTCATATTGCCAGCCACGATTTACAGGAACCATTACGAAAAATACAAACTTTTTCAAACCTGATATTTGAAAAAGATTATAATCACATCTCGGATCAGGGAAAACATTATTTCGACCGGTTGAATAAATCAGTAGACCGGATGCAGAAGTTGATAAAAGATTTGATTATCTACTCTCAGGTAAAAGTACATCAACAAGTTTTTGAAAATACTGCACTCCGCAAAATTGTCGAAGAAGTAAAACAGACGTATAACGAAGAGATTATTCATAAGCATGTTACAATTGAAATTTGTGATATGTGTAACGCTTTTATAATTCCATTTCAGTTTAACCAGCTTTTGCACAACCTGATTGGAAACTCTATTAAATTTTCTAAACCTGGTGTCAATCCTGTAATACATATTTCAGGTTTAATTGTAAAAGGTGACAATAAAATAAGTGAAAAACTATCAAATGAAAGGCATTATTGTCATATCACCCTAACAGACAATGGAATTGGCTTTGAACCTCAATACAGTGAAAAAATATTTGAAGTTTTTCAAAGGCTCAATGGGAGAGAAGAATACGACGGAACAGGTATAGGGCTATCTATCGTAAAGAAAATTGTAGATAATCATAAGGGTTTTATCACAGCTACAGGCGAAGTAAATAAAGGAGCAAGATTTGATATTTACTTACCCCAAGAATAAGAGTTTTGATTGCAAAAAAAATACTTATAAGATTAGTTGTAAAGCCTTTTTATTTTAAAAAGATTTTTTTTATTATGTCTGAAAAGGAATTAAAATTTACCATTTTTGAGTAAAAATTGAGGTTAAACTTATATTGCTACAATTTTTTGTTTCTTAACTATTTTGATAGGTATTTATACTCAATTCTTCCCAGCATTTCCTTCTGTTTATTAAAAACAATTTCTTTTTCTTTCATATTATTTTCATTGTAAACGTATTTCCATACAAGATAATTTGCACTGCCACTTTGAGTTTGTGTCATTTGTGTTATATGTCCCTTATTGTCATATTCAAAAATGTAATCAGGCAACATTGCTTTTGCCTTGCGGCTAAAACGCACAATGTCTGTTAACTGCTTTTTTGGATTGTAGTAATAATAATAGGTTTCGATAGTTCTGTTATTTTTTATCCATTTTTCTTCCGTTACATTATCTTCTTCATCAAGGGTAAAATTTATAAAAGTGGTGTCCAACTGGTTTTTTACCTTTAGCATTTTTACAGGCAATCCTTTGTCATTATAGCTCCAGATGTGTCGTTCTTTATTGGTAAAGGTTCCATCAAAATCTTTACTTGTTGCAGTAGTTGACGCGATCCTGCCATTATTGTCATATTCATAGATTACTGTGTTGATGGCATTGTTGCCACTGTCTACGGTTTTATTTACCTTATTATTTTGATAATTACTGATAAAATAAGATTCCATATTGCCAATAGACGCTGAATGGGTAATTATTTGTCGGCCATCATTTGTAACAGATTGCTCTAAAAGAAAATCTTTTGATGGCAGGTTGCCATCAAAGCTGGTAGCATTAATGCGTTTAAACTGAAAGGCACGCAGCAGTTTATATTGCTGATTTGTTTGTTTTGTACCGATAATATCTGAATAATAATATTGGCCTTTAGCGCTGGTAAATATAAAAACAATAAAAGATGCAAATAATATGTTTTTCATCAGAGACATTTAAACCTATCAAAATTAACGGCAGATTTGTTAAGGAAAAACTATTGCAACTAATCTATGCTTTCAAGTTTACATTTGCAGGTATTTTTATTTAAGTGTTAACGGTTTTATTATAAAAATGCAGGCTGATATAAATTTTAAAGAATTTATATCAGCAATAACGACTAAAAAATATTTTAAAATATTTATTCTTGCTTAAAATGTTCGTTAGTGGTAATGTCGCTGCTGTTTATTATACTTTTAAATTTTAACTGTATTTAAATTTGTAAATTTTACTTATGTCTGCAGAATCAAGTTTTACCCGGCTGGTATCTATTATGGATGATTTGAGAGAAAAGTGCCCTTGGGATAAAAAGCAAACTATAGAAACATTAAGGCCACTGACAATTGAAGAAACTTATGAACTTGCTGACGCCATTACAAATGAAGACTGGAAAGGAATAAAAGAAGAGCTCGGAGATATATTGCTGCACATTATCTTTTATGCAAAAATCGGAGGAGAACAACAAAAGTTTACACTCGAAGAAGTAATGGAAAGCATAAGTGAAAAATTAATCAGAAGACACCCCCACATATATGGAAACGTAGAAGTAAACGATGATGAAGATGTGAAAAAAAACTGGGAACAAATAAAAATGCAGGAAGGCAGAAAATCTGTTTTAAGCGGAGTTCCTGCATCTTTACCTGCCATGGTAAAAGCAGCCCGCATTCAGGAAAAGGCAAAACAGGTTGGTTTTGAATGGGAAAATAAAGAAGATGTATGGAAAAAGGTAGAAGAAGAAATACAGGAACTACATGATGCTGTAGCAGAAAATGATACGGAACATGTAAAGGAAGAATTTGGTGATGTAATGTTTAGCCTGATTAATTATGCACGGTTTCTGCAAATTGATGCTGAAGGAGTTTTGGAAAAAACAAACAAAAAATTTATATCCCGTTTTACATTGATGGAAGAAAAAGCAGCCCATCAACAAAAAAAGTTGTCAGACATGACGCTTGCTGAAATGGATGAGCTCTGGAACGAGATTAAACGTAAACGACAACAGTGATAACTACGCTAAAAAAAATTATTTATAAACATGGTTACCTGCTCATTGTAGCTGCGCTGCTTTATTCAATTTCTTTTATTTTTTCAAACTATTGGTTTTATGCGTCCTCTCCGGTTAGTGTAAAGGAACAATTAGAGTCTTTTTTACAAAATGGAGAGCAAAACTTTGAAAACTTTGCTGCTGACTCTACACTTTTAGACGAAGTAATTCATAAAAAGATAAATCTGAAGAGAGCGCTTGCTCATCAAAAAGAAAATACCGGTCTTTTTGCATACACACCAAATGATTCCGGAAGTTTATCAATAGTTTTTTGGAATAATAATAAAGTTCTTCCCGAACAAAGTGACCTTAAAAAATCGGATGGAAAATATTTTTCCATTTATTCAAATGGAGAATTTGAATTTATAAAAAGAACATTATTTATCAAAGGCAAAGAGGTAATAGCCGTTGCTGTCATTCCAATATACTGGAACTATTTTTTTAAAAACAATTATTTGCAGTCAGGTTTTCCTGCTAACGCAAATATTGAAAAGCGATACAGAATTGTCTCTTCTAACGCTCAGTTTTATATAAGAAACGGGGATGGGAAAGTGCTGTTTGGACTAAAAGAAAAGAAAAAAGTAACAGAAACTGACACCGGAGGATGGTCTCTTACACTTCGTATTTTATCAGTTATTTTTGTTTTAATTTTTATAAATATTGTTGCTTTTGATGCTGTTCATACTTTGGGTTGGGGTAAAAGTTTGCTTCTTCTTACAATTCCTGTCTTTTTGTTGCGTTTGTTAAGTTATTACTATCACTTTCCTTTTGCGTTCCGCAGTTATGAGTTATTTGATCCCGCCATTTATGCATCCAACAAGTTACATCCTTCATTAGGCGATCTGCTCATCAATGTTGTATTGCTGTTTTGGATAGTAAGTTTTATAAAATTTGTTGCAATAAATTATTTTAAGAATATTTCTGATATTGAAGGAAAGAAAGGGTGGTGGATTACATCAGTTTTATTAATCTTTTTATTAATACTTTCATTTACTTCTGCAGGCATTATCAGAAGCCTGATCATA
>Ga0210040_10007990_pt1 | contig 12657 bp, 8 predicted proteins | sample CryGeyCG12114_NA_FD_185462 | JGI IMG/M metagenome (GOLD analysis project Ga0210040, IMG submission 185462) | Groundwater microbial communities from aquifer - Crystal Geyser CG19_WC_8/21/14_NA (SPAdes) (version 2) | ecosystem: Environmental > Aquatic > Deep subsurface > Groundwater | place: USA... | reverse complement strand
TGGCTTTGACAGGGAGGCCATCCTCCATGAGATGAAAAGGAGGCTGCCCGAGTACATGGTGCCTTCTATTATAGTGGAGCTGGGGGAGCTGCCGCTGACGGCCAACGGCAAGGTCAACAGGAAGGCCCTGCCGGAGGTGGATGCCTCAGAGGAACTGACGAATGCCTATATCGCCCCACGCACGGAGACGGAGCAGAAGCTGGCCAGGATATGGCAGGAGCTCTTGCAGGTGGAGAGAGTGGGCGCGGAGGACAACTTCTTCGAGCTGGGGGGCGACTCCATCATCACCATCCAGCTGGTGAGCCGGGCCAGGAGGGCAGGGTTTAATTTCCAGCCGCGGGACGTGTTCGAGCACCAGACCATCGCCGCCCTGGCGGCCGTGGCGCAAACAGAGGCGCAGGTGCAGGCGGAGCAGGGGCTGTTGACAGGCGCAGCAGGCCTGCTGCCGATACAGCACTGGTTCTTCGAGCAGGAGTACAAGGAGCCGCACCACTTTAACCAGTCCTTATTGCTTTCTGTAAACAAGGAGCTGCCTGCGGATATCATCGAAAAGGCTGTGCAGGCCATCGTTGCCCGTCATGATGCCCTTCGCTTTACCTATCAGAACGAGAACGGGGCTTGGAAGCAGGGATATAGCAGCAAGGCAGGAGCACTAACCATTGAAGATCTTACCTCTGTAAAGGGGCAGGAGCTATCTTCCCATATAGCAGAAAAATGCGAAGCCTATCAGCAGAGCCTGGATCTGGAAAAAGGAGATATGATGCGGGTGGTACTGATGCTGACTCCGGAGGAGGAACAGGCGAACCGACTGTTTATCCTGATCCATCATATTGCAGTAGACGGTGTAAGCTGGAGAATTTTGCTGGAAGACCTGGAACAGAGCATGGAAATGCTACTGCAGGGAAAAGAGGTGGAACTGGGAGAAAAGAGCAGCTCCTATCGTCAGTGGCAGGAGGCGCTGCAGCACTATGCAGCAAGAAAAGCCCTGCAACAGAAGGCATACTGGCAGAAAGTCGCTCAAACGAAGTTCGAGCTTCCAGTTGATATGGAAACCCCGGAAGGCTCCCTGCTGGCAGATCAGCAAACGTATACGCTTTCGCTGGACACCTCCCTTACGCAGGCTCTACTAACAGAAGTCAATCAGGCGTACCATACCCAAATTAATGATCTTTTACTGGCCGCTCTTGCCCAAACACTTGGAGACTGGAGCCAACAGGAGCAGGTGGTGATTGGGCTGGAAGGACATGGTCGGGAGGATCTTACTTCCGAACTAGACATTAGCCGGACAATAGGGTGGTTTACTAACCTGTATCCTGTTCTCCTTGCGCTGGAAGAAGGTTCCTCAGCATCCGGTTTGATACAGTCGGTAAAAGAGCAGCTGCGGCAGGTACCCGACAAAGGGATGGGCTATGGCGCCCTGCGTTACTTGTATGGAGATGAAGCGCTGCGTCAGACGCTAAATCAGACGTCATTCCAGGTAATGTTTAATTACCTGGGCCAGCTGGATAATGTGCTTAACAGCAGCCGCTGGTTTGCAGGAGCAGGAGAGCATTCCGGGAATGATGTTAGTCCTTTCAACAGGATTGATCATAGGCTGAGTTTGAATGGAAGTGTTTCTGGGGGACAGTTGAATCTTAGCTGGAGTTATTCAACTAAACAGTATAAACCTGAGACTGTTGAGGCGTTGGCTAACACGTATATACAAGTACTTACAGAACTTATCTACCATTGCCAGCAAGCTACCATATCCCGAAAAACACCATCTGATTATGGACTTGGGGGTAAGGTAACTTACCAGGAGCTGGAGCGTTTCCTTCGGAAGCAGCAGGGGGGCAAGACGCTGCAGGGGCAAATCAGCAGCCTGTACAGTTTAAGTCCATTGCAGGAAGGCTTGCTGTTCCATGGCCTGTACGACAAAGCTTCTCCCGCCTATGTGGAGCAGATGAGTTGCAGGATTACAGGCCTTGAGGTGGAGCCGTTTCGGGAAAGCTGGAAATACCTGCTTCAGAGGCACAGCATTCTACGCAGCTCTTTCCACCAGGATATGAGCGTGCCGGTGCAGTGCGTGCATCATGAGGTAGAGCTTCCTTTCCAGGTGCTTGACTTCAGGGGGCTATCTGAAGAAGAGCAGCAGGCGCAGGTAAGCAGTTTTAAAGAAGCCGACAACAAAAAAGGCTTTGACTTTAACCTGGCACCACTCCTGCGACTGACACTGATCAGGCTAACCGATGAGACTTACCAAATGGTGTGGACGCACCACCACCTGCTGGTGGATGGTTGGTCGATGCCGATACTGATGCAGGAACTGCTTAGCACCTACGATACATTAAGAGCCGGAAAGCAACCTGTACAGGTGGAAGAGGATCGCTACGAGGATTTCATCCGTTACCTGCAGAAGCAGGATACGGGTGAAGCCGGAGACTTCTGGAGAAGTTATTTAGATGGCGTGGAGGAAGCAACGCTGCTTCCGTTCGTGAACAACAAGCAGGACCGCACGAAGGGTGGAGAAGAATACCGCAAAGAGGAGTTGATCCTGGAGGAAAGCGTCCATGCTGAACTTTTGGTGTTCGCGCAGACGAACCGCCTGACGGTGAACACCATGATACAAGGTGTATGGGCTTACCTGCTCTCCTGCTATACAGGGCAGCAGCACCCGGTATACGGCGTGACCATAGCCGGACGACCTACTGAACTTGCCGGTTCGGAGACGCGGGTTGGTTTATATATTAACACTCTGCCACTGCACGCAACAGTAGCCGCTGGGCAGCAGGTGAATGAATGGCTGACCGGGATTCAGGAGGGACACAGTAAGGCGCGGGAGCATGCTTATACGCCACTGCCGTCTATTCAGAACTGGCTTGGGGTGAAGGGAGACCTGTTCGATACGCTGATGGTGTTTGAGAACTACCCGCTGGGAGAAGTCTTTAACCACGAGTGGGCACTGCAGGTGGAAGACCTGCAGATGGAAGAGCACACGAATTACCCGCTGTCCATTATGGTGCAGGCAGGCAGGCAAATTTCGGTAGAGTTCGGGTACAATGCTGCGTTGATAGACGGAACAACCGTGAAGCGGATCAAGGGGCACTTTGCCAAGGTGCTGCAGCAAATTATTAGTCAACCAGAGCTGATACTCTCTCAAATAGAGTTGGTGACAGGGGATGAGAAGCAGCAGTTGATGCAGGAATTCAATAACACGGCTGTGGCATATCCGAAAAACAAGACGCTGGTGGACATGCTGGAAGAGCAGGTGGCTAAAGCCCCTGATGCCGTGGCAGCCATCTTCAAAGGGGAGGAGATGACCTATGAAGAACTGAACAGGCGGTCAAGCCAACTGGCACATTACCTCCGGAAGAAAGGAGTGGGGCAGGAGACGCTGGTGCCAATCTGCATCGACCGGTCCCTGGAGATGCTCATAGGGCTTTGGGGCACTCTGAAAGCGGGAGGCGCTTATGTGCCGATTGATCCGTCTTATCCGCAGGAAAGGATACAGTTCATGCTGGAGGACACAAAGGCAGCACTTATGCTGAGTAGCGTAGCCAGTGCACGCGTGCTGAAAAGGGATGCCTCCATGGAATTGGTGTTCCTGGACAGGGAATGGTTCAAGATTGCGAAGGAGTCCTCTGAAAGACCTGATGTGATGCTGCAGCCATCAAATCTGGCCTATGTGATTTATACCTCGGGTTCTACGGGTAAACCGAAAGGCGTACTGGTGGAGCACTCGGGAGTGGTGAACCTGGCACTAAGCCAGGCAAAAGCGCTGCGTTTGGAAGCAGGCGACAGAAGCCTGCAGTTCGCATCTATCGGGTTCGACGCTTCCTGCTACGAAATTTTTAACACACTGCTTAGTGGTGGATGTTTGGTGCTCCCTACAAAAGAGGATGTATTGTCGGTTGAGTCATTAAGCAGCCTTATCAAAAAGAATGACATAGCAGTTGTGACGCTTCCTCCATCTTACCAGCATGTCATCAAAGATGAGCTCTCAACGCTGAAAACTATCGTGTCGGCAGGGGAAGCGCTCAACGTAGAGTTGGCCAGAATAATCCAGTCGAGAGGTATCCGCTTGGTGAATGCCTACGGTCCTACAGAAAACACCGTTTGTGTGAGCTTATCTGATGACCCTGTGCTGGAAGATGGCACTGTTACTATTGGAAAGCCGCTTCAGAACGTGCAGACTTACGTGCTGGATAAAGCAGGTAAGCCAGTGCCAGTAGGCGTGCCGGGTGAACTCTGTGTGGGCGGTGTGCAGGTGGCAAGGGGTTACCTGAACCGGCCGGAACTGACACAGGAGAAGTTTATTCCGGACCCATTCCGCAGCGAAAAAGGAGCAAGGCTCTATAAGACCGGTGACCTGGCCCGCTGGCTGCCGGACGGAAACATCGAGTATCTCGGACGTATTGATGACCAGGTGAAAATACGCGGCTACCGTATTGAGCCGGGCGAAGTGGAGCATGCACTATGCCAGTGTGAGGGCGTGAAGCAGGCCGTGGTGCTTGTGAAAGCAGACCAGGGGGGTAGCAAACGACTTATTGGTTATATAGTGCCTGTTGATAAGTTTGACAGGGAATACATCATGCAGCAGTTAAAGCAAAGACTGCCGGATTATATGGTGCCTGCGATGGTAGTGGAACTGCAGGATATTCCGTTAACTACAAGCGGAAAAGTGAACAAGAAAGCACTGCCAGACGTGGAGGCAGGCGAACTGCTGACAAGCCAGTACATTGCCCCTCACAATGAGACAGAAGAACAACTGGTAGCGATATGGCAGGAACTGCTGCGCCTTGACCGTGTGGGTATAGAAGACAACTTTTTTGAACTCGGGGGGGATTCGCTTTTGGCTATTCGCTTATCCACCAAAATCAGGCATGCATTTGGGGTGAAAGACCTGCCGATAGTGCATTTGTTTAAAAACCCAACTGTTGCTCAACTCGCAGTGGTTATCAATGAGCGGCTAGAAGCTGATTTGCAAAATGAGCAAAAGCACCTGCTCTTACTGCAGCCCCAGGGAACAGGCATGCCAATCTTTATTGTACCGGGTATATACGGCATCAGCGACACATACCACGAATTTGCCGAGGCTTTAGGAGACCAGCAGCCTGTGTATGGTTTACGCATGCAGGGTATACTTGAAGGTGAAGAACCGTTGACCAGCATTGCCGAAATTGCCGCTAAGAATATAGAATGGATAAAATCTGTACAGCCGGAAGGACCTTATAACCTAATAGGACATTCTTTTGGAGGAAGGGTTGTATATGAAATGCTGCGGCAGTTGGAGCGAAACGGAGATTCAGTCAAAACAGCAACCATATTGGATGGAGCACCTTTCCATACCTTGGATGAGGCAGAGAAGCGAAATCAAATTGCTTACCTGGTTGAGCAACTGTTCGAGAAGGTCTTTGAGGTAGATGGTCTCTCAGAGAGTTGGAAAGAGCAGGTAAGAAATGAATTACCGATTTCCTCTTTCAAAGACCTGAGTGCCTACGTGAAGCGTTTGATGCACAGCAAAGCTGTATCGTTTGATAGCATCGATTTTCTCGAAAGGATCTTCCAAGTGCTGTTTGTAAACATGCAGCTAGAGTATCGTCCTGAAGCTAAGCTTAACAAGAAGCTGATTTTGGCAAAAGCACAGGAAAGCAACTGGGATGGTTATGATTTAAGCTTAGGTTGGGCAGACTTTTCGAGCACGGTGCAGATTGTTGTAGTCCCGGGTAGCCATTATAGTATGCTGGAGGGGGATAATGCAAATAAACTGGTGGAAGAATTAAGGAAGATTACCCGTTTGGCGGATGAAGGATTGATCACAAGTAATTGATAACAAGGATATATCTGCTCTACGGTGCCACAGCTTAAGTATCAGCAAAGTATTAAGGTCTTTGCTGATATATTAGTGAAAACATAATTGAACAGGTTTGAAATGTTAACGTATGAATTATCCTAAACTCATATATTTTATAAAATATTATATAGGCAGCTCTTGTGAAATAGGGCGTTAAGTGGTAGCTAACAGCTTGCAAATTTAAGCCGTTGGCAATGTGCAACTAAGAAAATGAACTTATATAGATAAAAAATTTACAAATATGGAGCAGAAGAAAGTGAAAATATTTGCTATCCCCTTTGCAGGTGGTAGCAAGTATTCCTACAGAGCGTTGGAGAACAAACTGCCCTCTCATTTTGATTGGGAAACCATAGAACTACCTGGAAGAGGCACCCGCATGCAGGAGGAACTACTCACAGACATAGAAGCAACAACCGCTTACATTTTCAGGGAAATACAGCACCGGGTGCAGCGTGTAGAATACATGATTTACGGCCACAGCATGGGCACCTTGCTTGGGTACGAATTAGCAAAGAAAATTGTAGAGTCAGGATTAAAGCCGCCTATCTGTTTGTTCCTGACCGGGCATGAAGCACCAAGTCTGCTGAAGTGTAAAAAAATATCCTCCTATGAAAAGAATGCCTTTTGGCAGGAAGTGAAAAAGCTGGGGGGGCTGCCAAACGAAGTGATGGAGAATGAGGAGCTCAGAGACTTTTTTGAGCCTGTGCTTCGCGCTGACTTCAAAACGGTGGAAGGATATAAATACCAGGCGCCGCAACAGCCACTTCCCGTACCTGTTTTCGTGCGGGTTGGAAGCGAAGAGGATATAGTGGAAGAGGAGTTAATGGAGTGGCAAAATGAGACGAGATACAAGTTGGATGTACAGGTTCTACCTGGCGATCACTTCTTCATCTTTAAAAACCCCGACCACCTAATCAGGCATATAGATAAGGCATACACTGTGGCAACCAGTATGCACAAGTACCATGTTGCGTGTTAGCAGCAATACTATATGAGCAGGTGCTATCATATAATGTTTTAGTCTTCTAAAATCCAGGAAGCGGTAAATCGGCGGTTTTTTTTTAACCAAAAAGCTCGTCCAAGTGATGTTCTGTGTCAGAACAGGCAGGGGAAGTCCTTCCTTCTCCTAATTGGATATAGCACAAAGAGATGCACCAATTCTCCGCTGTGTTGGTTGCTGCCATTCACGCACTTAAACTTTATCATAAATATAAATCACTCCATATAGTATTCGGATACCTACACTACCGGAAGGATGAGTAACGAAAGCAAACTATTTAACAGGAACTTCTTCTTACTATGGCAGGGGCAGTTTGTAAGCCAACTGGGGTCACAGGCCTTTGCGATTGCCGTTTTGTTCTGGACAAAGCACCAGACTGATTCAGGAACGTTGGTTGGAGTGGTATTAATGCTTTCGATGTTGCCTCAGGTGCTGTTGAGCGCGATCGGAGGGGCATTTGCTGACCATTACTCAAGAAAAAACATCATTGTAATCTGCGACCTTGTTAGCGGGGCTTTTATGGTGGTGCTGGCTGTCCTGTTTTTCTTTTTCCCGGAGGCAGATACGACCTTATTTATAGGTGTGGTGATTGCATCCATGGTGGTATCTGCCGTAAAGGCTTTTTTCAACCCAGCCGTCATTGCTGCGCTACCAGATATTGTTCCTCCTAAACAGGTTGCAGCGGGCAATTCTTCGCTGCAAATGCTGGTGCAATTATCTTCCCTGGCCGGGTTAGGGCTGGGCGGCATTTTGTTTCGTATTTTAGGTGCGCCGCTGCTGTTTCTAATAAACGGGCTTTCCTTTATCTTTTCCGGGGTTTCAGAATGTTTTATTCAAATTCCCCATTTGCAATCAAATAAAGACAAAGAGACAAAAAAAACAGTAGCTGATTTCAAAAAAGATATTGTTGCAGGAATAAAGTACATTCTACATCATAAGGGCTTGAAATCAACATTTTATGTTTCTGCTCTGCTCAATTTTTTTTTGTCGCCTATCTATGTCATACTCCCTTTTTATGTAGAAGATGTGCTGCAGCTTAAACCAGACTGGTATGGCTATATAGCCGGTATATTCGGGTTCGGTTCCGTTATAGGGTATTTAGTTGTGAGTGTCCTCAGATTCAATGGCTCCACCCGAAAGAATAGTTTAGTTGTGTCCTTTGCCATTAGTACTTTACTTGTCATCGCACTTAGTGCTATAAAAGTACTTGGAGTGGTGATGGTTTTTTTCTGCCTGCTTGGCGTATTCAATGGGTATATCAGTATCATTATTCTTACACAGATTCAGTTGAGCATAAAGTCTGAATTGAGAGGCCGGGTTATGGGAAGCCTGATGACATTAACAGGAGCGATAGTGCCGCTGTCTCTTGCTGCTTCAGGTATAATACTGGATCTTTTAAATCAGGATGCTCAGATTATGCTTTTGGTTTGTGGGGGGCTGTTAGCTTGTCTAACCCTTATGATCATCCTGAATAAGAACTTCCGGGCGTTTATAGCTGCTGATCCGGCAGAAGAGCCAGAAGTTGGAGATGTTATCCTCAATAAAGAGGTGGTTATAGTAGCCGGAGAATTGTAGAAGGCCACACAAAGGCGCTTTTCTCACTTCCCCTGTTAGCTATTCCGGTGATACTGTCCCCTTGAGATAGGTTTTGTTTTATGGCGTTCGATGGACTGACAAGTTTACTTTTTTTCCCTCAGACTTTCACCTTTGAGCTTGATTCTGTACGTGAAGTGTACAAGGCTGTCGAGAGTGGCATCGGCTGTGGTTTCCATCGTACCAGTTGGCCACGGGCAGCTGGCTGGCAATATTAGTGGAAGCCTTGGCATGGCGCTCCTCGATTCTCGCCATCAAATCCATGCGCTGCTGCTGTTCCAGGTCCGTCAGTCTGAAGTCATCGAGTATGAGCAGGTCCGTTTTTGAGTGCCGCTCCAGGAACTAGTAGATGTGCCGCCCAGGCGGGACATCATGGTGCGCAGCAAAAGCTTTTGCACGTTGGAAAATGGAATTGCAATGTTTTACTGGAGACTTTTCAGGCAGCCATTGGCTTGGTTGTACAACAGGCCTTTATGTTGGCAAGAAGTCAGGTAGCCCAGTGCTGGATGTCTTCTTTTTCGGTTGTAGAAGCTCCTTTTGTAGCCGCTTTATCTCCCTTTGCTCGTCACTCTGCCCTTCTGTGGAACGAACTGGCGGGCTGTCCTTCTGCCGCCATTTGCTCAGCCGGCCGGGGTTATCCCCAACTCGTCGGCCACTTCTTTTACCGTACCCCTCACGTAGGAGAGGTCGATAGCCATCTGCTTCCAGGAGGCGCCGAATACTCGTCTTTCCAAGATAGTCAAATTTGATGCTTTCATAAATCTGCCTGTTCAAAGCCTCCAGTCTAATGTAGCAAGTTCAGATAGTGTAAGCTTGCCATGCTCTTTGAATAGTGCATGCGTAAGAATTATTCGAGATTAGTATACGAGGGGCCCTATCCCAAGAAGAGGCATCCCGGCCTCGAGAGCTAAGCCAGACAAAATGAAACTGTAGGTTAATTCCGCGGGGTGAATAAATACAACGGCAGCTTAGGCTAAATCACATCCTGATTAGATACCCCTATATAGTTTTAACATAAAATTTAAAAGTGGTACTAATCAAACACAACCGACTGCATCACTATTTCCGGAGCAGTTGTGTCAGTGGCCAGATAGGATATATGGGTGTGGCTTAGCTCAAGTTGAAACAAGTACAGTACTTTATCGTCCCAAAGGGCCTTCCCGTTCGCAATATATATCTGCTTCAAAGGTATACTTAAACCTTCGCCAAAAGCCTTAACAGTTGCCTCTTTTTGCGCCCAGAGGGTGTAAAAAGCATTCAGGCTGTTTACTGATGTGGTTATTCTATCCCATTCTTCCATTGTAAACTGGCTTTTGAAGTCGGTCAATACAGTAGGTCTTATCTCTTCAACATCGATGCCTACTTTGCATGTTTTACTGATGGCACAAAGAGTATATTCCCCAGAATGGGCAATGTTGAAATCAAAATCCTCATTAAAATAGGGCCTTTGGTAGCTGGTGTATTTTAGTTCAGTCAGCTTATATTCACTTAATTCCAGAAAATCGAGTCCTTTGAGCAGTAAAAGTTTTCCGAACAAACTTCTTTCGGCGTCCTTTCTGTCCCGGAACTTTAAAATCTGTTTTTGTAAAGGCACAGGTAACCTGGTAAGGTAATAATTGAAGCAGGGGTGCAGAAAAGAAGCTTTATAGTAAAAAATATAAACCATAAATAACTAAAGGAAACAAACGTCAGATTTCAGTGATCAAGAATTTCATAAAATACGCATCTTCGTTTTCATACTATGTTTTAATAGGAATTCTATTATGGTTGGCGTAGTCATAGATATTTTTCCTGAATGTAGGATCTATAAAAAGTCAATCCTAACCAACTAACGACAGTCCCTCTCTTCATGCAAAATGGTAAAGCAATGGCTTTTTGGAATTGCAACAGTTAACTGGAGGCATTATTTTTTACCAGCCAGCAAACCCGTTGAAGCTACCAGGAAAGCACCCACACAAAGCGAAGCCACCTCGGCACCACCATGATACTGCGCCACGATCCAGGGAACCAGGGACTGGGTTGCAGCCACCGCGTTTGCCATCCCACCCGCCAGTGCAGGTATAATCACCAGATCCGTTTGCAGCACATCTTTCAGTTCTTTGTCAGCATGCACTGTAAAAAGACCATCATTAAGTTTTATCTCTCTCTTGTACCCCACAAGCTGCACATGCCCACAAACTGCACATGAAAGAGCGGCTCTTTGCCTGCTACAGCCAAAAACTGGTTAACCGCGGCGAACAGGTAACGCGGGTCCGCAATGGCCTGCATCACCGACGTTTCGGGTACTAAGACGGAAACATTTTTTATATAGCCAATATACGGAATTTCTGTCGCAAAAGGACCTTCCTTTGTCGCTTTTGCACAGCCTCTCTGTCAGCTAATCCTGCTAAGTTTGTGATGTTGGTACTGGAGATGATAGAATTGGAAATCAAATCAATGCCAAAAGTAAAACCGAATTTAAACGATTTTAAAATATACATAAAACGATGAAAAAGGAGACTATGAACAGAACAGCGATTACCGTTGAAGCAACCATTAATGCGCCTGTAGAAAAAGTATGGAAATGCTGGAATGAACCGCAGCACATCACTAACTGGGCCTTCGCTTCGGATGAATGGCATGCACCTTATGCTGAAAACGACTTACGTGAAGAGGGAAAGTTTAAAACCACGATGGCGGCCAAAGATGGAAGTATGCGCTTTGATTTCGAAGGAGTTTATACTTCCCTGAAAAACCAGGAATTGATCGAATATACCATACTTGACGGTAGGAAAGTAAGCATCTCTTTTGCCGGCAATGGAAACGCCACGAAGATTGTCGAGACGTTTGAAGCAGAGGAGTCACATCCGGTGGAATTGCAGCAGAGCGGCTGGCAGGCTATCCTGGATAACTTTAAAAAGTATGTGGAAGCAAACCAGTAACATAAGCAGGTAAAACAATGAAAGAGCAACAGATTACGCCGTGTTTATGGTTTAACGATAATGCTGAAGAGGCCATGCAGTTTTATATCTCTGTTTTCAAGAATTCTAAAGCAGGGAAGGTTTCTTACTACGGTGAAGGTGCTCCCTTACCGAAAGGCACTGTTTTGGCTGCAAACTTTGAGCTAAACGGCCAGGAGTTTATGGCACTGAATGGTGGCCCGCATTTCACATTTTCGCCCGCTATTTCCTTTGTGATTAATTGCCAGACACAGGGCGAAATTGATGATTACTGGGAGAAGCTTTCGGCAGATCCGGCACATGAGCAATGCGGTTGGCTGCAGGATAAGTTTGGTGTGTCGTGGCAGGTTGTGCCGGCTATACTTGGTACACTGATGGGGTCACCGGACCAGGAGAAGTCCGCACGCGTAATGCAGGCCCTCCTGCAGATGAAGAAGTTAGTTATTGCAGATCTGATCAATGCATTTGAGAACGATGAGCATCAACTCATACCTGACCTTCAGCGGTAATTGCCGCGAAGCCATGACTTTTTACCAGCAATGCCTGGGCGGCGAACTCTCTTTCCAGGCGGTGGGAGAGTCGCCGATGGCCGCGCAGATGCCCGCCCAGATGATGAACTGCATCATCCATGCTACCTTAACAAAGCAAAGTCTTGTGCTGATGGGCTCAGATATGGTGAGTGAGAGCGGTTTGTTAAAAGGAAATTCGGTTTCTATGATGCTTCACTGTAACACCGAAGAGGATACAAGAGCAGTATATGTGAACTTATCAAAAGGGGGTAAGCAGACGCATCCGTTGGAACATACGCATTGGGGAGCTTAATTTGGAAATCTGACTGATAAGTTTAGTAACCACTGGCTGTTACATTGCCAGGATAACAATCAGCATATAACCATTTAGCAGGAGCCAGAAGAAGGGATCATAATCATAAGCTTAAAGATAGGTAGTGTTTGAATGGTGTGGCGATTCTCCTGCCTAACCCGTTTTCTTTCTCTATGTAACTATATAAAAGCGCTCCAGTGAATGGAGACATTCTCCATATCCCTGGTACCTGTTGGAAGCCAGCTCTTTATTGGGTCTGATAAAATCAGTAACTTAGCCGAATCGCAAACCTAATCCCACACATATGAAAAAAACATATTTGCTACTCGCGGCTTCGCTAATGCTGACTTTTACTGCCTGTAACTCTAATCAGCAAAATCAGGAAGCCGACGGCCAGAACGCTACAGCGATGCAGGATTCTGCCGCCACAACAAATGACGCCCCTATGCCTGCAGGGGAGGTAATGAGCA
>Ga0210040_10007989_pt1 | contig 12657 bp, 9 predicted proteins | sample CryGeyCG12114_NA_FD_185462 | JGI IMG/M metagenome (GOLD analysis project Ga0210040, IMG submission 185462) | Groundwater microbial communities from aquifer - Crystal Geyser CG19_WC_8/21/14_NA (SPAdes) (version 2) | ecosystem: Environmental > Aquatic > Deep subsurface > Groundwater | place: USA... | reverse complement strand
GGGATCAGCAGCGTCAGCCTGCTCGCCGCCCGGCACGCGATCGCCCTGAACCGGGTCGGGCAGCCCGTGCACATCACGACCGGACGCCGCCTGCTCGCCGAGTACGACGAAGCGCTCGGCGACGTCGTCGTCATGCTCGACGGCGACCTCGCCTGCGCCGGTCTGGTCGACGCCCACCCCGACCTCGAGATCTTCTGGGGCGCTCAGCTCGGGCTGGCCGACGAGGCGCTCGTCCGCGGTCGGCTGGCCGACGTGCTGCCGGAGATCCGCGCCCGACGCGACGCTGTACGGGGTGCCCGCGGATGGGTCATGGACACCTACCTGCTGCGGCCCGGGCGCTGAGGCTCCCCCTCTGGTCCGTGGTGCCCGGACGAACCGAACAGGCTCAGAGGCCGGCGAAGAAGGCCGTCGCCCGGTCGACGAGCAGGTCGGTCGCCGCCTCGTCGTGGTCCGCGTGGCCCCGCTCGGTGAAGAGGTGCGTGGCGCCCGGGTAGAGGAACAGCTCCGCGTCGGGCACGGTCTCGACGACCGTGCGCGCCGCGTCGAGGTCGCCCTCCTCGAGCAGGGGGTCGCCCTCCATCAGGTGCATCTGCACCGGCACGCCAGCCGGCCAGGGTGCCCCGACCTCGCTCGGGTCGACCGTCGCGCTGATGAGGAGAGCTGCCCGGGCCCCGAGCCGGGTCTGCGTCAGCAGCTGCGCGGGCAGCGCCCCGAGGGAGACCCCGACGTAGGCGAGCTCGCGCGGCAGCTCCTCGGCGACGAGCCGGCCACGTTCCACGATCGTGTCGAAGCCGACCTCCTCCGCGTACGCGCGGCCCTCCTCGCGGGCGCCGAAGACCCGGCCGTCGAAGAGGTCGGGCAGGTGGACGCTGTGCCCGGCGGCCCGGAAGCGCTCAGCCAGCGACTCCATGGCGGTCGTGCGACCGAGCACGTGGTGGAACAGCAGGATCTCGGCCATCAGGGCCTCCTCGTGGTTCGTCGGGCGCGTGCCGGGCGCGGTGGGGCAGGCGTCAGCCGTGGCCCAGCATGCGCTGGACCTCGACGACGAGGACCACGCGTTCCGGGTTGACCCGCGGCTCGCGGTAGCGGCCGGCGTACCGGGCGACCGCGTCGGCCACGGACTCCGGGTCGCGCTCGACGTGGACCGGGCCGAGAAGCGTGAGCCAGCGGCGACCGTCCACCTGGCAGAGCGCCGCGACCGCGCCGGGCCGGGCGGCGAGCCTCGCCTTGACCGAGCCGCCGCCGGTGATGACCCGCGCCAGCCGGGTCTCGGCCTCGTAGGTGAACCCGACGGGCACGACGTGCGGGGTCCCGTCAGCCCGGACGTTGGTGAGCGTGGCCAGGTGGCGCTCGGTCAGGAACGTCAGCGTCTCTGCGTCGAGCGCATCGAGGTCGAGGCTCACGACGATTGCCCTGAATGCGGGTCGCTCGATCGCCCCGGGGCCCTCGGGCCACGCTCAGCGCGTGGGCTGGACGGCATCGAGGGAGCCGCTTTCAGGGGCGCGTTCACGAGACCCGGTCCTCGAGGTCGCCCTCGACGTCGAGGTACACCTGCTGCATCCGGTCCATGAGCTCGGGGTCCGGCTCGGACCACAGGCCGCGGTCGGCCGCCTCGGTGAACTTCTCCACCATGGCGTGCAGCGCCCAGGGGTTGGCGTGGCGCAGGAAGTCCTGGTTCTCCTTGTCGAGCACGTACGTCTCGGCCAGCGTCGCGTACATCCAGTCCGGGACCACGCCGGCCGTGGCGTCGAAGCCGAACAGGTAGTCGACCGTCGCCGCCAGCTCGAACGCGCCCTTGTAGCCGTGCTTGCGCATCCCCGCGATCCAGCGCGGGTTGACGACGCGCGAGCGGAACACCCGCGCCGTCTCCTCGGTCAGCGTCCGGGTCCGGATCGCGTCCGGGGTGGTGCTGTCCCCCACGTACGCCTTCGGGTCCGCCCCCGTCAGCGCGCGAACGGTCGCGACCATGCCGCCGTGGTACTGGAAGTAGTCGTCGGAGTCGGCGATGTCGTGCTCGCGGGTGTCGATGTTCTTGGCCGCCACCGAGATCCGGCGGTAGGTCGACTCCATGTCCTCGCGCGCGCTCACGCCGTCGAGGTCGCGCCCGTACGCGAACCCGCCCCAGGCCGTGTAGACCTCGGCGAGGTCGGAGTCGTCGCGCCAGTTCCCGGACTCGATGACCTGCAGGATCCCGGCGCCGTACGAGCCGGGCTTGGAGCCGAAGATCCGCGTCGTCGCGCGCCGCTCGTCGCCGTGCAGCTCGCGGTCGGCGTCGGCGTGGCGGCGTACGTAGTTGTCCTCGTGCGCCTCGTCGAGACCGGCCACCAGGCGTACGGCGTCGTCGAGCATCGCGACCACGTGCGGGAACGCGTCGCGGAAGAAGCCCGAGATCCGCACGACCACGTCGATGCGGGGCCGGCCGAGCTCGGCGAGCGGCATCGGCTCCAGCCCGACGACGCGCCGCGAGGCCTCGTCCCAGGTCGGGAGCACGCCGAGCAGGGCGAGGACCTCGGCGATGTCGTCGCCGGAGGTGCGCATGGCCGAGGTGCCCCAGACCGACAGGCCGACCGACGCCGGGTACTCCCCGGTCTCGTCCAGGTAGCGCTGCAGCAGCGACTCCGCCATCGCCTGACCGGTCGTCCAGGCCAGCCGGGACGGCACGGCCTTGGGGTCGACGGAGTAGAAGTTCCGGCCCGTGGGGAGGGTGTTCACCAGCCCGCGCAGCGGCGAGCCCGACGGTCCGGCCGGGACGTAGCCGCCGGCCAGCGCGTGCAGCGTGTTCGTCATCTCGTCGGTCGTCCGCGCCAGCCGCGGCACGACCTCGCGGCAGGCGAAGGCGAGCGACGCCGCGACGCCCTCGGCGCCGGGGTGGTCCGACCCGAGCTGCTCGGCGACGATCCCCGGCACACAGCTCTCGTCCCAGCCGCTCTCGGCGAGCGCCTCGACCAGCGCCCGCGCCTGCTCCTCCGCGGCGTCGGCCTCGGCCGTGCTGGACTCGTTCTCCTTCAGCCCGAGCGCGACCCGCAGGCCCGGGATGCCGTTGACCTGGTTGGCGAACACCTGGTTGGCGCGCAGCACGGCGAGCACGAGGTTGACCAGGTTGTCGCCCACCGGCGGCTGGCCGAGCACGTGCAGCCCGTCGCGGATCTGCACGTCCTTGATCTCGCACAGCCAGCCGTCGACGTGCAGCACGAAGTCGTCGAACACCTCGTCGTCGGGCTTGTCGTCCAGCCCGAGGTCGTGGTGCATCTCGGCCGCCTGGACGAGGGTCCAGATCTCGCCCCGCAGGGCGGGGGCCTTGGCCGGGTCCATCGCCGACACGGTCGCGTACTCGTCCAGCAGCTGCTCCAGCCGGGCGATGTCGCCGTACGCCTCCGCGCGCGCCATCGGCGGCACGAGGTGGTCGATGACCGTGGCGTGCGCGCGGCGCTTGGCCTGCGTGCCCTCACCCGGGTCGTTCACCAGGAACGGGTAGATCAGCGGCATCGAGCCGAGCGCCGCGTCGGTGCCGCAGGAGGCGGACATGCCGAGGTTCTTGCCCGGGAGCCACTCGAGGTTGCCGTGCTTGCCGACGTGCACGACCGCGTGCGCACCGAACTCGCGCTCGACCCAACGGTAAACGGCGAGGTAGTGGTGCGTGGGGGCCATGTCGGGGTCGTGGTAGATCGCGATCGGGTTCTCGCCGAAGCCGCGCGGCGGCTGCACGAGGATGACCACGTTCCCGGCCTGGAGCGTGGCGGCGACGATCTCGCCCGCGGGGTCCTGCGTCCGGTCCACGAACAGCTCCCCCGGGGCCTCGCCCCAGGTCTGGGTGACGTGCTCGACGAGGTCGGCGGGCAGGTCCGCGAGCCAGGTCTTGTACGCGGCGGCCGGGATCCGGACGCGCTGGCCGGCGACCTGGTCGCTGGTCAGCCACTCGGGGTCCTGCCCGCCGGCGTCGATGAGGGCGTGGATCAGCGCGTTCCCGGCGGTGGTGTCGGGTTCCTCGCCCTCCACCTCGGGCAGCGGTGCGGTGCCCGGGATCTCGCCCGGCTCGCCGAGGTCGTAGCCCTCCTCGCGCAGCGCGCGCAGCAGGCGGATGACGGAGACCGGCGTGTCGAGGCCGACCGCGTTCCCGATGCGCGAGTGCTTGGTCGGGTAGGCCGACAGGACGACGGCGATCTTGCGCTCGCTCGGCGGGATGTGGCGCAGCCGCGCGTGGTTCACCGCGAGCGACGCGACCCGGGCGCAGCGCTCGAGGTCGGGGACGTAGTGCGGCAGCCCGTCGGCGTCGACCTCCTTGAAGGAGAACGGCACGGTGATGATCCGCCCGTCGAACTCGGGCACCGCCACCTGCGTCGCCACGTCGAGCGGCGACAGGCCCTCGTCGGACTCGGCCCAGTCGCTGCGGCTCGTGGTCAGGCACAGCCCCTGCAGGATCGGGACGTCAAGACCCGCCAGCTTGCGGACGTCCCAGCCCTCGTCCTCGCCGCCGGCCGACGCGTTCGCGGGGCGGGTGCCGCCCGCGGCCAGGACCGTGGTGATGAGGGTGTCGTACGTCCCCAGGTGCTCGATCAGGTCGTCCGGCGCGTCGCGCAGGGAGGCGGCGAAGACCGGGACGCCCACCCCGCCCGCGTCGTCGATGGCGTCGGCGAGCGCGCTGACGTACGCCGTGTTCCCGGCCGTGAACTGCGCCCGGTAGAAGAGGATCGCAACGCGCGGGCGTACGGGGAGAACGTCCCCTGAGCTTGTCGAAGGGCCTCGAAGAGGTTGGCTCTCCCCTCGGCCAGGTAGGACGTCAACCCCTGCGGGGCCCTTCGACCGGCTCAGGGGACGTTCTTCGAGGGCCGGTCGCGGAAGGGCCCCCCACTGCGGCTGCTCGACCGGGGGCTCGAAGCCCTCGCCGGTGAGCAGGACGGTGTCGGAGAGGAACGCGTGCAGCTGCCGCAGGTTCTCCGGGCCGCCCTGCGCGAGGTAGCGGTGGGCGTCGGCACAGATGCCGATCGGGACGGTCGACTGCTCCATCAGCGCGGCGTCGGGCGCCTGCTCGCCCCCGAGCACGACCATCGGCTTGCCGAGCGACCGGATCCGGTCGAACCCGCCGCACAGGTCTCGGGGCGAGCCCAGGACACGGGCGACGATCAGGTCGGCCGCCTCGAAGGCCGCTGCCATCTCCTGGTGGGCGGGCCGCCCCGGGTTGGCGACCACGTAGTCGGCGCCGCTCGCGCGGGCCGTCAGCAGGTCGGTGTCAGAGGTGGAGAGCAGGACGATCCGGGGCACTTCAGGCTCCTCGCCGGAGGTCCGCGCCTCCAGGCAGTAGGGAAAGGTCGCGACGCCGGTCAGTCTCTGACTCACCCCGTACGCAGACGCGGGCTCACAGTGGCGGGACCGTCCCGGAGTCTCACCGGGTTCCTGGGTCCGAGGTCGTCCCGGCAGCCTACGGGGTCGACGCCCGCCCATCTTCTGTGCGGCTGACCACCTGTTGGGGGTCCGGCGTCAGAAGTTCTGCGCCGCCGACCGCGTGGCGGACGCACCCTTCTCAGCCGGTGCGTCATCCATGTCGTTGCGGGTCGCCGTACCGACTTGAACGATGCCGTCGGTGTCCGCCGCCGTGCCGGGTGGAGCTCGGGTCGCCCGTCCCCGTCGAAGTCGTACGGCGCCGCCGCCGGCCGCGCAGCCTGCGCCGAGACACCGACGAGGGCCAGCGGGCCGGCGAGCCCGAGCGCGAGAGCCGCGAGCGCGACCGGCGAGAAGGCACGGAGACGCCTCATCGTCCGAGCACCTCGCCGAAGGACGCGTCAGCGCGGTTGTCGTAGCTGTTGTCGATGGTGGACAGCCCGTACGCGCGGCTCTCGACCGTGGTGAAGCCCGAGCCCGACGCGAGCAACGTCGTCACCCGGCCGCCGTCGTCGTCCTCGCCCGGGGCGCCGACGGTCAGGTCGGCCCGGCCGTCGCCGTCCCGGTCGACCAGCGTGACCGAGGCGCCGAAGCCGTCACTGCCCTCAGAGCCGCCGGGCACGCCAGGGGTGTCCTGGTCGTACGCGGTGTTGCCGCGGGTAGCCAGGCCGATCGCGCCGCCGTGGACGACGAACACCCGGCCAGCGCCCCTCTCGTCGCCCACGTCCTCCGTCGGCGCCCCGACGACCAGGTCGGCGTAGCCGTCGCCGTCCACGTTCCCGATCGCGAGCGCTGCGCCGAAGTGGTCGATGGAGTCACCGGTCCCCGGCAGGCCGGCGTCGCGCTGGTCGAACCTCGTCGCCGACCCCGTCGTGGCCGGGCCCGTCCCCTGGAGCCGGACCACCTGCAGGCTGCCCGGGTCGGTGTCGTCGTCGGTCGAGGGAACGCCGACCACGATCTCCGGCCGGACGTCGCCCTGCACGTTCCCGACGACCACGGGTCCGGCGGACTGCAGGTCGCCGTCGTGCAGGAGCCGACGGCAGGACCTGGGGCCGGCGGTCGTGCCGGGGCAGTACGACAGCGACCCGCGGTGGGCCGCACCCTCGCTGTTGGTCCCCTCGGAGACGACGACGAGGTCCAGACGCCCGTCGGCGTCGACGTCGGCGACGGTGAGCGCCGAGCCGAAGCGGTGGTCCCAGTTCTCGGCGGCCCGGTTGCCCTGGAGCAGCGTGCTGCCGCTGGTCTTGACGCCCTTCCTGCTGCCGTGCAGGACGGTGACCGTGCCGCTGGGCGGGTTGTCGTCGGTGACGGAGTCGTCGAGCAGGTCGTCCACCGCACCGACCGCGAGGTCGGGGTAGCCGTCCCCGTCGAGATCACCGGCGGCCAGCGCGCCGCCGAACTCTGCGTACCGGTGCTTCCCGGACGGCTCCGTGATCTGCGAGGACCGGGCTCCGCCCAGGCCCTTCGCGGTCCCGTAGAGGATCGTCACCGCACCTTCGCCGGCATCCTTCTTGGAGTCCTCACCGGGGCTGCCGACGGCGAGGTCCGCGAAACCGTCGGCGTCGAAGTCGGCGCTGGCCACCGCGGAGCCGAAGTAGTCGTACGGCTCGGACGCGCCGACGACCTTCGAGGTCGACTGGGTGATGATGCGGGCACCGGACGGGTACGCACCGTCCGACCCGGGGACGACGACCAGGCCGCCGGTCGCCGTGACCGACCCCCGGTTCAGCTGCGGAGCCCCGATCACCAGGTCCGGGTGCCCGTCGCCGTCGAAGTCGTACGGCTTCGCCGCGGTCGCCGCGTGGGCAGGCACCGCCGTCAGAGCGAGGGGCACCGCCAACCCTGCGAGCGCCGCCCACGACCAGCCCCGGATCCGTGTCATCCCTGCTCCTCCACCCTGTGCTGCGAGACCGCTCATGCTCGCCGGGGTCGACGCTCGCGTCGATGGGGAGAACTCCCCTCGCCGAGGACAGCGCAGGGCGAGGCACGATCGGGGGGTGGAGGAGACGGTCGACGTCGTCGTGGTCGGGGCGGGCCTGTCGGGCATCGGGGCGGCGTGCCACCTCCGGCGCGAGTGCCCGGACGAGTCGGTCCTCGTGCTCGAGGCCAGGGACTCCCCGGGCGGGACCTGGGACCTGTTCCGCTACCCGGGGGTCCGCTCGGACTCCGACATGTACACGCTCGCCTACGACTTCGCTCCGTGGCGCAGCCCACGGGCGATCGTCGACGGCGCGGAGATCCTGACCTACCTCCAGGAGACGGCCCGGGCGTACGGGGTCGACCGACGGGTGCGGACCGGCCACCGGGTGGTCCGGGCCGCGTGGTCCAGCGTCGACGCGCGCTGGCGGGTGACGGTCGAGCACGACGGGGCGGAGACCGAGGTCGTGTGCCGCTTCCTCTGGCTGTGCACCGGCTACTACCGCTACGACGGCGGGTACGCGCCGGAGCTGCCGGGTCAGGACGCGTTCGGCGGGCGGCTGGTCGACCCGCAGCACTGGCCCGCCGACCTCGACGTGACCGGCGCCGACGTCGTGGTGCTCGGCAGCGGGGCGACGGCGGTGACCCTCGTGCCCGCGCTGGCCGCCCGCGGCGCACGCGTCACCATGCTGCAGCGCTCGCCGTCGTACGTCGCCGCCGTGCCCCGCGAGGACGCGCTCGTCCGGCGGCTGTCCGGCCGGGTCCCGGACCGGGCGCTGACGGCGGTCGCCCGGACCCGTCACCTGGTGGCCCAGCTGGGCACGGTGGCGCTCAGCCGACGCCGTCCCGCCCTCGTCCGCCGCGCGCTCCTGCGCGCGGCCGCGCGGCGCCTGCCCCCGGGCTACGACGTCGGCACCCACTTCTCGCCGCGCTACGACCCCTGGGACCAGCGGCTGTGCGTGAGCCCGGACGGGGACCTCTTCGCCGCCCTCTCCCAGGGTCGGGCCGAGGTGGTCACCGGCACGGTCGAGGCGCTCACGCCCGCCGGGGTCCGGCTCACCTCGGGCGTCGAGCTGCGCGCCGACGTCCTGGTCCGGGCCACCGGGCTGGAGATGCTCGCCCTCGGCGACGTCGCGATCTCCGTCGACGGCCGGCCGGTCGCCGTGGGTGGGGCGCTCGCGTACCGCGGCGCCATGCTCGACGGCGTGCCCAACCTGGCGTTCACCCTCGGCTACGCCCGGGCCTCCTGGACCCTGCGCGCCGACCTCGTCGCGCACTGGGTGACCCGGCTGCTGCGCCGGTTGCGGCGCGAGGGGCACGCGGTCGTGACGCCGGGACCGGCCCCGGCGGGTGCGGCCAACCAGCACCGCCCCCTCCTCGACCTGTCGGCCGGCTACGTCCGGCGGGGCCGCGGCCGGCTGCCCGAGCAGGGGGTGCGGGGTCCGTGGCGCTCGCCGTCGGACCACCTGCGTGCCACCGTCGCGTTCCGGTGGGGGCGCCAGACCGCAGGCCTGCGGTTCACGCGCGAGCCCGTCGGCCGGGACGGGCGGGACGCGCGGTGAGGCCGTACGTCTTCGGCGGCGGCACGGCGGTGGTGACGGGGGCCGGCAGCGGCATCGGCGAGGCGCTGACGTACGGGCTCGCCGACCGGGGCAGCCACCTCGTCCTGGTCGACCAGCACGCCGACCGGCTCGACCGGGTCGCGCCGGCGGTCCGGCAGCGGCACCCCGGCCTCCACGTCGAGACGGTCGTCGCCGACCTCGGCGACCACGACGCCACCGTCGAGCTGGGGCTGCGGCTCGCCGCCGAGCACCCCGAGACCACGCTGCTGGTGAACAACGCCGGCACGAGCGTGGGCGGGGAGCTCTCCGAGCTGACGCTGGCCGAGCTCGACCGGGTGCTCGAGGTCGACCTGCGTGCGGTGATCTCGCTGACCCACGGCCTGCTGCCGGTCCTGCTCGCCCACCCCGGCTCGCACGTGGTGGTCGTGTCGAGCATCTTCGGGATCTTCGCCGCTCCCGGCCAGGTCCCCTACGTCACCGCGAAGTTCGGGGTCCGCGGCTTCGCGGAGGCGCTGCGCCACGAGCTGGCCGGCCGGGTCGGGGTCACCGTGGTCCATCCCGGCGGGGTCGCCACCCGGATCGCGGCGGACACCCCGGTGGCCGCCGGGACCGACGGGGTCGCGTTCGACCTCACCCGGGCCCGGGTGGCCGGGCTGCTCAGGATCCCGCCGGCGAGCGCCGCGGAGGCGATCCTGCGCGGCGTCGGCCGTCGGCGGGGCCGGGTCCTGATCGGCTGGCTGAGCGCGCGGCTCCCGGACCTGCTGGTCCGTGCGCTGCCGGGTGCGTACGGAGGCGTGGTCGGGGTGCTCGCGGGCACCCGGTTCGATCCTCGTGTCGCGCGCGACCGATCTCGGTTGACCCTCCGCCGCAGGGGTAGGGCCTAGAAGAACGGTCAACCACAGGAGGCAGAACATGCGTGCGCTCGTCTACCACGGTCCCCAGCAGGTCTCGGTCGAAGAAGTCCCGGACGCCACGATCGAGCGTCCGACCGACGCTCTCGTCAAGATCAGCGCCACCAACATCTGCGGCAGCGACCTGCACATGTACGAGGGGCGGACCAGCGTCGAGGAGGGCAAGATCCTCGGCCACGAGAACATGGGCCAGGTCGTCGAGGTCGGCTCGGCCGTCGACAAGGTCAAGGTCGGCGACTGGGTCGTGCTGCCGTTCAACATCGGCTGCGGCTTCTGCAAGAACTGCGAGCACGGGTACACCGGCTTCTGCCTGACCGCCAACCCCGGCAACGCCGGCGCGGCCTACGGGTACGCCGACATGGGTCCCTACAGCGGCGGCCAGGCCGAGCTGCTCCGCGTGCCGTGGGCGGACTGGAACGCGCTGGTCCTGCCCGAGGACGCGCAGGAGAAGCAGAACGACTACGTCATGCTCTCCGACATCCTGCCCACCGGGTGGCACGGCACCGAGCTCGCCGGCGTCGGCGCCGGTGACTCCGTCGTGATCTACGGCGCGGGCCCCGTCGGCCTGATGGCGGCCATGTCCGCCCAGGTCAAGGGCGCCGACCAGGTCTTCGTCGTCGACCACCAGCCCGACCGGCTCGCCCTCGCCGCGAAGCTCGGGGCGACCCCCGTCGACGACTCGTCGGGCGACGCGGTCGACCAGGTCCTCGAGGCCACCGGCGGTCAGGGTGCGGACAAGGGCGTGGAGGCCGTCGGCTTCCAGGCCCACGACCACCAGGGCCAGGAAGCACCCGGCATCACCATCAACAGCCTGGTCGCGGCGGTGCGCCCGACCGGCCGGATCGGCGTCGTCGGCGTCTTCGTGCCCGAGGACCCGCACGCCACGGACAGCCTCGCCCAGAAGGGCCGGTTCGCCTTCGACTTCGGCACGTTCTTCTTCAAGGGCCAGGCGATGGGGACGGGCCAGGCGAACGTCAAGGAGTACAACCGGGCGCTGCGCAACCTGATCCACGCCGGCAAGATCAACCCGGGCCAGATCGTGTCGCAGGAGCTGAGCCTGGACGACGCGGTCGAGGGCTACAAGAACTTCGACGACCGGCTCGGCGGCTGGACCAAGGTCGTCCTGCACCCCTGACCGCAGACCCGGCAGCCACCGATCCAGCACCCGTACCCGCGACGAACGGAAGAGCATGAACATCCTCCACCCCACCAGGGACGCCAACCTCGAGGCGCAGACCGCCTTCGGGGCGGCGGCCAACTCCGGGAACTTCGACGCCTTCACCGACCTCGTCGCCCCGGACTCGGTCGACCACGACCCCGCTCCCGGCCAGGTCCCGGGCCCCCAGGGCTACGCCGCCATGTTCGGCGAGCTGCGGGAGGCGTTCCCGGACATGCACATCGAGGTCGACCACCTCGTGGTCGACGACGACAACGTCGCGTTCGCGTACACGTTCAGCGGCACGCACACCGGCGAGTTCCAGGGCCACGCCCCGACGGGGAAGAGCTTCTCGATCCGCGGCCTGCAGATCAGCCGGTTCGAGGACGGGCGCATGGTCGAGCGCTGGGGCCAGAGCGACCAGCTCGGCATCCTCACCCAGCTCGGCCTCGTCTGACCTCTCCCGCAAACCCGGGCAACGGGGTGGATCCGGCACCGTCACGGTGCCGGATCCACCCCGTTCTCGTCCCCGCGGGGCCGTCCTCCGGTCAGCCGTGCTCGGCGTACGAGCCGGACGTGACGTCGTCGACCAGGGTCGGGCCCTGCGGCGACCAGCCCAGCCCGGTGGCCCTGGGGCTGACCGAGAACTGCTGGTCCAGCAGCAGCGCGTCGGCGAACGCCTCGCCGAGACGCGCGCGGGTCTGCTCGGTCGGCTCGCCGACCACGTCCGCGCCGGTCGCCTCGCCGAGGTCGCGGACCGTCGGGTTCTCGTCGGTCACGCCCAGGACCCGGCCCAGGGCCCGGCCGCTCTCGAGCACCGCGACGTAGAGCGCGGCCAGGTCGTCGACGTGCACGACGCCCCAGTGCTGGGTCCCGTCGCCCACCAGGACCAGCCGCCCGGAACCGTCCCGAGGGGCGTCGACGATCAGGTTCGGCAGCCCCCCGCCGTGGCCGTAGACGACAGCGGGCACCACGATGGAGGCGACCAGGTCGGAGTCGAGCACGTCGGCCTCGACAGCCGGGCGCCACGCCGTCAGGGCGGGCGGGTTCAACGGGCTGTCCTCGTCCAGGCCCTCGCCGCTGCCGTAGATCCACAGCCCGCTCGTGTGCACGTACGGCTTGGCGGTCCCGGCGAACGCGTCGACGGCCGCCGCCACCACGGCCCGGTCGAAGGCGGGGCTCGAGGCGTCGCCCGGCGAGGCGGTGTGGATCGCGCCGTCGACCTCGCGGAGCTGACCGGCGAGCCACGCGCGATCGGTCAGGTCGCCCAGCACGGCGGTCGCGCCCGCCGCGGTGACCCGCTCGGCTGCCTGCTCGCTGCGGACCACCGCCGTCACGGAGTGCCCAGCCTTGCGGAGCTCGCTGAGCACGACGGCGCCGATGTAGCCGGATGCCCCGGTGAGAAGTACGTCCATACGAACGATCCTCACCCCTGCCGCCGCAGCCTGCGCACCTGGGTGGCCAGGTGGGACCGCGCCCGACGCTGCCCGCCGCGCTCCGCGATCGCCTCCTCGAGCGAGGCCAGCACCCGGCGTACGCGGTCCGCGTCGGCCGGCCAGGCCCGGCGCCCGCACTCCTCGAGCCACTCCGCGGCCCCGCGGTGGCCACGGTCGCCGTTGCAGCGCCGACAGGCCGCGACCTCGTTCTCCAGCCAGGACGGCCCGCCCTTGACCCGCGGCACGAGGTGGTCGGTGCTCGGGGCCACCTGGTGGGTGAAGCCCCGGCCGCACCACAC
>Ga0210040_10007988_pt1 | contig 12657 bp, 8 predicted proteins | sample CryGeyCG12114_NA_FD_185462 | JGI IMG/M metagenome (GOLD analysis project Ga0210040, IMG submission 185462) | Groundwater microbial communities from aquifer - Crystal Geyser CG19_WC_8/21/14_NA (SPAdes) (version 2) | ecosystem: Environmental > Aquatic > Deep subsurface > Groundwater | place: USA... | reverse complement strand
GCTCTTCGTCCTCGTCATCGGGGACGAGGACCCCTTCACCTACGTGAGGGCCTACGCGGGGCTGACGCTCCTGGGAGCCGCGCTCGCCGTGGCCATCACGACCCTCCTCCCGACGGTGCCGCTGGCGCAGAGCGGCAGGGCGCTGTCGCGGCTCGCCGCGACGCTGGCCGACCAGCTGGACGACCTCGCCGACGGGCTGCGCTCGGACGAACCGCCGTCGGCCGCGCAGTGGCGCGAGCGCTCCCTGGCCATCGACCCCGTGCTGGCGTCCGTGCGCTCCAGCGGGTCGGACGTGCGCCAGTCGCTCAAGGTCAACGCCCGCGCGCGGCGGGAGCGCGGGACCATCGAGCGCCAGCGCGGGGAGGCCATCGTGCTGGACTCGGTGGCCACCCGGACGGCCGACCTGACGGCCATGCTCATCGACGTCCACGTCGCCGGACGGACGTACGCGGAGGTCGAGGAGAAGCTGCGGGAGCCGATCGCGCGGGCGCTGTGCGCCGCCGCGGACGCCGTGCGCCCGCTCGGGGAGGAGGCCGCGCCGAGGGCTCCGGAGGTGGGCGTCCTGCGTCAGGAGGTCCGGGACCTCTCGCAGGCGGTGGCGGCGGAGCAGATGCCGGACAACCTCTCGCGGGAGATGGCCGGCGCCGTCGTGACGGCGGTGCGCCGCCTGCTCGGCGCCCTCGCGAGCGGGCTCGAGGACGAGCACGAGCGCCGCAGCGAGGACGAGGAGGCCGTCCGGCCGTCGACGTGAGGCCCGGCGCGGCCCCCTGCGCGCCCGGCAGCGCGGGGCGCGGTCAGCCCTCGAGGGCGTCCGGCAGCCCGAACAGGGCGGGCAGGCGCGGGTCGACGAAGTTGGTGATCTCGACGACCCGGCCCTCGTGCGCGCGCAGGACGTGCAGGGCCCAGAAGCGCCGCACGCCCGGCTCGTCGGCCGACGGCTTGTACTGGGCGAGGGCGGGGGACCCGTTGGCCGAGACGGCCAGGACCCGCGACCCGCGGCAGGCGCCGCCCGGCCCCACGTGCCAGGCGACGACGTCGTCGACGCCGCGGAGCCAGAGGGCGAAGGGGGGCATCGACTGCACGACCTCGGCGTGGAGCAGCTGGGCCAGCGCCTCCATGTCGTAGGCCTCGAACGCCGCCACGTAGCGGCGCAGGAGCACGGCGTGCTCCTCCTCGAGCGCGTCGAGCGGGCTGCCCGGGCGGGGCTCCTTCGCCGCGAGGGTGGCGCGCGCCCGCTGCAGCGCGCTGTTCACCGACGCCGTCGTGGAGCCGAGCAGCTCGGCGACCTCCTCGGCGGACCAGCGCAGCACCTCCCGCAGCAGAAGGACGGCCCGCTGGCGCGGCGGCAGGTGCTGCAGCACGGCGACGAAGGCCAGCCGGACCGACTCGCGGGCCACCGCGACGTCGGCGGGGTCGCCCTCGGGCAGGACGCGCGCGTCCGGGGCGGGCGTCAGCCACACCGACTCCTCCAGCGGCGCCCCGAGGGAGGAGACGACCGGCGCCGACGGCTCCGGGGACAGGTCCACGGGCAGCGCCCGCCGCTTCGCCCCGGCCAGCTCGTCGAAGCAGACGTTGGTGGCGATGCGGTACAGCCACGTGCGCAGGCTGGAGCGGCCGTCGAAGCGCTCGAGGCCCTTCCACGCGCGCAGCATCGTCAGCTGCACCGCGTCCTCGGCGTCCACCGCCGAGCCCAGCAGCCGGTAGCAGTACCCGGTGAGCTCGCGCCGGTGCGCCTCGAGCTGCTCGGGGCCGCGGGCGGGCGGCGCCGCGCCCGGCGTCGCCGGCGGAGCCTGCGCCGTCGTCGGCACCGCCGTCCGGGCGTCCCCCACGGCGCCGGACGCTAGCGGGGCGCGGGCCGCAGCGGTAGACCCCGGGAGGCCGGCGGCGGACGCCCCGGACCGACGTCCGCCGGAGGTGCCGCACGGCGACCCCGGAGGGGGTGGTGCGGGCGGGGACCGACGCGGCGCCTCCCCGGGGGGTGTCGTCGCCCCCACGTGCCGCAGCGTCGAGGTCAGCTGCCGTACCGGCGGGGCGCTGCCTGCGAGGTGACCAGCTCTCCGGCCGCGGTGGTCGCGTCGAAGCGCTGCAGGGGCAGGCGGGGCTGCCCGATGGCGTGCAGCGCCTGGTGGAAGGGCATCGGCCGGGCGAAGTGGTAGCCCTGGCCGAACGGGCAGCCCAGGCCGGCCAGGGCCGCGGCCTGCTCGGCCGTCTCGACGCCCTCGGCGACCACCTGCAGGTCGAGGGTGCCGCCGAGGTCGACGATGCCCCGCACGAGCGCCTCGTCCCGGGGGTTGCCGGGGACCTCGTCGAGGAAGGACTTGTCCATCTTCAGGATGTCGATGGGGAAGCGCCGCAGGTAGCTCAGGGAGGAGTAGCCGGTCCCGAAGTCGTCGAGCGCGAGCGTGACGCCGAGCTCGCGCAGGGCGTCGATCCGCCGTGTCGTCACCGCGCTGTCGTGCAGGAGCAGCGTCTCGGTCAGCTCCACGGTCAGCAGCCGGGGGTCCAGGTGCGCGGCGCGCGCCGCTCGGGCGACGTCCTCGACGAGCGCCTGCTCCCGGAACTGGCGTGCGCTGAGGTTGACGCTGACCCTCACACCGGCGCCTCGAGACCCGCTCCGCTGCCAGGCGCCGGCGTGCTGGCACGCCTGGTCCAGCACCCAGCGCCCGATCGCCAGGACGAGGTCGCTCTCCTCGGCCAGGGGGATGAACTCTCCCGGCGGCAGCAGCCCGAGGGTCGGGTGCTCCCACCGCAGCAGCGCCTCGAAGCAGGTGATGCCACCGGTGACCAGGTCGACGACGGGCTGGTAGTGCAGCACGAACTGCTCACCGTCCAGGGCCTGCTGCAGGTCGGCGCGCAGCTGCTGGCGGGCCATCTCGGCCGCGTGGTGGCTGGGCCGGTGGACCTCCACGCGGCCCTTGCCGGCTCGCTTGGCCGCGTACATGGCGCCGTCGGCCGCCCGGACGAGGTTGGTCGCCCCTCCGAGGGAGTCGCTGGTCGCGACGCCGATGCTGACGCCCGGCCGGACCTGGCGACCGGCGACCAGGGCCGGCTGCGCCAGGTCGACGAGCAGCTGCCCGGCGACCTCCGACGCCTGCGACGCGGTGCTCGGCGCCACCAGGAGCAGGGCGAACTCGTCGCCACCGAGCCGTGCTGCGGTGTCCTGCGGCGTGGTGCGCTCGGCCAGGCGCTCGGCGACCGTCACCAGCAGCGCGTCGCCCGCCTGGTGCCCGGCGGCGTCGTTGACGACCTTCAGGTTGTCGAGGTCGATGTAGACGACGGCCACCGGCGCGCCGGACGCCCGGCTGTCGGCCTCGGCCTGCACGACGCGCTCCATGAACAGGGCCCGGTTCGGCAGGCCGGTGAGCGAGTCGTGGAAGGCCTGGTGCCGCAGCCGCTCCTCCAGGACCAGCCGGTCGCTGACGTCGCGGGTGGTCAGGACGATGCCGCTGACCGCCGGGTCGTCGAGCAGGTCGTTCGCCGCCGTCTCCACGGAGCGCCACGAGCCGTCGCTGTGCCGCATCCGCACCCGCACAGGCGCTGGTGGTGGTGCGCTGCGGTCGCGGACCGTCGACAGGTAGCGGTCGAAGCCGGCGGCGTCCTCGGGGTGCAGGAGGTCGTGGACGGGTCGCCCCACCAGCGCCGCCGGTGGCAGGCCGAGCACCCACCCGACGGACGGGGTCTGGTAGCGGATCTCCCCGCAGCGGTCGACGACGGTGATGATGTCCGAGGAGTTGTGGACGAGCGACCGGGAGTGCTCCCCGGCGGCCAGCGCGTCCAGCAGGCTGTTGAAGGCCCGAGCGGTCTCGCCGAGCTCGTCGTCGGAGTCGGCGGTGATCCTGCTCGTCATCGCCTCCAGCTGACCCCACTCGCCGGTCGGGCTCGCCGTCGCGATGCTGTCGGCGACCGAGCGCAGCCGGGCGCTCAGGACGCCCAGGCGCCTGCCGACGACGGCCCGGGACAGGCCGTGGTTGAGCGCACCGACCAGGAAGCCCGCGAGCAGGCACGCGACGACGAAGCTCGGCCTGGTCGCCTCCTCGGGCCGCACGCCGAGCAGGATCGCGAACGGCGGGAACACCGCACCCACGACCAGCCCCAGCCCGACCATGTAGATCGCCAGGTCCCAGAACACCCGCCGGGTCAGTCGCCGCTGGCCCGGTCGCCGCCGGCCCCGGCCTCGGCGCTCGGGGGAGCCGGTTGCAGCGGGCAGGGGCATACCTCCCTGTCGGCGGACGAGCCCGCGAACTTGACCCTCCGACGGCCACCCGCTGCCCCGGCGCCGCGGTCGGCGAGCGCGCGGGGGGCGCCGGTCAAGCAGCGGCCCGCACCTGCCGACGCTGCATGGGCCCGGCAGAGCCTCACGACGGACGGATGACCATGCACCTCGACGTTGTCGGTGATCGGACCCTCGTCCCCGTGCAGGGCGGCGGGACGCGCCCGTACGTGAACCTCGACTGCGCGGCGAGCACGCCGCCGTCCCTGCGCGTCGCTGCGGCGGTCGAGGAGTTCCTGCCCTGGTACTCGAGCATCCACCGTGGCGCCGGGGCCAAGTCCCGGCACTCCAGCGAGCGCTACGAGCAGGCCCGCGACACGATGCTGCGCTTCGTGGGCGCCGACCCGGCCACGCACGTCGCCGTCTTCCCCCGGAACACGACCGAGGCGCTCAACCTCGTCGCGTTCCGCCTCGGCCTCGACCGCGACGACGTCGTGGTGACCACCGTCGCCGAGCACCACTCCAACATGCTCCCCTGGCGCCGCCACGCGCAGGTGCGCTACGTCGACGTGGCGGACGACGGGACCTTCACCGTCGAGCAGGTCGTCGCCGTGCTCGACCAGGCGCCGGCTCCGCGGGTCCTCGCGATCACCGGCGCGTCGAACGTCACGGGCTGGGTCCCACCGATCGCCGCCATCGCCCGGGCAGCACGCGCGCGCGGCGCCGTCGTCGTGGTCGACGCCGCCCAGCTCGCCCCGCACCGGCCGATCAGCATGACCGAGATGGGCATCGACGTGCTGGCCCTGTCCGGCCACAAGATGCACGCCCCCTACGGCGCCGGGGCGCTCGTCGGTCCGCGGTCGTTGTTCCGGGACGGGGAGCCCATGCTCGTCGGGGGCGGCGCCGTCACCGCCGTCGGCCTGCACGAGGTGCTGTGGGCCTCGAGCCCGGACCGCGACGAGGCGGGGTCGCCGAACGTCGTCGGCGTGGTCGCCCTGGACGCCGCCGTCCAGGAGCTCTCCCACCGCGGATGGGCCGGCACCCTCCGGCACGAGCGGCGGCTCCTGGACGCGCTCGACCGGGAGCTCGCCGGCGTCCCCGGGATGGTCCGCTACGGACCCGTCAGCGGTGCCGACCGGCTGCCGGTGACGGCCTTCAACCTCGACGGGGTGCCGCACGCCCTCGTGGCCAGCCGACTGGCCGCCGAGTTCGGCATCGGCGTCCGCAGCGGCTGCTTCTGCGCCCACCCCTACCTCATGCGCCTGCTCGGCGTCGACGACGAGCGGGCGCAGCAGCACCGGGACCGGATCCGCCAGGGCCACCACCGGCTCCTGCCCGGTGCGGTCCGTGCCAGCGCCGGCCCCGGAACACCCGTGGAGCACGTCACCGAGCTCGGACGGGCCCTGCGCCAGATCGCAGCCACCCCCGACCGCGCCCGGGAGTACGTCCTCGCCGACAGCGGCGAGTACCTGTCCGCGGACGACCCCCGCGCGCGCGACCTCGCCTGACGGGCGCGAGGTCTCCGAGGCACCACGCGGACGCACGGCATCCGTCGACCGGGCTCGGGCGCAGCGCCGGGCCGCGGTGGGCACGAGGGCGCCGGTGGACCGAGGCGCCCCCGGGGAGGGCGACGACGCGCCCCACCGCGCCCGGGCCCCTCCTCCGGGCGCTGCTCCGAACGGAGGACGGGGAGCGGGCGGGCCTGGAACCGCGCCGCCCGGGGGTGGCACGGTCGGCACCGTCACGACGAGCGCCCGAGACCTCCGGCGCGCTCCTGGCGCGACCCGGGCGTCCGGGCTCCGGGGGAGGTGGTCCAGGTGGTGCGCACGTCGGTCCTGCCCGCTCCCGCCCCGCCCGCCCCGCGGGCGCCGGTCCACGACGGCGAGCTGCCCGAGAGCTGCCCGCTGCCCGGCCTCCCCGACCCGGCCTTCGACCGCTTCGCCCGGCTCGCGCGCGCGGGCCTCGGCGTGCCGATCTCCCTCGTGTCGCTCGTGTCGCGGGACGGCCAGGTCGTCCCCGGCGCCGCCGGGCTCCCCGAGGAGCACGCGCACGTGCGCCGCCACGACCTGCGCCACTCGGTCTGCCAGACCGTGGTGCGCGCCGGGCGCACGCTCGCGCACGCCGACGTCCGGCTCGTCCCGGAGCTGGACGGCGTGCCGGCGCCGGGGCTGGGCGTCGTGGCCTACCTGGGCGCCCCCCTGCGCGACGCGGGCGGCCGCGCCGTGGGCGCCCTGTGCGCCATCGACACCCGCTGCCGCCCGTGGAGCGCCGAGGAGGTCGAGCTCCTGGAGGACCTCGCCGCCGCGGCGTCCTCCGAGCTCGCCCTCCGCCAGCTGCTGCAGGACCGGCGGACGGTTGCGGCGACCCTGCAGGAGGGCCTGGCCGACCGCGTCGCCAGCCCGCCCGGCCTCGAGGTGCGCGTGCGGTCCCTGCCCGGCCTGGACGGCGAGCGCGCCGGGGGCGACTGGTGCGACGTCGTCGTCGGCGGGGACTCCCGCGCCCGCGCCGGCTCCTCGCCGGCCGGGGGCGCCCCGGGCGCCGGTCCTCGGCGCACGGGGCCGGAGGGGTCGGTCCTGGTCCTCGGCGACGTCATGGGCCACGACGCCCGGGCCGCCGCCGCCATGGGTCAGCTGCGCGCCATGACCCGCACGACGGCGTGGTCCTTCCCCGACGAGGGGCCCGCCGACGTCCTGGGGCGCGTGGACCGCGCCATGTCCGGACTCGGCGTCAGCAGCATGGCGACGTGCGTCGTCGCCCGCGTCGAGGAGGGCGAGCGGGGCGCGCGGCGCCTGCGCTGGACGAGCGCCGGCCACCCGCCGCCCGTCCTCGTCCACCTCGACGGCACCGCGGAGGTGCTCAGCCAGCAACCGGGCGTTCCGCTCGGGGTCCTGCCGGGCGCCCGGCGCGTCGACTGCACCGCCGACCTCCCCGCCGGCACCGTCGCGCTGCTGTACTCCGACGGGCTGGTGGAGCGCCGCGGCCGCTGCATCACCGAGTCGCTGCGCGTGCTCGCCGAGACGGCGGGCCGGTGGGCCGGCCGACCGCTCGCCGAGCTCGTCGACGGCGTCGTGCGCGAGATGGTCGGGGACGTCGAGGAGGCCACCGGGGCCCGCGACGACGTCGCCGTCCTCGCCGTCCGCGCCCGCGCCTGAGACCGCGCCCGCGCCCGCGCCCGCGCCGTCTGACCAGGCTCGCCCCTCCCGGCACTTCGGTGGCTCTCTGCCAGGAAGGGCGCCTCCTCCCGGCACTTCGGTGCCTCTCTGCCGCAGGGGGTGGGTTCATGAGGGCACTTCGGTGGCTCTTTGCCGTGGGGGGCGGCTCACGAGGGCACTTCGGCGCCGTTCTGCCGTGGTGCGGGTGCGGGTGCGGGTGCGGGTGAGGCGGGGCGGCGTCGTGCGAGGGTGGCGGGCATGAGGGCGCTGCCGACGGTCGCGGCGGCGGTGCTCGCGCTCGCGGCGCTCGTGACGGCGGCGCCGGCCCTCGTGGGCCTGTCGACGACGGCGGTGCTCGCGCACGCGGTGGCGCTGCGCGGGGCCGGGGCGCTGGTGCTGCTCGCCCTCGCCGTCGCTGCTGCGGCCGTGGCCCTCCGGCGCCGAGGCCGAGGCCGTGGCGAGCCGGACGGCGACCGCGCGGGGGCCGCGGTCGCGGGCGGCCTGGCCGCCGTCCTCGCCGGGTGCGCGGCCGTGCACGTCGGCGTCCTGCTCGCGCGGGGCGTCGGCAACCGGTCCCCGGGCGCGGGGGCCGACCTCGTGGTCGTCACCCTCAACACCGAGGTCGACGGGGTGTCGCCCGCCCAGCTGGCCGCGCTCGTGGAGGAGTCGGGCGCCGACGTCGTGGCGCTGCCGGAGACGTCCGCCGAGCTGGCCGCCGCCATGGCCCGCGAGGCCGAGCAGCGCACGGGTCAGGGATTCCAGGTCTTCACCGAGGCCGTGGACGGGCGTCCCGTCGCCGCCACCAGCCTGCTGGTCTCCGCGCGGCTGGGCGAGCACGAGCGCGGGCCGGCCCCCGCGCTGGACCTCTCCGCCGTCGCCGCGCGGCCCGTCGCGGGCGGCGGGCCGGTCCTCGTCGCCGTCCACCCGCCGCCGCCGATCCCCGGCTCCTTCCCGATGGACCGGTGGTCCGCGCAGGCCGCCACGGCCGTCGACGCGTGCGCCGCCGTGCCGGGCGCCGTCGCCGCGGGCGACCTCAACGCGACCCTCGACCACGCCCCGCTGCGCGACCTCGGCCCGTGCGTCGACGCCGCCGCGCAGACCGGCGCCGGGGGGCTGGGCACGTGGCCGGCGTCCGTGCCCGCGCTCCTGGGCAGCCCGATCGACCACGTGCTCGTCGACGCCCGCGCCTGGGAGCCGCTCAGCGCGCAGGTGGTCCGCGTCGGGGGCACCGACCACCGCGGCCTCGTCCTGGGGCTCGCGGCGCGCTGACGGCGCCCGCCGTCGGCGCCAGCGGCCCGACCTCAAACGAGGGCGGCGAGCGCGGCCTCCCGGGCGGCGGCGGGGTCGGCGGCGGCCACCGCGGCGGAGGCCGCCGCCCGGCACTGCTCCAGGGTGGCGGTCGCCAGCCGTGCGCCCACGGCCGGGACGGCGGCGGCCGCCGCCGACAGCGAGGTGACGCCGAGGCCCACCAGCACGCACGCCAGCAGCGGGTCGGCCGCGGCCTCGCCGCAGACGCCCACGGGCTTGCCCGCGCGCTGCCCGGCGAGCGCCGTCATCGCGACGAGCGCGAGCGCGGCCGGCTGCCACGGGTCGTTGAGGTCGGCGAGGTCGCCCGAGAGGCGGTCGGCGGCCATCGCGTACTGCGTGAGGTCGTTGGTGCCGATCGACAGGAAGTCGACGTGCTGCAGCACGCGCGCGGCCAGGAGGGCGACCGAGGGAACCTCGACCATGACGCCGGGGACGAGCCCCCGGGCGCGCACCGCGGCCGCGACCTCGCGCGCCTCGGCCTCGGTGGCGACCATCGGCGCCATGACCCACGGCCGCAGGCCGGTCCGCTCCGCGGCCAGGGCGACGGCGTCGAGCTGGCGCTCGAGCAGCCCCGGGTCGCGCCGCACGACCCGCAGGCCCCGGACGCCGAGGGCCGGGTTCTCCTCGTGCTCGGGGGTGGCGTAGGCGACCGGCTTGTCCGACCCGGCGTCCAGGGTCCGGAGCACGACCTTGACGTCGGTGCCGTCGCCCGGCCCGCCGGCCGCGCGGGCGCGCTCGGCGAAGGGGCGCAGCACCTCGGCGTAGACGGCCGCCTGGGTCTCGACGTCCGGCTCGACGGTCGTGCCGAGGAAGCACAGCTCGGTGCGGAACAGGCCCACGCCCTCGGCGGGGCCGTCGGCGGCCGCGCGGGCGGCGGGCCCGTCGGCGACGTTGGCGAGGACCGCGACGGGGGTCCCGTCGGCCAGGCGCCCGGGGCCGGTCCAGCCGGCGGCCGCCGCGCGCAGCCCGCGGTCCTGGTGCACGCGCTGGGCCGCCCGCCCGAGGTCGGGGTCGCGCTCGACCGCCCCGGTGGTCCCGTCGACGAGCACGACCTCGCCCACGGCGAGGTCCTGCGCGCCGTCCGTCGCGACGACGCAGGGGATGGCGAGCTGGCGGGCGATGATCGCGGTGTGCCCCGTCGGGCCGCCGCCCCGGGTGACGAGCGCGAGCACCCGCGCCGGGTCCAGGCCCGCGGTGTCGGCCGGGGCGAGGTCCTCGGCGACGAGCACGCTGGGCTGGTCGGGGCTGGGGATGCCCGGCTCCTCCTGGCCGGTGAGCGCGGCGACGACGCGGTCGCGCACGTCGTGGAGGTCGGTCACCCGGTCGGCCATCAGGCCGCCCATCGCCGCGAACATCTGGGCGAACTTCTCCGCCGCGCCCGTGACCGCGACGTCGGCGCTCGCGCCGGTGCGCGTGCGCTTGCGCACCTCGCCCAGCAGGCCGCGGTCGGCGGCCAGCTGCGCCGTGGCGCGCAGGACCTCGGCGGCGTCGCCCTCGGCCGACTCCGCCCGGGCGGCGAGGCGATCCGCCACCACCGCCGCCGCCGCGCGGGCCCGCTCGAGCTCGGCGTCGCGACCGTCCTCGGGCACGACGCCCGCGCCGCCGTCGGCGGGCACCTGCGGCAGGTGGGGGCGCGGCGCCGGGCGCACGACCGGGCCCACCGCGACGCCGGGCACGACGGGCGTGCCGCGCAGGGCGGGGGCGCCGGTGCCCCCCGCGGCGGGGGCCGCGTCGTCGAGCGGCTCCGCGCCGGTGGCGCGGCCGCCGGGGGAGCCGTGCGCCGCGGCGGGGGCAGCGGAGGAGGTCGAGGAGGTCATGCGGAGGGCTCCCGTCGTCGTCGACGGAGCGGGTGGGCACCCGCACCGCTGGGGGTCTCGCACCAGGGGCGACCCGCGGCGTCGAGCGTGGCGCCGGCGGGCGGGCAGCCCGCGCGCGTCGGGGCCGACGCTACGAACGGCCCCTTGACATGTCAAGAGATCCGGGCGTAGAACCCACCAACACAACATCAGAACAACAAGTAGCCACATCACGAGCCTCGTGCCCCGGCGGCGCCGCAGCCGTCCGGGGCGACGGGCCCGACTCACGAGGGAGTGAGCCGTGTACGCACCCGAGCGCCAGGCGGCGATCGCCACCCGCGTGGGCCGCGAGACCCGCGTCTCGGTCAGCGACCTCGCGGTCGAGCACGCCGTGACCACCGAGACGGTCCGCCGCGACCTCGCCGTCCTCGAGCGCGCCGGCGTCCTGCGCCGCGTGCACGGGGGCGCCGTGTCGACCGCAGCGCTGGCCCTGCCCGAGACCCGCGTGGAGGAGCGCGACGGCGTCGCCACCGCGGCCAAGGACCGCATCGCCGCTGCCGCCCTGGCCCAGCTGCCCCCGGGCACCACGAGCGTGGCGCTGGACGCCGGGAGCACCACCGGCCGCCTGGCCGCGCTGCTCGCGACGTCGCCCGGCGTCCTCGTGGAGGGGACGGCCCTCGTCGTCGTGACCTCCGCCGTGCACCTCGCGGCCCGCCTCGTCGGGGTGCCCGGGATCGAGCTCCAGCTCGTCGGCGGCCGCGTGCGCCCCACGACGCAGGCCGCCGTGGGCGCGGACGCCGTCCGCGCGCTGGAGGACCTGCGCGTCGACGTCGCCGTCCTCGGCGCCAACGGCTTCTCCGCCGGGTCGGGGTTCACCACCCCCGACGCGGAGGAGGCCGCCGTCAAGCGGGCCCTCGTGCGCTCCGCGCGCCGGGTCGTCGTCGTCGCGGACACCGGCAAGGCCGGCCGGACCGACCTGCACCGCTTCGCCCGCCTCGAGGAGGTCGACGTGCTCGTGACCGACGCGCCCGCGGACGCCCGCGCCCCCGGGGGCGCCGCGGCGGTCGCCGAGCTGGAGGCCCTGCGGGCCGCCGGCGTCGACGTGGTGCTCGCATGAGCGCCGCCGCGAGGACTGCGGCGCCGGAGGTGGTCACGCTGACCGCGAACCCGAGCCTGGACCGCACGGTGGAGCTCGCCGGGCCGCTGCGCCGCGGCGCCGTCCAGCGCGCCACCGCCTCGGCGGTCGAGCCCGGCGGCAAGGGCGTCAACGTCGCGCGCGTGCTCGCGGCGGCGGGGCGCGACGTGCTCGCGGTGCTGCCCGCCGACGCCGGCGACCCGCTGCTGGCGGCGCTCGCCGAGGTGGGGCTGGCCGCCCGGCCGACCCCGGCCGGGGGGCCGGTGCGCACCAACACGGCGGTGACCGAGCCGGACGGCACCACGACGAAGGTCAACGAGGCCGGCCCGCTGCTGACGGCCGGCGGCCACGAGGCGCTGCGCCGCACCGTCCTCGACGCGGCGGCCGGTGCCCGCTGGGCCGTGCTCTCCGGGTCTCTGCCCCCGGGGGCCCCCGCCTCCCTGTACGCCGACCTCGTCGCGCCGCTGCGCGCGGCCGGCTGCGCCGTGGCCGTGGACACCTCCGGCCCCGCGCTCGCGGCGCTGCTCGGCCCCGACGCCGACCCGGCGTGCGCGCCCGACGTGGTCAAGCCCAACGGCGAGGAGCTCGGCGAGCTGGTGGGCGAGGACGGCGACGCCCTCGAGGCCGACCCCGCGGCCGCCGCCCGAGCCGCCCGGGGGCTCGTCGACCGGGGCGTCGGCGCCGTCCTGGTGACCCTCGGCGCCCGCGGGGCCGTGCTGGTCACGGCCGAGGGCGCCTGGAGCGCGCTCCCCCCGCCCGTCGTGCCGCGCAGCACCGTGGGCGCCGGCGACTCCGCACTGGCCGGCTACGTCCTCGCGACGCTCCGCGGGCAGGACGCGCCCGGCCGGCTGCGGGAGGCCGTCGCCTCGGGCTCCGCCGCCGCGGCCCTGCCCGGCTCGACCCTGCCGGCGCCCGACCAGGTGCGCCCCGAGCTCGTCGAGGTCGCCCCCCTGGTGCTCGAGCCGGCGCCGTCGGGCCCGGCCGGCGCGCCCTGACCAGCACCACACCCGGCACCACCCACGGCACCCATCGGCACCACCCACGGCACCACCCACG
>Ga0210040_10007987_pt1 | contig 12658 bp, 12 predicted proteins | sample CryGeyCG12114_NA_FD_185462 | JGI IMG/M metagenome (GOLD analysis project Ga0210040, IMG submission 185462) | Groundwater microbial communities from aquifer - Crystal Geyser CG19_WC_8/21/14_NA (SPAdes) (version 2) | ecosystem: Environmental > Aquatic > Deep subsurface > Groundwater | place: USA... | reverse complement strand
GAGCATGACCGCGCCGTCGGAACGATCATTCAAACGCCTCGTTCGCTTTGCCGTTGACGTCGCGTTCCGACGGGCAAGCTTCACACGGAGAACGAGATGAGCAGCACCGATCCAACGACGCCCGCCGCTGAAGGCGCCGAGACTCTAACGCCGACCGACCCGACGGTTGCGCCGGAGCCGTTCGCGCCGCTTGCAGCCTCGCCGGACGAAGGTACCGCGTCCGATCCGCTGTTGGCGCCGCTGGCGCCCGACGTGCCGGCGGAAACGCCCGCGAATGATCCGGCTGCCGGCGGGGTGGCGGAAGTCGCCATGGCGCAGCAAGCTCCGCAGGGTCGTGAGAAGACCAAGGGCGTGGCCGACATCGTCTTCGTGGTCGATGTCAGCGGCAGCATGGCGCCGTGCATCGACGCACTTCGCCAGAACATCGAGACTTTTGTCGAAAGCTTGAGCAGCGGCGACGCCAACAATGCCGCGCCCGTCAAGGACTGGCGCGCGAAGGTGGTCGGATATCGCGACATCGAAGCAGCCGAAGGCGAGGGCCTGCCGTGGATCGTCGACAATCAGTTCGTGCGGGATCCTGCCGAACTGAAGTCGCAGCTCGCCGCGCTCCAGGCTAACGGTGGGGGCGATGAGCCCGAGTCGCTGCTCGACACCTTGTACAAGGTCGCGACTATGGAGGCGACCGCCAAGGGCGCGCAGACGATCGAGACCGGCAAGTGGCGCTACCGGAGCGACGCTGCCCGGGTGGTAGTGGTCTTTACCGACGCTTCGTTCAAGGAGACGATGAGCATCCCGGAAGCCAAAGGGGGTTCGCTTCAGGACGTGGCCAACGTGGTCATGGCGAACCGCATCATCCTCAGCGTCTTCGCGCCAAACTTCGAAGGCTATGACCGGCTGAGCCAGATCGACAAATCGGAATGGGAGGTGGTCGAGTTCGAAGGCCTCAACGCTCAGGAGGCACTGCAGAAGTTCACCTCGGACCCGGTCAATTTCCGCAACACGCTGAAGCAGCTTGCCGCCAGCGTCTCCCGGTCCGCCGAGACGGTGGCGCTCTGACGCTCAAGCACCGGGCGTAGAGGACAGCCATGGCGAAGAAGCTGAAGGTCGGAGACACCATCCGGGGCTATCGCATACTCAAGGTTTTCGGCCCCGGGATGATGGCCATTTCCTATGCCGCACAAGCGCCGAGCGGCCAGAAGGTGTTCTTCAAGCAATACAAGTCCCCGGCGCCGACGGTCGTCTGGTACCGGGAGTTCGTCGCTTACCAGAAAGAACTGGCCGAGCGCGTTGTCCGGGGGAAGGCCGACAATTTTGCGGTCAGCCATGTGGACTCGTTCGAGGAAGTCTGGGGTGGTCGCTGCTACTTTCAGGCTTACCAGTTCGTGGAGAATGGCGCGGACCTTCAGCAGACCCTCGACAAGGAACGCGAAACCCATCGTGCAACCCGCAAGGCGCCGACCAGCGATCCGGCCATCTGGACCCGTCATGTCACTTGGGCCAAGGTACTGGTTGCGGGGGTGTCCGCGCTTCACGAAGTGAAGATCGTCCATGCCGACCTGAAGCCGGCCAATGCCTACCTGATCGAAGACCCCACGATCGCTGCGGAGTACCAACTCAAGCTGATCGACATGGACTTCTCCCTGTTGGCCGATCGTCGCCCTCCCTGGCACGGCTACCAGGGGTACGTCGGCACCGATAATTATCGCTCGCCCGAACATCTGGTGAAAGGCGCAGTGCCGGGGCTCGCTTCGGATGTCTTCACCTGCGGCCTCATCCTCCATGAGCTGCTGGCCGGACGGCACCCGTATTGGTCGGAAGATCAGGCCGACTATGCCCGGCTGGTGCAGAGCTACAAGGCCGAGCCGCCGGCATTACTGGGGCAGATGCCCTGGCCTGCGGGCAACGCCGATGTCAGCGCCGCCCTTCACCGGTGTCTCGATCCCAATCCGGCGGGCCGCCCGACGGCTGCCGAGCTGCGTGCGGTTCTGAGTGGCCGGAACAGGAAGCCGGTCACCCCGAGGCTGCCCGCGGCCGCTTCGGAGGCGAAGCCAGGTCCAGCGCCCGCGGTGTCGGCGCCGGTCGTTGCCGGGGGACCTGCACGGGCGCCGTTGGTGTCCGACGCCATTGAATTGCTTTCGGCTGGCGGAGCGAACCTGCAGCTTCGCATTCGCACCGAAGTCGGCAAGGCGCTGGTGCGGCGCTTTGGCGCAGAAGCCGAGTTTTGGGACGATCGCCAATGCGTGCTGGAGCGGACTCCCGCCGGGCAATGGGTCGTCAAGCCAGCTGGATCGACAACCAACCAAACGTTGGTAAATGGTCGTGCGCTGACGGCTCCCCAGCTCCTGCGGGTCGGTGATCAGATCGCCGTCGGCAATGAAGCCAGAAAGCTGGCCAAACTTCCACTGACGGTGCGTCCGGCATGATCGGCGACGAGCCAGAAGCGGACCTCACTCCGGGCGGCGAACCAGAGGAGCAAAGGTCGGCCCCGGAAGAGCCACCCGTTCCCGTCGTTGCAGCACCAGAATCGCCGGCGGCCGCTGTCGATGATCCGGTACCGGCGGCAATCCCGGTCGTGATCGAGGTGGAGGATCTCGACTGGGCTGCCGTCGGGCAAGCCGTTGCCCGGGCCAAGGACCGATCCCGGATGCGGGCCACGGTGGAAGGCTTCGAAATCTTGCTCGATCAGGAGGGTGGGCCTAGCCTGCTGTTCGATCGTGACCGGGTCAGGCCAGACGACCAGACCATCATGGTGGGCCAGATCGACCCCGCATCGCCCTTGTGGATCATTGGTGACCTGCACGGCGACTTGCTTGCGCTCGAGGCTGCACTCGCGCTGATCGAAAAGGACGCCAAGGATTCATCGGCACCGCCAGCCCAGATCGTCATGCTCGGAGATCTGTTCGACGATGAAGGCTTCGGCCTCGAGGTTCTTCTGCGCGTGTTCAAGCTCATTCTTGCTTCGCCGGGCAGAGTCTGCCTTCTGGTCGGGAACCACGACGAAGCCCTGACCTATGACGGTGTGCGCTTCGCCTCGGCCGTTTCGCCCGGGGATTTCGCCGACTTCCTCAACGCCAACCTCGCGCACGAGTGGGTCGAGCGGGCCGGCAAGCTGGCCGTGCGGTTCTTTGAACAAGCACCCCACGCCGTGTTCCTGCCCGACGGGCTCCTCATCGCCCATGCCGGATTTCCGCTCAGTGACCTCCACGCCAAGCTGGAGGAGACCGGCGACTGGAACGATCCGGCGTGCCTGTCCGACTTCACCTGGGCCCGCGCTCACCCGACGGCACGCAAGAAGATGCCGAACCGCTTTACCCGCGGCAGCCAGTTCGGGCGGGAAGACTTCGCGGCGTTCTGCGAGGTCAGCACCCGGATGGGCCGGGTCGTGACGCACATGGTGCGCGGCCATGATCACGGAGAGGATCGCTACATCACTTACCCGGCCTACGCGGCTCACCCGCTGCTGACCATTGTGGCGCTGTCGCGCCGGCTTCCGCGCGAGTCGTTCGGCCCCTACGAGCGGGTGCCGACACTGGCCCGCTACGTTCCGGGTCAACTACCGGAGGTTCACCGGCTCCACATCCCTGCGGAGCTGGTGAATTCCGTGTTTCCGCAGCCCGCAGCGGTGCCGACGACTGCGCCGCCCGTGGAGTGCGGCGCTTGAGCGGGGTTGTTCTTCGGTGCCCCAATTGCGGCACGATCCAGTCGGGCGAGGGCCAGTGTGACGCCTGTCACGAGGCCTCGGTCCGCTACTTCTGCAGCAACCATCAACCTGGAGTTTGGCTCGAGGCGACCACCTGCCCGCAATGTGGCGCTCGTTTCGGCGATCCCGCACCGGCTCGGGCGGAGCCTATCCGACCGGCGGCGCCGAGTGCCGGTCCCGCGGAGATCCATGTGCCGTCGGAGCCACGGGCAACTCGCCCCGCCGAGGTCGAGGAGACCGGGCCATGGTATAGCGAAACGTCGGCCGAAGTGGACGGCGCTCGCGGTTCTTCGGTAGGTCCCGATCCTTTTCGGATCCTGCTGGGCGCGATGGCGGCCGCGGCCAGCTCCCGGTCGGCGCGGACGGACCGGTCGGATTACGGGGAGGAGGTGCCGAGGCGGCGGCAAGGCGGCGGCTGCCTTGGCCGGCTGTTGATGCTGGTCATACTCCTAGTTGCGCTGTTGCTGATGGCGCCGGTCTTCCTTGGCGCGTTGCTGGGGCTCAATTGATCGTAAGGGAATAGCCCTTCAATCGGCGGGTGAGGCTTGAGTGGCGGTCAGGGCAACGCTGCTCCGCCCGCGGCATCGGCGTCGACCCCATTGGATGGCTCAGTCTTCGCCGAACGCCGGGATGGGTCCCAACGCGCCATACTCCTCGCGTAGCGGCTCCTGGCCAAGTGGTGGCCAGTCGATCGGCTGTTCCGCGCACTGGGTAGCCGGCAGCCGACCGAGAAGGTTGCGGATGAGGGTCAATCGTCCGCGCCGCTGATCGTTGAAGTCGACCAAGGTCCATGGCGCATGCTTCGAATGCGTGGCCTTCAGCATCTCTTCCCGGGCGGCGGTGTAGTCGGCGTAACGAAGGCGCGCCGCTTCATCGATTGGTGACAGCTTCCAGCGCTTGAGCGGGTCCGACAGGCGCTCCGCAAAGCGCTCCTCCTGCTGCTCCTGGTCGCAGGCCAGCCAATATTTGAACAGGATGATGCCATCGTCGACCAGCATCTTCTCGAATAGCGGAACGGCGGTCAGGAACGCCTGGACTTGGTCCGGGGTGGCGAAGCCCATGACTTTCTCGACGCCTGCCCGATTGTACCAGCTCCGGTCGAACAGCGCGATTTGACCCTTTCTCGGTAGGTGCTCGGCATAGCGCTGGAAGTACCATTCGCCGGCTTCCTCTTCGCTCGGCTTGCCGAGCGCCACGACCCGGCACTGACGGGGATTGAGGTTGTCGGCGATTGCCTTGATGGCGCCGCCCTTGCCCGCCGTGTCCCGGCCTTCCAGCAGGACGACCATTCGCTGCCCGGACGCCGCGACCCAGCGCGCCATCCTCACCAGTTCGGCCTGGAGCGGCTCCAACAGCTCGTCATAGTGCTTGCGCTTCAGCTTCTTCATGTTCGCCCTTCCAGAACAACTTGGACCTGCAAGCGCAGGCACTCGAGAGACCTTCTAGGCATTTAGTTGCGCAGGCTACGAGTCAGGCAGCGTGAACCTCGATAGACACCAGCTGCAGGCCGCCGGCATTCGCTACAAAGCCCGTACCAATAACCATCGGCGGGTTGCACGCGTCAGCGGACGATAACGGAGGAATTCACGGCCGGCGACAACGATGAGCGGTACCCGGCTGGCAGCTCAAAAGTCGCCGCTAGCGAGCAGAGGACTTTAGCGGTTACGCAGCCTTAACCAGAGGCAAGGTACGTAGTCGCTGGGGCGTGCAGGGGCGTGGCGGCTGGCTTTTCGCGTCGGGTTCTACGGATCAGCTGCCACTGCCCTATGGACTATCAGCAAAGGCGAAGGATCCTGTACCAATGATCCCAGACAAGCCTCGTCGCCGTGTGACCGTTGGCAAAATGGTTGTCACGGCGAGTGATGTAGGCCCGTATAAGGCCGTCCTTACGTATGAGGACGGTCACACGTCGGAACATCCCTTTCATCGTCTTCAGGAGGGCGAAGCGTTCCTGCGTGGGCACGGTTGCTCGATCTTCCCTGAACCTTGAGAACCGGCCATGAACGAACATCCATGCGCCCTAAGGAGCTGCACTGTGGTTTGCGTCCCATGCGTGCCCTGATCCTCGTGACTGGATTGCTATCGGCGTGCGCGCCAACGGCCACCGCTCCACTCCGGCCGCTCGCCTCAGCCCCAACTGAATATGTTGAGCCACTGCCCGCTGACTTCAGCGGACAGCAGGTCAAAACAGAATTGGAGGCCGCGGTCGTCGAGCGCTTTGGATTGGCAGCGCTGACGCGGACTCAGTCGGCCCTGTGGGGCGAACGACTGCTGTTCTGGGCAGCCTACGCGCCTTACCTGCTGTCGAGCGATGACGCGGCGTATCGCGCCGCAGTGCTGTCCACCCGCGGCTGCGAAATCCGGAGCCCAGGCGTCATAGGTCGAAAGCATTGTGGGCCAATCGCGAGGAAAGAGCTGGAAGAGCTAGTCTCAACTTGAGACAACGGCGCAGGTAAGCGACCTTGTGCTCTCGATCTCGCCACGGCATTTAGGAGACATGCTTGGCGTGCCGACCTGGAGGGCGCCGGCTATTCTCCCCGAATGTGGCGCCCTCCTTGATCGCAACACACTGATGTTCGTCGACCGGCGATATGCTTCTGAATAACTGGCCTGCGCGTTAGGTGATTTCGGCCGGTTATCAGGCGAATGAAACAATGACCTTCGACATCGAAGCTATCAGGGTAGAGTTCCCGGCTCTCCGGGTTCGGGACGGCGATCGTGCTCGTATCTACTTCGACGCGCCGGGTGGCACGCAGATCTGCCGCCGTGCCATCAGCCGCATGGTTGCCCATCTGGAGAGCGGGACCGCCAACAGCGGGGAACCTTTCGCCACATCGGTCGCCACCGACGCACTGAGCCGATCCGCTCACGAAGCTGTCGCCGATCTGCTTGGTGGCACGGCGGATGAGATTGCCTTCGGTCCCAACATGACGACCCTGACGCTGTCGGTGTCACGAGCGCTCGGGCGATGCTGGTCTGAAGGTGACGAGGTTCTGGTCACACGCCTAGATCACGACGCCAATGTGGCGCCGTGGCTGCTGCTTGCCCGCGACTTGGGGCTGGTCGTCCGCTGGCTGGACTTCAATTTAGAGGACGGGCGGCTCGACCTCAACGTCCTGCCAGAACTACTGAGCTCGCGGACAAGCCTCGTCGCCGTTGGTGCAGCAAGCAATGCGCTAGGCACGATCAACGATGTTGGAGCCATTGTCCGTACTGTGCGTGCGCACAGCGACGCGTTGGTCTTCGTCGATGCCGTACAGTCCGTGCCGCACATGCCGATCGACGTACGGGCGCTTGGATGCGACTTGCTCGCCTGCTCGCCGTACAAGTTCTTCGGGCCGCACCAGGGTGTTCTATGGGGCCGCGCCGATCTTCTGCAGGAGATCGAAGCCTACAAACTACGCCCGTCGGCAACGCAGCCGCCAGCGGTTCGCTTCGAGACCGGCACACCCTCCTTCGAGGCATGGCGGGGACACTAGGAGCGGTCGAGCACTTAGCTGACCTAGGTGGGTCTTCGGGCGACCGCCGATCGCGCAGTGTCGCCGGCATGACGGCGATCGCTGCGCACGAGCGCCAGCTCACGCGGCAGTTCATGGCAGGGCTGAAGGCGTTGCCGCACATCCGGCTCTACGGCCCAGCGGACGAGAACGACCGTGTCCCGACCTTTGCGTTCCTCGTGGACGGCCATGCGCCGAAGGAAGTTGCGACCTTCTTGGCGCAGAGGGGCATCTTTGCCTGGTCAGGTAACTTCTACGCACAGGAAGCAATCGCCAGGCTGGGGCTGGATGCGGCGGGCGGCCTCGTTCGCGTGGGCTTCTGCCACTACACCACGCCTGAAGAGGTAGATGTCCTGCTCTCTGCACTCGGCGAGCTTCAGCCAGCGCTTGGAACGGTCAGGCCAAAGTGACTATTCCGAAACTACTTAGCCGGTACCTTCTTCCTGTGACACTCCGTTGCCTCTTCCGTGCGCATCGCCCAATGTTGACGTCCATCGTTCGCCGGCAAGGACGATATGGAGCACTGTGCGACGCCTGTGGCTTACCTATTCAGCGTTTAGACGAGGGCCGCTGGACAGTCTGCGAGCCACTGACTTCCCGGAGCGATCAAGCGGCTTGAGGCAGAGCGCTCCTGGCGCAACTCGATAGATGATCGGGCTTCGAACCCTTAGGTTGGGGATTCGAACTTCTCGGGGCGGGGCCACCAAGGACATCTCAAGGGGGCGGTAAGCAGACAAACGAAGTGGAGGGTAGCCCTTCGTAGAGCGGCTCTAGCGTCTCTCTGATAGTATTCGCTCGCGCAGTTTGCGGGAGATGAGAGGTGAACGCCTGGCCTGCTGATCAGGTTGAACGCTGGCCTATTGAACGGTTGATCCCGTTCGCCAGGAATGCCCGCACCCACAGTCCTGCGCAAATCGATCAGATTGCCGCCTCGATGCGCGAGTGGGGTTGGACCAATCCGGTCCTGGTCGATGAAGCCGGCACGATCATCGCTGGCCACGGGCGGATCGAGGCCGCGAAGAAGCTGGGCCTGTCCGAAGCTCCGGTGATGGTCGCTCGCGGCTGGTCTGAAGCCAAGAAGCGGGCCTACGTCATTGCAGACAACCAGCTGGCCCTGAACGCCGGCTGGAACGACGAGCTACTCGCGGCAGAGTTGACCGACCTGCGCGACCTCGCATTCGACCTCGACCTGGTGGGACTGGGCGCAAAGGAGCTGTCTCGACTGCTCGGTTCCGGCGACGCTGTGGACGGCGAGGACGAGGTGCCCGCAGTTCCCGAGCAGCCGGTGTCGAGGCCGGGTGATCTGTGGCTACTCGGCACGCACCGGCTCCTTTGCGGCGACGCTACGAAGGCTGAGGTTGTGTCGCGACTGCTGGCAGGCGTTCGCCCGCACCTGATGGTCACGGACCCGCCCTACGGCGTCGAGTACGATCCGGCGTGGCGCAACGATGCCGGCACCTCCAAAACTCGGCGCACTGGCAAGGTCCTCAACGACGACCGTGCGGACTGGCGTGAGGCATGGGCGCTTTTTCCAGGTGACGTCGCCTACGTCTGGCACGGGGCTCTGCATGCCGGCACCGTAGCCGACAGCCTCATGGCATCAGGGTTCGACATCCGCAGCCAGATCATCTGGACCAAGGAGCGGCTAGTGCTCTCCCGCGGGCACTACCACTGGCAGCATGAGCCCTGCTGGTATGCGGTCCGCAGTAGCGGCACCGGTGCCTGGTCGGGAGATCGCAAGCAGACGACGGTGTGGCCGATCTCGTCCAAGGCGCAGGACGCGGAGACTGTGCACGGTACCCAGAAGCCGGTCGAGTGCATGCGGCGGCCGATGCTGAACAACTCCAGCATTGGGCAGGTCGTGTACGAGCCGTTCATGGGCTCCGGCACCACCCTCATTGCCGCAGAGACCTGCCAGCGGGCCTGCCTCGGCCTGGAACTCAACCCTGCCTACGTCGACGTGGCAGTTCAGCGCTGGCAACAGCTGACGGGTGAGAAGGCGACACTCGACGGCGACGGAGCCGACTTCAACACCGTTGCAGCCCAGAGGAGCGCCACAGCTTGAACCGTTCAGCCGACCCGGTAGACCCGGCCGCGGTTCGCCAGCTTCTCGCTGGTGACCTTCAGGCCCAGCTTCTTGCCGACGACCCCGGACAGGGCTCCCCTGACGCTGTGCGGCTGCCAGCCGGTCGCTTCCACCATGTTGGCGATGGTGGCTCCTTCGGGACGTCCAAGCAGTCGAACAAGCACGTCCTGACGGCTCTCTTTGACTTGAGCCGAAGGAACCGGAGCCGTGGCTGGAGGGCAGGCGGCCGCGGGTGCTTGTCCGGCGCACGGCATTGGCTCGCCGGCCAAGGCGAGCTTGCCAGAGTCAGTGGCCTGCAGGGTCACAGCGCCAGCGACTTCGTCATGGCGCCAGACGGTCATGCTATCCGCAGCGGACACCTCTTCCAGCAGGCCGCGCTTGAGCAGGCTCTTGCAGACGTTCCCGATCGCACCTCCTTTCAGCGTGGCCGTGATCGGAAAGACGCAGAGATCCTCCCGTTCGCAGGCGGGCTCCAGGACCGAACGTTGAGCTTCGGTAAGCTGAATGATCATGGGTCGTGTTCCTCATTCGAGCCGTCAGCAGGATCGCTGCGCTTCTACGAGGTCGAGCCCCGAGCCGGGCCTAGGGGAGCCGCTGCTGAGCCGCTCTTCCGTTTCGACACATGCTCCAGTGGTGACCTGAAGCAAGCTGCATCTGCAGCACCGGGCTGATGCGCGGCCGCAAGCCCGTGCCGACCCACCTTAAGCGGCTGCACGGCAATCCCGGCAAGCGCCCGATCAACGCTCACGAGCCGATCCCGGAGGGCGATCTCCATGCCGCACCCACCTGGCTCAGCGACAGCCAGCGGGTGGGCTGGGCGTATGCCATTACCAACTCTCCACACGGACTCCTTAAGCAACTCGACCGATCGATACTGGCGATCTGGGTAGTGGCCGAGGACTTGCACCGGGAAGCAGCCGAGAAGATCAGCCAGTATGGCCTGCTGACCAAATCGCCCAACGCCGGACTGCCCTTGCAATCACCTTATTTGGCAATCCTCAACAAGCAGGCGCAGATCATGCTCAAGACTGCTGCCGAGCTGGGTTTCACGCCCTCCAGTCGAAGCCGGGTGCAGATCGTACCGGATGTGTCGGACAATCCCTTCGCGAAATTCCGCCAGCGCAAGCCGTGGGAGTACGGTGGCGCCCCGGCAGACGAGTTCTTCGACGACTAAGGGACGATCGTCTCAGTCAGATTGCCGGCCATCCTCCAGTGGCTGCTGGTGGTGGATAGCGGAACGGCTGCTTTCGGGTACGCGCAGGCGGATAGCCGACGCTCGTTCATTTGGTGCGAAGTCGGGCTTGCCCTTTCGGACGTTCAAGGAGGTCTAGCGTTCGCCGGTAAGCCGACGCTCGTTCAGCTGCCTTGCCGAGCGATCATGCTGGCTGAAGCGTCCTTCCAGCGGTTCGCAGGGCCTCCGCTTCATCTCGCTTGCGCTGCGCCCAGTCGATCAGCTCCATCTGCCCGTCGGCATGTTCAACCAGCGCGGTGCAGCTTTCGACCCAGTCGCCGTCATTGTAGTAGGTGACATCGCCGATGGTGCGGATCTCGGCCGAATGGATATGGCCGCAGATGACGCCGTCCGCGCCGAAGTCGGCCGCGGCATGAGCCACCGCCTGCTCAAAGTCGCAGACGTACTGGACGGCGTTCTTGACCTTCTTCTTCAGCACGGCCGACAGCGACCAGTAAGGCAGGCCAAGCAGCTTGCGGCCGCCGTTGACTGCTCGGTTGAGCTTCAGCAGCAGGGTGTAAGCATGGTCCCCCAGGAAGGCGAGCCAGCGGGCATAGAGCACCACGCTGTCGAACGCGTCGCCGTGCAGGACCAGCAGCTGCCGGCCGTCAGCGGCCCGATGCAGCACTTGGTTCTCGATCTGCACGCCCCCGAAGTTCAGCCCGAGGAAGTCACGAAAGGCTTCGTCGTGGTTGCCCGGCAGATAGATGACCTGCACGCCATGCTTGGCCATCTTCATGATGCAGCGGACCACGTCATTGTGGCGCGACGGCCAGTACCAGCCCTTCTTGAGCTGCCACCCATCGACGATATCCCCGACGAGGTAGAGCGTTTCGCACTCGACCGACTTTAGGAAGTCGAGCAGCAATTCGGCGTTGCACCCGGGTGTTCCCAGATGCGTGTCCGATATCCACACCGTCCGGAACCCCAGCCGTGCGCGGGCCGGTTCGAAATGCGTCGGTTCGCTGGTGTCCGGCATCGATGCTGTGTCTAGGAGCGGCAGGCGCTTGCCCCTGCTCGTCGGCTTCAACCCGTCCGTCCGGTGTTTCCGCATGCGGGCCCCTCCGTCGCTTGGGAGAAGCTAGCTCGCGGTCGAGTCAGTTCGGTGACGCCGGTGCGACGATTGCTTCAAAGGTCGGAAACCGGTCTCCCCGCCGACGTTGGCAATCAGGCGGGGCATTCCCGCTCGGCGCGATTTATGGCTGGGCAAACAGAAAAAAGCTCAATCTGTCAGCAACTTGTAACCAAGTTCGGGCAGGGGCTCCTCTGTTCGCTAACACTTTCCTGCATCCTTGGTTCTCAGGCCGGCCCCGCTCCGGCTGCGCGAACTTTGTGCGCTTTGGGGTTTTGACATGAGCAACGCGTATTTCCGACTGGCTAACGGTGACTTCTTGCAGGATTGGAGCGATCCGGACCTGATCACCGCCAGCGACGACTGGAGCAAGGTGCCTAGCATCGTCGGCTATCTTGGCAATGGCATGGTCGGCAGCAGCACCGGGGTGAACCCGGGGACCGTCACGGGCAACAGCATCGACGTCGACGTGACCGCCAACCAGTCCAACCCCAATACGCTCACCAGCGGCGGCGTGGCGGAGTTTCAGATCGCCAACCCGACGGTCGCGCTGCAGGGCTCCGGCACGGCGGGCGCGCCTTACCTGGCGCTGTTCATGGACTCGACCGGCCGCGACAATGTCACGCTTAGCTTCACAGCGCGCGACATCGACGGCAGCACGGACAACGCCATTCAGCCTATCGCGGTACAGTATCGCGTTGGGGAAACCGGTGCGTGGATCAACCTTCCCGCCGCAGCCATCGCCGATGCCTCCACAGGCCCGAGCCTCGGCACGGCTAGCACCAACGTCACCGTGACTCTGCCGGCTGAGGCAAACAACCAGGCCGCCCTGCAAGTCCGGATCATGACCACCAACGCGGTTAGCAATGACGAGTGGATCGGCATCGACAACATTGCCGTTCACAGTGAGGCGCACCAGTCCGTGGCGCCCGGAACGCTGTCCATCGCCGACGCTAGCCTGGCGGAAGGCAACAGCGGCACCACCGACCTGGCGTTTACCGTCAACCGCACCGGCGGCAACGACGGCGCAGTGTCCGCGACCTACAATGTCGTGCTGGACGGAGCCGCAGCG
>Ga0210040_10007986_pt1 | contig 12659 bp, 18 predicted proteins | sample CryGeyCG12114_NA_FD_185462 | JGI IMG/M metagenome (GOLD analysis project Ga0210040, IMG submission 185462) | Groundwater microbial communities from aquifer - Crystal Geyser CG19_WC_8/21/14_NA (SPAdes) (version 2) | ecosystem: Environmental > Aquatic > Deep subsurface > Groundwater | place: USA... | reverse complement strand
ATATAACACAAACGAAAATAAGAAAAACGGGTACTGCTTTGTGCATTGCGTTTTTGCGTTGCTACACCTTAATTCTAGCGGTCCCATCGAATTTTAAGGCACCAATTCATATCACTGCAGCTGCTGCGGCTAACACATAATGGATTATGGATAAGTTTTTGTTTTTTGTTTTTGGACTTAACTTTCGCATTATGATTTATTTGTTAATGTAATTTAATTAAACGTCACATTTCAATTTGTGTATGCGAAAATGCCAAAGAAGAAGACCCAGAAGTCGAATAATAGTCGGGGAGATAACTATGTTTCTCTATTTCTTCCCGGAACCGGTTCGGGGAAAAAAACATTAGAAAGTGTTTCCCGTACGGATCAGCCAGCTAAAGATGCCGAATTCGGTGATTCTAGTGCGGAACCTTTGCCTGAGACAAGTTGTGGTAGATCATTGTACAACTCGAAACCATACAGAGAACCATGGGCATCGGTTTTGCTTCCGACATTGCATACTCCTGCTGATTCTCTGATGGAAACTTCTTATGCATCCTACACGTCAACTGCGTCTAACAAAAAAAGTGACGATAAATCCGATTCGAAACAAAAGATGGATGCTTCGACTTCGAAGGTATTTTCTCCAAGACGTCGAAATTTGGACTGTAAAGCGATCAAATTCAGTACTATAACAAGACTTTTTGCGTACACTGGGAACATGCCTCTGGAAATGCTCGGAAATAACACCTGTCAAACTTCCAATGTAAGTTAAACCTTTGCAACATTTAATCTGCATTAGTTGTATTGGGACCACGTTGATTGCCTGCTTTGATTTAGCCTTTTGGTTGGATTGCTTTTTAGAAGCTGCTCAGTGGCTCGGATCTTGAGAAACCATTGAAGTGGGCAAGACAAATGGCCCCAGAACTATTATGGAGTCCAGTAATTCGAAAAGCTGTCAAGGGAATAGATGAGTGGAAAGCATTTGAAATCGTTCATCAGGTTACAACCAACTGTGCCTTTAAGTTTATGACTATTTTGGAGAAAGTCGTTAGACCCGGGGAACAAGTCACATTTGGAAATCAAACTTTCAATGGATTTTTCTTTCTTCAAAAGTTGATCGGGGGTCTTCTACTGTCAAACAAAAGGCGGAAGGAAATCCCTTTCGAAATTGTCGATGAAATGTTTGACAAATTTTATTCTTGTGGGTTTAAGGCTGTTAAAAAGTTAAATGAATTAAGAAAACGATCCGTTCGGACCGTTGATTTAGTATGTAGTGCTTGCATGGAGAGCTCATGTGTCTGTGAAAATGTTGCCACTCTGTTCATGGAAGCTAACATGTGGGTAGAACATTTTTGTGAAGTTGAATTTAGTGTTTAATTGACATATTGACCGGTTACTGTACCGTATAATTTTCATTATAGGGCTTTACATGGACTAGGTTTGGTAGATGAATTGGCTGGACCAAGATTGTACGGAGTGGTCCGAAAACAAATGGAAGAACGAGTTAGAAACTGTGATTTTACCAAAGTAGATTCCAGTTATCTAAATTCTCTTTTATCGGTAAGAAAGCTTTTTTCAGCTGCATTTCTATTGACAATTTTCAAGCTTTACATATGCAATTATTATTTTTGTGATTTTAGTGGCTGGAAACTAACGTCTCACCATGGATTGAAACAATATATCCATTGGCTGGAACCAAATTAGGAGATAAGCAAGGACGCGATATTTATTCAGAGTTTCAACTTATGCTTTTTGAGATTTACGGCCAAGGAATTGTGTCTCATTTATTCAACGTTGTGATAGGTGAGCCGCGAGTGCTGTATTTTCATGATTAACTGCTTATCACCTATAATAATATTTTTTTTAAGTCATAGAAAAGTTGGATTTTTTGCTCATTTCTCTTGCACTGGAAAACAGTTTAATAGTTTTTATTTAAACAATACTATAGAATATCCTGATTCCACTCCTCTCCTAGAAGACTTGAAAAAGTGCATGAAAGAAGTCAACTTACGAAATCATTTAGTTTCCAATTTAAAGGCGTCTCTGGAAAGAAGACTTTTGAATGCTGGAGTCAATACGTCAAATGTTTTAGTTGCTTATGTTTCATGCGTCCGAGCATTGAAATTTTTGGATCCCTCTGGTATATTAGTTCAACTGGTCACTCCTCCTGTCAGGTAATGTTCAACAATGAAATAAATCAGAGCCAGACGCAAAAGTTTTTAATCTAGTTGAGAGCTGTAATGATAGTTTTAAAAAAAATGTTAGAGAGTATTTGAAGCACCGCGAGGAAACTGTTCGAGTTATTCTTGTAAGCCTGACAGAGGAATCAGGAGATTTAGCGGAGGAGTTAGCACGTCACCCTGTGAGCGCTGAAAAGACTTCAAAGTTGGCTATCCACGATTGGAAAAATTGGGAACCTGGTATGCATCTCACTGGTTTAAATATTTCAGTGACTTATTGCGTGATCGCGAGGCAAAAGCTTATTTCATTTCTGCGTTTAGATCCTATTGACGTCCCGAAAGACACCCAAAATCTGAGAAAATCTGATCTCATTCAAGCCTTGGTTTCAATTTATGGTTCCAAAACAGTTTTCATTGATGAATATCGTGCACTTCTAGCGGATAGGTTACTTAGAATGCCTAAACCAGGGTCAATCACAAGAGAGATCAAGTGTCTAGAGCTGCTAAAGCTGAGGTAAATGTATGCTTTGGGGTCTGCGAATATTAGAATATTTCAGGGCCATCGGCCACCTATGTTATGTACTAAATGAGCTAATGCATTTACGTATTTAGGTTTGGTGAATCCGATTTGCAAAAATGTGAGGTTATGTTGAAAGATGTTGCCGATTCGCAGCGTTTGAATACTAGATTTTATGAAGAAGAAGGAGCTGTGTTGGCAGATCTGGTACTGACATGATCAACTTTAAGAGACTATTACCTCTAACTCTTGAGATCACAATGCGTTATATTTAATGCTTAAAAATTTCAGAGTGTGCCCATAACCGCTCTTACTGTTTCTGCACAATTTTGGCCAATGTTCAAGCAAGAAGATCTTCACCTCCCAAAAGTTATTCAAGATTGCCTAGAGACATATACGAAAGCCTTTGAAGCGATAAAGGGTAATAGGACACTTGAATGGCAGAAACATATTGGAAACGTAGAGTTGGAGCTAGAAATAGGAAATAATACTCACACTTTCAATGTCAGTCCTTCCCATGCTGCCATTATTTGGCATTTTCAAGAAAAAGGTAAGTACAAAATACAAAATCCAAGTATTCTATATTCTGCGTACGTTCAAACACAGTTCTTGCAAACATTTCACTTTTGCATGAAATGCTGTACAGTTCCATTCGTTAAACTGCACTAACAATGTATTTTAATTTCATTCAGATATCTGGTCTTTAAATGATTTAAGCGAGGAGACTAAAATACCTCCTTCAGTTTTAAGAAACAAACTGGGGTTCTGGATTTCAAAAGTGATAAATTAATAGATTCATTTTAACTTTACTTAAAGGACCTTTAGCAAATGTGATATGTTTTTTAGGGCATTTTATCGCAATCCGGAGACGAATTTTATTCACTTATGAAAAGCACAGATTCACGAGTCGAAATTGCAGGAGAGAATAAATACGTAGATGAAATGGAACCAGAGAGCCTAATTCCTTCTACGTCAAGCCAAAGAGAAACGGAATTGCAGGTACGTTTAACGGTTCTAAAAACTGGCACTCAATTCATGAATTCATACGTCTCGCAATGACGAACAATTTGAATTTATATATTTCAGATGTTTTGGTCATACATTGAAGGAATGCTTACAAATCTTGATTCATTGCCTTTGGAAAGAATACATTCCATGCTAAAATTATTTGCAACCGTGGAATGTAGTCAAGAAGAGCTACAGGCATTTTTAGATTCCAAAGTTCAGCAGAGTCTTCTAGTATATTCTGCTGGACAATATCAACTACCAAAATAGTGAAAAAATAAAATGTCTTTAATGCTTACTTAACTTAATTACAACTGTACATTTATTCTCAATGTTTTCGTAAATATGTCTAAAGAGGCAGAAAAAGTTACACTATGCGTCAATAAAGTTAACTTATAAACTCCGTGTTTTTGGCATCTTGGAATCTCCGACAAAAATACAGCCTATACTTAAAATTTTACTATTCATCTTTCATTGTGTAGGACGCGCTAACGTATATTGACAACCCTTGGCAGAATGCTTATTTAAATCTTGCTTATTAATATAAACTAAACCACAATGTTGACATGAATGAGGGGACTCCCTCTCAAGATTATGCAATTTTTCATGGTACTCGACTTCGTACAACTTGTTGAATTGTTTACCACAAACTCCGCATATAAATGGTTTCGAGCCCCAGTCAACCTTTTTATCTTCTACATCAGCTAATTTTCTTTGAAAATAGGCTTCCAGCTTCTTGCTAGAAAATCTTTTTTGCAAGGAATGAACATCTATATGAACTTGGAGTTGCTTTTTAGAAGACACTGCGGCGTTGCATTCAGAACATCTGAGGGGTTTGCTTTCAACATTACTACACTGATGTAAGTAGAACTCTGTCCAGGGGATTTTAGTTGCGGGGCAAAACTCACAAGCATAATATGATTCCTCTACATGGACAGATTGGTGGTATTTTAAAGTTACTTCCCTTAGAAACACAGCATCACATTTATCACAACTAAACTTCTTTTTCTTTACTGGTTCTTCTACATGCTGAATTGTTGGTTCGCTTTCCTCAATGTGTTCTATGTTCACACACTCGACTTCAGTCAACTCAGAAGTATGAAATTCAAAAATTTCTTCAGTATTGGGATCGAATTCGCTGTGATCTATTTCAATTTCATGATGGAAAGATACAGGCAGCGTTAAAATATGGGAATGCCCATCAACATTGTCCAATATTGAGACTGTATTTCCGTCCACAAGTTCCGAACCAATTTCTTCAGCGGAAAATAAATGCTCTCCAACCACCTCGATTCTAAATACACGGTTGGAAACTCTTAAAAACATTTTTCCTTACACACATAAAGATAAAATTAAAAATTAATCACGTACGTTCCATCAATAAGAGCTACAGCTGTCACGAAGTCTTGCTCATTGATGAGCTCCATTTGATACATTTGGTCAACCTTCTGAAAAAAAATAATAGCAGCTCTTTCAGTTTGCATTAATTTGACATGAGCACAAAGATTACCAAGCTCAACAAAGAAAAAAAAATATTTACCAATCCCAAAATGTCAAGAACTATGCCACCTCACTAATACCTTCGGATTTTTTTGAAGCACACGCAAACGTGAAAAAACATAATTTGAGTGCTAAAAATTCTCAGCAGTATTTGGCTTCTTGTTATCACTGCAAATTGTTTGAATTAGCGCGGGAATAATAGTCCCGACGCTCACTATAAATCGCATATCGCGTGACAATGACCCACGGTGAACGACTGCATGCAGGATAATTTCATAATTTGTAATTTGTTCAAAAATATGAAGTCGGATACATTGTAAGGGAATGAAATTTTAGAGAAATGTGAAAAACGTGAATTCAATGTTGTCTGCCTGCATTCATATTCAGAGCTTCAGGGTATTTAGGGAGCAACAGAATAAAATTAGGATTTGTTGACGCTTGTAACGCAGTATGTAAAAATAACATCAGATTACAAAAAAATCCTAATGCCTCATCTATTCGAGACATTCAAGGGGAGAGGGTACGATCAAGATTTAAAGCTGATTACGTTTGGAATATTTATTAACAATAATATATTAATTAAATACTCTACAGTCTAGAAGTAACTGATAGCATATTTTAGAACCGTTTCTTTAGCAGACGATATAAGCAAAATTGCTGGACGGTCCTTCCACCCCATGAAAATCCACTAATCGAATCACAAGTTGATACCGGAAACCACATGAAAACTTGAAAACAATGAATAATATAGCATAAATGTAATTGAATTTAATATTTTATAGTATATCGACGCAATTGTTGCGGCTACTATTTGAAGCATTTTTTTAATTTCTTACCCCTCCGATTAAAACAGGTTTTCTTGACCCCATCAATTTCGAGGGACAAAACGTAAATATTTTCTTCCATGCTGAAATAGTTGAACTGTTTAATTTTTGGATGCATGCATACCCATTTACAGCTTTTATATCAGAATGAGCCACATTCATAGGAGGTCTCCAGATTAGTCTATGCAAATTTTCAGATTTCTCATGGGGGGCAATTACTGTTTCCAACTCGAGATGAAGATGTGGTCTCATATTTTTTGACTCCCTATTTATGCAATAAAAGACTGATTGACCTTAAACGTAGAATAAAGAATTAGTTAATGCTATTATATCAAAATCACAAAATCAAATAAGTCCAATGTATTCACCACTATCACCACACTCCAACTTCCAAATGGGCTCCCGAAATACAGAGGGTTTTTTCAAGCGTATGCAAACTTTTCAATAGTTGTTCACAGATCACAGGACAAGTTTAATTTATGATCCACCGAACACCACTGAATACTTAAATCATTGCTACCCCGTCGTCGCTCTTTTTTTCCATTTATTGATTTATTATACAAAAATAACATTCATTCTCCTCACCGCTTTATGCTCAAGTTTCGGACTTTTTGTCAGGTCAATCACCCATACGAGTTTTACTTTCATTCGCGTGTTTTCATACATAGTATGCAACAAACCCACGCGTAAGTGATAAAAACAATTTATTTTCAAAATTTTACATTCCATTTTACAGGTTAGTAACAAATAAGAACAATTAAATCGTTTAAAAAAGTACGAATAGTATACGCAAAAACCGCAAAAAATTCACACAGTAGAGGGATAACTATTTAACTGCGATTCCCTAAAATCGAATGTGTATTACTTACACTGATATACTCTGATACTACACAGTCTCAGTCATTTCAAACATAATCGTAAAAAATTCTTCTACTCTAAACTTTACAAGAACCTAACTATTTTAGTATTCTATATACACAAAAAACTGCAGGTAAAATTTTTTCAATTAAGCTAGGATTATTTTATTTATTTTTTGTAAGCAAAATTGACGATGGTTCACAGAAATGACCGCTCCTATTTTGAACATCCACAGCTCTAACGGCAAAATAATATCTATTTTCATCAGTGAACTGTAAAAAATAATAATAAAACATTGAAAATTAGCAAACAAAAGAACAGAAACAAACATATACCAGGAAATTTTACTCAAAAATTACATTTTTTAATTCTGGCAAAATATTTGAGACACACGAAAACATACCTGTGATAGCGTGCATGCCATTGGCAATGGTAAAGCTTTTACATCTCCGACTTTTTTCCAATGCGTAGCTTTTTGAGGTGAGCCTCTGCATGGTTCTTGACAAGCATAAATTTGGTATGCCGAAATCTCAGCAAATAAATTAAGCGTATTCATCGTCCACGAAAGTACAATACCTTCTTTTTGAGACGTTAACGTAAGTGTAGGTTTGGGGGGCAACTCTTTTAGGAGTGGGAGACGATTTTGAGGTTGGCCTGTCATAAGCCCTGGTAGAGGTGGCTGCACAAAAAAGTCAATAACAATATTTTACATTATTGACTTTATTAATGACACAAAACGGACAAAAAATAGGAATAGCTACTCACCAATATAAACTTTGGGGTGACATTTTGCATTAAAGATCCTTGTGGTGTGATTCGTACCCCAGATCGTGAGCCCGAAACCATTCCACCTCGAGTAGCTACATTACGGCTAACAACGACTTGATTACCAATCCCACCTCTAGAGTTCACATTCACATTTCTATATATCACTTGTCCAGGTCGCCTATTTTGTCCAGTTGGGGTTATTTGTAAACCATGTGGGATTTGAGTTACAGCAGGTGTCACTGAGATACCTTGTTGGTTTACTATTCTGTACTGCATGCCATTGGAAGCGGATGCTGAAATTCAAGCATAAATCATAAATCCATGTTCAGAAAAAATCACATATCTCCCTACGCATTGTAACAGTCATGCAAAAACAGTGAACCATGGAGCGGTGCACTGCAGTGTTAGATCACTTATCGATTTCTCAGTATGCTCTACAATATAATTATCACTTCACCCCACAATACTAAAAAGTAAAAACAATACCTCCACGGGCTGCGTTAGAATTGGATCTAGGATTATCATCAGTCAAATCTACAATTCCAGGAGATGAGTTACTTCTAGCCACATTATTGGTCATAATCCGCCCCCCAGGGGTTTTTGTAATAGTAACAACGTTGCTTGATGGAGTTCGTACACCTAAATAGTTCAATGTTTCATTTAGAATGTGAAATTTTTATCTTGCGTTAACAGATAACCGTTTTACAGTCAAAATATCAGACTGAGGTCTGGATCGGTTCATACCTTGGACATTATTGTTAGCCCCTCCTATGGGTCGCAATGGAGGCATTACTCTGGAGTTGCGATCTCCTTGTTTTTGCAAGACAAATGAGTTAGCTTCTGAGCCACCCACAATACCGGCCTTGTTGATACCATTTTTCGATTGCTCAATTACAACTTGAAGACCAACAGACCGGTAGAATTTAACCGGGGGAGGAAGTTTCGCCACTCCTTTGGTCAATTTAGCTGTATTTTCTTGTAGTTGTTTGTAAGCTTTCGATAGTTCTGTGACCTATATAAACCAAAGGCAATAATGCGGCATTTGAAAAATTGTAACATGATGATGATAGCTTGCTTAACCTACAGATAGCATGTATTGTCTAATCGCCCCAAACAAAATCTGATTGATCATTGATCAGTGCATTGTAAACCGTAATGTGATTTGTGATTTCGTTAAGGGTGATATATGGGTGATATTGTGATATATAGACGCTCTTAGCATATAGCTGATTCAAAATTCGACTAATGTGAGTGTACGTACAGTCTATCGTTTTGAAGATCTATAGAGATAGATGCTCTTTATTATGAAAGGAACAATTCAATTCTAGCCCGGTGTGGTATCAATCTTGCATACCCATGCCCAAATCTAACACCAAATTATTTTATGCTACCACCGACCCCCCAAACAAAAAAAAACACCTTGGCCTTAAATTTTATTCTCTCAATCCGACTAAAATTGTGTTTTTTTACTGTAAGTCTTTTAAAAGCAAATATGACCATAGAGGGCGTGTGTCGTGTGTTTAACTAAATTTATTATCGTTATCGTCGCCGAGCTTACAGATGCACTTGCCTGGTAAGTAACTCGGCTTCCTACAGCATGGATATATATTAAAACGAAAAACTAGCTTATTGTATAACTCAATGGTCGGGTTACAGATGCATTCGACTCGACTCTCTCTTCCCTTCCCTAGCTCAGAAAAACTCCCCTGAAGGAAAACTATCTAAACTACTCAACCTAACTCACCGCACACCGTAATATTATATTTAAACACCTATCGACCAATGGAAACTGAAAATGATACTTTCTGCACTGAAACCTTTAAAAAATTGTTAAAGAGGCGTACCATTTTCATTGGAATCTTCACAATTCATAGACAAGTTTAATACAAATAATGCCATTTCGAATGAAATTTAAAAGAAGATGATTTCGGGCATATAAAACGGGTAACTTCTTCGTATTAATTTTTTTACACAAGCGCTAACGAGAGAAAAGGGTTTGAATACAGTCCCTAAATCTGGTATATAAATTAATATTATACACGATGATAAAGCTAATACACGTGTATGTGATACGTAGTGAAGCACCAAAGCTTCTCGGAAAAATTCAAGAGACCGGATTTGGCATTAATATTCGCTTGATGCTAAACTTTTAAGTGATCACATGCTAAGTGAAACTTTCAATAGCATCAATCTGAAGGCAATAAAATAAATAATAGATATCCGTAAAAAATTATCGGATACTATATTTAAAAATTAAATTTTCAAATTATGTGAGTTAGATGGATGCAAACAACTTCTGTCCCTTCCTGATTACAACCATTAACTATGATCTCACTAATATTATTTATTATTTTAGTCAATTTGAGGAAAATTGTTAAAAGATGTCATTGGTCATACCTGTTTTTGGAGGCCTGAAGCTTTGGCAAAAAGTTTGTCTTTGGAGGCGTATAACTGAAGTACCTTGGATCGGAGCGTTCCAACATTGGTGTGCGCTACCATACCTTCAATGCATTTAGCGAGGACTAAATTCTCTAAATCTTTTCTGGACATTGTTTTTATTTGCTTTTCAATATTTTCCTTATCTTCAGGGCTAATAGAAATATCTTTCATTTCTGTATCTAGATTTTCTTTTTCAGAATCTTCAGTTCCCATATTGCTGAGGATGTTAGCCTTAAGGGACACATTTTCCTTTCTATTGCTGTCACTGGAATTACTCTCGTCGTCCAAAATGTCATCTTTCTCTTCGGAGGAGACAACTAAATCCACCATATCATTTACTGTCGTCTGAATTTCCTTGGGGTCTAAAAGTTCATAAATCAAATTTTACGGTCAACTATGAAATCAAACGTAAACAACAGAAACTTCTTTTAAGACTAAATTTAAGTAGCAAGGGGGGGGGGTTGAAGGTATATCTGTCACCCATCCATGCAATGAAACGTAGATACCCACACACATAGCTTACCTTTCTCAGAAATGGTATCAAAATTTGCTTCGGTTTCTTTGGTTTCGGAATCCTGATCAACCTCAGACTGAAAATCCATTTCCATTACATCAGTCTGGATTTCCAAGGCCGATGTCACATTTTGATCGAACACACCGCTAGGGGGCAAACCCATCTCACTGTCATTCATGGTAGCCATTTTGTTCATGGGGGGGGGATATGTTCGAAACTCCCACGAAAATCTGCGATCGCGTCCTGCCACTACGTAACACGCACGCGTTTTTTTGTACACGTCGCCGATAACTCGAGCAGAGGTGATAGGTAATTATTTAAAAATACACCTTCCACCACAGACAAGACACCTTCAACCGCTAGGAAGCGCAGAAATACACTGAACAGTTCTTGTCGAGTTAAGACCATAAAACTTTTGTTGGGAACACGAACACGACGGATAAGCTCCTCCTACTTTCCGTCTCTCCACTGCTCCACTGCGAGAAAACCAAATGTTTACAATCCTCAGTGCATGCTGTAGGTAGGAAGTTTACCAACGTGCATGAAACTTTTGGGAGAACAACGTAACGCAACGCATTCCCTATCCCAGCCACTCACTTTTGTGGAGCAATTCTTGCCCGTGTAGTACCAAGCAAATGGAGCGATGTACCTACCTAAAACTAAAACCTGATGATTTGACAGTTGCGCTCTCTATGAGCAAATCTATGGTACTACTGTTGAAATGACGGGTCTATGTTATTTCGGTACACAGGACACAGGATCCTTAAAGGGCCAAATTTTGTTGGTATCCAATGTTACTCTCGGTGTTCGTTCACCCATTTTGGCCTATTTTCTTTCTACTAACTAAAAGGCAAAAAAATGGATTGCATTAACACTGCAAGTGCATTTTATGATTACGTAATGTGTAGTACGTGAAATTCGGGGCTTTTATCACATTAACATTACATATAAATATCAACATTAATATTCAAAAAATGCAAATAGATTACTAGGGTAAGGAAACAGCAAAGCCACTACACTATATATAAAATCTAAACCCTGTTACAAACAGAAGAGACAAGGATGCAACAATGGTCAATAAAGTGTTTTGTTTAGTGTAGTAGTACTGCATGGCTGTGACTTGGCTACAACTACTCCCTCAGTGCATGCAGTTACATAGAAAAGTCACGTTAACAGTGCCCCCATCTATCCTAGAGCGTGTCAATCATAGTTCAAATTCACGAACGTTTGTGCAGCAAACGTTACGCCAAGTTAAGGAAATTGTAGGGTTTACTAACTCCGTTGGTTGAAAATGGAATAGGGATAGCCAGAAGCAAAAGAAAATGTCAGCACAGAATTGTAGTCTGTCCATACCGCTAATCTAAGCAAAAACAACAGGGTGTTTGGTATTTTCCATGATCTAACTAAAAAAATAGTCATTGGGAACATCATTGAGGCGTTTTTGATTACAGAATCATCGCAGTGCTAGCACTTAACAAAGTTTCTTAAAAATTACAATGAGCTTATCAATAAACTCCTGTATCCTGCAATACAAATGTAGAGCTGGTTTTATTTTGTGCCCTGCAATAGTATCCTACATTACCTACATGTAGTAGTTCTGTGGTTACAGCATAGCAGCTAGCAGCCAATGAGCCAACTAAACTAACTATAAACACCCTGTACATTTAAGCGACTCCTCGTCATACAAAAAAACAGGATGAAATATTAATCCTGATTTTAACATTAAAATTTTCAAAAGGGGCTGATGGATTCAAGTATTTGTTGAAATTTTTTTACAGTTTTTCACACATGTGCATTTGAATTAATGAATTAAAAAACTAAAAATTAAGTTTGTCTAGCATTAGTGGGGAAACCTATCTTAACTTTTAATTTACTCAACTTAACTATCTTTTATTCGCTAATTGTGAATTTCATAATTACGAAATAAAATACGTAGGTAACTAACTAAGCAAAGCAAATACAATAAAGTTGCTGACTAAAGCCCACTACATAGACGGGCAAACTTGCATTCTATGCAAGCAAGCCGTTCATCTGGTACCATTTTTAGTTGAGCATAGTTGGTTACATTCACA
>Ga0210040_10007985_pt1 | contig 12663 bp, 13 predicted proteins | sample CryGeyCG12114_NA_FD_185462 | JGI IMG/M metagenome (GOLD analysis project Ga0210040, IMG submission 185462) | Groundwater microbial communities from aquifer - Crystal Geyser CG19_WC_8/21/14_NA (SPAdes) (version 2) | ecosystem: Environmental > Aquatic > Deep subsurface > Groundwater | place: USA... | reverse complement strand
ACATCAGCACCACTTTCCAGTATTGTTTATCTCTGGAATAAAAGGGCCTTACCAGCCATAACAGAAAATTTTTAGTGTTGGCAACCGGCAAATCAAGGTGGTTTTACTTTACGGCTTCTTCGCTTACCGCCGAAGCAATGGATGTTTTCTCAAATGTTAAACGCACTCCGCGGTCTACTTCCAATATCACGGTGGTGTCTTCCACGAAAATAATTTTACCGTGCAAGCCACCAATGGTAATAACGTTAGCGCCTTTGGTTAACGACTCACGAAACTTTTTCTGGTCGCTGGCCTTTTTTTGCTGGGGCCGCACCATAAAAAAGTAAAAAACCAGGATAATAGCGCCAATAAATATAATATTGGAAAACCCGCCACCGGCCGGTGCCTGTAATAATATCTGCAGCATGTATGGTATCTGAAATTATTGGGCCAACGGACCGTAGGCACCAGCCGAGGCCGCTACGTTGGCTTTTATGTTAACCTGAGTAATTTCGGGTTGGGTATTGGCTTTAATGCTAATTACCTTCATTTGCTGCGTACCGCCTTTGCCGGCGCTGTTAAACTGCACCGAAATTTTACCTTCGGCACCCGGCGCTACTGGTTCTTTGGGAACTTCCGGAACGGTACAGCCACAAGTAGAGGAAGCACTTTCGATTACCAGGGGAACTTTACCGGTATTTTTAAAAGCAAAGGTATGGTTTACAACTTCGCCTTCTTTAATGGTGCCAAAATCGTGGCTCATTTCGGTAAAGGTCATTACCGGCGCATCCGCAGCGGCGGCAATTACTTCCGGGTTAGTGGTGTTGGGGTTGTTTACTACCGCCGTGGGAGCTGCTTCCGTAGCTACTTCGGTGGTGGCTAAATCTTCCGCCGCTTTTTTTTGTTCGCAGCTAGTCGTCCATAACATTGCGAAAGCCGCTGCTACTAATATATTCTTTTTCATTTTATATAAATTATTTCAGCCAGGTAAGTTTACTTTTAAAATACAAGCAAATAGAATTCCAGAAACTACATTATTTAAAATTAATGCCTATTTCCCGGAAATAAAAGCAATTAGGCCGGATTTTCGACTTCAATGCCGCCTTTGGCATAAGCCGACAAGTTGTTGATGACATATTGGGCAAATTCCATGGTTTTGGCCTGCCCGCCCAAGTCGCCGGTGCATTGTTCTTTGTTCAACAAGGTTTTTTCCAGGGCCGCTTCTATCCGGAAGGCCTGGCCATGCTCGTCAATATGGTGCAGCATCATTAAAGCCGACCGCAGCAAAGCCGTAGGATTAGCAATGCCTTTGCCGGCTATATCCGGGGCTGAGCCGTGTACGGCTTCAAAAACAGCCATGTCTTTGCCAATGTTAGCGCCCGCAACCACTCCTAAACCGCCCACTAAACCAGAACATAAATCCGATAAAATATCGCCGAATAAATTGGTGGTTACCATTACATCAAATTGTTCGGGACGGTCTACTAACTGCATGCACATGTTATCGATGATTTTGTCATCCACTTTAATGTGCGGGAAACGCGCGGCCGCCTGGTGCCCGGCATCGATGAGCATTTTACCGGCCGTTTTTAAAATGTTAGCTTTATGTACAATGGTTACTTTTTTGCGGTTGTGTTTGTGCGCGTATTCAAAAGCAGCTTCGCATATTTTCTGGCAACCAACCTCCGTTACCCGGGCAATAGAATCCGAAATACCCAGGCGCGCGTCGTATAGCTCCAGGCCGGAATACAAGCCTTCGGTATTTTCCCGGAACAATACCAAATCCACGTTGCCATAACGGGTTTGGATGCCGGCCGTAGATTTGGCCGGCCGAATGTTCTGGTATAAATCAAACATCTGGCGCAACTGCACATTAATGCTTTTAAAACCTTTACCTACGGGCGTGGTAATAGGCGCTTTCAGGGCTACCCGGTTTTTTTGCAGCGATTCTATTAAAGATTGCGGAATTAATTCGTCGCCGGCTTCCAGGCTGGCCTGGCCGGCATTGTGTACTTCCCAAACCACGGGCACCTGCGCTGCTTCAAAAATGGCTTTTACCGCCTCTGTAATTTCCGGGCCTATGCCGTCGCCGGGTATTAAGGTTACAGTTTTCATATATGAAATTAATGGTTGATTGCTGGTTGTTAATTGTTGTTGAAAGCGCTAAGGCTAAATTTTTTCGTTTATTTTTATTTAGTCGTTGATCTCTAAACCAGGAAAGCAATCAGCAATTAACAAGCAACAATTTTATATTTCCTTTTGTCGGGTAATCTGGCTAATAAGGGAATCAACGTCGCCTAATAACTTTTCGGCTTTGTTTTTGGCATCGTTGATTACGCGTTGCCCCTCCGATTTAGCGGCCGAGGGCATGCCATCTCTGTTGTCGTGCAGGCTATCGGTTAAATCTACCAGCATGTCGCGGTAACGGAACAATTGGTAACTCAGGCGGTCGCGGGTTTCGCGGCCTTTATCCGGAGCAAACAAAATGCCGATGGCCGCCCCGGTAGCCGCACCGGATACAAAGCCAAGAATGGTATAGTTTAACTTTTTACTCATAGTTGTAAGCTTATCCTTCTTTACAGATACAGGTAATAAAAAGTAAGATTACAAAAATATCAGGTAAGAAACATCTTTCTTCTGCTTTTTTGCCCTTTTATTACGGTTGCAAATCTAAGAAAACTATTTGTTATCAATAAGCCCCCGGCCAGATTTACGTATTTCACCTTTATCGGTTAGTTCCTGGGAAAGTTTATCTAACACACCGTTTATAAACTGCTTGCTTTTGGGCGTACTATACAGCTTAGATATTTCGATATACTCGTTTATGGTTACTTTTACCGGTATGCTCCGGAAAATATGCATCTCGCAAATAGCCATTTTAAGAATAATTTTATCGATAACGGCTACCCGTTCCACATCCCAGTTCTGCACATAATCCGTAATCATCTGCTCGTATCTGGCATCGTCTTCCAGGGTTTTATGGTACAGCTCTTCAAAAAAAGCTTTATCATCTTCCCAGTTTGCCGATAAGTCCAGCAGCATCAGGTTTTCGTCGGCGGCTTCGTCTAAAGATTTTACCGTTTTATTTGCCAGGTTTTTTACTATTACTTTGTTTTCTTCCCAGTTTAAATCGCGCTCCTCAAACAAAGCCTGTACGTTGGGCTCTTTAAATATAATTTGTTTAAAAATATACTTAATAAGCTGGTGATCTTGCTCGTAGGTATGCTCGCGGGTAGAGATATAATTTAAAAACTCCTCGTCTTTGCGCAAAACGTTTTTGTATAATCCCCGGATAACGTCCAGGTCGTCGCCTTCCCATTTAATGTTGCGGCGCACCAAGTAGTTTTGATACGATTTATTAGCCAGCAACTTTTGCAGGACTTGGTTTTCCAGGAAAGGCGTGGCGCTGATTTCGGTAGATTCGGTCCAGCGGACACGGTTGGTGTTGCGCTCGTGCTCTTCCCGGATGAGCTGGACAAATACCTCCAATATTTGTAAGGTGTTCAGGTAATGGTCGTAGATTTTCTCAACGGCCTGTAGCATTTGGTTACCAAAAAATTTATAATCTTTCTTTACCTGGTTCTGGTAAAATACGATGGCCTGGTTTACGGCGGCTTTTATAGCAATATCGGTTTCTTCGATATCTCTCTGGCGGGTTTGGTACCACTCTTTAAATAAAATAACCGCAATTTCTTTTTGTCCCTGCAGCTTGTTGCGGTTCTGGGGTTCCATGGAATTTAAATCCGGCGCAAAAGTATCTTCTATGATATCCAAAGCCATTAAATAATCGGAGCCCTCGGCCTGTTGGTAGGCGTATATGGCTTGCATGGCTTTAATTCGTAATGTTCTGCGGTTAAGCATAAGCGTATGTTAAAGAACGTGTATTAATAAATTAATTACTCTATATAGCGTAAAGAAATTCGCGTTTCTGTTTGGCTATATTTATTTAAAATGTATTTAGATCGGCTTTAGGCCTTGCTTTTAATACTCTCAGTTGCTCTTTTGAAAGATTGCATCTTCCAATGCATAGGTGCTAACTGACTTTTTCAGCCTAAGTTTGCTCCCGGCCGCGGGGCCCCGTTTGGACATTCGGGCTAGCTATGCTTCCTTTCCTCGTGAAAAGCTCGGAATGCTGCGCACCGGAACCCTAGCAGGCCCTCATTGCCCAAACTGATGAAGTCTGCTTCGTAGCTTCTGTTTCCGTTGAAAGCAGAATTGTTTCTTTTTACTTTTATTATGGCGCGAGCGTCCTCGATCGGGCCTACTATGACGCTGGCCTCAGGCCAGCAGACACTTTACAGATATTTATACCCAGGCCAGAGGCCTGAAGATAGCCTTCACGGGCGAGGACGCCCCCGAAATATTCGTTAAGCCGGCCTTTGCTTTAAAGCTCCCCTCCTGTTTTAGGAGGGGTAGGGGTGGTAAATATTCACCAGCTAACTAGTATTTTATCAGCCATCAATATCTATTATAAGAAATCTAAAAACGTAAAACTTATTACGGATACCTTATAACTTAAAACTTCCTTGGTATCTTTGCAAAATCTGTTTGATACGGTCGGCCCCGAAAAGAGGTGCAAAAGTAATGCTTTATTTTAGAAGCCCAATGCCGAAAAAGTCCGTTAATAAGTTTTATTTGGTTTGGGCCAGGGAACCTAAGGGGTAAAGGCAATAGTTGATACCTAAAGGAGCGGCATTGACGTATAAACCCCATCTTACTTGCCCAACCGGCCGAAAGGCGAAACCCGGCTACCTCTAAACAGGTACTTTCCGGATGCGCGTAACTTTTCGGCAGCATAAATAATATAACTAAATACCCCATTTACAAGAAAAACCATTAGTGAAGTCTTTAAGTTACCTCAATAAATACCTGCTCAAATACAAATACCGGTTTTTACTGGGCATTTTATTTGTAGTGCTATCCAACGTTTTTGCTATTATTCCGGCCCAGATTGTGCGCCATGCTTTTGACCTGGTAAAAGAAGGCATTACGCTGCACAACCAATACGCGGGGCTGGACCGGCAATCGGTTATTTACGATGTGTTTGCCCGCAACGTAACCTTTTATGCCGCTATTATTCTGGTAATGGCTTTGCTGAAAGGTATTTTTACTTTTTACATGCGCCAGACCATTATTGTAATGTCGCGGCTGATTGAGAATGACCTGAAAAACGAGATTTACCACCATTACCAAACTTTGCCGCTCAGCTTTTACCGCCAGAACAATACCGGCGACCTGATGGCGCGTATTTCGGAAGATGTAAGCCGGGTGCGTATGTACCTAGGGCCGGCCATTATGTACGGTATTAACCTGGTGGCACTGTTTTTAATGGTGGTGCCGTATATGTTTTCGGTAAATTTTAAATTAACGCTGTATACCTTGCTGCCGCTGCCGGTGCTGTCGGTTAGTATCTTTTACGTCAACAACATTATTGAGCAGAAGTCCGATCAGATCCAGAAAAGTTTATCCGGTATTACCACGTTTGTGCAGGAAGCTTTTTCGGGTATCCGGGTTATAAAATCGTTTGTGCGGGAAGACGATTCGCACCAAAATTTTACTGTTGCCAGTAACCAGTACAAAGACAAGTCGCTGGAGCTGAACTTTGTGAACGCCCTGTTTTTTCCCTTAATTTTATTCTTGATTGGCTTAAGTACCATTATTACGGTATATGTAGGCGGGCAGGAAGTAATCAGCGGGGCCATTACCACCGGTACCATTGCAGAGTTTCTTATTTACGTAAACATGCTCACCTGGCCGGTAACGTCGCTGGGCTGGACCTCCAGTTTGGTGCAGCGGGCAGCGGCTTCCCAGGCGCGTATCAACGAGTTTCTGCATACCAAAACCGATATTGTTTCGCAAAAGAATATACAGAAAGAAATAGCCGGCGATGTGGCGTTTGAGAATGTAAATTTGGTGTATCCCGATACGCATATTCACGCCCTTAAAAACCTGAATTTCCGGATAAAACACGGCGAATCGCTGGCGGTTATCGGTAATACCGGTTCGGGCAAAAGCACCATTGCCAATTTGTTGTGCCGTTTGTACGATGCCACTTCCGGCAAAATTACCATTGATGGCATAGATGTGCGCGATTATAATATTGCGACTTTGCGCAACCAGATAGGTTACGTGCCCCAGGATGTATTTTTGTTTTCCGATACCATCCGGAACAACATTGGCTTTGGCCTGGATTACATGAGCGACGAACAAATGGCGCAGGCCGCCCAGGATGCCGATGTATACGAAAACGTGATGCGTTTCCCCGCCCAATTCGATACCAAACTGGGTGAGCGCGGCATTACCCTTTCGGGCGGACAGAAACAGCGGGTTTCTATCGCGCGGGCGCTGGTAAGGGAACCCAAAATTTTAATGCTCGACGATTCGCTTTCGGCGGTAGACACCAAAACCGAAAATGCTATTCTGAACAACCTAAAGCGGATTATGGAAGACCGGACCACCATTATTATTTCGCACCGGGTTTCGTCGGCGAAGCTGGCCGACCACATCCTGGTACTGGACGACGGCGAAGTAGTGCAGCACGGCACCCACGAAGATTTGATGCAGCAGGAAGGCCTGTACAAAGCCCTTTACGAAAAGCAGCTGCAAACCGAAGACCTGGAGTAAACCGAAGATATTTTTAAAAGTAGGTTGCAGAAATAAGGCTTTTATGCTTATTTTTGCGCCACGCTCGGGATGTAGCGTAGCCCGGTATCGCGCCAGCATGGGGTGCTGGAGGTCGTCGGTTCAAATCCGGCCATCCCGACTAAGAAAAGCCTTTCGTCTGTAGAGATGGAAGGCTTTTTTGTTTTCACTCTTTTTTAGACTAATTTTAAAAGCTATATTTAGATCAGGAGCCTTCTTGCCGCACCGAAAAAGAAAGTTTAGTTAAAGAAGTGCAACTGAAGGATGAGATTATAGAGTTGTTAAAAGGAAAGAAGTAGAATGGCGGTTTTTAAAAATTTATATTCTAAGAGAAATAAAAAGCCTGTAGATGTTTTTACATATGATAAAATACCTGAAGGATTAAAAATTCAAATTTTTTATATCTGGCAAAATTTTTTCAACCAATTAAGTAAGGATATTTCATTTATAACCTGGGGTAAAATAGACCGAATACTTTGTGAAGAGCATAAAAGAGATTATTTAGCTTTAAGTGGAAATCTAATTTTAACTAATGAGGAAGGAGTTAGATGGTACTTCAGACGAAATGAGGATATAGAGGAGGGTTTAGATGTTATTATAGTAGTTTTAGCTTATATCGAACAGGAATATAAGGTAAGTATAAAAACTCCAAAGAAATTAGAGTACACATTTGAAGATGTAATTCAAGACATTAATACAAGATTTCTTGAACATGGAGTAGGATATGAATTCAGAGATGGAACCATCATAAGAATGGATAACACATTATTACATCAAGAAATAATTATTCCTTCACTCCATTTCTTATCACCACCTGAATTTCAAAACGCTAATAATGAGTATCTAAGTGCCCATGAGCATTTTCGCAATGGACACACCAAAGATTGTCTAAATAATTGTTTAAAAGCTTTAGAATCTACTTTAAAAATTATCTGCGACTTAAATAGCTGGACTTATAATCCCAAGGATACAGCTAATAATCTCATAAAAGTTGTTATTGATAATAAACTAATACCGGATTTCTTATTACAGCATTTTTCTTCTATTCGGTCGTCTTTAGAAAGTGGTGTGCCAACATTTAGAAATCGGCTTAGTGGTCATGGTCAAGGACCACAGAAGATTGAAGTACCCATGCATTATGCCAGTTACATGCTTTACCTCACTGGCACTACTATTAATTTCTTAGTTTCTTGTCAGCAGGAGTTAAAACCATAACTTTTTAAGTAAGATATACTAAATTTAAACATTTAATTATTAAGTTATGATTGAACCTGGAACCGGACTTACTATACTTGGAACTGCTGTTGGTAGCGCAAAGTTACTTGAGAAGTTATTAGGGCCAACGGCTGATTATTTAGGTGAAGAAATCAAAGAACTAACTAAAAAGAAGGTAACTAATCTCTCCAACATATTCAAGAATGCTGAAAAGAAAGTTGGTGAAGAATTAAATAAACCAGGTGCTGTTCCTCCTAAAGTTTTGAAAGGTATATTGTCGGAAGGTCCTTGGTGCGAAGAAGAACTTCAAGTTGAATATTTTGGTGGTGTATTAGCTTCTTCCCGAAGTGGAATATCTAGAGACGATAGAGGAGCTTATTTTACTTCATTAATTTCTAGACTTACTACTTACCAATTAAGAGCTCACTATCTTTTATACCATGCTTTTAAGTTTAATTTCAAAAATTATATTCTAAATGATGCCCATCTTGAAAACTTAGAAGAATTAGAAATATCAATTCCTGAAAAAACTTACCTTGAAGGTATGGATTTTACTGGAGATGAAAAGTTATCTATCAATCAATTGACCTCACATGCTTTTTGGGGGCTACGCAATGAAAACTTAATTGGCCCTTTCTTTTATGGAGATTTTGAATCTCATAAAAATAGGGTGCATGAAGAAGATTCCAATAAATATAAAGTGTTTGATAATGGAAGGGAGGTTGGAATGAATATGCCTATGAGATCAAAAGAATGGATAATTGAAGCTACTCCTTCACCATTAGGTATTGAGTTAATGATGTGGGCCTACGGGCATGGGAAAAAAGATATAGCTGAGTTTTTTCATCCTGATTTGTTAATGCCCGATTCACAAGATCTTAACTTAGAATTTACTGAAAAAAAATTGCGCATTATGCTAATATCAGATCAGAATTATTGGAATAAAATAAAAAATAAAGAAGAGAAGGAACAGTAAAATAAAGGTAATATTTTTTCTATTTAAATTGTAAAGAGGCAAATCCTGAACAACTTTATCTGCCTTTTTACTGGCGAAGGAAAAGATTATTTACGAAAAGTTACTTAATTCTATGCTAAAATAAGATACAAATCAATGTCTTAAAAAGTATACGAAAGTAAACTAACGATATTTGTAGTTTACTTTTAAGCACGAAAAATAGGGCCATTCAGATTGATAAATACAAAGCGAAACATTGGCCCACCAGTCAACATATAGAAAGCATTAAGCAAAGTGTCCGTGGTTCACCGCCCACCGGAAAAGAAATGCCGCAATTTGTAGTGTAAAACAGACAATGAAACTTTAGTTGTAGTTGCTGTCGTTGGCGGTACGCTACCCTAATGAAGGATAATAATCGGCAAACATCTTTTGCACTTTGGTAAACAGTTCAGATTCCGGATTATCTTTATTAATTAAAGTATAAGCGCTCTTTCTCTGGTTATAAGCATGGGTGAAATGCACATCACTAAAAAGGCTTTTTACCAGGGTGCTATAAATTCTGTACCTCTTAGTATTACTTTCTGGTTCATTAATATTTCTTTTATCATCAATAATTGGAGCACCAATAAACCCAAAAGAAGCTAAAGGCTGCTTTTTATAAATAGAAAGCATAATCTGCAAGCACGTTCCTAATTTTCGGGGAGTATCAAAATCATTAGTAAGCAAATTAAATCGCTTATCGGAATAAAGGTGGCTTTTAAGATAAAATTTAACAATAAAAACTTTAAAGTCGTACTCTTCTACGTCTACAAGAAACCTTAATTTTTTGGAAGTTTTAAATGAATATCGATGGGTTTTTAGCGGGATACCATCCGAAGATTTTATAGATTGTACGTATTTAAACTCGTACCACGAATTAAACATTATAAAATATAGCTATAAGCTTTAATTCTGCTATTTTCCAATTCCTCTTTCGTTAAAATAGTTAATTCAAATTCATTTTCTGCTATTCCCGGCGTATCAAGAAATGTAACCGTATTAGTATCTGCATCACAACTAATATCTACAACTTTTTCTAAAACTGTAGCTGGAAATGGAGCAGAACTTTCTGGTACGTAAGCAGCAGATTTACGGTGTGGACCAGCAACACGTTTTTTATCTAGTGATTTTCCAGCACCAGATACTTGAGTTGTAGGTTTAGATATCCCCGATTTTGGAGAATCCGGCTCACGATGTTTTTTACTAACTGCCATGCGAAAACGTATTATTAGTTAACTATTTTTACGTAACGCATCAAATTAAGTAAAAATTCTATTATAAATAAATTATAAAATAAGTAATAGTGAAGTGTATCCTATTAGTTGGACAGCAAATGTCCAGTTTTTGAAATACACAATAGGCTTCTGAAAGAATTAAAACCTACTTAATAGGGTACTTACTGGTGGCGATACAGGAATAAACGGCTGCTTTCTACTAACTAATTAAAGTATAACAGTTTAAGTTATTAATAATATCGTACCAAAAGGAACTAAGCAGGTTATTAAGATGTATTAAGCGTGATAATCGTATACAGCCTTCTTTTATAGCAAGTTATATATAAATTATGTTAGCTAATATCTCTTTTTATCAAAGTAATAGACAAACTTTAAAGCAGATTTATGGTGGGCGTTTTCTACTTATTATAGATGAAAAAGTGCGGGGAAATTTTAGTAGCTGGGCAGAGGCTTGTTCCGAAGGGTTTGGCCTTTTGCAACATGATAACTTCCTGGTGAAATATTGCTCTTGTTAAGCTAAAGATAGAAGGGAATAAGAACCTAACCTTTTAGGAGATTATTCTTTGTACCTGCTGCAACCATTCTTTGGCCTGATCTGGTTTCTCAAAAATCTGCATCCGGAAAAATGAGCTTATCTTGTTTTGGAGGTTTTCGGCAGATAAACGGGCCAGGGATTCCGGACTGATAACATGAGCAAAATGAGTTAACCCCTGAGCAACCGCCCTGGGAGCCCAGTCGTTAATCAGCCATTCGGTATTTTGGCTCCATAAGCCGGCCACCAAACTATTATTATTCAGAAGGTATGGACAATTACATTCGGCTAATACTTCCAGGTAAATGTTTGCTCCTTGCATAATACTTGCCCGCGTCTGATAGCCCGACCAATCAGCATATACCCACTGATTTTGGGCATCAAATTCGATGGTGAGAAAAATAAGGCCGGAAGCATTCTTTAATTCTCTTTTCATTTGGTTTAAGTTAGCCGCTGTGGCTGCCCCTAGGCTAAGGCTGGTTTCTTTTACGGAATTCAGTGTTAATCTGCTATTCAATTTTCTAAATAGGATGTGCTAAAAATAATTTGGTGGTTTGCCTACCAGAAAAGAATATCAGGAAACAGGTATTTAATAAATAAGTCTCAGCTACAAGCGTAACTGAGACTTATTAAAAGGAATTAACATATGTTGATCAAACTCTTTGCAAGCAGTTCTGATCCGGCTAGGCGCTTAGTGCATTAACTTAAAGGTGTGCTGCAGATTTTTACCCTCTAATTTTAAAAAGTACATGCCGGAAGTCTGCATCTCACGGGAAAAGTCGAATTGTAGTATTTCCCCGGCATTTAGTAGGGTTAATTTTCCTTCGTTTAATACAGCCCCCGTGGGCGATACCAGCACAAACGAAACCTCACCCGTTAACTTGTCGGACAGGGTTAGGTTATAACGGCCATCGGTGGCGGGATTAGGATATATGGATAGCGGTGGAATTTCCGGTTGCGTAAACTCCTCAGTTGCCATTAACCTGGCCGCTGAAGCAAGAGGGGCTACATCTACTACTTTAAAATTAATAGATAAGGTAGCGTCCGTATTTCCTTTAGCTCCATTCTTCCCTTGAGGCTTGGCTGTTAACGTATAACTGCCTTTGGCCGGCACCCAGGTCGCATAATTACCGTTGTTATCTCCAAATAAGGCATAAGGTACATCCTTATCAACAAAGTTGTGTTTTTGCTGACCATCTAAATTCAATTTAACATTCGTATTTTCTTGCTCTTTAATATTGGCCCGGATGTTCAGGTTTCGCGTGGGCAGGGTAGCTAAGTTTATTACGTCGCCCGGTACCAAATCCCGGATGGGCTGGTCGGTATCGGCGTTCATCAGGGTGAAACTTTGCAATCCGCTTACCAGCGGATTAACCGTTACCTTAACCTCATCAAAGGCTTTAGCACCTATATTATCCGCTACCGTTAACCGGAACACGTAGGTGCCGGCTACCAGTCCGCTGGCGGTTAAGTTTTGAGTAGTAGCTCCGGATAAAGTAGCGTTGGGGCCACTCTGCTTGGTCCAGGTGTAGCTGCTAATAGAACCATCCGCATCACTTCCCGATCCGTTAAGAACGACACTATTTACCGGTAAGGTAATCGTCTTGTCGGCTCCGGCATTAGCGGTAGGTAGTTTGTTCACCGGAACAGTGATAGATAAAATAAAGTTATCGCTTACAATGCCGCCTTTACCATCAGAGGCGGTTACTTTAATGTCTAACGAAGTGGCCGTGTTGGGCGTGGTACCACTGAAATTGCGGGTAGTACCAGTAAATTTTAACCAGGTTGGCAACGCACTGCCATTTGACAAAGTAGCGGTGTACGTGAGCACATCGTTATTGGCATCCGAGAAAGTAGTACCGGGAAAGGTGTAACTGAAGTTAGCACCTGCAGTAGTACTTTGGTTCGGAATAGGCGTGGTTACGGTAGGCGCAGTGTTTTGCACGGGAGGCGTTTTATCAATCGATACACCAGCTCCTTTAAATTCTATATAATTTAAATCCAGGAAATTGGGTTTGCCCGCATTTTTAAAAACAACATACAAATCATGCTTTCCGCCCGGATTC
>Ga0210040_10007984_pt1 | contig 12664 bp, 13 predicted proteins | sample CryGeyCG12114_NA_FD_185462 | JGI IMG/M metagenome (GOLD analysis project Ga0210040, IMG submission 185462) | Groundwater microbial communities from aquifer - Crystal Geyser CG19_WC_8/21/14_NA (SPAdes) (version 2) | ecosystem: Environmental > Aquatic > Deep subsurface > Groundwater | place: USA... | reverse complement strand
CGCGGACGGTGTCCATCGTCGTCGTGCGGTCGTCGTCGTGCGCGCAGAAGGCCAGCAGGGTGAACTCGCGGTCCTCCAGCGTCGCCGGGGCGCCGAGCTCCCGGGACACCTCGTCCACCAGGTCCTGCAGGTCGTCGCGCACCGGGGCTCCTTCCTGCCGTTCAGACGATCGTACGAGGCGCAGCCGGCGAGTCCGGACATCTGTCGCTGGTGCGCGTGGCCCCGGCGTCCCTAGCGTTCCCGACGTGCCCGTGCTGCAGAAGGCCCTGCTCGCCGCCGCCCGCCGTCCGGCCCTGCGCCGGGTGGTCACCGGTACGCCGGTCACCCGCCGGGTGGTCGACCGGTTCGTCGCCGGCGAGACGCTGCCCGAGGCGCTGGACGCCGTCCGGGCGCTGGCCGCCGACGGCATCGCCGTCACCCTGGACCACCTCGGCGAGGACGTCACCGACCGCAGCGCGGCCACCGGGACCCGGGACGCCTACCTGGCCCTGCTCGAGGGGCTCGCGCCGCTGCAGCTGGGCCGCCGCGCCGAGGTGTCGGTGAAGCTCTCGGCGTTCGGCCAGGGGCTGCCGGTCGGGGGTGAGGACGTCGCGCTGGAGCTGGTCCGCCCGGTCGTCGAGGCCGCCACCGCCATGGGCACCACCGTGACCCTGGACATGGAGGACAGCCGCACCGTCGACTCGACGCTGGGCATCCTCGCGCAGCTGCGCCGCGACCACCCGGGCACCGGCGCCGTGCTGCAGGCGATGCTGCACCGCACCGAGGACGACGCCCGGGCCCTCGCCGTCCCCGGATCGCGGGTGCGGCTGGTCAAGGGCGCCTACCGGGAGCCGGCCAGCGCCGCCCACCAGGGCAAGGCCGACGTCGACGCCGCCTACGCCCGGTGCCTGGCGGTGCTGGTCCGCGGCGGCGGGTACCCGATGGCCGGTACCCACGACCCGGCGCTGATCGACCGGCTGCTGGAGCTGGTGGCCGAGACCGGCCGCACGGGCGACAGCTACGAGTTCCAGCTGCTCTACGGCATCCGCCCCGAGGAGCAGGTCCGGCTGGCCGCCGCCGGGCACACCGTGCGGGCCTACGTGCCCTACGGCGCCGACTGGTACGGCTACTTCATGCGCCGGCTGGCCGAGCGCCCGGCCAACCTGCAGTTCTTCCTCCGCTCCCTGGCCACCCGTTCCTGACCCCCCGGGACCACCGAAAGCGTGCTTTCGGTGGTCCGCCCTCTCCCACCGAAAGCACGCTTTCGGTGGCCCGTCCGCCGCTGAGGAGCACCCCATGGACGCCGTCACCCAGGTCCCCGCGCCGCGCAACGAGACCGTCAAGGAGTACGCCCCCGGCAGCCCCGAGCGGGCCGAGCTGCAGCAGCGGCTCACCGACCTCGCCGCCTCGCCGGTCGAGCTGACCGCCACCATCGGCGGCGAGCAGCGGATGGCCGCCGGCGCGGCGTTCGACGTCGTCGCCCCGCACCGGCACGCCCAGGTGCTCGGCACCTCGGCCGCGGCCACCGCCGCCGACGCGCAGGACGCGGTGCACGCCGCGAAGCAGGCCGCCCCCGGCTGGTCCGAGCTCTCCTTCGACGACCGGGCCGCGGTCTTCCTCAAGGCCGCCGACCTGCTCGCCGGGCCGTGGCGGCAGACGCTGAACGCGGCCACCATGCTCGGCCAGAGCAAGACCGCCTACCAGGCCGAGATCGACGCGGCCTGCGAGCTGATCGACTTCTGGCGCTACAACGTGCACTTCGCCCGGCAGGTCCTGGCCGAGCAGCCGGTGTCCTCGCCCGGGGTCTGGAACCGGGTCGACCACCGCCCGCTGGAGGGCTTCGTCTACGCGGTCACCCCGTTCAACTTCACCGCGATCGCCGCCAACCTGCCCACCGCCCCGGCGCTGATGGGCAACACCGTGGTCTGGAAGCCGGCCCCCACCCAGCAGTTCGCCGCGCACCTCACCATGCGCCTGCTGGAGGCCGCGGGGCTGCCGGCCGGCGTGATCAACATGCTGCCCGGCGACGGGGTCGCCGTCTCCGACGTGGTGCTGGCCGACCGGGACCTCGCCGGCATCCACTTCACCGGCTCGACCCCGGTGTTCCAGCACCTGTGGCGCACGGTGGGGGAGAACATCTCCTCCTACCGCGGCTACCCCCGGGTCGTCGGCGAGACCGGTGGCAAGGACTTCATCGTCGCCCACCCCTCGGCCGACCCGGACGTGCTGCGCACCGCGATGATCCGCGGCTCCTTCGAGTACCAGGGGCAGAAGTGCTCGGCGGCGTCCCGGGCGTACGTGCCGCGCAGCCTCTGGGCGAAGATCAAGGACGACCTGATCGGGATCACCGAGGAGATCCCGGTGGGCGACGTCACCGACTTTTCGAACTTCATGGGCGCGGTCATCGACGGCAAGAGCTTCGGCAAGCTCTCCGGCGTGCTGGACGCCGCCGAGGCCGACGACGCGCTCACCGTCGTCGCCGGCGGGACGTGCGACGACAGCGAGGGCTTCTTCGTCCGGCCGACCATCATCGAGGGCACCGACCCCGAGCACGAGGTCTTCACCACCGAGTACTTCGGGCCGGTGCTGGCGGTGCACGTCTACGACGACGCCGACTACGACACCGTGCTGGAGCAGATGGAGTCCGTCGCCTCCTACGCGCTCACCGGCTCGGTCATCGCCCAGGACCGGGTCGCCATCGCGCACGCGCAGCGCTTCCTGCGGCACGCGGCCGGGAACTTCTACGTCAACGACAAGCCCACCGGCGCCGTCGTCGGCCAGCAGCCCTTCGGCGGCGGCCGGGCCTCGGGCACGAACGACAAGGCCGGCGCGGCGCAGAACCTGCTGCGCTGGACGTCCGCCCGGTCGATCAAGGAGACGTTCGTCCCGGCGACCGACCACCGCTACCCGTACATGGGCTGAGAGCTCAGCGCTGCAGGGGGCGCTCGCGCGCCAGGTCGGCGAGCACCCCGGCGACCGTCTCCGCCAGGGGCCCGGCGCCGTCGATGACGTCGCCGGGCTCGTCGTCGGCGAGCCGCTGCAGGGTGTCGAGCTGGCTGTCCAGCAGGGACGGCGGCATGTAGTGCCCCTGCCGCTTGGACAGCCGCGCCGCGAGCACCTCGCGGGGGACGTCGACGTGGGCGAACCAGACCGAGGGGTGTCCGTCGCGGAGCAGGTCCCGGTAGGTCCGCTTGAGCGCCGAGCAGGTGAGCACCAGCGAGGTGCCGGCTGCCTCGTGCTCACCGATGACCTCGGCGATCCGGCGCAGCCAGGGCCAGCGGTCCTCGTCGTCCAGCGGGTGCCCGGCGGCCATCTTCGCCACGTTGGCCCCGGGGTGCAGGTCGTCGCCCTCGATGTACTCCCAGCCCAGTTGCCGGGTGAGCTCCTCGGCGGCGCTGGTCTTGCCGGAGCCGGAGACCCCCATGACGACGATCGAGGTGGTCGCCGGGATGCTGGACGCAGACGTCATGCGCTGACCGTAAGGGGCGGCGGCGACGGCGACGGGGGAGCGGGCGTGACGACGGTCGAGCACACCGGCTCGCTGTGGCGGCTGCCCGCGGTGCGCTCGCTGTTCGCGCTGAACGTGCTGGGCTTCCTGAGCTACTCGCTGCTGCTGTCGGCGCTGCCCGCGCACGCCGCCCGGCTCGGCTACGGGCTCACCGCGGCCGGTGCGGTCACCACCGTCTTCCTGGTGGCCACGGTGCTCGCCCAGACCGCGGTGCCGGCGATGGTCGCGCGCTTCGGCACCGGTCCGGTGCTCACCGGGGGCCTGGTCGCCATGGGGGTGCCCTCGCCGCTGTACGTGCTGGCCGACGACGTGCGCTGGTTCGCCGTCGTCTCGTTGCTGCGGGGCACCGGCTTCGCGGTGCTCACCGTGCTCGGCTCCACCATCGCCGCCCGGGCGGTCCCGCCGGCGCGGCGGGGCGAGTCGATCGGCATCTACGGGCTGGCCATCTCGGTGCCGACGCTGGCCGCGGTGCCCGGCGGGACGGCGCTGACCCTGGCCGGCCGCTTCCCGCTGGTCGCCGCGCTGGCGGCCGCGCCCACGCTGGCGCTGGTGTTCGTCCCCGGCCTGGTCCGGGCGCTGCGCCGGCCCGAGCCGGGCGGGCCGGCGTCGGGCTCCCGGGCCGCCGTCCGGGCCGCGGCCGCGCCGTCCCTGGTGCTGCTGGTGGTCACCCTGGCCGGCGGCGGGCTGGTCACCTTCCTGCCGATCGAGCGGCCGGACGGGGCGCTGGCGGCGGTCGCGCTGCTGGCCTTCGGGCTGAGCACCGCGCTGTGCCGCTGGGGCGCCGGCGTGCTCGTCGACCGGGTGGGCGCCCGGGTGCTGCTGCCGGGGACGCTGGGCTGCGGCACCGCCGGGCTGCTGCTGGTGGCGCTGGGCCTGCGGACAGACGGCGCCCCCGGCAGCGCCGTGGTGCTCGCGGGGGTGCTGGCGCTGGGCGTCGCCTACGGCGGGGTGCAGAACCTGACCCTGGTCATCGCGCTGGCCCGGGCGGCCGAGGGGCAGACCACCACGGTGAGCGCGGTCTGGAACGCCAGCTACGACAGCGGGACGGCGATCGGTGCGCTCGCCGTGGGCGCGGTGGCCGCCGGCGTGGGGCTGCCGCTGACCTACGCCCTGGTCGCCGTGCTGCTCGCTGCCGCGCTGCCGCTGGCGGTCACCCTGCCCCGGGCGCTGCGCTCAGCCGGCTGACGGTGTTCCCAGCTGGGCGCGGGTGGCCTCGGCCAGCCCGGTGACGGTGACCAGCTCGTCGGCCGCGGCCCGCAGCCAGGTGCGCAGCCCGTCGACGTCCCGGCGGTTGGCGTCGCGCAGCTGAGCGAGCCGGGTCTGCCGCCCGCTGGACTGGGCGCGCATGGCGGGGGGCAGGGTGCGCCCGGTGCGGCGGGACAGCGTGGTGAACCCGGCGCCGACCAGCACCAGCTCGCGGATGTCGGCCGGACCGGCCAGCAGGGCCGCGGCGTCGTCGGTGCGGCCGTCGGCGACCAGCTGGAGGTACTCGGTCGCCAGCCGGAGGCCGGCGTCGGGCTCGTTCGGTGCAGTCACGCCCTCCACTGTCCCTCACCGCCCCGACCAGCGCGGCGGCCGCTTCTCCAGGTACGCGGCGATGCCCTCCTTGCGGTCCTCGCTCAGGTAGGGGTTCGGGCCGACGTCCAGCCGCAGCGCGGTGGCCAGCGGCAGGTCCAGCCCCTTCACCGCGGTCTCCTTCATCCGGCGCACCGACAGCGGGGCGTTCGCCGCGATCCGGTCGGCCAGCGCGAGCGCCTCGGTCAGCACGTCCGCGGCCGGGACGATGCGGTTCACCAGCCCCCAGCGCTCGGCGTCCTCGCTGGTCACGTACTCGCCGGTGAACAGCATCTCCAGCGCGATGCCGGTGGGGATCCGTTTGGGCAGCACCACCGAGCCGTAGTTGGCCCCCATCCCGATGGCGGCCTCGGGCAGGCCCAGCTTGATGCCCGGGGCGGCGATCCGGAGGTCGCAGGCCAGCGCCAGCTCGAAGCCGCCGGCGACCGCGTGCCCGGTGAGCGCGGCGATCACCGGCACGTAGGTCTCGCCGAGCACCTCGAACAGGTTGCGGCCCGGCCGGTCCATCGGCGGCCGGAAGGGCTCCCCGGCCTCATCGCGCTCCCGGATCTCCTTGAGGTCGAAGCCCGCGCAGAAGGCCGGGCCGTTGCCGGTGAGGACGACGGCGCGCACGTCGATGTCCGCCGCGCAGGTCAGCAGCTCCTCGACCAGGTCCGCCTGCAGCGCGCCGGACAGGGCGTTGCGCCGCTCCGGCCGGTCCAGGGTCAGCACGCGCACGTGCCCCCGGGTCTCGGTGATCAGCCCGGAGCCGTGCCGCACAGGTGCGCTCATGCCCCCGATCCTGCCCTGGCGGGCGGCGGGCGGTCAGCCGGCCGGCATCTCCCCGGTCTGCACGAAGTGCTCGGCGACGTCGCGGACCTTGGTGTTGTTGGCCATCGACACCTGGGCCAGGGTGCCGAACGCCTGGCCGGCGGAGAGCTTGTACCGCTCCATCAGGATGCCCTTGGCCTGGTCGATCACGGCGCGGGAGTCCAGGGCCGCGCCGAGGTGCCCGGCCCGGTCGACGGCGCTCTCGTACAGGTACATGTTCGACACCGGGACGACGGCGTAGGCGGCGAACCGGGCGGCCACCTGCCGGATCCGCTCGTCCAGCGGCCGCGCGGTGCGGGCGTACACGTTCAGGCCGCCGGTCATCAGCTCCTGCGGGGGCAGCGGGAACGACAGCACGCCCCGGCAGCCGCGCCCGGCGGCGATCTGCGGGAAGGCGCCCCACCGCTGGTCGGTCCTGGTGTCCAGCAGCTCGGTGACCTGCCCGGTGAGCGCCGCCTCCAGGCAGGGCCCCGACCCCCGGGCGTACTGCACGTGGTCGAGCTCGCGGGCCAGTGGATCGCTGGCCGCCACGGTGGCGGAACGGCCGTCGGACACGATGGTCACCGAGGTGGCCGGCTCGCCGGGGAGCACCCGGGCGGCCAGGTCGGTGACCTTCTGCAGCACCGACGCCAGGGAGTGCTCGGCGAAGGACATCCGGCCGAGCTCGTCGAAGGCGACCTGGACCAGGTCACCGTCGGGCTCGGGGGCGGTGGGGCGAGTCACGTCGTTCTCCGGCGTCAGGTGTGACCGGGCAGCGCTTGTGCCGGCGGGGGCGGGCCCCGACCTGGTGGGAGGGCCCGCTGATGGGGCTGGAGCCCCGGTGCCGCACGCCGGCTGTGTGACGCGCAATGCCGGACGAGCATAGCCAGGTCCGACCTCCGTACCGGTGGTGGTCAACGGCCGCAGCCGGGGCGGCGCCGTCCCGGCTCCCCACCGCGGACGGTCATCGGTGTCGCCGCCGCACTCGGTGGCACCGTGCGTCAGACAGCGGCGCGCACGCGAGCGGGGCCCTCCCGCGGGGTTCCTGCCGAGGCCACGACCCCGGTGGTTCCCACCGGAGTTCCGCATGCCCGGCTACGGCATCCCCGTTCCCCGCCGCACCGCCGAGGTCCTCGAGCGGTTGGGCAGCCCCACGCTCCGCCGGTTGCCCCCGGCCCGGCGCGGGCAGAGGGCGATGAGGGGTGGTCGGCGGGCCGGCACGCCGAGCGCCCCAGGCCCGGTGGTCGAGACAACGGCCACCGGGCTGCCCCGCTCAGGTCAGTCGCGGTGCTGGCAGGCCGGGCACAACCCCGTGTCGTCCGGTACGTCCTGCACTGCGACCACGTGCACCCATTCCCCGCAGAGCGCCTGGACCTCGGTGTGCTCCTCCGCGGCCGCGCGACCGGCCGGGCCGTCGACGGCGTGCAGGGGGCCGGTGAGCCGGTCCTGCGCTGCGTTGCCGTCGGCGTCCACGCCTGGTCGTCGCGGCCGTAGCCCGATCATGTTCGCCACCCGACCAGCGTCCGCCCTGGCCCGCCCGCTGTGCAACGCGGTCGCCGTCCGGTGCGGGAGGCCGGTCAGACCCGCTGCGCAGGGCCGGGCAGCGCGCCGGTGCGCACCAGGTGCTCGGCGACGTCCCGGACATTGCGGTTGGCCCCCATCGAGGCCCGGGCGAGCAGGTGGAACGCCTGCTCGGCGGTCAGCCGGTGCCGTTCCATGAGCAGACCCTTGGCCTGGTCGATGGTGGCCCGGGACTGCAGGGCCACCTGCAGGTTGTCCGCCATCTCGCGGGCGTGCCGGTAGGCGTCCACGTTGGCCGCGGCGGAGCCGGCGAACCGGGCGAACCGGCCGGCCGTCAGGCGGGTGTCGGCGTCGAAGGCGGCCGCCTGGCGGGCGTAGACGTTCAACCCGGCGGCCAGCACCTCGGGGCTGCCGAGCGGGACCGACAGGGAGCTCAGCGAGCCGAGCTCGACCGCCCGCGCCGGGTAACCGGCCCAGCGCTGCTCCGTGCGGGCGTCGGTGATCTCCACGGTCTCGCCCGCCGCCGCCGCGTGCAGGCAGGGGCCGTACCCGCGGCCGTACTGGCTCTCGTCCAGGTCGACAGCCAGCCGGCCGGTGGAGACGAAGGTGGTGGGCTTGTCGGCGACCAGCACGGTCACCGACGCCTCCAGGTCGCCGGGGAGCACCCGCGTGGCCAGCTCCGCGACGGTCTGCAGCACCGATTCCAGCGACTGCTCGGACAACGACAGCCTGCCCAGGTGCTCGAAGGCCTCGGCGGCCCCCATCGGCTCGGTGAACTGCTGCGTGCTCATCGGGTCCTCCGGCCGCTCGACCGGGGCCCGGTGCCCACGGTCACGGCCTCCGGTCGCACTGGGGCGAGGGGAGGCTCCGCGCTGGGGCACGCCGGCTGTGTGACGCACGCCTGGTGCCGGGCCAGGGCCCGTCACCTGCAGCCCAGCGTACGGGCGCGCTGCAACCGAGGCGGTCGGCCCGCGTCCAGGGATCTGCTCCCCGTGGACCAGGTGCGCCAGGCGGCGCCGCATCCCGGCTGGGCCCCCCGGTGTCGACGCTGCGAGGACGTGCCCCGCGGTAGCACCGCACCAGGAGAGACCCACCGTGCCCGGTACCGGCAACCCGCTGCCCGCCGACACCGCCCGGGCCCTGCAGCCGCTCAGCACGCTCCGGCTCAGCGAGCACTCCATGGACACCCCGCTGCAGGCCGTCGTGGACGCGACCAAGACCACCCTGCCCAGGCACGTGGACGCGTCGATCTCGGTCCTGATCGGGTCCCGACCGGCCGCTGCCGCCTGCCGCGGGCAGCTCGCCCTGGACCTGGACGGGACCCGGTACGAGCGCGGTCACGGGCCGTGCCTGCACGCCGCCGTCCACGGGGAGCTGATCGAGATCGCGGACGCCCGGGCCGAGGACCGCTGGGGCCGGACCACACGGCCCGGGCGGTGCAGCGGGGGAGCCTGGGCTCCCTGTCGGCGCCGCTGCCGATGCAGGGGCTGGCCGGCGGGCTGGCACCTACGCCACCGAGGCAGGTGCCTCCGACGAGACCACCCGGGCGGCGGCCGTCGACTTCGCCGGGTCTGCCGCCATGACTCGCCGCTGACTCCGACGGCGCCCCCGGAGGGGCGACACCACCGAGCCGGCTGCTCGACTAGGGGTGCCTGACCCTGCGCGACGGGGCCGGCCCGGTCGCAGTGGCTGGACGCCAGTGTGCGGCGTCGGCGGCGAGCCGGCTACCTGACGCGCAACCCGGTGGGGGGCGGCCTGCGCGACCGGGAGCGCGGTCCTGGCCGACAACGACGAAGCGGCCCCGCCCGGAGGACGGAGCCGCTCTCGTCGTGCGTGGTGCGCCATCAGGGACTCGAACCCCGAACCCGCTGATTAAGAGTCAGCTGCTCTGCCAATTGAGCTAATGGCGCGTGTCGTCCGGTGCGGCCGGGCAACGGTGGAGAACTCTACACGTCGGTCCCGGGCGGTCTGCTCCGGGGGCCGGACGGGAATGTTCGTCCCGATCGGCAACCATCCGGGCCGTTCGAGCGTCACACTGGTGAGCGGTGCAGGCATCTGCCGGGACGGTCCTGGTCCGGGTGCGCACAGGTACAGGGGGCAGGTCTTCGTGGGGTCGCAGCAGGCGAGACGGATCGCCGCAGTGCTCATCGCCGCATCACTCGCGTTCCTGGCGGGGTGCCAGGGGTCGTCGTCCGACGCCGCCGGCTCCGGGGCGAAGGCGTCGGCAGCGCCGGCGCAGGTGGCGTTGAGCCTGGCCGACGGTTCGGTCGACGTCTCGCCGGCCGCTCCGCTGGAGTTCGCCGTCACCGGCGGTGAGCTCGGCGACGTCCGGGTCGTCGATGCCGCCGGCACGGAGGTGCCCGGTTCGGTGGCCGCGATCGACCCGGCGGCCAGCGCGCCGGCCACGTCCGCCTCGGCCTCGTCACCGGAGGGCGACCCGTCCGCGGACGCGACGGCGCCGTCCACGGCCTGGACGCCGGACACCGAGCTCGACTACGGCACCACGTACACGGTCACCGCGACCGCGACGAACGCCGAGCAGGAGAAGACGACGGCCAGCTCGACGTTCAGCACGGTGACGCCGGAGACGCTGTCCACGCCGGGCATCGGCCCGCTGGACGGGACGACCGTCGGGGTGGGCATGCCGATCCGGGTCTACTTCGACCAGCCGGTGACCGACGAGGCCGCCGTGGAGAGCCACCTGACGGTGACCAGCTCGACGCCCACCGACGGCGTGTGGAACTGGATCAGCGACAAGGAGGTGCACTACCGCCCGTCGACGTACTGGCCGGCCGACATCGACGTGACGCTGGACGCAGACCTCTACGGCGTCGACTTCGGCGACGGGGTGTGGGGGGAGAAGAACCGCTCGGTCACCTTCTCGGTCGGCACCAAGCACGTCTCGGTCGCCGACGCGGCCGCGCACACGCTCACCGTCTACGACAGCGACCAGGTCGTGCAGACCTACCCGATGAGCGCGGGCAGCGACGCCAACCCGACGCACAACGGTGCGCACGTGGTGCTGGAGAAGTTCGAGTCGGTCACCATGGACTCCTCCACCTTCGGGCTGGCCGTGGACGACCCGGGCGGCTACCGGGTCGACGACGTCAAGTACGCGACCCGGATCTCCAACAACGGCGAGTTCGTGCACGGCGCCCCGTGGTCGGTGGCTCAGCAGGGCTCGGCCAACGTCTCGCACGGCTGCATCAACCTGAGCGACGAGCGGGCGCACTGGTTCTACGACTTCTCCCAGCCCGGCGACGTGGTCGAGGTGGTCAACTCCGTGGGCGGGACGCTGTCCAGCTCCGACGGCGACATCTACGACTGGGCGATCAGCTGGGACGACTGGAAGGCCGGCAGCGCGCTGAGCTGACCTGCCGCCACCGACGAGAGGCCGCGACCCCGCCCCGGGGTCGCGGCCTCTCGTTGCCCGGCTACAGCCGCAGACCCCGGTCGTCCCGCGGCCCGGCGCCGGGCACCAGGGCCGTGACCACGAACTCGACGGCCGTGTACACCGCCATCGCGGCGGTGATCACCAGCGCCGGGGGGACGATGATCGGCGCGCTCAGCAGCGACAGCAGCAGCACCCGCGGCGCGTCCAGCCACCAACCGGGCCGGCGGAGCGGATTGGCCAGCGCGCCCCAACGGACAGCGGTCCACATCAGCCAGCGGCGCACCGGGACCACGCCCAGCTCCCGCAGCACCCGGCGGAACAGGCCGTCGGCGTCCCGGGAGCTCAGCACCCCGCCGGTCAGGCCCTCGGTGACCAGCCAGTCGTGCAGCACCGCGGCCAGGGTGTAGCGGCCGAAGGTGGGGAACAGCCACCCGGCCGCCCTGGGCACCGAGGCGAAATCGGTGCGGAAGCCGGCCGGGACGACGAAGGCGTCCCGCCGGCCGCGGTAGCTCAGCGGCTCGACGACTTCCCACAGCTGGTCCGTGGCGCGGCGCACCGTCAGGGCGGGGGAGTCGAAGGGCACGCCGCCAGTGTCCGCCCGGCGCCGTCCCGAACACGACGGAGGCCCTGGTCAACGGTGCTGACCAGGGCCTCGGTGGGGTGAGTGACGGGACTTGAACCCGCGACATCCAGGATCACAACCTGGCGCTCTACCAACTGAGCTACACCCACCATGTACACCGGGCGGCTGGCGAGAGCCGGCCCGGTGGACGCGATCACGATACCGGAGAGGGTCAGCTCCCCGGCGAGGCCGGGGTGGACACGGGTCCGCCCCCGGCCTGACCGGCGGCCAGCGCGGCGGCGAAGGCGTCCACGACGGCCGCCGAGGCTGCCTGCGCGCCGGCGCTGTCCGGACCCGGCTCGGGGACGAAGAGCGTCTGCCGGTAGTAGGCCAGCTCCCGGATCGACTCCAGGATGTCGGCCAGCGCGCGGTGCGCCAGGCCCTTGGCCGGCTGGGCGAAGTACACCCGCGGGAACCAGCGGCGGGCCAGCTCCTTGATCGAGGAGACGTCGATCATCCGGTAGTGCAGGTGGTCGTCCAGCTCGGGCATGTCCCGGGCCAGGAACCCGCGGTCGGTGCCGATCGAGTTGCCGCACAGCGGTGCGGTGCGGCGCTCGGGCACGAAGCGCTGTACGTAGGCGAGCACCTGCGCCGACGCCTCCTCCAGGGTCACCGTGGAGGCGCGGACCTCCTCGGTGAGACCGGACTTCGCGTGCATCTCGGTGACCACGTCGGCCATCCCGGCCAGGTCGGAGTCCTCGGCGTGGATGATCACGTCCAGCCCGGGGTCCAGGACGTTGAGCTGGGAGTCGGTGACCACGACGGCGACCTCGATGAGCTTGTCGCGCACCAGGTCCAGCCCGGTCATCTCGCAGTCGATCCACACCAGGTTGTTCGTTGCGCTGTCCGCCACGACCCGGGACCCTACGCACCGCTGCGCCGGCCCAGCGGCCACACCCGCCCCAGCACTGCTCGAACCGGGCCGGAAGCGGCCGTCCGGTCGGCTGCGGCGCCTAGGCTGCGGGCTCCTGCACCGATACCGCGGAGCCGCTCGTGTCCTCCCTCACGCCCGTCGCTCCCAGCACCGGCGCGCCGCCGGCCCCGTCCTCGCTGTGGGCCGGCCTGCGCCACCCCGTCGCCCTGCTCCGCTGGCTCTGGCAGGCCTACCTGACGCCCGGGCAGCCCGGCCGGGCCACCAGCCAGCTCGAGCTCCGCTGGATCTACACCGCCTGGCTGGTCGCCTTCGCGCTCAAGATGGTCGGCTCCACCTGGGACGTCTCCTGGCACTTCCGGTGGCTGCGCGACGACCTGGCCCCGCCGCACCTGCTCAACTCCG
>Ga0210040_10007983_pt1 | contig 12664 bp, 12 predicted proteins | sample CryGeyCG12114_NA_FD_185462 | JGI IMG/M metagenome (GOLD analysis project Ga0210040, IMG submission 185462) | Groundwater microbial communities from aquifer - Crystal Geyser CG19_WC_8/21/14_NA (SPAdes) (version 2) | ecosystem: Environmental > Aquatic > Deep subsurface > Groundwater | place: USA... | reverse complement strand
GGGCTGCCCCCCGCCAACGACAACGGACCCGGCCAGATCGTGGCCGCCGGCACGGTCGAGCAGCTCGCCGCGCTCGCCGACGACGCCCCGGCCAAGGCCCGCCTGGTGCCGCTCTCGGTCGCGGGCGCCTTCCACACCGAGCACATGGCGCCGGCCGTCGACGTGCTGGGTCGGCTGGGCCGCTCGGTCTCGGTCCACGACGCGCGCACCCCGATCATCTCCAACCGCGACGGCCAGGTCGTCCACGACGGGGTCGAGGTTCTCAAGCGGATCGTCACCCAGGTGCGCAACCCGGTCCGCTGGGACCTGTGCATGGAGACGATGCTCGACCTCGGTGTCACCGGGGTCCTCGAGATCCCACCCGCGGGGACGCTGACCGGCATCGCTCGCCGGGCGATGAAGGGCGTCGAGACGTTCGCGCTGAAGACGCCGGACCAGCTCGACGACGCCCGGGCGTTCATCGACAAGCACGGGGACGTCTCGCACGTGGACACCAACCCGACCTGGCGGATGCTCGTCTCCCCGTCGAAGGGCACCTTCCGGCAGGTCGCGGACCTCGCCGAGGGTCATGCCATCTCCCCCAACGCGCCGATCGGCGCCGTGCAGGGCCGCCAGGACGAGACCGCCGTGACCGCGCCGTACGGCGGGACGGTCGTCGAGTGGCTGGTCGAGGACGGCGACCTGGTCTCGCCCGGCCAGCCGCTGATCCGGCTGCACCCCGAGGGGGTGCCGTCATGACCGCGACGTTGCGCAGCGGCACCGGCGCCCGCGAGGCCGCGATCCTCGGGCTCGGCACCTACCGCCCGTCCCGGGTGGTGCCCAACGCGGAGCTCGTCGAGGCCATCGACTCGAGCGACGAGTGGATCCAGCAGCGGTCCGGGATCAAGACCCGCCGGTTCGCGGGGCCGGAGGAGACCGTGCAGATGATGTCGGTGGCCGCCTCCCGGCAGGCCATCGAGCGTGCGGGCATCGAGCCCGCCCAGATCGACTGCGTCGTGGTCGCGACCGTCTCGCACATGCTGCAGACCCCGGCGGTGGCCACGGCCATCGCCCACGAGCTCGGCACCGACAAGGCGCCCGCGTTCGACGTCTCCGCGGCCTGCGCCGGCTTCTGCTACGCGCTCGGGCTCGGCTCCGACATGGTCCGGGCCGGCAGCGCGAAGCACGTGCTCGTGATCGGCGTCGAGCGGCTCACCGACATCACCAGCCTGGAGGACCGCGGCACCGCGTTCATCTTCGCCGACGGCGCCGGCGCGGCCGTGGTGGGCCCCTCGGAGGAGGTCGGGATCAGCCCGGTCGTCTGGGGCTCCGACGGCGAGCAGTTCGACCTGATCAGGCAGACCGAGGACTGGCGCGACGTCGTCGCGGACGGCATCGAGTCCGGCCGGCCCGAGATGCCGCACCTGGTGATGCAGGGCAGCGCGGTGTTCCGGTGGGCGTCGTTCGCGATGGCCAAGGTGGCCCAGCAGGCGCTGGACCGGGCCGGGATCACCGTGGACGACCTCGACGTCTTCGTCCCCCACCAGGCCAACATGCGGATCACCGACGCGATGGCGCGCACGCTGAAGCTGCCCGAGCACGTCCGGATCGCGCGCGACATCGCCGACCAGGGCAACACCTCGGCCGCCTCGATCCCGCTGGCCCTCGGCCGGATGATCGACGACGGCGACGCCAAGCCCGGTGACACCGCGCTGCTGATCGCCTTCGGCGCGGGCCTCTCCTACGCCGCCCAGGTCGTGAAGGTCCCCTAGGACCGGCCCGTGACCGGCCCGTGACCGGCCCGTGACCGGCAGGGTCCGGCCGCACCCCCCCCGAGTTGTCCAGCACCACCACCGCACCAAGACCGTGAAGGAGCTCCACGCACATGGCTACCACCGAAGAGATCCGCACCGACCTCGCCGACATCGTCAACGAGGTCGCCGGCATCCCCGCCGACGACGTCCAGCTCGACAAGTCCTTCGTCGAGGACCTCGACGTCGACTCGCTCTCCATGGTCGAGGTCGTCGTGGCCGCCGAGGAGAAGTTCGACGTGAAGATCCCCGACGACGAGGTGAAGAACCTCAAGACCGTCGGCGACGCCGTCGCGTTCATCGAGCGCGCCCAGAACGGCTGAGCGGGTCACCCGGGCGATCGTCGTACGACGCCGGGTGCGGGCCTCGCACCCGGCGTCACCGGCTCCACCGCAGCCGAGCCAGTCAACCCGCGGGTGTCCCACCCGCGTCGAACACCGTGGAACCTGGAGTTGAACATGAGCGCCACTCGCGTGGTCGTGACCGGTCTCGGCACGACCTCTCCCGTCGGCGGTGACGTGCCCACGACCTGGGCCGCGCTGCTCGCCGGCCAGTCCGGGGTCCGGGCCCTCACCGAGGAGTGGGCCGAGGAGCTCCCCGTGAAGATCGCCGCACGCGTCGCGGTGGAGCCCACCGAGGTCCTCGAGCGGGTCAAGGCCCGCCGCCTGGACCGGACCGCGCAGCTCGCGCTGGTCGCCGCCATGGAGGCGTGGGCCGACAGCGGCCTGGACCAGGGCGGTGTCGAGCCCGAGCGGCTGGGTGTCGCGATGGCGACCGGCATCGGTGGCGTGCAGACCCTGCTCGACCAGCACACGAACCTCGTCACCAAGGGCCCCCGTCGGGTCTCGCCGCTGTCGGTGCCGATGCTGATGCCGAACGCCGCAGCCGCCAACGTCGGGTTGTACGTCGGTGCCCGCGCCGCGGTGAACACCCCGGTGTCCGCATGCGCGTCGGGCAACGAGGGCATCGCGCTCGCGCTGGACCAGATCCGGCTCGGCCGGGCCGACGTGGTGCTGGCCGGCGGCACCGAGGCGGCGATCCACCCGCTGCCGATGTCCGCCTTCGCCCAGATGATGGCGCTGTCGAAGAACGACGGCGACCCGACCACGGTGTCGCGCCCCTGGGACAAGGCCCGCGACGGCTTCGTGCTCGGCGAGGGCGCCAGCGTGCTGGTGCTGGAGTCCGAGGAGCACGCCCGGGCGCGCGGTGCGCGGATCTACGCCGAGGTCCTCGGCGCCGGGATCACCGCGGACTCCCACGACATCGCCCAGCCCGACCCCACCGGCCAGGGCGGCGCCCGGGCGATGACCATCGCCCTGCGCGAGTCGAACCTGGACCCGGCCGACGTGGTGCACATCAACGCGCACGCGACCTCCACCCCGCTCGGCGACATCGCCGAGGGCCTGATGATCCACGCCGTGCTCGGCGCGGCCGCCGACCGCGTCGTGGTCACCAGCACCAAGTCGATGACCGGCCACCTCCTCGGCGGTGCCGGTGCCCTGGAGTCGATCGCCACCATCCTCGCGATCAGGGAGCGCGTGGTGCCGCCGACGATCAACCTCGACGACCGCGACCCCGAGGTGGACCTCGACATCGCCACCAAGCCGCGCGACCTGCCCGCCGGCGACATCGCGGCGGTGAACAACTCCTTCGGGTTCGGCGGCGCCAACGTCGCGGTGGCCTTCGGGTCGGTATCCGGGTCGGCATCCGGGTCGGCATCCGGGTCGGCATCGTGACCAGCGCCCAGGCCACGTCCGTGCCGTCCCAGCCGTCCCGCCCCGAGCCGGCGCCCGGCGGCAAGCCCGCCAAGCTGCCCCGCGACCAGGACCCTCGCAACCCGAACTTCCGGCTCGCGGCGTTCTTCGACGAGGGCACCTGCGAGCTGATCACCGAGGACGACGGCAGCGGCATGCTCGCCGCGATCGGCCGGGTGAACGGCACGCACGTCGTCGCGTTCTGCTCCGACGCCACCGTGATGGGCGGGGCGATGGGCGAGGTCGGCTGCAAGGTGGTCGTGCACGCCTACGAGCGCGCGCTGGCCGACCAGGCCCCCGTCGTCGGCCTCTGGCACTCCGGTGGGGCCCGCCTCGCCGAGGGCGTGCTGTCCCTGCACGCCGTCGGCCTGATCTTCCACGCAATGACCCAGGCCTCGGGCAAGATCCCGCAGATCTCGGTGGTGCTCGGGCCGGCCGCCGGGGGCGCGGCGTACGGTCCGGCGCTCACCGACCTGGTGATCCTGGGGCCGGAGGGCCGGATCTTCGTCACCGGCCCCGACGTGGTCCGCTCGGTGACCGGCGAGGACGTCGACATGCTGCGCCTGGGCGGCCCGGAGCCGCACGGCCGCCGGTCCGGCGTCGTGCACATCCTCACCGACAGCGAGCAGGAGGCGCTCGACCGCGCCCGCAGGGTCGCGTCCCTGCTCGGCGCCCAGGGCACCCTCGAGGTCTCGAAGGTCGAGGACGTCGACCTCTCGCAGATGCTGCCGGAGTCGAAGAAGCGTGCCTACGACGTGCACCCGCTGGTCGAGGGCATCCTCGACGCCGGCACGGTGCAGGAGGTGCACGCCAAGTGGGCGCCCAACATCGTCACCGCGCTGGGGCGCTTCGGGGACCGCACGGTCGGGGTCATCGCCAACAACCCGCTGCGCCTGGGCGGCTGCCTGGACTCGCTGTCGGCGGAGAAGGCCTCGCGGTTCGTGCGGATGTGCGACGCGTTCGGCGTCCCGCTCATCGTGCTGGTCGACGTGCCGGGCTACCTGCCCGGCGTCGGTCAGGAGTGGGACGGCGTCGTACGCCGTGGCGCCAAGCTGCTGCACGCCTTCGGCGAGGCGGTGGTGCCCCGCGTGACGCTGGTGACGCGCAAGACCTACGGTGGCGCCTACATCGCGATGAACTCACGCTCGCTGGGCGCCACCAAGGTGTTCGCCTGGCCGGGCGCCGAGGTCGCCGTGATGGGTGCCGTCGCCGCCATCCGGGTGCTGCACCGGCGCAAGCTGCTGGAGGTCGCCCCGGAGATCCGCCCGCAGGTCGAGGCCGAGCTGGCCGCCGAGCACGAGCGGCTTGCCGGCGGGGTGGACAAGGCCGTCGAGATCGGTGTCGTCGACGAGGTCGTCGAGCCGACCCGCACCCGCACCGCCCTGGCCCAGGCCATCGCCGGCGCGGGCCTGGTGCAGCGCGGTCAGCACGGCAACATCCCCCTGTGAGTCGGAGGACCTGACCGTCCGGGCGGTTTCGGGGGGTGCCCGTGGTGGGTACAACCGTTGGCGACCACACGGACCGGGGGATCAATGAGCTTCACGACAGAGCACGCCGCGATGGCCAAGGCCAGCCGGATGGTGCACGACATCGCCGACGAGGTGACCAAGGAGCAGACCAGGCTGGACACCGAGGTGACCAGCTTCGTCGGCAGCGGCTGGACCGGCGTGGCGGCCGAGGAGTACCGCGCCGCCTGGGAGGAGTGGTGCCGCGGCATGTCCGACGTGCTCTCGGCGCTGCGGACCGAGGCCCAGCTGATCAGCTCGTCGCAGGCGGCCTACGAGGTCAGCGACGACGTCTCGACGGGTCAGATGTCGCCGCTGTCCGCCCGGCTCCAGTCCCGGCTCGGGTGAGTGCGGTGCAGTTCTCCGTGGACCTGGACGAGCTCCGGTCGGTGATCGCCAGCATGGAGGCGTTCGAGGCCCGGCTGCAGGGTCGGCTGAGCGACCTCGATGACGTCATCGGCGAGCTGCACGGCTCGTGGACCGGTGCTGCCGCGGCAGCGCAGAAGGCCGCGCACGACAAGTTGGCGACGGCCGCCGCCGAGGTGCACGAGGCTGTCGTTGAGATGCGGCAGGCGGCCGAGCACGCCCACGGCAGCTACACCACGGCCGCAGAGACCAACGTGGCGATGTGGAGCCAGGTCCGATGAGGCTCCAGGTCGACAGCGGCGGCTACGTGGACGCCTGCAGCGAGTTCTACGACACCAACCACGGCATCGTCGACCTGGTCGGCACGCTCTCGGGAGGGCTCTCCGGCAGCGGCGGCATGGCCGGCACCGACACCGGCGGCGAGGAGTTCGCCGCGCAGTACGACCAGGCGTCCGGCCCGCTGCTGACAGCAGGCTGCCAGCTGGGCGAGGCGATGGCGTCGATGGCGAACCTCCTCAACGCCTCCCTGGTCAACCACGACGGCGCCGACCACGCCGCCCGGGTCGCCTCCTCGCCGGCGGCCTCAGCCAGCACCGGGGACGACGACCCGAACCACTACGGCGAGACCATCTCGGTCTCCGACCCGCCGTCGGCCAAGGGCGGCACGGGCGACCAGCCGGGCTGGTGGCACTGGATCGCCTCCCACGTCGAGGGCCTGCTGTGGCCCGACGCCGACACCGGGAAGCTGCGCTCCGCGGGGAGCGCGTGGACCAAGGCGGGCAGCGACCTGGGCAACTGGACCTACGCCGTGCAGGCGGCCTCGGGCGCCATCTCCCAGCAGACCTCCCCCGAGGTCGCGGACGTGACCGCCACGTGCACGCAGCTGTGCAGCCACATCACCGACCTGTCCGCGGCGTACACCAAGATCGGCGAGGCCTGCAACGAGTACGCCGACCAGGTGGACGCCAAGCACAAGGAGGTGGAGGACGAGCTCAAGTCCTTCCTCGAGTGGACCGCGGTCATCGAGGGCGGCGGCGCGGTGCTCGCGTTCTTCACCGCCGGCATCAGCGAGGCGGCCGCGCAGGCGGCCGAGGGCGCCGAAGTCGCCAACGCGGCCACCAAGGTGATCCGCATCCTCAACGACCTCATCGAGCTGGCCCGTCTGGGCAAGGCCAAGATCCTCGAGGCGGTGGCCAAGCTCGGGGAGATCGGGGCCAAGCTCACCAAGCTGATCAGCGCCAAGGTCCTCCGGGCGCTGGAGCGGGTCGGCATCCGGGCGGCCAAGGTCGACCTCGACTCGGTGCCCGCCTGGGCCAAGGCCGAGGGGAAGGCGATCCCGAAGGACGGTCCCGAGGGGGCGCTCTACCGCGACGGGGTCGATCCCTACGGCGGCCTGAGCGAGCAGGAGTTCTTCAACAAGTACTGGGACCCCGAGAAGGGAGACTGGAAGTACCCGACCGCCGAGGACGGCTACCCCGACGGCTTCGACGGTCCCAGCATGCCGAACCACATGCAGACCGGGGACGTGATCGACCGCATCGGCGCCGTCACCGACGAGCGTGGCTTCTACGCCTCGCCAGCCAACGCGTCCTACGGTGAGCGGGCGATCCCGCCGAGCAGCATCGGGGGCGAGTACACCCAGTTCCGGGTGGTCAAGGAGCTCCCGCCGGAGGTCACGCAGGGCAAGATCGCGCCGTGGTTCGAGCAACCAGGCGGCGGTCTGCAGTACAACTTCGACAAGCCCATGCTGTGGTACGTCAAGCACGGCTACCTCGAGGTGGTGAAGTGAGCCCCGTGCCCCGCACTGTGGAAGAGCTCAAGGTCGCGCTGACGACGGCAGGCAGACGGTCCGACGCGGTCGGCCGTGACGACGACCCCGAGGCGCGGCGCGACGAGGACGCCGTGCTGGTCCGACTGCTCGACGACGGTCGTGCGGTGGTGACCATCCGTGGCCGCGGGTCCGACCGCAAGCAGACGACGTTCCCGGACGAGGCGGCCGCGGTGGCGCACGTCGCGGCGGACCTGCTCGCACCTCCACCGCCGGTGGCGGAGGTCCGCACCGAGGACCAGCGGCGTGCCGACGTCACCCGCGCCGAGCAGCGCACGCGCGAGGCGATGGCGGACCTGGACCGGCTCCGCGCAGCCGACGAGGGAGGGCGTCGATGACCGACACGAGCGCCGCGGGCCCCAGGCTGGCCGACGCGCTGCGCGAGGCGGAGCTCGACCCCGACGCGGCGGTCCTCTTGCCGGCGCCCACGGCCGACTCGCCGCCCCCACCCCCGGGCCCCTGGGTGGTGCTGCCGTTCGGCGACGGCTTCGTCGTCGGCGCCATGTCGCGCGGGCGGTTCGCGCAGTACGACCAGGTCGAGACGTTCGAGCGGGCCGCGATGCTGGTGATCCGCCTGCTCCAGGAGTCCGCCGCCCGCCGGACGGTGCCGGACCCCGCGCGCCTCGGCGAACGGGGACGGGCGACCTCGCAGGCGATCAGGAGCCGCACGGCCGAGCGCGGCGGGGCCGCCGGGCCCGCAGCCGTCGACGCCGGCGACGTCCTGGACGTCGTCGGTCCCGAGACCGCCCACCACCTCTACGCCCTGGGGACCGCCTTCGACGCGCGCTCGCAGCCCCCCACGGACGCCCACGGGCCCTACCACCGCTACGAGGTGCTCGCCGAGCTGCCGGACGCCAGTGAGGGCGTCGCGGCACCCTGGTTCGGTCAGCCGGGGGGCGGCGCGATGGTGGTGCTGCCGCGACCGATCCGGTGGTACGTCGACCAGCGGCTGCTGGTCGAGCTCGTCGATCCCGACCCGGCGTGAGCGCCGGCGGCGACGCGGGCCGGGTGGCGGGCCTGGTCTCCGCCCTCGCGAAGCTGCCCGCCTCCACCGGGATCAGCTACCGCGGCTACCACGCGGGCGACGGCTCCGGTCGGTCGGCGTACGACGGTCAGCGGCGTGTTCGTGGCGACCTCAACCGACCTGGGTCCGGGCCTTCACCAGCAGCCGGCCATGACCGAGCCGGTCAGGGTCAGACCACCTGGTGCAGCCAGCGGACCGGGGCGCCCTCGCCGGCGTGCCGGAAGGTCTCCAGCTCGTCGTCCCACGGCTTGCCGAGCAGCTTGTCGACCTCGATCTCGAGCGTGGTCTCGCCCAGCGCCGCCTTGACGACAGCAGCCTTGAGCCGGTCCTCGGGGATCATGATGTCGCCGTGCACGCCGGTGACGGCGTGGAAGACCCCGAGCGTGGGCGTGCACGAGAAGCGGGCGCCTTCGGTGCCGCCCTGGCCGGAGGCGGTGGGCTCTTCGGTCACCTCGAAGCGCAGGTGGTTCCAGCCGCGCAGCGCCGAGGCGATGGCAGCAGCCGTGCCGGCCTCCCCGCTCCAGGAGAACTCAGCACGGTAGGTCCCGGCCTGGGCGCCCTGCGGGGTCCAGTCCAGGCTGACGGCGCTGCCCAGCACGCCACCGGCCGCCCACTCGATGTGCGGGCACAGCGCGGACGGCGCGGAGTGGACGTAGAGCACGCCCCGGGTCAGAGCCCGTGTCGCAGTTCGTGTGGTCACCGTGGCCTCCTAGATCAGGCGTCGAGATACGCCTTCCCCAGCGGTCTTGCACCGATCCAGTAGCCGTGCCCGCACGAAACAAATGTGTAGTTGTGGTACCAGTGTGACGCACGCACCGCCCCGTGCACCACTTTCTTCCCAATTTTACCTTCGCCGGTCCCCGACCCCGCCGGCCGAGATGTCGCCCACCCGTCACACCGACGTCCCCGACGCGAAACCTCCACCGTGCACCCTGGAGCGGTGCACCCGCTGAACCTGCCCAGGAAAGGACGGCTCCGCGTGACCACGTCTCTGATGCGCACCCGCACCGCGACCCTGGACGACGTACCCCGGGTGCAGGCGCTGTTCGAGCGCTGCTCGGCCCCGACGTTGCAGCGCCGCTTCCACGTGCCGGTCCCACGCGTGCCCGAGCGGCTGGTGCGCCGCCTGGTCCTCCCGACCGACGGCTGGAGCCTGGTGGCCGAGCAGGGCACGGAGCTCATCGCCCACGGCTGCGCCGGCCCGCTGGACCCGCGCACCGTGGAGATCGGCCTGCTGGTCGACGACGCGTTCCAGCGCACGGGCGTCGGCACCCGGGTGGTCCGTGACCTCGCCGTCTCGGCATCCTCGCGCGGCTACCAGACGATGGTGTGCCAGGTCGAGTCCGACGACGAGGCGGTCACGGCGACCCTGGTCCGGGCCGGGTTGCACGGCACCGCCTACCGCGTGGACGGCGGGCTCGAGATCCACGTGCCGCTCGCAGGGGCCGCGGTCGACCTGGAGCGACCTGCCTGACCGTCCCCACCCGACCGCCGACGTGGGTCCGGTGATCGGCGAGGATGTCGGCGTGGACGCGCGGATCGGCATCTCCGGGTGGCGCTACGCCGGCTGGCGCGGCGACTTCTACCCGCCCGGTCTGGCGCAGCGACGGGAGCTGGAGTACGCCGCGCAGCGGCTGACCTCGATCGAGGTCAACGGCTCCTTCTACTCGCTGCAGCGCCCCACGTCGTACGCCGCGTGGCGGGCCGAGACGCCGGACGACTTCGTGTTCTCGGTCAAGGGCGGCCGTTACATCACCCACCTCAAGCGGCTGGTGGGCGTGGAGACCGCGCTGGCGAACTTCTTCGCCTCCGGCGTGCTGGGACTGGGCCCGAAGCTCGGGCCGGTGCTCTGGCAGCTGCCGGAGAACCTGGCGTTCGACGCCGACGTGCTGGACGCCTTCCTCGCCGGACTCCCGCGCACGACCGGCGCGGCCGCGCGGCTGGCCGAGCACCACGACGACAAGGTGAAGGAGGGCCGCTCGCTGACGGTCGCGGAGGCCGACGTGCCCCTGCGGCACGCGCTGGAGTTCCGCAGCGCCACCTTCGCCACCGACGAGGCCTACGACGTGCTGCGCCGGCACCAGGTGGCGTGCGTGCTCGCCGACACCGCCGGGCGGTGGCCCAAGGTCGAGCAGGTCACCAGCGACTTCATGTACCTGCGGCTGCACGGCGACCTGGAGCTCTACGCCAGCGGCTACTCCGACGCCGCCCTCGACGACTGGGCGGCCCGCTGCCGGCGGTGGCTGGACTCCGGGCTCGACGTGTTCGCCTACTTCGACAACGACGTGAAGGGCTACGCGCCCTACGACGCGATGCGGCTCATCGAGCGGCTCCGCTGACCGCTGGAGATTCCTCGAGAACGTGGTCCGAGGCTGTGCATGTTCTGTGCGCCGAAGGGTAGTCAACATGACGTCGGTGGCTCACGCAGCCCACTCGACCCGGACGCCCCTGACCGGTCCTCTCGGTCGGTGAGGGGCGTTCGGCCGTTCTCGGACCAGCCCGGTCACGACCGGGTCGCCCTCAGCCGCGCTCGACGTCGTCGTCGTCGGAGCTGTGCGTGTCGGGGTGCCCCAGCACCGCGCGACCCGCCTCCAGCCGGGCGATCGGCACCCGGAACGGCGAGCACGAGACGTAGTCGAGACCGACCTGGTGGAAGAAGTGGATCGACTCGGGGTCTCCCCCGTGCTCGCCGCAGACCCCGGTCTTGAGGTCGGGACGGGTCGCGCGTCCCTCGCGGGTCGCGATGTCGACCAGCCGTCCCACGCCGTCCACGTCGAGGCTCTCGAACGGGGACACGGTGAACACACCCTTGTCGAGGTATGCCGCGAAGAACGCCGCCTCGACGTCGTCGCGGGAGAAGCCCCACGTGGTCTGGGTGAGGTCGTTGGTGCCGAAGGAGAAGAAGTCCGCGACCTCGGCGATCCGGAACGCCGTCAGCGCCGCACGCGGCAGCTCGACCATCGTGCCGATCGGAATCTCCAGGTCGACGCCCTCGGACTCGGCGACCTCGGTGAGGATCGCGTCGGCCTCGTCGCGGGTCAGGTGCAGCTCCATCACCGAGCCGACCAGCGGCACCATGATCTCCGGACGCGGGTCGCCTCCGGCCTTGACTCGGCGCGCGGACGCCTGGGCGATGGCCCGCACCTGCAGGGCGAACAGCCCGTTCACGGTCAGCCCGAGCCGGACGCCACGCAGGCCGAGCATCGGGTTGGACTCGTGGAGCCGCTCGACGGCAGCCAGCAGCCGCTCGTCGTCGGGATCCACCTCGCCCCTGGCCTCGGCCAGCGCCACCTTCACCATCAGGTCCGCGCGGTCGGGCAGGAACTCGTGCAGCGGCGGGTCGAGCAGCCGGATCGTGGTCGGCAGCCCGTCCATCGCCTCCAGCAGCTCGACGAAGTCCTCGGTCTGCGGCTCCACGAGCGCCTCGAGCGCGGCCTCGCGCTCCTGGGCGCCGTCGGCCAGGATGACCCGCTCGATCAGCGCGCGCCGGTCACCGAGGAACATGTGCTCGGTGCGGCACAGGCCGACGCCCTGCGCGCCCATCCTCCGCGCCCGGTCGGCGTCGGCGGCGTTGTCGGCGTTGGCGCGGACCTGCATGCGGCGTACGCCGTCCGCGTGGGTGATCAGCCGGTCCACCGACCGGACCAGGTCGGCGGTCTCCTCGTCGACCGCGTCGAGGGCCGCGTCCAGGCCCTCCTCGAGGTAGAGCACCACCGGGGACGGCACCACCGGCAGCTCGCCGACGAAGACCTCGCCGGTCGACCCGTCGATGGACAGCACGTCGCCCTCGTGGATGACCACGTCGCCGGCACGTGCCACCTTCTCGACCGCATCGACCTCCAGGCCGTCCGCGCCGCACACCGCGGTCTTGCCCATGCCCCGGGCGACCACGGCGGCGTGCGAGGTCTTGCCGCCGCGGCTGGTGAGGATGCCGGTGGCGGCGATCATGCCCTCGAGGTCCTCGGGGTTGGTCTCCTTGCGGACCAGCACCACGTCTTCGCCGCGCGCTTGCGCGGCGACCGCGGCGACCGTGTCGAAGACGACCTTGCCGACGGCAGCGCCCGGCGAGGCAGCCATGCCCCTGGTCATCAGCGTGCGCTCGGCACCGGCGTCGAACTGCGGGAACATCAGCTGCGCCAGCTGGGCGCCGGAGACCCGCTCCAGCGCCTCGTCCATGGTGATCAGCTGCTCGTCGACGAGCTGAGCCGCGATCCGGAAGGCGGCCGCGGCGGTCCGCTTGCCGACGCGGGTCTGCAGCATCCACAGCTTGCCGCGCTCGACGGTGAACTCGATGTCGCACAGGTCGCGGTAGTGCGTCTCGAGCCGGCGCATGATCTTGCGCAGCTCCTTGTGGGACTGCGGGTCCACGTCGGCGAAGTCGTCGAGCGAGAGCGTGT